>Ga0207652_10004713_pt1 | contig 11056 bp, 11 predicted proteins | sample KBSC63BmetaG_FD_184334 | JGI IMG/M metagenome (GOLD analysis project Ga0207652, IMG submission 184334) | Corn rhizosphere microbial communities from Kellogg Biological Station, Michigan, USA - KBS C6-3B metaG (SPAdes) (version 2) | ecosystem: Host-associated > Plants > Roots > Rhizosphere ... | reverse complement strand
GGCCGGCATCGTCTCCGCTCTGCAGCGTCAGATCCAAGCTCCCAACGGCTTCTCGATCTCGCACGTGATCCAGACCGACGCGGCGATCAACCCGGGTAATTCGGGCGGGCCGCTGATCAACTCGGCCGGTCAGGTGATCGGCATCAACTCTCAGATCCAAACCGGCGGCAGCGGTGACGGCAACGTCGGCATCGGCTTCGCGGTGCCGATCAACACCGCCCGGGAAGTCGTCGAACAGATCGAGAAAAACGGCAAGGTCGAACACGCCTTCATCGGCATCAGCGGAGGCAACATCACCCCGGCCCTGGCCAAGGCGCTGAAACTGCCGGTCGAACAGGGCGTCCTCATCAACGAAGTCGTCAAGGGCAGCCCGGCTGACGAAGCCGGCCTCGAAGGCGGCAACACCGAAGCGACGATCGAAGGCGTCCAGGTCAACCTCGGCGGCGACATCATCACCGAAGTCAACGGCAACAAGGTCAACTCGATGGAAGAAGTCGTCGACGCGGTCAACTCTGCTCATCCCGGGGACAAGATGGAACTGACTGTGATTCGGGGGGCGGATGAAACCAAGCACGTAACGGTCACTCTCGGGGTACGGCCTAATAAAGCCGAATAGCGGCATCGGCTAATGCGTAGAGCGCCCGGCGCCTCTTCCCAAAACACTCAAGCGAGGCTCCTGCCGAGCGTTTTGGGAAGAGGCGCCGGGCGCTTTTCGTCTCATCCAGCGCCACCAGGCGGCCCGCTGGGCGCAGCCCGAGAGATGCCGCTGGGGGAGCTCCCGTACTCTGGGGGGATGCGGGTCAAGATCTGTGGGATCACCAACCTCGATGACGCGGCCGAGGCTGTGCTGTTGGGGGCGTGGGCGATTGGGCTGATTCATTACGACAAGAGCCCGCGGGCCTGTCCTGCTGACGAAGCGGCGGCGATCTGCGCGGCGTACCGGCGTAAGTGCGAGGTCGTGGGGGTCTTCGTCAATCCCGAGCTGGAGGAAGTGGCGAAGGCCGTTGAGGGGGCCGGGTTGACGATGGTGCAGCTGAACGGGGCCGAGGGGCCGCAGTTCTGCGCCGAGGTGGCGCGGCGGACCGGGGTCAAGGTCATCAAGGCAATCCACGTTGCCAGTGGCGCTGAGGTGCACGGGGCGGAGGCCTACCGGACCGATTTCCATCTCTTCGACCGGCGCGGCAAGGGCCTCTGGGGTGGAACGGGAGAAAGCTTTGATTGGGGGCTGCTGCGCGAGCGTCGCTCCGAGATCCCGGCGATCGTCGCCGGCGGGCTGCGGCCCGACAACGTCGCCGCAGCGATCGCGGTTACGCACCCCTTCGCGGTCGACGTGGCGAGCGGGGTCGAGGCGGAGCCCGGCCGCAAGGACCACGCGGCGATGGCTGCCTTCTTCGAGGCGACCCATGAGGTCGTCAAGACCTGAAAAGGTTGACCCGCCCGCCGCGGACGCGGAGGGGGGAGAGCAAGACAACCGGTGACTATGAGTGCGAACGAGCGAGAGCAGAGCACGCGGGCGGATGTTCCGCAGCGATTCGGCCCCTACGGGGGCCGCTATGTGCCCGAGACCCTGATCGCGGCGCTCGATGAGCTGAGCGCGGCCTGGGCCGAAGCGCGCGAGGACCCGGCCTTCAATGAGCGCCTGCGGCTGCTGCACCGCGACTTCATCGGCCGGCCGACGCCGCTCTATCTCGCCGACCGGCTCTCCGCCAAGGCCGGCCGGCGCGTCTACCTCAAGCGCGAGGACCTCGCCCACACCGGCGCCCACAAGATCAACAACGCGATCGGCCAGGCCCTGCTCGCCGAGCGGATGGGCAAGCCGCGCGTGATCGCCGAGACCGGCGCCGGCCAGCACGGCGTCGCCACCGCCACCGCCTGCGCCCTGCTCGGGCTCGAGTGCGTCGTCTACATGGGCTCGGAGGACATCCGCCGCCAGCGCCCCAACGTCGAGCGGATGGGGCTGCTCGGCGCCGAGGTTGTGCCGGTCGAGGCGGGGGCGCGGACGCTGAAGGAGGCGGTCAGCGCCGCGATCCGCGACTGGGTCGCCAATGTCGAGACCACCCATTACGTGATCGGCTCCGCCGTCGGCCCGGCGCCCTACCCAGCGCTGGTGCGCGACCTGCAGTGCGTGATCGGGGTAGAGGCCCGTGAGCAGGCGCTTGCCGCCGAGGGTTCGCTGCCCGCACGGGTGATCGCCTGCGTCGGCGGTGGTTCAAACTCGATCGGAATCTTTACGCCGTTTGTCAATGACGCCGAGGTCGCCCTGATCGGGGTCGAGGCGGCGGGGGAGGGCCTGGACACCGACCGCCACGGCGCCTCGCTTGGCAAGGGCAGCACCGGTGTGCTGCACGGCTCGCTCTCCTCGGTTATTGCTGATCCCGAGGGCCAGATCCTCGAGGCACACTCGGTCTCGGCCGGGCTCGATTATCCCGGCGTCGGCCCCGAGCACGCCTACCTGCGCGATACCGGCCGGGCCAGTTACGTCGCCGTCACCGATCAACAGGCGCTCGCGGCCTTCGCTGAGCTCTGCGGGCTAGAGGGGATCATTCCGGCGCTGGAGTCCTCGCACGCGATTGCCTGGCTGCTGGAGAACAGCGGTGGTGATGAGGGGTACGACGTGCTTTGCCTGAGTGGAAGAGGCGACAAGGATCTGGCCGAGGTCATAGCCCAGGGCGCCGGGTAATGACGCGCCAGAGCGACAGCGGGGAGGGAGGGGCCCAGGGGGTCATTCGTCGGAGCGACAGCGGGGAGGCTCCGTCGAATGACCCCCTGGGCCCCAAGCTTCCAGCGCCCTCGGGCGCGAAGCGAATTGCGGCGGCGTTTCAGCAGGCCAAGGAGGAGGGCCGGGCCGCCTTGATGCCGTACATGATGGCCGGGTATCCCGATTCCGAGACATCGCGCGCAGTGGCAGCGGCTTATGCCGACTCCGGAGCCGATTTGGTTGAGCTTGGGGTGCCTTTCTCGGACCCGCTGGCAGACGGACCGACGATCCATGCTGCCGGAACAAAGGCCCTTGAAGGGGGGGCGACACTCGAGACCGCCTTGGAGATCTGTCGGGAGATCTCAGGGCGGGTGCCAGTGGTGTTCATGGTCTACGCCAACATGGTGCTGGCGCAGGGCGGCGCCGAGGCGTTTGCCGAGCGGGCGCTTGCGGTTGGGGCAGCCGGGGCGATCGTGCCTGATCTGCCGTTGGAGGAAGCGGAATCGGTGCGCGAGGCGTTCTCGGCGGTGGGTCTGGCGCTGGTGCCGCTGGTCGCGCCGACGACTCCGGCCGAGCGCCGGGCGCGGATTTGCGCCGCGGCGCAGGGGTTCGTCTACGTCGTCTCGACCGTGGGCACCACCGGTGAGCGCGATGAGCTTCCGCCCGAGTTGAGCGATCTGGTCGTCGCGACCAGGGCCGACGCCGAGGTGCCGGTTGCAGTCGGTTTCGGCATCGGCACGCCGGATCAGGCGGCTCAGGTCGGCGCGGTCGCCGACGGCGTAATCGTCGGCAGCCGGCTCGTTCGCGCGGCCGGCGAGGCGGATGGGCCGATTGCCGCGGCGCGGGCCGTCGGCGCCTTCCTGCGCGATTCCCGCGCCGCGCTCGCCGCTGAGACCGGCGGCCGCCCGAATGGATAGGATGCCGCCCGCATGGGAATGGTGATCTCCCTATTTCTGGCCCTCGCCACGACTACGGTCGTCTACGCCGTGCTCGGCCAGGGCGGTGGCGTCTCCGGCCTCGTCTTCTTCGGCATCCTGATTATCGGCGCCTCGGTCCGCGTCTTCCAGCCAAAGTCCTAGCGCCGCCAGCGCCGATCCCTCCTAGGCGCGGGTCGCGGTTACCTGCAGGTACTCGGGTTCGACCACGAAGGCGCGATCGCCTGCCCTGTTGCACTGCGCCAATTGCTCCCGGAGATCGGCCTCCAAGGCGGCTTCCCCGTCCGGGCCGACCCGATCGAAGGCGAGCTTGATCGGGCCGAAGTAGTTGCGGAAGATCTCCAGGTAGTGCTCGATCGAGCGGAAGGGCTGCCGTGAGGCCTTGCGCTCGAAGCGCAGGTCGGTGACGCCATCGCCGAAGAGCTCGCGCACGTGGTCCTCGGTCCCCCAGAGCACCGGCGGCGTGAAGCCTGGAGGTGGCGGTGCGTGTTTAGCGACGATGCCGAAGAGCTGGTTGACCGGGCCGTCCGGAATCCAATTGGCCATGCCGATGCGGCCGCCAGGCTTGCAGGTGCGCAGGAGTTCCTTGGCCGCCTGCCCCTGGTCGGGCGCGAACATGGCGCCAAAGACGGAGGTGACCACGTCGAATTCGGCATCGCCGAACGGGAGTTCGGCGGCATCTCCCTCGACGAACTCGATCTCAAGGCGCTCGGCACGGGCGCGCTCGCGAGCTCGCTCGAGCAGGGCGGGAACGAAGTCAACGCCGACGACATCGCCCCAGCTGCGCCGCGCCGCCGCGATCGCAGCGTTGCCGCTGCCGCAGGCGACGTCGAGAACTCGCTCGCCGGGGACGACGTCGAGCGCTTCGACCAGTTCTTCGGAGACCATCATCACGACCGCGGCGACCACCGCGAAGTCGCCCTCCGACCAGGTCTTCTGTCCCGCCTCGCGCAGCACTTGCATGTCCACGGCACCGCTCATCCTCGCTCCTTTCTCCGACTCATCCGGACTGCATCAACTTCTCCACCTACCGGACAGTGAAGTTGATGCAGGTTGGCATTGGTCGAACCTAGCGCTTGGTCGCGGGTTCGTCACGGCTAATCTGAGGTCGATGCGGATTGGCGTGCTCACCGGTGGCGGGGATTGCCCGGGCCTCAACGCGGTGATCCGCGCGATCGTGCGCAAGGGCGTCGAACATTGCCGCCACGAGTTCGTCGGATATCGAGATGGCTGGCGCGGCCCGCTGGAGCGCGACAGCATGGAGTTGGGTGTGCCCGAGGTGCGCGGCATCCTGCCCCGCGGGGGCACGATCCTCGGTGCCTCGAGGACCAACCCCTTCAAGGAAGAGGGCGGGCCCGAGCGCCTGGCCGAGAACTTGAAGGCCGACGGCGTCGACGGCCTGATCGCGATCGGCGGCGAGGACACTCTCGGCGCCGCCTCGCGCCTGCACTCCGAGTACGGCGTCCCGGTCGTCGGCGTGCCGAAGACGATCGACAACGACCTCGGTGCCACCGACTACACCTTCGGCTTCGACACCGCGGTCAACATCGCGATGGAGGCGATTGACCGCCTGCACACGACGGCCGATAGCCACCACCGGGTGCTGATCGTCGAGGTCATGGGTCGCCACGCCGGCTGGATCGCCTTCCACGCCGGCCTCGCCGGCGGCGCCAACGTGATCCTGATCCCCGAGCTGCCCTTCGACCTCGACCGCGTCTGCGAGTTCGTCGGCCGTCGCTTCGAGCACCACTACGCGCCGATTCTCGTCGTCGCCGAGGGCGCCCAGCCGCTCGGCGGCATGCCCGAGACCAAGAACGAGAAGCTTGACCAGTTCGGCCACGTCGCCCTCGGCGGCATCGCCCACTGGCTTGAGGGCGAGGTCGAGCAGCGCACGGGCAAGGAGGCGCGGGCGACGGTGCTGGGGCACGTCCAGCGGGGTGGGACGCCGACGGCTTTCGACCGGGTGCTGGCGACACGCTTCGGGTTGCACGCGATCGATGCCGCGGACGCGGGCGACTGGGGCAAGATGACGGCGCTGCGGGGCACGGATATCGAGCTGGTCGATCTGAGCGAAGCTACGGCGGAGCTGAAGACGGTGCCCGAGAGTCTGTACTCGGAGGCTGAGGTCTTCTTTGGCTAGTCCCGAGACAGGGAGGGGTCGGTGACCCCTCCCAAAACGAGCGGCCAGAGGCCGCTCTTGAGTGTTTTGAGAGGGGTCACCGACCCCTCTCGGATCCAGCACAAGACCAAGGAAGCCGACAGGGGTCTGCGATGGACGACGCGGGCAGCGAGCGCAGCTGCGGTGATCGCTTGCTGTGGACTGTTCGTAGCCGGCTGCGGCTCTAGCGGCGTCAGCAGGGATGCGACCCTCACCGCGTACGTCGAAGCGCCGCTGTGTGCCGCCGCGAAGCAGGAGCTGGCGAAGCACGGAGGCCGCGCCGGTGACCTACGAGTTCAAGCGATCTGCCTGCCCAGTCCCCGCGAAGCAAAGAAGCTCAGTCTCGCAACGCTGGGAGCCAACGCCCGCCGAGCCACAGAGGACTCGACCGCCGTCGCTTACCTGGAAGCTCCCGACCCCAAGGCCTCCCGCTTCGTCCACCCGATCTTGGAAACCGCCGAGGTCCCCTGGATCTCCGCCAGCTCGGGCAGCGCCGCCATGTCCCGCCTGCTGACCCTGATCCCCGATGCCAGCTCCGGTTCCCTGCGCGAGTCGCTCCGCGAAGACCTGAACGAGACATAGGAGGGGCCGGCGCCCCTCTCCCAGAGGCTTCTGCGCCACCCTTCCAAAACTAGCCGCCGATCTGCTGCGCAACGGTCTCTGGGAGAGGGGCGCCGGCCCCTCCCGTGCCTAGAACAAGTCTTCCAGCGCCTCGTTGACCTCGGGGTGCCTGAACTCGTACCCGAGGTCAAGAGCCCGCCTGGGCATAACCCGTTGTCCGCCCCGCAGAACCTGCCCAAACTCTTTCCCGTACATCAGGTCAACGGTGATTCCCGGAACCGGAATCACGGCGGGCCTTCCCAGCGCTTTCCCCAGCGCCTTGGAGAACACCTTGTTGGTCACCGGATTGGGCGCCGTGGCGTTGACCACCCCGCTCACCTTCGCGTTGTCCAGCGCCCAGAGCAGGATGCCGACCTCGTCCTCGACGTGGATCCAGGAGACGTACTGGTTGCCTCCGGCCAGTGGGCCGCCGACGCCGAGCTTGAAGGGGGTCAGCTGTGGGCCGAGGAAACCGCCGCGGGGGTCGAGCACGTGGCCGGTGCGGACGATCGCCAAGCGCACCCCGGTAGGTTCGACCTCGTGCGCCGCTTTCTCCCACGCGCGCACGACCTCGGCGTCGAAGCCTTCGCCCGGCTCGCTCGACTCGTCGACGAGGCTCGCGCCGCGGTTGCCGTAGTAGCCGATCGCCGACTGGCTGACCAGCACCCGAGGCTTGTGCTGCAGGGCGGAGATCGTGCCGACCAGGTTGTGGGTGCCGACGCGGCGGCTCTCCATGATCCGCTCCTTGGCCTCCTCGGTCCAGCGCTGGTTGATCTTCTCGCCGAGCAGGTGGATGACGCCGTCAACGCCCTCGAAGGCGGCCTCCGGCGGCCGTTCCAGGGTCGGCTCCCAGGGGTGCCAGGTGACGCTTGGGTTGGTGCCCTTCGCCCGACTCGGATCGCGGGTGAGGCCGACGACCGTGTCGCCCCGGATCAGCAGCGAGTCGCAGAGGGAGGACCCGATGAAACCGCTGGCTCCGGTGACGAGGACCTTCACTGGGTTAGCCGGCCTCCACGGTCGAGAAGGTGCCGGTCTCCTCGTTGAAGCGGGCGATCCCCTCGCGCTTTGCCTCCTCGACCACGGCTTCGGCCACCTTCGGCGCGACTTCGCGGTTGAAGACGCTGGGAATGATGTAGTCCTCGGAGAGATCCTCCTCGGAAACCGCCATCGCGATTCCCTTGGCGGCGGCAAGCTTCATCTCCTCGGTGATGCTGGGCGAGCCGGCGTCGAGGGCACCGCGGAAGATGCCGGGGAAGGCGAGCACGTTGTTGATCTGGTTCGGGTAGTCCGAGCGGCCGGTGGCCATGATCCGCACGTAGGGGGCGGCGTCCTCGGGCATCACCTCGGGCGTCGGGTTTGCCATCGCGAAGACGATCGCGTCATTGTTCATCTTCGCCAGGGAGGAGGCCTCGACCAGGCCGGGGCCGGAGAGGCCGATGAAGAGGTCCGCGCCCTCGATCACCTCGTTGGGCCCGCCGCTGAGCTGATCGGGGTTCGAATTCTCCGCGTACCAGCGCTTGATCCCGCTCATCTCGCCCGACTCGTAGTCGGCGCGGGAGGTCGATAGCGCTCCCTGGCGGTCGCAGCCGACTATGTGGGTGACGCCGCTGGCGAGCATCATCTTGGTCACCGCCACCCCGGCGGCGCCGAGGCCGACCATCAGCACGCGCAGCTCCTCGATCGGCTTGCCGACGATTTTCAGCGCGTTGAAGAGCGCCGCCATGGTGACGATCGCGGTGCCGTGCTGGTCATCGTGGAAGACGGGGATGTCGAGCGTTTCCTTCAGCCGGTCCTCGATCTCGAAGCAGCGCGGGGCCGAGATGTCCTCGAGGTTGATCCCGCCGAAGGTCGGCGCGATCAGTTCGACCGCCTTGATGATCTCCCTGGCGTCCTGGGTGTCGAGGCAGATCGGAAAGGCGTCGACCTGGGCGAACTCCTTGAACAGCATCGCCTTGCCCTCCATCACCGGCATCGCCGCCTCGGGGCCGATGTTGCCGAGCCCGAGCACGGCGCTGCCGTCGGAGACGACGGCCACCGTGTTCTTCTTGATCGTGTACTCGAAGGCCTTGCTGCGGTCGTCGTGGATGTCCTGGCATACCCGGGCGACGCCCGGGGTGTAGGCCATCGAGAGGTCATCGCGCGTCTTCAGCGGGTACTTGTTCTCGACCGAGATCTTGCCGCCGCGGTGCATCTGCATCGTGCGGTCGACGTAGTCGAGCACGCGGGCGCCGCGGGTCGAGCCGATCGCCCGCAGGATCCGCTCCCAGTGCTCGCGGTCCTGAGCGTCGATCGTGAACTCGCGCACCCGCTTGCCCTCGCCGCCGGCGCCTGGAACCAGGTCGACGCCCTGCAGCTGGCCGCCGGCCTCGGCGATCGATGCGGTCAGCTTGCCCAGCGGCTCCTGGCGCGCGTCGAGCTCGACACGGATGGTGACGCTGTACTGGGCGCTGACTGTCATGAGCAGCTATCGAATCAGATTCGCGCTGCCCGCCTAGGCGTGCCCGATCTGGGAAGCGACGAGCGACGGGAAAATCCAGGCCGGCAGTGGAAATGGGCGTTTATGACGTTCTATTCATATGCGAGCAACTTGCGCGGCCGCTCTGGCACTTGCTCTTCTCTTGCGCGGGGGCTTCCTGGCGTCTGCGGCGCTTGCCGATGAAGCAGCGCAGATCTATGACCCGGAACAGGTGTTCTTCGTCAACCTGATCGTCTCGCCGACGGGAAAAGGCGAAACTGGAAATAGAACCGGACAAATACGTAAGCGGGACCTTCGAAATGACGAAATCCGCTGACGGCACGCCGAACGGGACCGAAGTTCCCTTCGTCTCCTTGCGGAACGCCGAAATCCGCCTCAAGGGCAATCTCGGCGGCTCCTTCCGTGACCTGAGCGAAAAGCCCGGCTTGAAGCTCAAGTTCAAAAAAACCGAAGCCGCGCTCGGCCTGCGCAAGATGACGCTGAACAACAGTTACGGGGCGAGCAACCTCAATCGCACCCCTCCCATAGAGGGGGGCGAACCGTCGGGTGTGGCGACTTGTTCCCCGACGTGGGGGAAGAAAGCGCCACACCCGACATTCGGGTCGCTCGCATTGCCGAGGGACAGTGCGGCGTCGTCTCGTTCGCTCAGCTTGTTGCTTCGGGGCTGGGGAGGCACGCGATCGCGACGCGCGTGGAGCGGGGGTTTCTCCACCGGATCCACCGCGGGGTGTATGCAGTCGGACACCGTGGGCTCTCTCCCCACGGCAGGTGGATGGCCGCTGTCCTCGCGTATGGGAGCAGTGCCGTAGTTAGCCATCGCAGCGCCGCTGTCCTTTGGCGTCTATTGGAGCGCGATCCAGAATTGGTCGATGTCTCGGTTCCGGGTGAGGGAGGCCGGGCGCGACGGGATGGAATTCGCCTGCACAGATCGAGATCCCTTCGCTCGCATCACCTCACTCGCCGTGGTGGCATACCGGTGACCACGCCGACGAGGACGATCGAGGATTTGCGGCGGTTGGCACCGCCCTGGGAGCTTCGTCGAGCGATTCGGCAGGCCGGGGTGCTCGGCCTGCCGCTCGGCGAGGACATCCGCCGTGATCGCACCCGCAGCGACCTTGAGCGTGACTTCCTGCGGATCTGTCGGCGATACCGCCTGCCAATTCCCGAGGTCAACGTCGAGATTGGCCGGACCGAGGCGGATTTCGCCTGGCGCGAGTTGCGGTTCGTGGTCGAAACCGACGGCTACAAATACCACCGCGGCGAGCAGGCATTTCATGACGACAGGCGACGGGATCTCGAGCTGCGTTCGCTCGGATTCGATGTGCAGCGCTTGAGCGACGAGCAGATCGACGAGGAACCGGAACGGGTTGCAGCGATCCTGCGCGAAGTGCTCGCCTCCCGGCCTCATAGAGTTGGCGCCGATGGCGGATAAGAAACTTGGGGACCCGGAGCAGGAGCTCTTCCTGATCGATGGGAATTCGCTCGCCTACCGGGCGTTCTTCGCTCTGCCGGAGTCGATCGGGACCAGCGACGGGCGGCCGACCAACGCGATCTACGGGCTGGCCTCGATGCTGGTCAAGGTGATCGACGAGCACGCGCCGGCCGGCGTGGTCGTCGCCTGGGACGCCGGCATGTCGGGGCGCGAGGTCACCTACGACCTCTACAAGGCGCAGCGCAAACCGCGGCCGGACCTGCTGCGCGAGCAGTGGCCGCACCTGATGCCGCTGGTCGAGGCCTTCGGCTACACCAACGTCAAGGTCGAAGGCTACGAGGCAGACGATGTGATCGCCTCGCTGACTCGCCAGGCACGTGAGCAGGGAATCCCGGTGATGGTCGTCACCGGCGACCGCGACGCATACCAGCTGGTCGGTGAGGGCGTGAGGGTGATGAGCACCTCGCGCGGGATCACCGAGACCAAGATCTATGACAGCGATGCGGTGATCGAGCGCTACGGCGTCCCGCCCGAGCTGATCACGGACCTGATGGGTCTGCGCGGCGACACCTCAGACAACATCCCCGGCGTTCCGGGGATCGGTGAGAAGACAGCGACTCAACTGCTGCAGCAGTTCGGCACGCTGGAGAACGTCCTCGACAGCGTCGAGGAGATCTCCGGCGCCAAGCGCAAGCAGAACCTGGTCGAGCACGCCGATGACGCCCGCCTGTCGAAGCAGCTGGCGACGCTGCAATAC
>Ga0207652_10004711_pt1 | contig 11057 bp, 2 predicted proteins | sample KBSC63BmetaG_FD_184334 | JGI IMG/M metagenome (GOLD analysis project Ga0207652, IMG submission 184334) | Corn rhizosphere microbial communities from Kellogg Biological Station, Michigan, USA - KBS C6-3B metaG (SPAdes) (version 2) | ecosystem: Host-associated > Plants > Roots > Rhizosphere ... | reverse complement strand
ATGTCCAGGCCCTGGTGGAGGATCTTCAGGGAGATCAGCGCGAACGGCACGGTCAGCGGCAGCGCCAGCAAGATGGTAATGGGGTGCAGCCACGACTCGAACTGCGCCGCCAGGATCAGGTACATGAAGATGAAGGCCAGGCCGAACGCGATCATGAACGAGCTGCCCGTGCGCTTGATCTCCTTGGACTGACCGAACGCCGAGAAGCGGTACTCGGCGGGCAGGTGCATCTGGGCGACGATCTTCTCCAGCGCCGTGCCGACCTCGCCACCACCGACCCCGGGCGCGGTGTTGCACAAGAAGGTCACCTGCCGCTGGCGCGCCAGGCGATCGATCTTCGACGGCCCCTCCGCGTGCGTCAGGTCGACCACGTCCAGCAACGGCACCGTCCCCAGCTTGGTCGACGGCACCGTCAGCTCGCCCAGCGCCTTCGGGTCGTTGCGGTAAGGCAAGCTGGCGCGCACCAGGATGTCGTACTCGCGCCCCTTGTCCTCGAAGCGCGACACCTTCACGCCGCCGATCAGCAACTGAGACGCCAGCCCCACGTCGGCCACGCTGACGCCCAGGTCGGCCGCCTTGCGCCGGTTCACCTCGGCCACGATCTCGGGGTTGCCGGCCACGAACGTGGTGTCGATGTCGACCGCGCCCGGGATCTCCTTCATCTTCTTCGTGATGTAGTCCGAGTACTCGGTCAGCTTGCCGAGATCAGGCCCCATCAGGGTGTACTGCACGATGGCGTTGGCGAAGGTGCCCGCGCCAAACGCTGGCACCTGCGACACCGAGATGCGGTACTCCTTCGGCTGCGTGGGCAGGATCTCCTTGCGGGCCTGCTGCTGCAGATCGTCCTGGGACTTCTTGCGCTGATCGGGCGGCAGCAAGCGGACGAAGACCGAGGCGACGTTGGGGGTCTTCTGGAAGTTGTCGCCGATGGTCACCACCGTCGAGGTCACCTCGGGCCACTGGCGCACCTGGCGGGCCATGCGCTCGGCCACCAGCGCCGTGGCGGCCAGGCTGGTGCCCTCCGTGGTGCGGACGTCGATCTGGAACTGCGCCTCGTCGTTCTTGGGCAGGAAGCCGCCGGGGATGGTCTTGGCCAGCGGGACGATCGCGCCCAGCGCCACCACGCACAGGGCGACGACGATCCAGCGCCGCCAGGGGTGAACGACCCAGCCCAGCACCGCCATGTAAAGGCGCTCGATGGGGCGGTAGAACACGTCGACCACGCGCTCGAGGGGATTCTTCTTCCGCTCGCTCTCCGGCTTCGGATCCAGCCGCAGCCAGCGCGAGGCCAGCATGGGCGTCAGCGTGAAGGCGACGAACAGCGAGATGGCGATGGCCGCCGCCATGGTCAGGCCGAAGCTCTTCAGGAAGCGGCCCGGGATGCTGTTCATGAAGGCGACCGGCAGGAACACCGCCAGCAGCGACAGCGTCGTGGCCAGAACGGCCAGGCCGATCTCCTTCGTGGCGTAGATGGCCGCCGGCATCGGGCGGATCTTCTTCTCGTCGATGAAGCGGAAAATGTTCTCCAGCACGACGATGGCGTCGTCGATGACGATGCCGACCGCCAGCGCCAGCGCCAGCAGCGTGATGGTGTCCAGCGTGAACCCCATCAGCCACATGCCCAGGAACGTGCCGACGATGGACGTAGGGATGGCCAGCGCGGCGATGATGGTGCTGCGCAGGTTTCCGAGAAAGAGCAGCACGACCAGGGCCGCCAGCAGCGCCCCCATGGTCAGGTGCTCCTTGACGGCCGCGACGCTGGTGCGGGTCACCTCGGTGAAGTCGCGCACCACCCGCAGCTTGTAGCCGGCCGGCAGCGCCGGCTCGAACTCCTTCATGCGGGCGCGCAGGGCGTCGACCACCGCCACGCTGTTCTCGCCCGACTGCTTGCGGATCTGCAGCAGAACGGCCTGCTTCCCCTCGACCAGGGCGGCGGTCTCGGGCTCCTCCTCCCCGTCGACCACGGTGGCCACGTCGCGGACCTGGATGGGATGACCGGCCACGTCGCGGATGGTGACCTCGCCCAGCGCTTCGGCGCTGGCCACGCGCCCCTTGACCCGGAACGTGAACCGCTGCGGCCCCGTGTCGATGTCGCCGCCCGGCGTGGTCAGGTTCTGCGCCACGATGGCGCGCTGCACGTCCACCACCGACAGGCCGGCGCTGCGCAGCTTGTTCGCGTCGACGAACACCTGGATCTGCCGCTTGCGGCCGCCCAGGATGCTGACCTGACCGACGCCCGAGACATTCTCCAGCGCCTGGCGCAGCTCGTGATCGGCGTACTCGGTCACCTCGCGGACCGGGCGCGCCGACTCCAGCGCCACCGACAGGATGGGCGCGTCGGAGGGATCCAGCTTGCTGACCACCGGCGTCTTCGTCCCCTCGGGCAGGTCCGACAGCACGGTCGACAGGTGATCACGCACCTCCTGCGTGGCCGTGTCGATGTTCTTGTCCAGATTGAACGAGACGACGACCTGGGAGATCCCCTCGGTCGAGATCGAACGAAGCTCCTCGATGCCGCTGATGGTGTTGATCGACTCCTCGATCTTGTCGGAGAGCTCCGTCTCCACCTGCTCGGGCGACGCGCCCGGCAGTGAGGTGATGACCGTGACGATAGGCAGATCGACCTTGGGGAAGCGATCGAGGCTGAGGTTCTTGTAGCCGACGATGCCCACGACGACGATGACCAGGATCATCACCGTCGCGAAGACGGGTCTACGGACGCTTATGCTGGCGAGCCACTGCATGGTGTCCTCACTTCCTCGCTATCACTTGACCCGGGCGCCATCACGAACGTCGGGGGTGACGTTCTGGACGACCAGCTCTCCCGCCTTGACCCCGTTCAGCACCGGTACCGCCCCACCCCGCTCCTCGGCCGACTGCACGATCCGCTCCTCGACGCGGCCGTTCGCCACCACGAAGACACGCTTGGCGCTGCCGTCGTTGCGCACCGCCGACTTCGGCACCGCGGGAACCGTGTCCTCACCCAGCGCCAGCTGCGCCGTCACGAACATGCCGGGGCGCAGCTCGGGCGGCGGATTGTCGACCGTCGCCTCGACGACCGCGTCGCGGCTCTGCTCGCGCACCGACGGTCCGATATATTTGATGTGACCGGTGTAGCGCTTGTCGCCGCCCGCGGTCTGGAACTCGACCGGCATGCCCTGCTTCATGCGGGGGACGTCGACCTCGGGCACCGTCAGGGCCACGCGCAGCGAATCGACGGACACCAGCGTCACCACCCGCGTCTCCGGGCGGACCCATTCGCCGGCGGTGACGGCCCGATCGACCACCAGGCCCGAGAACGGCGCGCGGATCTGGGCGTCCTTCAAGGACTCCGCGATCTGGCTCCGGCGCGCCTCGGCGCCCGCCAGGGACCACTTCGAGGTCACGCAGCCGGTCTGGGCCTTGTCGAAGTCGGCCTTGGCGATGGCGCCCTTGTCGAACATCCGCTGGGTGCGATCGCAATCCAATTTCGCCTGGGCCTCCTGCGCCCGCAGCGTCTCCACCTGCGCGGCGGCCTCCTCGGACTGCGCGCTGAGGACGCGCGTGTCCAGCTTGGCCAGCACGGCGCCCTTCTTCACCACCGACCCGCGCTCGACGTAGGTGGCCAGGATCTTGCCCGTGGCGCCCGCGGCCACCTGCGCCTGCTCGGCGCCGGTCAGGCTGCCCGACAGCGTCAGGGTCTTCGGCACCTTCACGGTGCTGGCAGGCGCCGTCCGCACCGCGATGGGGGCCGCTTCGGCGGGCGCGGTCGGGGCCGGCTGGGCCTCGGACTTGGCACACCCGACCGCCGACGTGAGGGCCGACGCGAAGACCAGCATTCCCCATCGCGAAACTGTCAATCGGCGCAACGGACCTGTCATGGCTGCAGCTCCCATTTTTGTGCGTTGATGTATGTTCCCAATCGTTGAGGTTGTCAACCGTATGACAATGAAATAGTGTGAAGCTTCATGAAACATCCCTCCCGCACCGGAAGTCGCTCCTCTTCCGCCGCGTCTAGCGCCGGAGACGAGCTGTGGGAATTGCTCATCGAATTCTCGCTGAGCCAGCGCGTCTGGTGGACCGAGGTCTGTGATGGGTTGGGGTTGACGCCGACGCAGGGGCTGGCCCTGCGCCTCCTGGATCCGCAGACGCCGATGGCGATGAACGCGCTGGCCGACAACTTGGTGTGCGACGCCTCCAACGTGACCGGCGTCGTCGACAAGCTGGAGGCGCGCGGCTTGATCGAACGGAAAGCGGCCGAGAACGACCGCCGCGTGAAGATCCTGGCCGTCACCGAGAAAGGCCGCGAGCTGCGCAAGAAGCTGTTTGCCGAGGCCGCCAGGCCGCCGGCCGCCATAGCCGCGCTGCCCAAGGACGTCCGCGACAAGCTGAGCGCGGCGCTGCGGGAGCTGGTCGCCGAGCGGAACGGCTTCAGCGCCGCCGTGTAGGCGAAGCTGCGCTTCACCGGCTTCGGGCGGGGAAGATATTTCCCCACCCGCGCCGGCGCCTCATGCCCCTGGTCCGGGGCACGCCCGACGCCAGGAGGGCCTTCAGTCCTCGGGCGTAGTGTCGATGACCAGACGGAGCCCCCGCTTCCGCTCCGGCTATGACCTACGCCCGCCAAGCCCGACAAGTCCTCGTCCTATGCGCCCTGCTCTGGGCGCCGGCCGGTCGCGCGCTGGCGGACGACTGGACGATGGGCGGCTTCGATCAGACGCTGGCCCATCGCACCGCCGAGCGTTCGGGGGGAACGTGGGCCAATCAACCGTGGTCGTGGACGGCGCCGCACGGCGCCCAACTGGTCGCCAGCCCGATCGTGGCCGAGGGCATCGCCGTCGTGGCGGCGATGGACGGAAACGTGTACGGACTGGGCGCCTCCACCGGCCGGCTGCTGTGGCAGTTCGCGGCGGGGGACGGCATCCAGGGGACGCCCGCGGTCCTGGACGGCCGGATCTTCGTCAGCGCGCTGGACGGCAAGCTGTACGCGCTGCACCTGGCGAGCGGCCAGATCGCCTGGCAGAAGTCGCTGGGCGGCCTGGGCCGGTCGTCGCCCGTCGTGGTCGGCACCAGCCTGATCGTGGCGCGCGGCTTCCCCGGCGACACGCTGCTGCGCCTGGATCCGAAGACCGGCAGCACCATCTGGGAGACCGCCGGCGGATCGCTGGCGCCGTTCAGCAACTCGGCCGCGGCCTCGGACGGCACGCGCCTGATCATCGGCGCCAACGAGGGCCATTACGTCGCGTTCGACCTGGCCTCCGGCAAGCAGCAGTGGAAATACGAGGCAGACGGCATCGTGAACCTGTCCGCCCCGTTGGTGGCCGGCGGCCGCGCGTATTTCCTGCCTGGTGGCAGCAGCGGGCGCCTGCACGCGGTCGACGTGACCACGGGCGCCGCGGTGTCCGGCTGGCCGATCGATCTGCCCGCGCCGGCGCCGGACATCGCCGGTACGGCGCTGGGCCGCAACTTCGCGGTCTCGTCGGTGGCCGCGTCCAGCGCGAACCTGATCATCGATTACCGGTTCGACGATTTCCTGGACACCGACAAGGACGGCACCGCCGATCAGTTCTTGATGCGCGAGACGGTGGCGGCCTTCGATCTGACCAGCGGCAACGCCGTCTGGCAGCAGGCGAACGGCCGGCAGGTCGCGTCGTCCTTCAACGACATCCCGAAGAACTGGCTGTGCCCGACGCCGGTGGTCTACGGCCGCTTGGGTGGCGGCGGATCGGCGGCGCCGTATCTGCTGGCCGCGTCGACCCTGACCACGTCGGTGCGCGCGCTGGACGCCGGCAGCGGCGCGGTCCTGGGCACGTCGACGGCCAGCGGCCCCTCGGGCGCGTCGCCGGTGCTGGCCAACGGCCGTAGCTTCGTCGCCACGACGGGCGGCGCGCTGCAAAGCTGGGCCTCGCGCGCGAACCTGGCGCCCAGCGCCCCGGCCCTGAGCGGCGGCAGCACCCTGACGGTCAACAACGTCGCCCCCGTCATCCACTGGGGGGCGGCCGCGGATCCCGAGGGGCAAGCGATCACTTATCAGGCCCGGCTGGACAGCGACGGTGAAGTGCTCGAGTCGTGGACGTCCACCATCACCACCGGCGACACCACCTGGCGCATGCCCGGCAACCTGGACGTGGGGAAGCCCTACGTCGTGGCCGTGCGCGCGCGCGACAGCCAGGGCGCCTGGTCCGACTGGTCGGCCCCGCAGGCGCTGACCGTCGAGGAGACGCCGCCCGTCTCGGTGGGCGGCACGCCCCAGCCCAGCCTGGCGGCGGCGCTGCTGGCCGCCCAGCCGGGTGACGTTGTGCACGTGGGCGCGGGCCGGATGCGCGTCGGCGATACCTTGCGCTTGCCTCCCGGCGTGACGATGGAAGGCGCCGGCCCGCAGCGGACGATCATCGACGCCACCGGACGCGACACCGGCGTCTCGCTGGACGGCTCGGTGGCCGGCCAGCCGACCCAGTTGCGCAGCCTGACCATCACCGGCGCGCGCACCGGCGTCGCCGTGGGCAACGTCCACGACGCCCGCCTGACGAACGTCATCGTGCGCGACAGCAGCGACGCCGGCATCAACGTGGGCGCGGCGGGCACCGCGATCCTGCGCAACGCCACGCTGGTGGCGAACGGCCGCGCCGCTGTCTCGTTCGGTGCCCTGCTGGTGAAGAACAGCCTGGTGACCGGCAACTACACGGGGCTGGTCGCGGATCACCCCGACACCCTGATCAGCCAGTTCAACGACGTCAGCGGGAACGCGGTGGCCGATTACCAGGGGCTGGTGGCGGCGGCGACGGATCTGGCCGCGCCGGTCTCGTTCGTCGACTTCGCCGGCCGCGATCTGCACCTGCCGTCTCACCAGGCGTCCACCGATCGCGGCGACCCCGCTGATGACTTCTCGGCCGAGCCGGCGCCGAACGGCGGGCGCATCAACCTGGGCGCGTTCGGCGGCACCAGCGAGGCCGAGCTGAGCGCGGCGCCGCAAGATCCCACGTCGCCCGATGGCGGCGCGCCAGGGGGCTCGAGTGCTGACGGCGGCGCGCCCGATGGCGGCGCCGCGAACGGCGGCACGCCTACGGGCGGCACGAACGGCGGCCTTCCCACCGGCGGCGTTCCTACCGGCGGCATTCCCACCGGCGGAGCCAACGGCGGCGCGCCGGACGGTGGCGCGACCAGCGGCGGTACGCCGGTGACCAGCTTCCCGGGCACTCCCTCGCCGGCGTCCCCCCCTCCCGCGGTGGGCGCGGCGAACGGCTCGTCTTCGGGCGGCGGCTGTGACGTGGCGGGCGGCGCGCCGGGCCTGACGGGCATCCTCATCTTCCTGGCGCTCGCGCTGCTGACCGCTCGCCGCGGCCGGCACCGCGCGGTCGCCCCCGCGCCGGTCGTCCGCCGTCGCTCCCGCCGGGGCTGGCTGATCGCCGGTGCCCTGATCCTGGGCGCCGCCGCCTGGTCGGCTCCCGCCCAGGCCGCCACCCGTGGTCAGACCTGTTACGGCAGCAACAACTCCAGCTCCTCCTCCGCCGTCTCCTGCACCTGGAGCGGCGCCACCACGGCGGGGAACACCCTGCTGGCCTTCTTGATCGAGTGCAACAACGGATACGTCACGCCGACCACCGACGGAACGGGCTGGGCGCTGGGCAACCCCCAGCCGTCCAGCGGTAACCTCCGCATCCGCGGTTTTTACAACATCGGCGCCAGCTCGCGCAGCGGCACCGTCACCTGGAACCTCAGCGGCCCCTCCAACGCGACCCTGATGATCGTCGAGTACAGCGGCATCACCGCCGTGGATCTGTCCAACAGCTCGTTCGGCACGTCCAGCACGGCCAGCACCGGTTCGACAGGGACCCTGAGCCAGGCGGTCGAGGTGGTGGTGGGCGTGGTGGCTGCGCAAGGCTCCGGGAACACGTTCAGCGGTGAGACCATGACCGAGGTCGCGGAGAAGAACGCCACCGACGCGACGTTCGGGATGAACTCCGCTTTCTTGGAGACCATCACGAACGCCACCACCGCCATCAGCTCGAACGCCACCATCTCGGCGGGTGCCAACTGGGCGGGCGCGATCATGTCCTTCAAGGCCGGCAGCGGGGGCGGCGGCGGCGGGACGACCGGCACCTGGCTGGGCACGCAGACCAGCAAGGTCTGGAGCAACACCGCCAACTGGGCGAACAGCACCTTGCCCGGCGCCAGCGACACGGTGGTCCTGAACAGCACGAACAACAACAACATGATCATCGACGTGGACACCACCGTGGCGGGGTTCACGGTGTCGTCGGGCTATACCGGCAGCATCACCCAGTCGGGCACGCGCAACCTGACCATCACCGGCGATCTGACGCTGGCGGCGACCTCGGGGACCTTCACCGCCCCGGCGGGGCTGATGAACATAGGCGGCTCGTTCCTGAAGACGGGCGCCATCAGCTTCGCCGCCAACGGCGGCACGGTGTTGATGACCTCGACCGGCGCGGAGTCGTTCACCAGCGGCGGCGCCACATTCAACAACCTCTACTTCAACGACGGTCTGATCGGCTACTGGAAGATGGACGAGACCACCATCGGCACGGCGGCCGACTATTCTGGCTACTTCAACAGCCTGACCGCGCAAAACACGCCCACGTCGTCGACGTCCGTCCCCACGGCCATCGACTTCGCGGATATCCGGAGCGTGGCGTTGGCCGGCACGAACGGCAACAACAGCACCACGCAATACTTCAAGTCGGGGACGATGCCGTCGACGCTGCAACCCAGCGTGGTGACCCTGTCGGCCTGGTACAAGGCGACCAGCGTCGCCTCGCAGGGCGGCGAGGTCGTCAGCGGCTCGAACCGCTACGGCCTGCGCGTCTACAGCAGCACCCAGATCAAGGTCACGAAGCAGACCGGGTCGGGCACCTGGGTCGAGCTGACGGCCACGGTGTCGAACCCGCTGAACGGAGCGTGGCACCACATCGCCGGGACCATCAGCGCCAGCGGCATGATCGCCTATTTCGATGGCGCCCAGGTCGCTAGCAACTCGGACACCTCGGCCATCTTCTACGGGACCAGCGTGAATACCGCCGTCAACAGCGGCGCGGTCGGGTACCTCAACATCGGCCGCAACCAGGACACCGCCAACTACGAGTTCACCGGCAACATCGACGACGTTCGCATCTACAACCGCGTCCTCTCCGCCACCGATATCGCCGCTTTGGCGGCGGGGACCGTACCGACGAGCAGCCTGTCGACGTTCACGCTCAGCGGGTCGCCCAGCGTGGCCGCGGACCTGGTGATCGCCAGCTCGCTGGCGGTCGGAAACAATACCATCAGCGTGGGGGGCGACTTCAGAACGCTCGGCGGCGGCTTCACCGTGGGCAGCACGGGCGGCTTCAACTTCAACGGCAGCGGAACCGGCAACTACATCTACTCTGGCGGTTCCACGCTGAACGACCTGTCCATCAGCGGCACAGGTTCCTGGACGATCTCCGATCAGACGCAGTTCAACATGAACGGCGACCTCAACATCTCGGCAGGGACGCTGACCTCCACCCCGGGACAGCTGTTCATCCTGGGTGCCTTCAACAAGACCGGCGGCACGTTCACGCACAACAGCGGCACGGTGATGCTGGCCTCGCCCGGCAGCCAGAACTTCGCCACCAACGGCACCACCTTCAACAACCTGATCATCAACGACGGCCTGATCGGCTACTGGCCGCTCGACGAGAGCAGCTTCGGCACCGCGTCGGACGTATCGGGTTACGGCAACAACGCCACCGGCGCCAACACCCCCACCTCCAGCACCTCGGTCCCCAGCGTGGACTTTGCGGATTCGCACTGCGTGACCCTGGCCAAGGCCAGCACCCAGTACCTCAGCACCTCCTCGACGAGCATGCCGACGGTCTTGCAGCCGACGGTGGTCAGCCTGTCGGCCTGGTACAAGGCCACCTCCGTCGACACCACCGCCGGCGACATCATCAGCGGCGCGAACCGCTATGTCATTCGAGTCGTCAGCAACACCTCGATCGCCGTGGTCAAGCAGACGGGCTCCTCGACCTGGGTGACCTTGACGGGCACCGTGACCAACGCGCTGGACGGCAACTGGCACCACATCGCGGGTGTCATCACCGGCAGCGGCATGACCCTGTACTACGACGGCGCCTCCGTGGCGACCAACTCGGACGCCACGGCCATCTACTACACCAGCCTGACCGCCGGCCTCAACATCGGCCGGAACCCTGGATTCACCGGCTACAACTTCAACGGCTCTCTCGACGACATCCGCGTCTACAATCGCGCCCTGACGGCCATCGAGGTGAAGTCGCTGGCCAACGGCGATCAGCCGGGCACCAAGTCGGCCACGCACACGATGACGGGTTCGCCGACCATCGCCGGCGACCTGACGCTGGCCAGCGGGGAACTGTCGGTCAGCACGAACAACATGACGGTGGGCGGGAACTGGAACAACTACGGCGCCTTGTTCACGAACGGCGCCCAGACGGTGACGTTCAACGGCAGCGGCTCGACCGTGCTGTGCCCGGGCAACCAGACCTTCTACAACGTCACCTACTCCGGCGCGGGGACGATGACGCTGAGTGGTCGCCTGGAACTGGACAAGGCCGGAACGTTCAACATCACCGCCGGCACCGTGAACCTGTCGTCGTACGTGCTGCGCGCCGGCAACATCACCCGCAGCGGCGGCACGCTGACGCCGTCCACCAGCACCGTGGTCCTGGACGGCACGTCCAGCGCCACCGTCACCGGAAACAGCTTCAACAACCTGTACATCGAGCCGGTCGGGGCGACCAACCTGATCGGCTACTGGAAGCTGGACGAGGAACAGGGGACGACCGCGCACGACTACTCCACCACCGCCGCCAACCTGACCCTGACCAACAGCCCCGTGTGGACCGACAGCGGCCTGCCCGCCGCGCTCGACTTCGAGAACCCGTCAGCCATCACCTTCGATCGCACCAAGACGCAGACGCTGACCGGGGCCGCCCTGGTCTCGGCGCAGATGCCCAGCGTGGTGACGATGTCCGCCTGGTACAAGGCCACCAGCGTCGACACCAACGGCGCGGACATCGTCAGCGGCGGCAATCGGTACTCGTTGCGCCTGTTCAGCA
>Ga0207652_10004710_pt1 | contig 11060 bp, 11 predicted proteins | sample KBSC63BmetaG_FD_184334 | JGI IMG/M metagenome (GOLD analysis project Ga0207652, IMG submission 184334) | Corn rhizosphere microbial communities from Kellogg Biological Station, Michigan, USA - KBS C6-3B metaG (SPAdes) (version 2) | ecosystem: Host-associated > Plants > Roots > Rhizosphere ... | reverse complement strand
CGCAGGAGCCACTGCACGATCTCACGCGAAATCGTCGCCGGCGTACCGCTGGCATCGAGCGCGGGGTAGACCACGTGCGCCATCATCATCGCCGCCACTCCACTGTCTATCGAGGCACGGAAGGGGCGCATGTCCTGGTCGGTGAGCTCCTGGCGCGACGCGCTCACCACGGGCACTTCCAGCCGCGGATCGACCTTCGTGCGACCGTGCCCCGGGAAGTGCTTCGCGCAGGCGAGCACGCCCTCCTCCTGGCACGCCGTTATCCACGTGGCGGCGAGCGATGCCACCCGTTCCGCATCGCTCCCGAGTATGCGGGTACCGGTCACCGGGTTGCCCGGCTCGATGTCCAGATCGCACACTGGCGCGAAGGCGAAGTTGACTCCGAGCGTACGCGCCTCGCGCGCGGTGAGCCGCGCCGCGCGTCGCACCGCATCGGGATCGTTGAGCGACGCGATCGCCGCCGCCGGCGGTAGGCCGGTTGCACCCGAGAATTGCTGCCCCGCGCCGCGCTCCATCTCGGCGGCGATTAGCAGTGGGATTCGCGAGCGCCGTCGCAGCTCCTTCGTGAACTGTCGGACACCCTCTTCGTCGCCTCCGTGGAGGACGAATCCGCCCACCTCGAGCTGCAGCGCGCGCTCGATCAGCGGACGCGATGCCTCGTAGCCGCGTGCGGCCTCCCACCGGAGGGCCGGGATCACGAGATTGGCGACGTTCATGCCGGACACAATTTGCCGAGCACCCGCGCGCCGCGTGCCCCGGTAGCTACCGGGACGTTCCCCGCGCGATGCTCGAGATGCAGCCAGCCGAGGAGCGCGAACGCCACCGCCTCTTTCGCCTCGCCGTCGAAGAATAGATCGTCGAAGCTCCGAACCGTGGCGGGTGCCACCGCGGCAGCTATCGCCTCGACGAGTGCAGGGTTTCGCGCACCGCCTCCTGAGACGACGATCTCGGTTATCGGCTCGCGTACGAAGCGGCGGAGCGCGCCTCCGATGCTCGATGCGGTGAGCGCGACGGCGGTCGCGATGATGTCTTCTTCCGACGCGTCGGGCCGCACACCTCGGCAACGTTCGATGAAGCGCGCGATGTAGGAGCTGCTGAACAGCTCGCGCCCCGTGGACTTGGGGGGCGGCGCGACGAAGTACGGCTCGCGCAGCAGCTCGTCCACCACCTCCAGGATCACGGTGCCGGCGCGCGCCAGAGCGCCGTCGACATCGTAGGGGAGACCGGGGCGCAGAGTGCGCGTCACACCGTCGATCACCGCGCAACCGGGGCCGGTGTCGAAGGCGCGCACGTCCGTTCCGGCGGGCGATGGTGGAACGATGCTCACGTTCCCGATCCCTCCCAGGTTCTGCAGCGCGCGCCAGTGCGATGGCGCGGCGAAGAGAAGCGCGTCAGCCATGGGAACCAGCGGAGCGCCCTGCCCTCCCGCCGCCACGTCGCGCACACGGAAGTCGCTCACCACGTCCACCCCGGTTCGCTCGGCGATGACCGCCGCCTCGCCAAACTGCCAGGTGGAGTGAGGCGGCTCGTGCCACACTGTGTGCCCGTGGGAGGCGATGGCCCGCACGTCTCCCGGCGCGAGATCCGCCCTGGCCATCACGGCGAGCGCGGCATCCGCCAGCCAGCTCCCCAGATCGAAATTGAGCCGGCAGTATTCCGCCGGCGTACCCGCCTCGATGGCGCGGAGCAGGCGCTCGCGCTCAGGCGGAGTATACGATCGCGAGAGGTAGGCGAGAAGTCGTGCGCGTACGCTCCCGCCATCAGTACGGTCGAAGCTCGCTACCGCCGCCGAGATCCCATCGGCCGATGTGCCGGACATGAGACCCACGATGATCGCGGCGCCAGTGGCGGCCCGCGGCGCCCGTTCCCGCGAAGCTGCGCCTTCCCTCACTCTGTCGGCGGCGGCGGTTCGTGCACCACCCGGCGAACGACTCCTCCCGCCTCGCTCAACTCGCGCTCCGCCTCCTCACGCGACACGCCGAGCTTCTGCATCACGATGGCCGTCTTCACTGCACCGCCGGCCGCATCGATCAGCCGGCGCGCCTCCGCGCGTGACACGCCGCAAACCTCCATCATGATGCGCTCGCCGCGATCCACCAGCTTCTGGCTCATGGCGCGCAGATCCACCATGAGGTTGCCGAAGGTCTTCCCGATGCGGATCATAGCACCGGTCGTGATGGTGTTGAGCACCAGCTTCGTGGCAGTGCCCGCCTTCATGCGCGTCGAGCCGGTGACCGCCTCGGGACCGGTGATCGGCACGATCGCCGCGTCCACCAGCTTCACAATCGCTTCCGGCGGCGGCGAGCAGGCCACGATGGCCGTGCGCGCGCCGAGCTTCGCAGCGCGCTCCAGAGCGCCATGCACGTAGGGCGTGGTGCCCGACGCGGCGATGCCGACTACGAAGTCGCGCTCACCCACGTGGCGCGCATCCATCTGCGCGGCACCGTCGGCCGCAATATCCTCGGCACCTTCCTGCGAGCGCACGAGCGCGTCCAGCCCGCCGGCGATGATTCCCTGGACCATCTCCGGATCGGTACCGAAGGTTGGCGGACATTCGCTCGCGTCGAGCACGCCCAGCCGTCCCGACGTCCCGGCGCCCACGTAAAAGAGTCGCCCCCCCGCGCGGAACGCCGCCTCGGCCAGCTCCACCGCGCGCGCGATCTGCTCGCGCTGCGTCGCCACCGCTTCCGCCACCGTACGATCTTCAGCGCCGATCATGTCCACTATCTCGAGCGGCGTTGCGAGATCAATGGCGGCAGTGCGCGGATTACGACGCTCGGTAAGCCGAGGGTCGACGAATGAGGTGGTCACAGCGGAAGCGATTGGGAGTGAATCGAGGGGACGTGAGGCGCAAACTATCGGCGGGAGGGAGGGGAGGGCAAGTGAAGGGAAAGGAAGCAGGAAGCAGTGAAGACTTCAGGAGGCAGGCGGCAGGAGGCAGGAACTGCACACCGGGCGAGATCTTCTCGCCGGAGGCTCTACCTGCCCCCTGCCGCCTGCCTCCTCGCAGTTCCTGCTTCCTGCTTCCTGCCTTCTGCTTCCTCTCTCTCCCCCTACTGAATCGTCGCCGGCTCGTTGAGCTTGACCCGGATATTACCGCCGTTCGGGACGCAGCCCTCGTAGTTCGCGGTGCCCATGGCGACGGCGGTACCGGCGGCGGCACCGGTGGCGGCGCCGATCACGGTGGACTTGGTGTTCTTGCCGATCACCTGGCCGAGGATCGCGCCGACCACCGCGCCGCCAACCACCTTCTTGGCGTCGTTGCCGGTGCTCGAGTTGCGAACCTTGTCCACGTCCACGTGCTCGATAGCGGCGTTCACCGGGTAGGTCTTACCGTTCCAGGAGAGACTCAGGACGTTGAACACCATCTGGATGTTGTCGGTAGCGTTCTCGCTCCGCTTAAGATCGGCTACCTGGATCACTGCCTTCGCGCCGGCCGGGATCACCGCACCGTTCGTCCCGGTCACCGAGTTGGTGACGGTGGCCGTGAAGCGATCGCCGGCCTTGTTGGTGTTGGTGCAGACGCGATCGTTCGACGTCAGACTGATCTCGCTGCCGGCCGGTACGCTGGCCAGCGCCGCCTCGCTCCCCGCCGCGCTCGTCTTCGCGGTGTTACCGGATGGCGTAGTGGTGGTGGTCGGAGTGCTGCGCGGTCTGGTGGTCGTCGGGCGCGGCTTCGGCGCGGCCGGCTTGGGCGCGGGCGCGCTCGCGGCCGGCTGCGTGCTCTCAGGCGGGTTCGACGGAACATCCGAGAGCTGCGGCGAAGCCGAGCTGTCGGCGTTGGCCAACGCGAGGTCGCGGGAGAGGCTGCTGTCCTGCGCCATCGAGTTGTCGTTTTTGCGGTCGGAACAGGCACCGACCACCAGGGCGAATGAAAGCGCCAGCGGAGCTAACGCACGATAAGGGCTGGACATATCGGAATCTCCAGAGATTGGTCTCGAGCCGGCTCAGTGGTGTACAACTACGGATTACGGTATAACGGCACGAGTCGGCCGGCCCAGCAGGGCCGAGTCCGTAGGTGGTTGGAAAAAGCAATCCACATGCCACCTGGGACCATTCACCTGCCCGTGCCGGGCACGATCTGTAATACACTCTGCCCGGCGATGGTTCTGTGCTAGGACGACCATCCACCCCCGGGCGTGACCTGAATCACACCGGCTGACCGGCCGATGCCCCGCGTTGGCACTTGGTCGGTCGGGAGCTACTATAACACACATGCCCCGTACACTGACCGACGAGATGTCGCTGGAGCAACGCATGGGCGCGCTCCAGGAGCAGAACCTCCAGCTCGCGCGCACCATCGCCGAGCTTCGCAACCAGGATGCTCTCAAGACTCAGTTCCTCTCCAACATCTCGCACGATCTCCGCACACCTCTAACGGCGATCATCACGCACGCGGAGATCCTGCGCGACGGGATACTGGGAGCGCTGGACGAGCGACAGGCCGAGAGTATCTCCGGTATCATCAGCGGAGGGCGACAACTCCTCGGGATGGTCAACGAGATTCTCACCTACGCGCGCGGCGAGGCCAACCAGCTCTCGCTCAGCCGCTCCGAGATCTCCATCGAGTCCGTCATCGAGCAGGTGTGCGCCATGAGCGAGTCGCTCATCGCGAAGAAGGAGCACTCGCTCTCGGTGGACATCGAACAGGGGCTGCCACCGGTGGCCGCGGACCGCGACAAGATCGCGCACGTCCTCGCCAACCTCCTCGGCAACGCGATCGACTTCACGCCGCCCGGAGGACGCGTCTGGATCGCCGCGCGGATGGCGCCCGACACGGAGCACGGTCCCGCGATTCTGATCGAGGTGGGCGACACGGGCATCGGTATCGCGCCGGAGCACTTCGACCTCGTCTTCCGCGAGTTCGCGCAGGTCGATGCATCCAATTCGCGTAGCCACCACGGTACGGGGCTCGGCCTCGCTATCGCGCACAAGTTCGTCGAGCTGCACGGCGGTCGCATCTGGCTCGAGAGCACGGTGGGCGTAGGGAGCAGATTCTATTTCACCATCCCCGTGCGGTCAGCCTCCTGAACACCGTCGCGATGGATGTGCATGTATTGCTGGTCGAGGACAGCGCGCTGGTGGTCGACGCGCTGCGGCTCCTCCTCGAGGAGACCGGCCACCGGGTGAGCGCCGCGTTCAATGTGCGGCAGGCCGTGGACGTCGCGCGCGCGGAACGTCCCGATATCATTCTGCTCGACCTCACTCTGGGACGCGAGGATGGTCTGGACGTTCTGGGTGAGCTCTCGCGCACGGACAACCTGCCGCCCGTGGCGGTGGCGCTCACCGGTCACGACAACCCCGAGACGCGCGAGCGGTGCATCGAGGCGGGGTGCCTCGATGTGCTGACCAAGCCGATCAGTGCGCTGCAGCTCCCGTCGCTGATCCGCGGCTGGCTCGCCGGCCGGCGCGCTGGCGATGCGGGTTCGCCCTCAGATCCTGCTGCGTAGCGCCTCGGGCGTGAGCACCTGAAGGTACGAGGCGAGGAGCGTGAAGTAGTTGGTGACCAGGAGGAGGCCGATGGCGATGAGCAGCACACCTCCGATCCGGTTCACCCAGATCATCGCCGAGCGGAAGCGGGCGAAGGCGGCGAGAAAGTGGTCTATCGCCAGCGCGGCCACGACGAAGGGAACCGCGAGGCCGAGTGAGTACATCGCCAGTAATACCAGACCGCGGCCAAGATCCGCGGTGCTGGAGGTGTAGATCAGGATGGAGCCGAGGATGGGGCCTATGCATGGCGTCCAGCCGGCGCCGAAGGCCACGCCCACCAGCACCGTTCCCAGGTAGCCCACCGGTTTGTTGGCGAAGTGAACCCGGCGCTCCTGGGCAAAGGCGCGTATGTTGAACGCGCCGAGGAGGTAGAGGCCGAATATGATGATCAGTACGCCTCCGATGCGCGTTATCCATCCGCGGGCAGCGATCAGCACGCGGCCGAGCACGCTGGCAGTGGCACCGAAGGCGAGGAAGATTATTGTGAATCCGACGATGAAGAGGAGGGAGTGGATCAGCGCGGTGCGGCGCGAGCTCTGCACCTCCTCCAGGCTCATCCCCGTAATGAACGTCACGTAGCTTGGAATGAGCGGCAGCACACAGGGCGAGAGAAAGCTCAACAGGCCCGCGGAGAACGCGATCAGTAATCCCAATGTGGCGGTGCCTTCCATACCTTCTCCTTCGGCAGAGCGGCGCGCCCAACCGCGCATGGGGCCGCTCCTGCGGTGGTACTACGCCGTCAAGTATCACGCTTTCCGTCGCGAACGCCGGCACCGTGACGGCAGGCGCGGACTCGTGGCGCTGCAGATCGACGCGCTGGCCTACGCGGACCTGCGTCGCGCCCTGAGACTCGGCTACTGCCCGACCCTCGAACGTCTCCTGCGCGAGCGGAAGTTCCATATCCGAAGGTGGTTCAGCGGACTTCCGTCGGCCACGCCGTATTGCCAGGCGGGGATCTTTCACGGAGAGAACGCTGGAATCCCGGCCTTCCGCTTCTACGACAAGGAAGCGCGACGCGTCATCACCTGCAACGCGCCGCACGGGGTTCAATATATCCGCGATCGCATCCACGTGCCGGGGGCGCTCGCCGGCGGGTCGAGCTACGTCAACCTGCTCGACGGCGACGCCCAGACGGTGGCCTTCACCGTGGCGACGCGCGACCGCACATCGATCTACCGGCGGCTGGGCGGGACCCGCATGGCGCTCCTCATCCTGCTGCACCCGGTGCGCGTGGCCCGAATGGTGTTCCAGTCGGCGTGGGAGTGGCTCCGCGAGGAGTGGGAGCGGGCGGTGGCGCAGGTGCGAGGACAGGCCACGCACGCCGAGGGGATCTTTCCCTTCGTGCGGATCCTGAGCAACGTGATCGTGCGCGAGCTGCAGACGATAGCCATCACGCTCGACGTCTACCTCGGCGTCCCGATCATCTACAGCACGTACATGCAGTACGATGAGCTGGCGCACCACTTCGGACCGTCGAGCCGACAGGCGCTGAGCGATCTCAAACGCACCGACGCGCGCATCGCCGAGATCGAGCGCATGATCCGCTCGACGAATGCGCGCGGCTACGACCTGGTGATCCTCTCGGACCACGGGATGACTCCCGCCGCGAGCTATCGCGTGCGCTTCGGCGAATCGCTGGGTGCCACGGTGCGTCGGGCCCTGCGCGACGCCGCCATCGCGGGTGCCGAGCCGGGAGTGCTCGACAGCTCCGCGGAGGACAGCGAGTACTCCGATGTGAGCGCGCAGATCGTGGAGACGGTGACGCACGTCTCGGACAGGCGACACCGCCGGCTGCGGCGCCTGCTCCGGCACACGCGCGACTGGGTTCGGAGCCACTATGGCCTGCGCGAGATCATCTTCCCCGAGAAGTACTTCGTCGACCAGACGCACGACGTGGTGGTCACGTACAGCTCGTGCCTCGCGCTCATCTACTTCGCGCAACGCCCGGAGCAGCTGGGGCTCGACGAGATCCTGCGCGACGCACAGAGCGCCGCGCTGTACGACGCGTTGCTCGCACATCCGGGGATCGGCCTGGTGGCGACACGGCTCGACGGCGCCGTGCATCTGCGCAGCCGCGGGGGGACCGCGGTGATCGAGCAGGGGGCGCTGCGCCTGCTCGACGGCGAGAATCCACTCGAGCCATACGGGACGGCGCCGTACGTCATTCGCGCCGTGCGCGATCTGGTCGATCAGCCCAACGCGGGCGACCTCGTGCTATTTGGAGCCTACGATGGCTACGAGATAGTGTCGTTCGATGACCAGGTCGGCGCGCACGGGAGCGCTGGCGGCGATCAGGTGTGGCCGTTCATCATCACGCCGCCGGACCTCGACCTGAGCGATACAGTTCTCGAGGATGCGCGCGACATCCACTCGGCGGTGATGTGCCGCTATGCCGACTGCGAGTGCGTGGAGGCGGCGGACGACCTCACGGCGCTGGATGAGGCGGCGGCTGGTAAACTCCCGGGAGCGGATGAGGGCGATCCGCTCATGCCGCCTCCCCGGAGGCCATAGTCGATCCCTCCGGCGCGGTACGCGCGTAGCGCACACCCTGGACCACGCTCGCCAGATAGACGACCACGCCCACGAACCAGATCAGGCGTGAGATCCGCGTGTCGAGCTGGAGCCACCCGAGGCGGCCGAGCATGTACGCCCAGTCGTGCTCTCCGCCGCCTACGAGCGGGAGAGTCTGGGCGCGAGCGTCGGCCGCGTAGACGGAGATGTTCCAGAGGTTCTGCGCGAGCCACCAGGCGGGGACCGTGGCTGCGTGACGGTCGCCCTGACGCCAGAAGTAGAACGCGAAAACGGCGGGCATGATGAGCTGCGCGAGCGTACCGCCCGCGAAACCCACGAATTCGCCGAACGGTCCGAAGACGAGGTGCCCGGTCTCGTGGATGGCGAGGTCCACAGCGTCGAGGAGCCCACCCGATTCAGGGTGCGCCAGGCATGCCGCGCCGTAGATGGCGAGGAAGATCGTGAGGAGGAGCCGCGATCGCCGGAGCATACTGCACTGACGATCGAGGGCGGGGTCAGGTCTGAAATCGTGAATCGATACGGCCTGCGAAGCGGCCGTATCGATTCACGATTTCAGACCTGACCCCGAGGTTCCGATTCCAGCCCCGACCCCGTCCTCTGGCATTCGGAGCAGACGCCGTAGATCACGAGACGGTGGCTCCGGGTGACGAAGCCATGCGCCTCGGCGAGGAGGGTGGACATGCGGTCGAGGCGGTCGTCCTGGAACTCCACCACGCGTCCGCACACCGTGCAGAGAAGGTGCTCGTGCTGTGGCATCCCACGCGCGCTCTCGAAGCGCTTGAACCCCTCGCCGAAGTCGCGCTCCACGACCAGACCACTGCGCACGAGCACCTCGAGCGTCCGGTACACGGTAGCCGTACCCACGCTGATCCCCTGGGCGCGCAGCTCCTGCTCGATCTCATCGGCGCTGAAGTGTCGGTCGCGCAGGAGCAGCACCTCCGCGACCGCCAGCCGTTGGGGCGTCACCGGAAGGTTGTGCTCGCGGAGATACACGCGGAACTCGTCGATTACCGCGTCGCGCTCCACGGCTCCTCCACGAGCGCCGCGCGGAATTCATCGCCCGTCAGGTGCTCCGGCCCTTCCACGCTCCACCCGCCGGCGCGCTCGTGGACACCGCGCACCACCTCATCCACCGTCGCAGCCGGAGCGTCGGCCTCTTCCACGACGCCGACTTCCCACTTGCCGCGGTCGGGACCCTTGAGCTGGAGCCGGTAGTGCGCGCGGAGCACGGTGAAGCGGCGCGGCGGAACGGGGGGAGGCGCCTCTACCGTTTCGGCTGAATCGTTCAGGAGGTCGTCGACGATGTCGACGAGGTCCGCGCCATCGATGCCCTCCACGCCACCGATGTTCTCCACGTCATCGACGCTCTCTACGTCTTCGACGCTCTCCACGTCATCGACATTCTCCACGTCATCGACTCTGTCTACGTCATCGACGTTCTCGACGTCGTCCACGCTCTCTACGTCAGCGACGCTCTCGACGCCGGCGTCATGCTGCGCGTCGGCGAGCACAGCCTGCTCCGCGGCCTCGCTCTCCGGCGCCTCCGGTCGCAGCGTGACGACCGCCACACCACTCTCGCGGCCGCCCTGACGAATGGCTGGAAAGACGTGTACTTCCTCGACGCGATCGACGTCTATGCGCTCTGCGATCGCGCGGAAGAAACGCTCGCGCCCCTCGATGTTCACAACGCCGCTGCGGGGGTGCGCGACGACGAGCTCGCGCCGCGAGCTGTGAGCTCGCGCTCGACGTACAGCCGCAGGATCTGCATGAAGTCCTGCGCGTTCGTAACCACGCCGAATGCCTGGTGGGTGCCGCGATCCTTCAGTTTGCTCACCACGAACTCCGAAGAGTCCACGCAGATCGTGGGAAGTTCGCGCAGCGATCCGTCCGCCTCCTCCACGAAAGCGGGGAGCATGTTCCCCACCGCGATCGCGTGCAGAGCGGTGGCGATGAGAAGACTCATCGTGGCCTTCGTGGTGTGCGCCTTCATCGCGTCCTGCGCTTCGATGGAGTCGGCTACCACGTCCGGCAGCGGTCCGTCGTCGCGGATCGAACCGCAGAGCACGAAGGGCACGTCGTTCTTCACGAGCGCGTACATGATCCCGTCGGTGATGATCCCCTGCTCCACCGCCGCGGCGATCGACCCGGCTGCCCTCACCTGGTTGATCGCGCGCATGTGCTTGCCGTGGCCGCCGGCCGTGGACTTCCCCGCCCCCGTCATGCCCAGCGTGGTGCCGAAGACCGATGCCTCGATGTCGTGCACGGCCACCGCATTCCCCGCGAGCAGTGCGTGCACGAATCCGTTGTCAACGAACCAGGTCATGTCCGCGCGCGCGCGCGAGTGGACGAGCGCTGGCCCCGTCACCCAGATGATGTACCCGCCTCGCTCGCGCTCCTCGATGAGAAGTCGAGCCATCTGTCCGTAATCGATCGGCTTCTCGCGCGAGACCTCGCTCCCCATGAACTTGAACTCGCCCTCGCTCTCGTCACCGAGGAAGGCGTCGGCATACACGTAGATCCCTTCCGACCCATCTTCGGCGAAGCCTACCGCGACGCGATCGCCCTTCTTCACGCGCCGCATCTCCCTGACCCACAGCTCACCGTCGTCGTCGAGCACGAGCGCTCCATCCATGCGCGGCTCGCGCGGCAGCCTCCAATCCCCACCGATATGCACATAGGTGGGAAGATTGGTGGTGGAGAAGAACCCTTCGGGAAGCACGCCGTCGGCCGGCGCCACGACGAAGCGTGCATCAGGCGCCCCCTCGAACCGGGCCGCCGTGAAGTCAGGATGCGAGAATGCAGTCACGAGGGAAAGGTAATCCGGGACCGGAACGGGGGGAAAGGGAGAGGCGAGAGGGAAAGTAGAAAGCAGAAGGCAGAAAGCAGAAAGCAGTGAACTACCTCGGGGGCGAGGGCCCTACCTCCACGAGCCGTTCACTGCTTTCTGCTTTCTGCCTTCTGCTTTCTCCCCCTGCTCTCTCTCACAGCACCGACACCGGGTCCCTATCCAGCGCCACCCTCAAGTCATGGGAAGTCGG
>Ga0207652_10004706_pt1 | contig 11064 bp, 11 predicted proteins | sample KBSC63BmetaG_FD_184334 | JGI IMG/M metagenome (GOLD analysis project Ga0207652, IMG submission 184334) | Corn rhizosphere microbial communities from Kellogg Biological Station, Michigan, USA - KBS C6-3B metaG (SPAdes) (version 2) | ecosystem: Host-associated > Plants > Roots > Rhizosphere ... | reverse complement strand
TCCATTCATCGCTCTCCACACAGGCCCCGTTAGCGCAAACTGACCCAACTGCGCTCTGCAATCGTTGGCATTGCTTGCTTCTGCTCTCTTTCCCTCGCCTCTGTGCGTTCCGGGCGCATAACCAGCAGAGGTAACGTTGTGGTGCCAAAAACGCGTTCGGTGACCCTTCCCAACAGCAGATGCTTGAGGCCTGTTCTGCCGTGTGTTGCCATCGCAATGAGATCGTATGCTCCTCCTTCTGCCTCAGGCAGACCAGGTTGAGCCTGACTGAGAAGCGTGCCAGCGATATCTGCATTCATACTAATCTTCGTTTTGAAAACACAACGAACTGTCGTCGGTTTCGTCTGTGCTAGACGCTGCACGAATGCGTGCAACTCCTGCTCTGCTTTCTCGCGCTCTTCGTCCCAGAAGGACTGAGGGATATAGGCCTCACCACTCAACCCACTGATCGCAGGAGGAAGCGAGACGACGTGCAACAGATGGATCTCGTGGGCAGCAGATGGCGACACATTGCCTAACAACTGGAAAAGTGGTGTCAGGGCAGCATCAGTGAGATCCGCGCGATCATAGGGTACAAGAATCCGCAGCGGATGAGTGCCCTGGAAGAGCGCACGATTATGGTCATGCTCATGAAGAGCCAGCACTGGCAGCGGGCTACGACGGAAAATTTCCTGGGCCATGCTTCCGAGCACCCACCGTTTCAGCGCGCTTTCTTCACGGCTGCACATGACAATCAGATCGAGATAAGGATACAGCCAGCAGGATACAAAAAGATCACAGATGTTGCGATGAATCTCTCAGTTCCCTCACAGTTGGCTGGCAACATCGCCGGAGAGAAAAAACGTGTTGCCTCGTGTTTCAGAAGCTGAACGCGTTCCTGGCCGAACCAGGTGTGAGACGTTTGTGATTTCTTGAGAGCTTCTCGTGATGGACCTGAGAGCGACGAAGGGTATTCTCTGAGAGAGAAAAAAATCAGGAGACCCCCATAACTGGTGTCACCACCATGCAAGAGGAAAGGTCTTTTCCAGGAGAGAAACAGATGCAAACCAGAACGACAAGTACCAATCAGATCCAGCATCTCCTGACAACCCACCCGGGTCTGTTAGGAGAGGAACCACTCCCTGAGCAGGAAAGCTTCCATGTCGTCCATTGTATGCAGTGCGAATTGCAGTTCCAGGTAGAGGTCGATGGACTGGATAACGGGATTGGTATCGATGAAGGAAAAGGAGAAAAACTCCACATCACGCACATCCAGCAAGATATCCAACAGCCCACAGATCCTTTTCCTGGGTCGGAGTAATAAGCATTCTCAGATAAAAACAGGGAACAGAGATCACCTGTCTTCTCAAAAGACAAGCATATAATAAAGGATGAGGGAAAGAGATGTTCGAACAGTTTACATTGCAAACGATCCCGGTGAATATGTATAGCATCAATGGACGTTTGATGGTCAGCGCTCCCATGCCCGGCCTGGAAGCGGAGAATATCACGATTGAAGTGACCGACAAAGGGCAATTGCGGCTCCTGGGAGAGCTACGAGGCCAGTTGAAAGCACACGATGGGAAAGAGCGTTTCCTGGATGAATGGTCGATCGGCGGCTATACGCGCGAGGTGGATCTCCCGATCCCGATCAATGCGATCTGCGCCAATGCTTCGTACGGCAATGGCGTTCTCGTGCTGGTATTTCCATGCAGTGAGTACACGACGCCTGCGCGCCTGACTCTCGAACGAGTGGCACCCGCACGTGGTCAGCATAAAGGGAATGCTGGTCATCCACCCATCTGCGTGCATGTGCAGTCGTAGATCTCTCAAACTTCGCCAAATGTGGATACATCGGACCGGACACTCAGCCTGGTGCACGCTGGTTCACCACCCTCTCGCAAACGACAGGAGAGACCATCGGTGCCATCAGTGGGGACAGGGAACTTTTCCCACATTCCCCGCTGATCCCAGTGTTGTTTTGTCTGCATCTGCTGTTCAGATCAGAGCAAGGGGTATATCTGATGGATCTTTCAGCATTTCATAAAGACGCATTTTGAGTCTGCGTTAAGAACGAGAATGGACATTGGTTGCCTCCAATAGAGCAGAACGCTTATACGCTCTTTCCCCAAAAAGCATTGCTGGACAATATTGTTCAGCAATGCTTTTGTGTGTACGATGATTCACCAGTTAGTCAGCCCAGACCCAGTTCTGCACTTCGGGTAGATCCTGGAAATGTTCGCGTACATAAGTTTGGGTAGTGACTCTGAATAAAAGTGGTAGAATGGGATCAGGAGGATGAAAACACATGGAAAAACCACCGATCCCAAGATGCCCCAACCCCACGTGTGAAAAGCCGTATGTCGGGGAGACACGACTCGTCTTGGTATCAGGAGTCTGAAAGCGGATGACAGGAAGAGGTGGGAAATCGCAGCGAAGGTTCGCTGCGGTTTTTCCCGCCTTTTCCAAGGCTTCCATTTGACCAGTCCTGAGAGGCAAACGTGCTCCATCAATAAGGCTTAGTACAGGCCGCCCTAACTCTGCTCCGGCTTTATTTGTTTCGCCTGGAACTGAGCAGAGGCCGGGTGTACGACCAGCAAGGGGAGCAACGTTGCTTCAAAGACGTGCTCGGTGACACTACCCCAGAGAAGTCGCTTGAGGCCGGTTCTTCCGTGCGTCGCCATGGCAATCAGATCATAGTCTGCGCCCTCGCCTCCATGTGTGCTCGGCTGGGCCAGCCTCAGAATCGTCCCCGTAACATCCGGGCTGACGACCACTGATGTCTTGAACGTGCAACGAAGCGTCGGAGGTTTCTTGTGCGCCAGGAGTTGTACGAATTCTCGCAGTTCCTGTTTTGCCTTCTCGCTCTCTTTCTCCCAATAGGTGTCAGGGATATAGGCATCCCCACCTAGACCATAGCCGAGGGTGGGCATGGCGATCACTTGCAGCAGGTGGATCTCATGTTCAACGGTGGGAGAGACGCTCTCCAGAAGTTGAAAAAGTGGGGGCAACGCGACCTGCGCAAACTCCGAACCATCGTATGGAACGAGGATGCGCAATGGGCGTGCGACTTGAAAGTGCGTGTGGCCCGCGCCTCGTTCATTGAGGGCCAGCACCGGCAGCGGACTCCGGCGGAAGGTCGCCCGCGTCATACTGCCCAGAACCCAGCGTTTCAGCCCACTCTCGCCTCGGCTGCACATCACGATCAAGTCCAGATGCTCCTGGTCAGCCAACTCAAACAGAGACGAGGGAACGGTGCCAGGGATAGCTTCTAGCACCAGGTGCAGTCCCGCTAACTCCTGTTCATACAGGTTGAGCAACGCCTCTAGATAGGCTTTCGCCTCCACAAACAATGGTCCCTGCCTCTCATTGTCTTCGTTGGTTGCATACTCTTTTTCCTTTGCTGGGAGGTCGATGATCCGCGCAAGGGTGATCGTCCCCCGGGCAGCTCGTACCAGGTCCGCTGCCACCAGGATTGCCTGCTCCGCTCGTTTCGATCCATCTAAAGGGACTAATACACGTTGAACCATTCTCTTTTCCTTTCCGGCATGCAAAATGCCTTGTGGAGAAAACGAGGGATTGAATTTGTTTGGTAGCGTCCCCATAACAGCCAGGCTCCTCTCTCCTCTGCGACCTGTTCATCCTGGAAACGACAATTGCCAGCCTCCTTATCACGGTGGGTATTGTAAACGTTCACTGGAAGTCTTGTCCATCCTTGCCTTTTCTGGCGTTTTCTTGTTGACTTGCCCAGCGCTTCTTCTTCTGATAGAATAGCCACCTGAGTACCTTTCTAACTGAATCATGTTTTCGGGTTCCAAGCTAAAACGGTCGCTTGGGTAAAAGCATGACCGTACAAGACGGGAAGTGGACCTTCCCGCTGGACTCAGTGCACCAAGTAGCCCCTACCGCCTTCGGGTATTGGGGGGTAGAGGATGGTAAGGCGATGCTCGCATCGCTGGTAGTCCATCCAGTGCGGTTGACGGCTTGTCGTTCTCCGTACGAACCTGAAAATCATCGCGTTTCCTGGCTCTGTCAGGATTCGCTAGGATTTTTGGAACTATATCTGAATCTCTTTCCATCACTTTTCTGCAGGGTATGGAGGGAGAGCCTCTCTATCATATCATATGGAAGTTTTGAGCGCGCATCAAGCCGACAAGCCACCCATATGTGAGGCAAATTTGTTTCCGGTTTGGTGACCGTTTGTACCCATTTCTAGACTTTTCTGCCCGTTGCTGTTTCTCTTCTTATGTGAGAGAAGCAGAGCGTCAAACCCGATAGGCTTTTGCGAAGCGCGACTCGAAAAAGCGGGCCAGGAGAGCCAGGGAGAAGCAGATTACAAAATAGAAGAGCGCACCGAGTATAAAAATAAACAGCTTGATAGGGGTATTATGCTGCGGATAGGCTAACGCTCCAATCTCTTGTTCTAGTTCAACAAATCCTAACACCGAGAGCAGGGCACTGTCCTGTATCAAGGTAATGAAGTAGTTGGTAAAAGGCGGCAATGTGAGACGCAGTGCCTGAGGCAGTATGATTCGGCGCATGGCCTGGCGCGAGTTCAATCCCAGGCTCAGCGCGGCCTCGTGTTGCCCAGAATCAACACTCTGCAAGCCGCTGCGGAAGACCTCGGTCAGATAAGCCCCATAGTTAAAACCCAGGCCGATCGCTCCCCAGAAGAAAGCATCTACGACGTTCTGATCCAGGCCCGCGACCACGCCGTTGCTTTGCAGAATGGTCATCAGATTAAAGAGAGCGTTATAGGGATCAAAACCCAGGCTAAAAAAGAACTGTGCGACACCAAAGTACCAGAAGAGCAATTGGACCAGAACAGGGGTCCCGCGTACGACCTCGACATAGATGGTCGTCAACCAGCGCGCCGGAAGGAACGATGTCAGGCGTCCCTGGGCACCTGCGAAGCCGAGCAGCGTGGCCAGGACCATACTCACCAGCGAGATCAGTATGGTCAGACCAGCATGTTGAAGCAGGAAAGGCAGATAGAGCGCCATTGCTGCGTTGCCGTTCAGGCCATGAATCAGCGGTGTCGTCAGATAAAAATAGAGGTAGTAGGCAAAAGCACCCACGGCAGTCGCCAGGAGCGCGTAGAAGAGAATATCAACGCGCTGCAACCAGCGGCGCACTGTGGAGCGACGAGAGACCAGTGGCTCGTCGCGCGTGACCATCTTTTGCATCGATAGACCTCTCTTACCCTAGAAAGCGGCCCGCAGACGCCGCTCGAAATATCTCGCGACAAACGAGATGGGCAGGCTCATGGCCAGGTATAGAGCCAGGGCGAGACTAAACAATGGCAGCGCGTGGCCAGGATTGCGAAATGTTGCGATCAACAAAGCAGAGGTCAGTTCGCTGCCAGAGATGACCGCCACGATCGCCGAGTCTTTGAGCATATAGATCAAATCGTTCACAAAGGCTGGAAGCATCAGTGGAACGGCCTGGGGAAAGACGACGCGCCAGAAGGCTTGCCATGCTGAAAGGCCCAGTGAATAGGCCGCCTCACGCTGGCCGCGCTTCACTGAGAGAAAGCCCGCCCGGAACACTTCCGCCTCGTACGCGGCATAGTTCAAGGCCAGGCAGGCAACGCCAGCAACCCAGGCATTGTCGAAATGAGCCAGATTAGAGGCAGCAAGCACACCACCCACACCATAGTAGACCAGAAAAATCTGCGTAATAATGGGCGTATTGCGAAACGCTTCGATAAATATCTTTGCTGGCATGCTCAGCCAGACGTACCGTGCGCTCTTCATCTCGGCCAGCGCAAGTCCCAGCAGTAAGGCCAGGGGAAAAGAGATGCCGCAATAGATCAGCGTATTGCGCGCCCCAACCAAAAAAGCTGGCAACCAGGTCACCAGGAGATCCATGATTGCTCCTCTCATCTCCCTTTAGCGAGGGAAAGGTAGCGCATCCAAAGGTGCGCGAGGCCAAGCATTTCTCTCGGCTCCTCGCGCGCGCGCTTTCTCTCCCACGCTGAAAAAGGACGGCGCTATTTGATCCCAATCAATGCCTGCTGGTCATTCCAGAGCGCCCATTTTTGATAGATGCGCTTGAGTGTCCCATCAGTTTTCAGTTGGGCAATGCAAGCATTTATCTTCCCTTGAAGGACCTTCGCATGCGGATTATTCCGGTTAAAGCCACAGACATAGACATCCGGGTACAGCGGCTTGCCAATCAGTCTCAGAGCGGGATCTTTGGTCGCACCAGGTCCGGCTCCAGCGACATAATACTCAGCGAGAGGGAGATCGATCAGACTTGCATCAATCTTTTTCTGCTTGACATCATCAAAGGGCAGATTGCCTTCATAGAGTTTCGGGGTCAGATTCGGGTCAGCTTGTAAATAGACGGCAGCCTTATAGCCATCACCGGTGCCGACCGTCATCCCGCGTAAAATATCCAGAGTTACTTCGCTGTTGAGATCATACCTGGCAAAACGCGGGTCATCCGCGCGCACCACGATCTGCTGTCCATAACGATAGTAGGGATCGGAAAAAAGCTCAACCTTCTTGCGGGCATCAGTGATCTCCCAGCCATTCATTACCATATCGAATTTATTGGCAGCCAGCGCATCATCAAGGTGGCCATAATCGGTCTCTACCATTTGCTGCGAGACGCCCATCAGTTTTGCCATCGCGACGGCAATCTCCCACTCGAATCCCACCAACTGATTCGGATTTGTCGGGTCCTGGAACACATAGGGAGAACCAGAAACATAGTCCGCCCCCCACTGCAAGACGCCCGCCTTCATCAAGCCGGTATGTTCCGGGCCTGATTGTGCTGTCAACGCCGTTGTGCTTGCGACATTGCCCCCGCAGGCCGCGAGGAACGTCCCGATCGCGCCCCCTCCCACGACAAAGCCGGCGGTGCGTTGAAGAAATACTCGTCTGTCCATACTATCTTTCCTTTCTCTCAAATCTCTCAAAGCAAGGAATACATGCTTCGTATCTCTTTACATTATGTAGATGGATCACTCATCTCAAACAGGTATCGAACTAGAGGGAGGTTGCAAGCACACGTTCGAGAAACAAGCGTGTGCGCTCCTGTTGAGGATGTCTGAAAACCTGTTCGGGTTCGCCCTGCTCGACAATGACCCCGTCCGCAAGAAAGACCACACGATCCGAAACATCGCGCGCGAATTGCATCTCATGCGTGACAACTACCATTGTACAGCCTTCATAAGCCAGATCCCGCATCACTTTGAGCACCTCACCAACGAGTTCGGGATCGAGTGAAGAAGTCGGCTCGTCAAAGAGCAGTGCTCGCGGCTGCATCGCCAGAGCCCGCGCAATCGCAACCCGCTGCTTCTGTCCGCCTGAGAGGCTATTCGGATAAACGTCGCGCTTCTCCGCAAGCCCAACTTTGGCCAGAAGCGCCTCCGCCATTACCACCGCCTGTTCCCTTGGCATTTTGCGAACCAGCAATGGTGCCTCGATAATATTTTGGAGAACGGTCATATGCGGGAAAAGATTAAAACCCTGAAAAACCATGCCCAGTTCGCGGCGAATGGGGATGAGTTCATTGACAGTCATCTGGGGGTCTAAGCGCTGGCCATGAATAAGAATCTCGCCGCTACTATGCTTCTCCAGGCCGTTCAAACAGCGAATAAGTGTGCTCTTCCCTGAGCCGCTTGGGCCAATGAGCGCTACAACCTCTTGTTTACGCACCTCAAAATCAATGTCCTTGAGAACATGCTTTGCCCCAAAATATTTGTTGACCTTCCTCGTGCTGATAAAAATTTCATCCTCAACAGCGTTTCCCTGCACAACCTGTGCCAGTTCGTGGGTTTGGTACACAAGAGGAAATCCTTGAGAAGAAAAAGGTGCATTGGAACTCATGGCTATTTCCTTTGCTTGCTATGCAAACAACAGACGAAGGGCAGTCTCCATTCATCCAGAAAACCAGGGAGGAGAATCCCTCCAGTCGAGCAGCGATTTCAGAGGATCAAGACGGTTTCTGCTTCCTCTGTTCTGTTTTCCGAACCGCACGATCTGGAAAATAATCGGGAACCGCTGAAGCTTCAACATGATGTGACTTTTGGGCCATCTTACTTTCTGTTTCGCGGGATCTTCGCGCGAATGACGAGGTCTCTAAGAACTGCTCAAAAGTATCAGTTGGAGTCATTGAGTGGGAAAAGAAGTGTGTGTTCATGAATTATTGCTCCTTATGCAAAAAATAAGGTATACTCTCGTTGATATTCAGTGCAGTATTTTGGTCGGAAGATAGCGAGGCATCGCAGCCTATGGCCTATTTGCTGCGATAGAAGCTTCAGTAGAGAGGCTTCTTCTTAGCCAGACGTTCAGTATGTTCTCGTTCTGGAATGGTCTCCTGGAGGAGCTTGAGTTTGCAGCATCCCATTATTACATTCCCATCCAATGCTAACCAGTTCTTGCCACGCCAACTCCCTCTGCCACTGACCCCGCTGCTTGGACGTGTGCAGGAACTCGCCCAACTCCTGGCCTTGCTCCGTCGACCCGACAAGCGCCTGCTCACCCTCACCGGTCCAGGCGGCGTGGGCAAAACGCGCCTCTTGCTCGCGGTCGCGCACGGCCTGCTATCAGACTTCACAGATGCCGTCTGCTTTGTGCCTCTCGCAGCCATCAGCAAGTCCGACTTTGTGCTCCCGGCCATTGCGCAGGCCCTTGGCGTGCGAGAGGTTGGGGCCCGCTCTCTGTTGGAGGGATTGCAAGCAGCGATCAATTCTCAGCCTCTGCTGTTACTGCTTGACAACTTCGAGCACGTGTTGACCGCCGCGCCCAGGCTTTCCGACCTCCTGGCTGCTTGTCCGCATCTGCACCTGCTGGTGAGCAGTCGCGCCCCGCTGCGTCTGTCTGGTGAACAGGAGTTTGCCGTCTCCCCATTGCCTGTGCCCGATCTTACCTCTCTCTCTCCGCTTGAAGCTCTGGCACAGTACGCCTCGCTCACCCTCTTTGTGCAACGTGCTCAGGCTATCTCGCCGGATTTCCAGATGACCACGACCAATGCGCGGACGATCGCGGAAATCTGTGTTCGCCTGGATGGGTTGCCCCTGGCCATCGAACTGGCTGCTGCGCGCACCAGGCTGCTCTCCCCGCAGGCTTTGCTCTCTCGCCTCTCGCACCGCCTGGAGGTGCTGACCGGGGGAGCACGCGATGTGCCTGATCGCCAGCATACCATGCGCGCCACCGTCGCGTGGAGCTATCACTTGCTCACCCAAGAGCAGCAGCGGCTCTTTCGCACCCTCTGCGTCTTCGCCGGCGGCAGCACTCTTCAGGCTGTCGAGGCCATCGCAAAGCCAGCCGACGCGGGAGTGAGCACTATTTTGGACGGAGTGAGCGTGCTGTTGGAGAACCACCTGCTGCGCCAGGTGACACAACCCGATAGGGAGCCACGTCTGCTGCTCCTGGAAACCATTCGGGAGTATGGTCTGGAGGCTCTAGCCAACGCCGGAGAACTGAAGGAAACCCAGGCTGCTCACGCGGCGTATTACCTGGCACTGGCAGAGGAGGCTGAACCACAGTTGCGCGGGAGCGAGCAAAACCGCTGGGTGACCCTGCTGGAGCGTGAACTAGAGAACCTACGGACAGCTCTGCGTTTTCTGCTGGAGCAGGCGCGCCCATCCCTCTGGCCACAAGAGGACCCCGCGCAGGCCGAGTTGGCCCTGCGCTTGTGCGTGGCCCTGGCCCGGTTCTGGCACGACCGTGGCTATGGCAGAGAGGGATTGAGCTTCCTGATGCAGGCGCTGGCAGAACGCGGGAGCGTGGGAGCGGCGCTGCGCGCCAGAGCGCTGTACGAGGTCGGCTACCTTGCAGACACCTACGCGCTTCACATGCCGCTTGAGCAGCTCGCTGAAGAGAGCCTCGCCCTCTACCAGGATTTGAGCGATCCAGTGGGCATAGCGACCAGCCTGCTGCAACTGGGCTCGATCGCCCGCTCCAGAAGTCAGTTTGCCCTCGCCTCGGCGCGTCTGAAGGAGGCAGCCGTCCGCTATCAGAAACTGGGCAACCGTTGGATGCAAGGCCAGTGCTTTACCGAATGGGCGCGCGTCGCGATCGAACAGGGACAGTACGAACAAGCTCATGCCTTGCTCGAAGACGGCCTGCTGCTCTATCAGGAACTCGGCGATCAGCAACGCATTGGCTGGGTGCGCTTCCTGCAAGCATGGCTCCTCTTTCTGTGGCAGCAGAACCAGACGCTCGCCCGGCACCTGGCCGAACAGATGCTGGCCCATTTTCGGGAACAGGGCAACACCCTCTACAGTGTCGCGCCGCTTGGTCTCCTGGGACTCATGCACCTGAAGGATGGCGATCTGGTGGGATCACGCCCCTTGCTGGAAGAAGGTCTGGCGATTGGCAAGTTGGCAGGCGCGGAGATAGATCTCATCCCTATCACGTTCGGCCTCGCGCGACTCTCGGCCTTGCAAGGTGATGAGGCTACAGCCTATCGCCTGTACCAGGAGAGCCTGACCCTGCTGCTCACATGCGCGGTCTATCAGGAGAACATCGCGGTCGGTCTGGAGGAACTGGCAGTCCTGGAGGGAGGGCGGGGCAAACCAGAACAAGCGGCGCGGCTCTGGGGAGCTGCGGAAGCCCTGCGCGAGGCCATCAATGCACCTGCGCATCCGGTCCACCGCGCAAGCTTTGAGCAAGCCCTGGCACTGGCACGCGCAACGCTGGGTGAGCAGGCCTTCTCAGCGGCATGGGAAGAGGGACGCGGCCTGACGGCAGAGCAAGCTTTCGCGACGCAGGTCTCGATCCCCCGACAGGATGTTCCTCTCTCCCCATCTTCTGCCGCGCAGTCTTCTTCGCCTGCACCTGTCGGACTGACCAGACGAGAACGAGAGGTGCTGCGTTTGTTGACCGAAGGGCTGACCAATAAAGAGATAGCCGAACGGCTGGTAGTGAGCCTGCCGACGATTAACACGCATGTGGCTTCCATCTTCAATAAACTGGGAGTCACTTCACGCAGTGCCGCCACGCGCTACGCGATCGAGCACCACCTCGCCTGAGATCTGGACACAAGCTAACGATCTTCAAGACTCGTTGCCCCTGCTCCGTCCCCCCTTCCCTCCTTGCCTCATACATTCTTATGATATGAGAGACGTCG
>Ga0207652_10004703_pt1 | contig 11066 bp, 10 predicted proteins | sample KBSC63BmetaG_FD_184334 | JGI IMG/M metagenome (GOLD analysis project Ga0207652, IMG submission 184334) | Corn rhizosphere microbial communities from Kellogg Biological Station, Michigan, USA - KBS C6-3B metaG (SPAdes) (version 2) | ecosystem: Host-associated > Plants > Roots > Rhizosphere ... | reverse complement strand
GCCGGCCGCCGGCACGCCCGGGGGCACGCTGCCGGAGAGCACCGCCACCGAGCAGCCCGCGAGCGCGCCGCCGAACAGGTCGAGGAACCGCCGGTACTCGTCATCGGAGACCGGGGGACCCGGCTCGTTGAACGCGGCTACCCGGCCGGCCGCCTCGTCCACCACCGTGAACGTGCGCCGCGTCTGCCCGGCGATCGGCGTGAAGGCGGCGGGCACACCCGCCGCCGCGAGGCCGTCGCGCACCGCCTGGCCGGCGAGGCCGCCGGCCAGGCCAATGGCCCGCACGTCGGCGCCGAGGGTGCGCAGCACCCGGGCCACATTGAGCCCCTTCCCGCCCGGGCGGGTCAGCACCTGGTGCGGCCGGTTCACGCCGTCCCAGTCGGCGTGGCGCACGTGATGGGTCACGTCAAGCGCCGGGTTAAGCGTGACCGCCAGGATCATGCCGTCCTGCGCATCAATGTGCACGTTTTTGCGTGAAATGCTGCCAACACACGCATAATCTAGCATCAGATGCGCAAAGCGCCCGGCCGGGTAGGCACCTGGCATGACGCGAGGCAGCAAGAGAGCAGCAGGGAGGCCGCGTGGCGGATCTGGTTATCGTCGGCGACTGCAATCCCGATGTCATGGTCCTGACCGGGGACATCACACCCGCGTTCGGCCAGCAGGAGCAGCTCGTCCCCGCGATCTCGCTGGTCGTCGGCGGCTCCGCGGCGATCACCGCGGTGGCGGCCGCCCGGCTCGGGGCGCGCGTTGAGCTGGTGGCGGCCATTGGCGACGACGCGGCCGGGCAGTTCATGCTCGCCGAGCTGCGCCGGGCCGGGGTAGGCACCGGCCACGTCGTCGTCCGGGGCGACCTGCCGACCGGGATGAGCGTCGCGCTGTCCCGGGGCGGTGACCGGGCAATCCTCACCGCACCCGGCGGGATCGCCACGCTGACCGCCGACGACATCCCGGCGGGGCTGCTGGCCGGCGCCCGGCACGTGCACCTGAGCAGCTACTTCCTGATGGAGGAGCGGCTAGCGCCCGGCCTGCCGGCCGTGTTCGCCGCCGCCCGCGCCGCCGGGGCCGTCACCTCGCTCGACACCAACTGGGACCCGTCCGGCCGGTGGGGAGGCGCGCGGCTGCGCGAGGTGCTCGCCCAGACCGAACTGCTGCTGCCCAACGAGGCGGAGGCGCTGCGGATCGCCGGCGCGGCCACCCTCGACGAGGCGGTGGCGACGCTGACGGCGGGCGGCGCGTCGGTCGCGGTCAAGCGCGGCGGCGACGGCGCGATCCTCGTGGCCGGCGGCGTCCGCTACCAGGCCACCCTGCCCGCCACGCGGGTCGTGGACACCACCGGCGCCGGAGACTGCTTCAACGCGGGCCTGATCACCGCGCTGCTCGCCGGGCGCGGGCCAGCCGACGCGCTCGCCCTGGCCTGCGCGGCCGGGACGGGGTCCACCAGCGCTGTCGGCGGCACCGCGGGCTGCCCGGACCTGCCCGCCGCGCTAGCGCTCGCCCGCGACGTCACCGTTCACCCTTTTGAGCCCCTGGTCCCTGACGCGGACTCTGATTTGAGCGGGTTAACCCGTCAGGCAGCCGCTGGTATCCGCGCAGTGGTGCGACACGCGTTCGATGACCCGGTCGCCGAGGATGTTGGATTCCTGTCGGTGTCGGTGACCTGGAAGGCACCGCGTGTGCCCGGACGTTCCGTCGGGTCGGATCGGGGACGGTGCGAGTAGGTGCCCATCACCAGCCATCACTCAACCACGAGGTCAAGTAAGCGATCACGAACATATGTCCTGGTAGACGAGGAATTTTGCACCTGGCGCGTCCGCGTGGCGATGTTTTACTCTGTGCGGTTATGGGCGGTGACGGGGCTGCCCAGCGCCATCACCGCCCGCGGTCACGCGCAGGGGGCAGCGGGGGGCTGCCCTCCGGGGGTAGAGAGGACGGTGACCTATGGGATTCCCACGATGGCGCGCAGCGGCGGTCACTGCCGTGGTCCTGGCAGCCGTGGCCGGGTCCACGCTAACGGCTACTGCAGCGAGCGCGGGCACCATGCCCGGCGTGCCCAGCCGGTCGCAGATCGCGCAGCATCACGGGCTGCGACCGCAGTTCTTCACGATCGTCTTCACGCCGGCCGCGCCGGACGGCGTAGTGACCGCCTTCGGCCCGGTCAACGGACAGGGCACCGACAAGGAGCCGTCCAACACGCTGGACGTGCTGACGTTCAAGCACGGGTCGGTGAACGTGCACCACACTGACGTCAGCAACGCGACCCCGAAGATCAACCTCAAGGCGTGCACCGCCACGGTCTTCGCCTCCGGCAACTGGCTGTTCCAGGGCGGCACGGGCAAGTACCGCAACGCATTCGGCTTCGGTCATTTCAAGTTCTTCGAGATCGCCAAGCTGGCCCGGGACAAGCACGCCAAGTGCGACACCAACTTGAACCACCCGCCGGTGACCTTCTTCGGGCAGGTGACCGCCTCGGGGAAGGCGACAGTCGGAAGGCACTAACCAATTCCTAACCGCGGGGCCCGGCCGGCGGGCGGCAGCCGGGCCCCGCGGTGTATGTGGTCTGCTATCTGGCCTTGGCCCGGACACCGAACCCGAAAGTGAGCGGGCGAAGACCGCCATCAAGCCCTGACGCGCTGTTGCCTGACGCTAGAACGGAAGCGGATTAACGTGGAAACCTTGCATTCGGTGGAAACTAAGCATGCGCTACGCGTGTTTTGTTTCCACGCTGTGCGGAGTTTCCACGCTGTGCGGAGTTTCCGCGTTAATTGCGGCGTGTGAACGGTACTTAGTCATCGCGGGCACGGTCGGAGTAAGCCGCAGTCGTTCGGGATGATCGCCCTGGTCACCGGTGCGGGAGGCGGTCCGCCGGGCAGCATTGAGCTGGTGGCTGGCCAATTCGGGTGCCTGGTCGAAGATACTGGGGTGTGGTTACCGTGTCGCGGTTCGTCGTTCAGCTTCATGATGCGACCAGGCTGCATTTCGACCTGCGCTTGCAGTCAGGCGGGGTGCTGCGCTCGTGGGCGGTGCCCAGGGGACCCTCGCTCGACCCCGGGATCCGGCGGCTGGCCGTGCCTGTCGAAGACCACCCGTTGCCCGCGGGAGACTTCGAGGGAGTTCGCGCCGGGCAGGCGCGCGGCACCGGCGCGGTGATCATCTGGGATGAAGGGACCGCCGAGATCGTGCGCGACGTGCCGGGGCATCTGTCGTTCACCGCGCACGGCCGCAAGCTGTCCGGCGGCTTCGCGCTCACGCGGACCGGCGACAAGCGCTGGATTCTTGTCAAGGTCCGCGACGAGGATGCGCGCCCGGGTTCGGACATCGTCGCTGAACGGCCGGAGAGCGTGCGAAGCGGCAAGACCTGGCAGGAACTGGTGCGGCCGGCGTAAGGCCTGGCCACGCCGCATCCTCCATCTTGCGTAGGCTCACCACTGCATGCTGGGGTTTCGCTGATCATGAGGGCGCGCGAGGCTGCCGACATGACGGTTAGCCTCTTTATCCTGCTCCAGGAGCGAACCTTCGCTGATGCCCTGGCGTTGCGGCTCGAGAGAGAGCCGGACATGGATGTGGTGGCGGCACTGGACACGAGCGCGTTGCCGTCACGCATGCTCGTGGGTAGCCGCGTGGACGTGGTACTGCTTGATGCTGATCTTGCCGACAACGCCGCGTTCCGCCTGGGCCAGGAACTGTCCCAGGTCCCCGAGGCACCGAGCATGGTCTTTCTCAGTCACTCCAACGACCCAGAACGCATCGTGCGCGCGGTCGAGGTGGGTGCCGCCGGCTGGGTGCGCAAGGATGAGTCGCTCGACTGGCTGATCTATGTCATCAGGGGTGTCGCTCGAGGCGAGACCTGGCTGCCTCCGGATCAGATCGGGGAGGTATTGCGACTTCTGATGCGTGGGCCTGATCACGACGAAGATGGCGACCGATTGCTTGCGACACTAACGGGTCGTGAGCGGGAGGTTCTGCTGTGCCTTGCCGAAGGCAACCGGCGATGTGATGTGGCCGAGCACCTGCACATGTCGCCTAACACCGTCCGGACACACCTGCAGAATCTTATGGGAAAACTGGGCGTGCACACCGCACTGGAGGCCGTGGCACTGACCCGTCAGATGCTTGACGAGTACTCTCCCGACGGCGGCTGGCGTCCTGAACGAGGCGTTTGATGTGCCTGGATGAAACGTTCGGCCGGCGACGCTGGTGGAGTCCGATTCAACTGGGTTACGCAGCCAAGCCGTGGTGGAAGTTTGAGCGTCTTCAGCGGTTCAACCGGATCCTCATGCCGATATGCCGACGTTTCTACCCGGTCGGATCCGACGTGGTCCCGCCAGCCGATATTGATGCGCTGGCCACATGGATGGAACGCTGGGGGCTGTCGCCCTCTCGCCTGCCCCGCGCTGTGGCGCAGCGCCAGCTGGAGGCACTGACATCCAGCCCGGTAGAGACGATCAAGGCGGACGGAATCCCGGACGGAATCCCGGACGGGGCGCCGGGCGAGATCCTGCGACTGCCAGCCGAATGGGAACCGAGTGAGGCAGTTGTCATCACGTGGCCGGTGCTTTACCCGGGTTTCTGGGGCTTCTACCGCGACCTGGTCACCGCCATCGCGCCCGTAGCGCGGGTCGATGTGCTCATTCCCCACGCCATCTATGCCCCGGCCGTCCTCGCCTACCTCGGTGAAGGCTGGCATGACGACCGGCGGCTGCGGCTCCTGGTGACCGTTAGCGATGATATCTGGATCCGCGATTATGGGCCGTTGACGTGCATCGATAAGGCAGCCCGGAGAGTGATGGTGGACGCGATCTTCGACCCTCCGGAGATGCTCTTCGCCAATGACGACAGCTTTCCCGCCCGTTACGCCGCCCATCTGGGGTGCGCTAGCCGCCAGCTTGCCCTGCACCTCGAGGGGGGCAACCTCTGGTCGGATGGGGAGGGCACCCTCATCACCACTGAAGGCTTGTATGCCCGGAACTTCCCGATGCCTCCTGACGACGTGCGGCGGCAGTTGCTGGAGGGATTCGGGGCCGAGACGCTGATCGTGGTGCCGCCTCTACGAATGGAGGGCACGGGCCATATCGACGTGTTCGTCAAGCTGGCGACGCCAGACACGGTCCTGGTAACGGAGCCACGGTCCATTGTCAACGGACGACGGATGGCAGAGGCCGCCGAGGTACTCCGGGCCAGACGTAACGCCGCTGGGTCCACCTATCGTGTCGTCCCTTTGCCCAGCGTGCCCGCATATTGCAACTGGGGTGTCTCGCGAGTCTGGCCGACTTACACCAATGCCCTCACGGTTAACCATCGGGTCCTCGTGCCCATCTATGGCTTTCCGGAGCGTGATGCCGCCGCGCTCGCCGTCTACCGGCAGGTGATGCCTGACCACGAAATCATCGGCATCGATGCCCGCACCGCCGCCAACGCGGGCGGCACCGTCCACTGTCTCACCATGCAGATCCCGGCCGATCCCGGACGCCATTCCGCAGGGGCTCCATGACGTTCCGGGAAGCATCACCCCCACCGTGACCAAGACGGCTACGTCAGGCGAGGGCTGCGAAGGCCGTTGCCTCCTGGTCAGTCTTAGGGCATGCCTGGACACCTCACCGTTCTGGAACTGACGGATCCTCGCTGGGGAGAGTTCGTGGCGAGGCAGCCGTCGGCAACACCGTTCCATCACCCGGACTGGGGCAAGCTAGTTGCTACTTGCTATGGTTTCCGCGCCTTCGCGGTGGCCACGAGCGATGCTACGGGGGAGATCCGGGCTGGCCTGCCGGTGATCGAGGTTCGCCATCTTCGAGGCGCGCCTAAGTGGGTGACGCTTCCGTTCACGGATTACTGTCCGGCGCTCGCCCCGGCTCCGCAGGAGGAAGCGGACCTTGTCGGTGCGCTACGGCAAGCGAGCGAAGCCGCGGGCATCCGACGGGTGGTGGTCCGGGCACCGCTTAAGGGCGCCGCATCCGTCAGCGGCCGTTCGCTCAGACACGTGATCGCTCTCGACAGCGATCCGGCCGCGGTCTACGCCGGTTTCCGCCCCTCAGTACGGAGGCACATCCAGCAAGCGGGGCCAAGGGGCGTCACGATCCGTCGGGCAGAACGCCAGGAGGACCTTGCGGACACCTTCTACCGGCTCCATCTGCGGACCCGGCGCCGGCTCGGGGTGCCGGTCCAGCCGCGCCGCTTCTTCCGCATGCTATGGGAATCCGTGATCCGCACCGGACTGGGGTCAGTCTTGATCGCGGAAGCATCCGGCCAGCCGGTCGCGGCTGAGGTGTTCCTGTCCTGGAACGGGACGACGATTTCTAAGTTCAGCGCTTCCGATGAACGGGCATGGTCGCTGCGAGCAAACAACCTGATCACCTGGCATCTCATCAAAACAGCTTGTGAGCAGGGTTCCCAGTGGCTCGACTTCGGCCGAACCGATGCCGGCAACGAAGGATTGCGCGTTTTCAAGCGGTCATGGGGAGCGATCGAGGAGCCGCTTGTCTACGGAACACTGGGCGTCAGGCCGGAACCGGCGCCCGCGATGGACGGCATGGCCGGCCACCTGCTGGCCTCTGTCATCCGCCACGGCCCGTCGGTACTCTGCCGCGCAGCCGGCGAGACGCTGTACCGGTACGCCGCGTGAGGCCGGGCATGCGAATCCCCCACCCGCTAAACACGTGACCGCGGAGGAGAGTGACGCCTGTCATGCACCGCATGCTACAACGTGACGCTCGGCCCGGCTCGCATGTGATGAACCAAATCAGGCACAGCCATAAGCGCGCTTGGCTTATTGTCATCGTCCTATTGCTTGCTGCCACTACCGTTATTGTAGTGCTGCGTTACTCGTTGCTGAGCGGGCAGGGTAATACCCATTTTAATACCCTCCCGCCGGGTGCGAGGCTACCGTCCGGCGCTGAGTGTGCCCGCTCGGTTCACGAATCACCGAGCCCCGAGTCCAGGCCAGTGAACGCGCAGTCCAACCGCACTGTCGGCCACCCCGTGAAGACTGGGTTCTTTCCCCCTGGAGACAGTCCACAGGCGGCGAAGCTCGCGCCGCTGATAAGCGGTGAGTTCACCGGCACGACACGGGAGATCCTGCAATGGGCAGCCTGCAAGTGGGGAATCGACCAGAATGTCGTCTTTGCTCAGGCCGCGGTCGAAAGTTGGTGGCAACAGGCTCAACTCGGCGACTGGACAGCAAACGCTAAGCTCTGCCCACCCGGCCACGGTATCGGAGCCGACGGTAAACCGGGCGAGTGCCCACAGAGCTACGGCATTCTGCAGAACAAGTATCATATCGAAGCGGCGGCCTGGCCCGGGATCGGCGTGTCTACAGCCATGAACGCTGACGCTGCATACGCTATCTGGAGATCCTGTTACGATGGGGACGAGATCTGGCTGAATGACGTTCCTAAGGGCCGACCGTATCATGCCGGGGACCTCTGGGGCTGCATTGGGCGCTGGTTCGCGGGTAGTTGGTATACGCCTGTAGCTAACAGATATATTCACATGGTGAAGAAAGATCTTAGCGAACAGGTCTGGCTACAGTCTCACTTCGCGCAGAACTCCTAATTCCGGACGTTGTCGCAGGCCTCGTCCAGGTGCGCGGCCCGCGTCCAGCCTGCGGGACCGGAACCCCTCCGCCATCTCCGCCGTGCCCACCCGGGTGTCCGACTCCCGCGCCGCACGCCGCCCCGGTCTCGGCATGAGTATCAGACTCTTCACGTGGTGAGGGTCGTTAGATAATGGCTTTCGGCGTGCCCGCATGAATGCCTTTGCCGTGCCATGTGAAACGTTATGACAACGTTATGGTTGACGCTAGCCTCTTGAGACCCCCATCATGTCCAACCGTTCTACGTCAGATGGGGGCTGCGCTTGAGTCTTCCACCGATTTACGTTGGTGAATACCCGGAGCCCTGAATTCTCAACGTCTTGCAAACACTCAAGTCAGTATTTTCCGGAAAGGCACTCACGTGAGCAGATCTTCGGAGGCCGATGGACTCCGCGTCGCATTGGTCGGATGCGGCTATTGGGGGTCCAAGCACGCTCGGGTCCTGCAATCGACGGAACGCGTCGCAGAAGTCGTGCTCGTGGACAGCCGAGAAGACCGCCTTCAGAATCTGGCCCAAACCTACAAAACCGCCCGATGCTCTCCCACGTTGCGCCCGGTGCTCCCATACGTAGATGCCGTAGTGGTAGCCACTCCGCCCCGTATGCATGTGGCTGTCGCACTGGCCGCCATCCAAGCGGGCAAGCACGTGCTGGTAGAAAAGCCGCTAGCACCAACGAGCGCGGATGCGCGCGCCCTGGTGTCCGCGGCCGCGATGCAAGGCGTCGTCCTGATGGTTGGCCACACCTTCGAGTACAACCCGGCCGTGCGGAAACTCCGCGACCTAGTCCAAAGCCAGGAACTCGGCGAGTTGTACTACATCGACAGCGCCCGGCTGAACCTCGGCCTCTACCAGAACGATGTCAATGTCATCTTCGATCTCGCGCCCCACGATATCTCGATCATCAACTACGTACTCGGCAGGAAGCCGGTCGCGGCGGCTGCGTGGGCATGCCGACATGCCCACCAGAAATTCGAAGATGTCGCTTACCTCCGCATGTTCTACGACGACAGTTTCGTGGACTGCGGCATGTCCGCGAACATTCACGTCAGCTGGCTAGATCCGTGCAAGGTGCGCCGAGTCACGGCCGTTGGCAGTAAGAAAATGGCCGTTTATGATGATCTCGCCGTTGATGAGCAGATTCGTGTCCTAGATAAGGGTGTATCCCCGCCTTCGGTCGGAGCCGACCTGACTCAGCCTCCGATGTCTTACCGCTATGGCGACATCGTGGTGCCCTTCGTCTCACCTGAAGAGCCTCTTGGCGTGCAGGACCGGCACTTCATCGACTGTATCGAGAGCGGCGCCCGTCCCCTCACGGATGGCGAGAATGGCCTCGCCGTAGTGGAAGCCTTGGAGGCCGCCGAGGTCTCGCGTCGGCTGGGTCGTCCGGTACTGCTGGAAGAAGTCGGGTCAGACGACCGGTTCGCCCGCTTGGGCGGCCGCTACGACGGCAACAACGGCTCATGGCGCCACGCGCCGCGCCCGCTGCAGTCGGTGGCCGCGTCAGGACTATCCCGCTCACTGATGCGCCCGGAAGCGTGATGAGCCAGGGCGTCCCCTTCACGAGCGTGACCGCGACGACGCGCGAGATTCGCACTGCTGTCGATCGGGCATGGGCGGATCTGCTCAACTCGAGCAGGTTCGTGGGCGGCGACGCGGTCGAGGAATTCGAGCAGGCGTGGGCGTCCTACTGCGGGGTTCCGGAAGCAGTTGGCGTGGGCAATGGCACCGATGCCCTGTTCCTCACGCTCATGGCCCTAGGAATCGGCGCCGGCGATGAGGTGATCGTTCCCGCCAACACGTTCATCGCTTCGGCCGAGGCGGTGGTCCTCGCCGGCGCGGCACCGCGGTTTGCGGACGTCAGTCCGGACACCCTGCTGCTCACACCCGAACAACTGCAAGCCGCTGTCACCCCCCGCACCGCGGCCGTGATCGTCGTGCATCTCTACGGCCAAATGGCCGCCATGGACGCCCTCCAGCGCGCTGCCGACCAGGCCGGGATCGTCCTCATCGAGGATGCGGCGCAGGCCCACGGGGCAAGCTGGCGCGGCCGACGGGCCGGATCTATCGGTCGCGCGGGTTGCTTCAGCTTCTATCCGGCGAAGAACCTGGGCGCTTTCGGCGACGCCGGGGCCGTCGTCACCGCGGACACCGCGCTGGCCGACCGGATCAGGAGCCTCCGCGACCACGGCCGGACCCGGTTTTCCCGGTACCAGCACGAGTTTGTCGGGACCAACAGCCGTCTTGACGCATTGCAAGCCTTGGTGCTGACCGCCAAGCTCACCAGGCTTGACACCTGGACCAAAGCGCGCCAGTCCATCGCCGCCCGGTATCGCGAGGCCTTCGAGGACGGGCCCGCTCGCCTCGTGGCGGAGGAACCAGGCTCCCGCGGCGCCTATCACCTCGCTGTCGCACTGGTGCCGGATCGCGCGGAAGTTCGACGTCAACTGGCGGCTGCGGGAATCGAGACTCAGATCCACTACCCGGTCCCATGCCATCGGCAAGCGCCCTACCGACGCTTCGCCGTCTGCCCGCTTCCGGTCGCCGAACGCACCGCCGGTCAAATCCTCTCGCTCCCGATGTTCCCGCAAATGGCTGGGCGGCAGGCCACCCTGGTGTGCGAGACCATGCGGAACGCGCTGGCGGCAACAGGGTCCCGCCTTGGCTGACGCACGGCTCAGGCTGACCGGGAAGTCGCTGCGACGGACAGGACGATCCGGTCGATTCTCAGACCTCGGCAAGCGGTTCTTCGATCTCGTGGTCGCGTCGGTGTGCCTGCTCGTATTCTCTCCTCTGCTCGGAGCCGTCGCCGTGCTCGTCCGGCTGACCACACCGGGACCCGCCCTCTTCAGGCAGACCCGGCTTGGCCAGGATCGGTGCCCGTTCATGCTCTACAAGTTCCGCACCATGTACGACCGTTGCGAAGATGAGGTCCATCGGCGGTACGTGCGAAGCCTGCTAAAGGAAGACAGCCCCTCGACCACCGGGCAACGTGGCCTGTACAAGATCGAGGGCGATGCCCGGATCACTCCGCTGGGCCGTGTGCTGCGCCATCTAAGCATCGACGAACTCCCGCAGTTGCTCAACGTGATCAAGGGCGACATGTCGCTGGTGGGGCCGCGCCCAGCGCTTGCCTGGGAGGCGGAGCTGTTCCAGCCGCCATATGACCAGCGGTTTATCGTCATGCCCGGCATAACTGGCCTGTGGCAGGTCAGCGGCAGGAACCGAGTGACCTTCAAGCGCGCGCTCGAACTGGACGTGGAATACGTCCACCGCCATTGCCTCACCCTCGACCTGCTAATCCTCCTGAAGACGATCCCGGTGGTGCTCACCGCCCGGGGCGCGATATGACCACCACGCAGACGGTCCGGTCACAGGCCGCCTCAGCGGCCGGCGACTCCATAACAGTGGCCGTCTGGACGCTGGTGAGCCGGATAACAGGACTCCTCAGGTTCGCTGTCGTCGGTGCGGTGCTGGGAC
>Ga0207652_10004702_pt1 | contig 11069 bp, 7 predicted proteins | sample KBSC63BmetaG_FD_184334 | JGI IMG/M metagenome (GOLD analysis project Ga0207652, IMG submission 184334) | Corn rhizosphere microbial communities from Kellogg Biological Station, Michigan, USA - KBS C6-3B metaG (SPAdes) (version 2) | ecosystem: Host-associated > Plants > Roots > Rhizosphere ... | reverse complement strand
CTGGCGGGAAAGGTCTGCTGCCAGCGCCTCGATATATAGCGGATCGTCGTAATACGGCGGCAACGTGCGCAGCGCCGGCTGCCAGCGCATGGCGCGAAGCCCGTCGGCCGCTTTGTCGAACACCGTCGCGGTCGTCGCCGCGGAGTACTGCGGGTACAAGGGCGCCAGGAGGATGCGATCGCAACCGGCATCCGCCAGCTTACGCAACTCGGCCTCGATGCCCGGATTGCCGTAGCGCATCGCGTAGGCGACTTTCACTTCGCCCCCGAGCCGTTCCTGCAGCCGAGCCGCTTGCTCGGCGGTGATGACGGCGAGAGGCGAGCCGGCTTCCGTCCACACCTGGCTGTAGGCGTGAGCGCTCTTCTTGGGGCGGGTGTTGAGGATGATCCCGCGCAAGATCGGCTGCCAAGCGATCGGCGGGATTTCGACCACCCGCCGATCGGACAGGAACTCGGCGAGATAGCGCCGCACCGCCCGAGCGTCGGGCGCGTCGGGCGTGCCGAGGTTGACCAGCAATACGCCGACCTTGCCGTGATGAACGAGAGGGTGGTCCGCCGGGCGGTCGGTCATGCTTCTTCCGATAGCAAGGGCAGGCGACGCAGGCGAACCCCGGTGGCCGAAAACAGCGCGTTGGCCACGGCCGGAGCGACTGGCGCCACCCCGATCTCGCCAGGATCGAACGGCGTTTCGTTGCTGTCGATCAGAGTGACAGAGACCTCCGGTGAGTTGCCCAGCGTCGGCAACTGCAACGCGCCCAACCTCCCGTTGGTGGGCAAACCGTGGCTGTAATCCGTCGCCGAGCCGAGCGCGAGGCCGAGGCCATAGAGCAGCCCGCCTTCGATCTGTTGCAAGGCGATGTCGCGGTTGACCACCCGGCCGATGTCGACCGCCGCCGCCAGTTTGCTCACCTTGATCCCCCCTTCGCCGGTCGAGGCTGTCGCGACCAGCGCGATGCGCGCGCTGGAACCGGCGCCGTCCATTCGATGGCAGGCTATGCCTTGCCCGCTGCCGCCGGCTCCTCCGCCCCACTCGCCGAGCTGGGCGGCGGCCTGCAGGCACTGCGCCAGCCGCACGTCCTGCCCGAGCATCGCCATGCGGAACGAGAGCGGCTCCTGAGCCCGTTCGCGGGCCAGCTCGTCGATGAAGCTTTCGACCATGAAACACGTATAGCCATGCGCGTTCCCGCGCATCCGCCCGGTCGGCAGACCGATCGACACCGGGACGTGATCGACCGCCACGTTGGGAATGGAATATGGCGGCATCAGGCCTTCAGTGACCATGGGGTCGGCCTTGCCGGCGACAGCCTCGATGGCCGCCCAGCTCGCCTTGTTATCGAACAGGCGGCGGCCGAATTCGAGAGCCGAGGGCGGCATCGCGACCCGCGCGCGGAAGCTCTCGATCAGGCCCTCGCGGCTCACTTTCGCCGCCAGCACGGCCGCCGCCGGAGGCCGCGGTCGCAGCGCCACTTGCTCCTGCCAGCGCGACCAGATGAGCTGCACCGGCCGACCCGCTTCGCGGGCGATCAGCGCCGCCTCTATCGCATGATCGTGCTCGAGCCGCCGGTCGAAGCTGCCGCCCGCGGGCATCGGGTAAAGCACCACGTTCCCGAGGCTCAGACCGAGCGCCTTTGCCGCTGCCCGCCGCGCATGTTCGGGCGCCTGGCTCGCCAGCCAGAGTTCGAGCCGGCCGTTCTCCAGCCGGGCAGTGCAGCTCGCCGTTTCGATCGTGCCGTGGACCGCGGGCGCGATGTCGTAGCGGACCGCCATCGTCGGATGCTCGAGATCGCTATCGCCGTTACCCCGGCTGGCGACACGCCTGGCGTCACCCTGGCGCAAGCCACGGTCGAGCGCCTTGGCCATCGCGCCGCTGTCGACGACGTTGGCCACGTGAAAGCGGGGGGCCAGCTTGTCGAGCGCCTGTTCGGCCGCCCACCAGGTTTCGGCCACCGCGGCGAGCCACCGCTTCCCTTTGACGACGTTGAGCAGCCCGCGCGTCGCGGGGCCCTCGCGGTTGAAAGACGTCAGCTCTGCCTGATTCAACGGGCCGTGCCGGATCGCCGCGAAGGCCATGTTGGGCACGCGCACATCGCCGGCGAAGAGGTAGCTTCCATCGACTTTCGACGGCAGGTCGAGGCGCGGAAAGGCCGTTTGCGGGGCTTCTGGATCAGCGAACGCGCTGGCCGTTTCCGCCGGTGGCTCCGGTCTCAGCGGCGGCGGAGAGGGCGGGTCGTAGGCGGAGGCGTCGGCCGCCAGCTCGCCGAAAGTGAAAGTCTTGCGCTGGTGGCTGACGAGCCCGGCACTGGCGTCGCATTGCTCCCAGGCGACGCCCCACCGTTTCGCCGCGGCCATGCACAGCATCGCCCGCGCGGCCGCGGCGGCTTCGCGGCACGGCTGTTCGTAGGCCGCCAGCGTGGTGCCGTCCGCAGTCGCCGTGAAGGCATCGTCCTGCGCCCAGCGCTTGAGGAGGAAATCGTCAGGGTCGTCGGCCAGGAAGGGGATCGCGGGCCGCCACAGCGGCGCCCAGCGCGCGGCCAGCGGGAAGTTGGCGTATGCGGCGTTAATTGGTGCCGGCTCGACCGCGACTTGCCGCCAGTCGGCGCCGAGCTCGGTCGCGACAATCTGCGGCAGCAGCGTCATCACCCCCTGGCCCATTTCCAACTGCGGGACCGCGACCGTGACCACGCCGTCCTTGCCGATCGTCAGCCAGGCGCCGAAGGGCGTCTCGCCGGGTTCGACCGAGAGCGGCGCGTCGTAGCGCCGCGGCATCATGGCCCACGCGACCAGCAGCCCCCCGCCGGCTATTCCGCCGATCAGCAGCCCGCGCCGCGAGGCCCGCATCGGTTAGCGGGCTCCGCCATCGAGCCAGTCGGCCAGACGCTCGGCGATAGCGGTGAAGGCTTCCCCTTGCGCTCCGTCGTTCGCCGCCGGCGGCTGGCCGGTATCGCTCGCCACGCGGATTTCCATCGCCAGCGGCACGCGGCCGAGAAACGCTTCGCCGAGCGTCCGGGCAGCCGCTTCCGCGCCGCCCGAGCCGAACGGGTCGGAGAGCTCGCCGCAATGCGGGCAGGCGTAGCCAGCCATGTTCTCGACGATGCCGACGATCGGCACGCCGGTTTGCTTGAACAAGTCGAGCGCGCGGGTAGCGTCGATCAAAGCGAGGTCCTGCGGCGTGGTGACGATCACGGCGCCGGCCGGACGGAAGCGCTGCAGCATCGTCAACTGCACATCGCCCGTGCCCGGCGGCAGATCGACGAGCAGAACCTCGGTGTCGCCCCAATCGGCTTCCATCATCTGGCCGAGCGCGCTGCCGACCATCGGCCCGCGCCAGGCGATCGCCTTCCCCGGCTCGATCAGCTGGCCCATGCTGAGAAGCTTGACGCCGAACTGGCTTTCCACCGGCAGCAAGGTCTTTTCACGCGCTTGCGGACGCTGGTTTTCGGCATCGAGCAGCATCGGTTGCGACGGACCGTAGATGTCCGCGTCCACCACCCCGACCTTTCGCCCCATCCGCGCCAGGGCGACGGCGAGGTTTGCGGTGAGGGTCGACTTGCCGACCCCGCCCTTGCCCGAGCCAACAGCGACGATCTTGCGCGCGACCTTGTCGGCCATCAACGCGACGCGCACGGTGTCTACGCCCTCGAGCCGTTCGAGCCGCGCGCGGATCGCCGCTTCAAGCGCCTCGCCTTGCGGGCGCGACAAGCCGGACGCATCGACCACGAGGGTCGCCGTGGCATCTTTCAATAAAACGGACTTCACCCGCCCGACTGCCTCGGTCGGCAGGGCTTCCCTGATCTCTTGCTCGGTCATCGAGGCCGCTGCTAGCGCACCCGCCGCCTCCGCGCAGCGAAAACTTGGCCCCCGCCCCCTGTTTTTCCGCAAGGGCGGTGCCTATAGAGGGCCGATGGAAAAAATGGGCGGGCTGATCGAGAGGATCGCGCTGGCAATGGCGGGAAAGCGCAGCCCCTGGGGCAAGGGGCCTTCCGGCGACGATGACGGCTCGGGCGAGGCAACACCACCGCCGTCGGGCGAAACGCCCAAGGGCCCGCGCAATCCGTGGCTCCCGGGAAGCGGCGCCGGCGACGAAGACGGCAAGCGCCGTTCCGCGAGCATCGAGGATATCTTTCGCCATCGCGGCCCCGGCGGTCCGCGCTCGGGCGGCGGCGGAGGGTTTCGCCTGCCCCAGCGGCCGGACGGCAAGAGCTGGTTTCCGCTCGCGATCGGCGCGATCGCCGCGTTGTGGCTGGTATTCACCTCGTCCCATATCATCGGCCCGCGGGAACAAGGCATCGTCACCACCTTCGGCAAGTACAGCAGCACGCTGCACCCGGGCTTCAACATGACGTTCCCTTGGCCGTTGCAGCACGTCGACACAGAGAATGTCAGCGAGTTTCGCATCGAGCAGATTCCGGAAGGGAGCGACCAGCGCCTGATGCTAACGGGCGACAAGAACCTCGTCGACCTCAGCTACGTGGTGCGCTGGAACATCAAGGACCTGAAGAAATTCCGCTTCCAGCTCGTCGACCCCGCCGACACGGTTAAGGAAGTGGCCGAGGCAGCCATGCGCGCGTCCGTCGCGGAAGAATCGCTCGATAGCATCTTTTCGGGGGCAGGCCGCGCCGACACCGAAAACGCGGTGAAGACACGGATGCAGCAAGTGCTCGACGCTTACCGTTCGGGTATCGCCATCCAGGGCGTGCAGATCAAGAAGACCGACCCGCCGAGCGAAGTGATGGACGCGTTCAAGGACGTGACCGCTGCTCAGCAAGACGCGCAGGGTTATATCAATTCGGCCGAGGGCGTGGCCCAGCAGGTGCTGGCGCGCGCGCAGGGCGACGCGGCCTCGTTCGACAAGGTCTATGCGCAGTACAAGCTCGCGCCCGAAGTGACCCGGCAACGGCTTTATTACGAGACGATGGAGCGCGTTCTGAGCAAGACGGACAAAGTGGTCGTCGAAGCGCCCGGCGTAACCAGCTATCTGCCGTTGCCCGAGATCAAGAAGCGTGTCGAAGAAGCTCCGAACCTTGTGGCGGGGCAGTAAGATGAGCGATTTCTGGCAAAATCATAAGCTCAGCCTGATCGCTCTCGCCGCGCTGGTCGTGATCGCTTTCATGACGGTCATCGTGGTGCCCGAGACGCAACAGGCGGTCATCATCCGCAACGGCGATCCCGTCTCGGTCGTCAACAAATTCAAGCCCAATCAGACTTATGGCCGCACGGGCGCGGGGGTTTGGTGGCGCATCCCGATCATCGATCGGGTGGAATATATCGACAAGCGCGTCCTGCCGCTCGACATGCAGCCGCAGCAAGTGCTCTCGACCGACCAGTTGCGCCTGAACGTCGATGCTTATGCCCGTTATCGCATCATCGATCCGGTGAAGATGGTGCAGACCGCCGGCACGGTGGAGAACGTGCAGTCCCAGTTGGCGCCAATCCTGTCTTCTGTCGTTCGTCAGGAACTAGGTCGCCGCAGCTTCGCTTCATTGCTGACGGCGGAGCGTGGCACGACTATGCAGAACATTCGCAAGCTTCTCGATACCCAGGCGCGCGAATATGGCGCGCAAGTGATCGACGTGCGCATCAAGCAGGCCGATTTGCCCGACGGCACACCCTTGCAGTCGGCATTCGACCGGATGAAGACCGCTCGCCAGCAGGAAGCCGCGACGATCCGGGCGCAGGGGCGGCGGAACGCCCAGATCATCCGCGCCGAGGCGGACGCGCAGGCGGCGAAAATCTACGCCGACGCCTACGGCAAGGACCCGAAGTTCTACGATTTCTACCGCGCGATGCAGAGCTACGACGTGACCTTCGGCTCCGGCACCGGCTCCAGCCAGGTGATCATTTCGCCCGACAACGACTATTTGCGCCAATTCCGCGGCCATTGAGCGACATTAAACGCGGGTTCAGCCTTGCCGATGTGAAACACGGCCACACTTGTGATTACGGGCGCCGACGCGCCCCCGACCGAGAGGATCAAAAGGACGTGAAGCCCGTGCGCTATTCTTACGCCATCACTTCGGCCCTGCTGCTCGGAGGAGCGGCGGTGTCGCTGGCCACCGGCTATCCGGCCGGCGCGCAAGTCGCCCAGAACGACGATCGTGCGATCGCCCGCGTCGTGCCGCGGGCGGGAGCGCCGGCGAGCTTTGCCGACCTTACCGCGCAGCTGATGCCGGCCGTGGTCAACATCTCGACCCGGCAAAAGATCACGGTCAGCAACAGCAACCCGTTCGCCGGCACCCCGTTCGCGGACCTGTTCGGGAATCAGCAGGGAGGCCAGGCGCAGCCGACGACGCGCGAGGCTCAATCGCTGGGCTCGGGCTTCCTCATTTCGGCCGACGGCTACGTCGTGACCAACAACCACGTGATCACCGCCGACGGTCAGGGCAAGGTCGAGCAGATCACCGTCAGCACGTCCGATGGCACCGCGTACGAAGCGACGCTGGTCGGCGCCGATCAGGCTTCCGACCTCGCGGTGCTGAAGATCAAGGGGACGAAGCCGTTCCCGTTCGTCCACTTCGGCGATTCCCGTCACGCCCGGGTCGGCGACTGGGTGATCGCCATCGGCCAGCCGTTCGGTCTCAATGGGACGGTGACCGCAGGGATCATCTCCGCGGTGCTCCGCAACACCGGAGGCGGCGCCTACGACCGCTACATCCAGACCGACGCGAGCATCAACCGCGGCAACTCCGGCGGCCCGCTGTTCGACATGCAGGGCGACGTGATCGGCATCAACAACGCGATCTATTCGCCGACCGGCGGCAGCGTCGGGATTGGTTTCGCCATCCCGGCGGAAACCGCTTCGCCGATCGTCGACAAGCTGATCCGGCACGAGGAAATCCTGCGCGGCTACCTCGGCGTGCGCATCCAGCCGGTGACGGACGACTTCTCCGCGGCGCTCGGCATTCCCGACAATCGCGGCGAATTCGTGCAATCGGTCGAAGCCGGCGGGCCGGCGGAAAAGGCCGGGCTCGCCGTCGGCGACGTGGTCATGAGCGTCAACGGCAAGGACGTCACCCCCGATCAGACGCTATCCTACATCGTCGCCAACCTCGCGCCGGGCACTCGCGTGCCGATTACCGTCCTGCGGGACGGCAAGCGGATCAACCTGACCGCCACCGTCGGTCGCCGGCCGCCAGAAGATCAGTTGGCGCAACAAAACTTCGATCCCAACGACAAGGATAGTAACCCCACCCCCGGTCAGCGGGATACCGGAAGCGGCTTGCTCGAAAAGTCGCTCGGGCTCCGCGCGACGCCGTTGACCGCGCAGATCGCGAACCAGCTCGGCCTGGCGCAAGGCACCAAGGGCCTGGTGGTCACCGACGTCGATCCCAATTCGGACGCAGGGCAAAAGGGCTTCACCCGCGGTGTCGTGATCCTCTCGGCGAACGGTCAGGTGGTGACGACGCCGGCGGTGCTCGAAGGGATCGTCAAGGCGGCGCGCGCCAGCGGCCGCCCCGCGATCCTTCTGCGCGTCCAGGCTCCCGGCGGCCCGGCGAGGACCGTGGCGGTGCGTTTGCAGCAGTAAGATCGGACGACGCGCTCTGCCTTAGCGCAGAGCGCGTTCGTTTGCCTTTTTGGGCTACGGCAGCGGCTGGCCCGGTCTCGGCATCGGCCGACGCGGCGCCTGATCGCGCGGTGCGGCGCCGCCGATCGCGCGATTGAGAAAATCATCGCTTGCCGCCGGGGGAGGCGGCCCAGCCGCCGGTTGCTGACCGCCCGGTTCCGGCCTGCGATCGGGCTCGACCGCGTCGGGCGGATAGGCGTTCCCACGTGGCTGGTCTTGCCCCGGCGGCGGCACGAGGTTGCCGTTATCGTCGATGAAATAGTAGTCCTGCGGATTGCCCTGCAGTTGCTCGTCATCGGGCTCGAGCTGCCAGTCGGGCAGCTTCACCTGCGTTTCGAAGGGCTGCACCGGCCGATTCTTGACCGCGATCTTCATGTATTCGGAAAAAGCGCGAGCCGGCGACGTCCCGCCCCACAAGCCGCCGACGGACTTGGCATCGTCGCGGCCCATCCAGACGCCGGTGGTGATGCCGCTGGAGAAGCCGAGAAACCAGCCGTCCTTGTTCGAATTAGTCGTGCCGGTCTTGCCGGCGACGGGGCGGCCGATCTGCGCCGCTCGGCCGGTGCCGGTGTTGACCGCGGTCTGCAGCAAGTCGGTGATTCCGGCGGCGACATAGTCCGGCACCAGCGCGGCGCTGCCCTGGGTCTGGTGCTCGTAGAGCATCCGGCCGCTGGAGGTGGTCACCTTGACGATGCCGTACGGCTCGAGGGAATGGCCCTTGGCCGAAACTTCGGCGAAGGCGCGGGTCATGTCGATCACCCGCACTTCGTTGGTACCCAGGACCATCGAGGGATAAGTCGATATCGGCGTGGTGATGCCGAAGCGGCGGGCCATCGAGGCGACCGTGCCGAAACCGACTTCGTTGCCGAGCTGCGCCGCGACGGTGTTCTTCGAATAAGCGAAAGCGCTGCGCACATCGATCTCGCCGGCATAGCCGCCATCGTTGTGCGGGCTCCAGCCGTCGATCGTGACGGGCACGTCCTTGACCTTGTCGTCGGGCTTGTAGCCGGCCTCGAGCGCCGCGAGATAGACGAACAGCTTCCATGCGGAACCCGGCTGGCGCATCGCCTCGGTCGCACGGTTGTAGTTGGTCTTCACGTAGTCCGTGCCGCCGACCATCGCCAGGATCGCACCGTCGCTGTCCATGCTGACGAGCGCCCCTTGCGAGCCCTTGGGCACGTTGGCCTGGATCGCCGCCGTGGCCGCCTTCTGCATGCCGAGGTCGATCGTCGTCCACACCTGGATCGGCTCGGTATTGCCTTCCGGCAGCAGGAGATCGAGCTGCGGCAGCGCCCAGTCGGTGAAGTAGCGGACCGAATTCTGCCCTTCCTCATCCTTCAGATGCACGGTGCTGGGGTCGACCGAGGCCTCTTCCGCCGAGATCATCCCCTGCTCGCGCATCAGGCCAAGCACGACATTGGCGCGGCCGACGGCGGCGTCGATGTCGGCGGTCGGCGAAAAGCGGCTCGGCGCCTTGACCATGCCGGCGATGATCGCCGCCTCGGCGTTCGACAGATGGTTCGCCGGGTGGCTGAAGAACTTCCGGCTGGCGGAATCGATGCCGTAGGCGCCGCCGCCGAAGTAGACCTTGTTGAGGTAGAGCTCGAGGATTTGCTGTTTCGAGAACTTCGCTTCGAGCGCCATCGACAGCACCGCCTCGCGCAGCTTGCGATCGACCGTGCGGTTGGAGTTGAGGAACAGGTTGCGGGCGAGCTGCTGGGTGATGGTCGATGTCGCCTGGAGCCGCTTCGACCCGGTGGCCCAGATGTACACCGCCCGCGCCAGGCCGATGGGATCGACGCCGATGTGGTAATAGAACCGGCGGTCCTCGGTCGCGACCATCGCGTCTTTCATCGAACGGGGAATCTGGTTCGAGGTGAGCCACTGGCCGTAGCTCGGCCCGAGCTGGACGATTTCGCTGCCGTCACGAGCCCGGACGACGATGGTCTGGCCGTTCTGGCTGCCCATCAATGTCGCGAATCCGGGCATCGAGCGCGCGGCGAAGAACACCGCGCAGCCGAGCGCGAAGGCGCCGAGCAGGGCGAGCCCGCCGCCCCACACGAGCACGCGCTTGAGCCACAGGCGCCAGCCGCCCTCGCGGCGCGGCTGCCGGGCCTGGCGCCGCTCGTTCTCCTGTCTTTGCCTGGAGCGCGAGCCCCGCTTGTCAGCCATCTGGCCCCGTCAGCCTAATGAGCGCGTCCCGCCGCCCGGTGTCTCGAGGCGGCTTGCATAGATCAAACACAACGCAGCGTTAACGGCTGGCGCGGCGCGGCGCTCAGTTATCCTCCGGCTTGAATTCCAGCGAGGCGCTGTTGATGCAGTACCGCAAGCCGCCCTGGTCGCGCGGGCCGTCGGGGAACACGTGGCCCAAGTGGCCTTCGCATTTCGCGCAGACGACTTCGGTCCGGACCATGCCGTGCGATCCGTCGCTGTGCTCTTCCACCGCGCCCTCGCCCGCCGGGCGGACGAAGCTCGGCCAGCCGGAGCCGGATTCGAACTTGGCGTCGCTTTCGAACAGCGGCTGGCCGCACCCTGCGCAGACGTATTCGCCGGCGGCCTTGTTCTTCTCGTACTGCCCAGTGAACGCGCGCTCGGTGCCCTTCTGGCGCAGGATCGCGTACTGCTCGGGGGTCAGCCGCTCGCGCCACTCGGCGTCGGTCAAGTTCATCTTTTCCGCCATCGGAATCTCCTTCGACCGGAATATCGGTCCGCGATCAGCGGACCGCAAGGCCGAACGGCCGCCCGCAGGTGCCCCGTAGCGAAGCGGAGGGAACGGCACCGAGGACGCGTGGCCGGATGGCCGCGCGGAAAACTAGCTATTCGGATCGGAATACCCGGCCGGAGGCGGAATGCCGTCCATCTTTTCGGTCAGCAGCGGGCGGAAGCTCGGGCGGCTTTTCATCACCCGGTACCAGCCGTGCGCTTCCTCGTGCCCGGCCCAGTCGATCCCGCCGAGATAGTCGGCGACGGAGATCTGCGCCGCGGCGGAAAAGTCCGCGAGGCTCATCTGCGCGCCGGCGAGCCAGCGGCGGTTGTCGATCAGCCAGTCGATGTAGTCGAGGTGCTCGTGCGCGAGCCGCATCGCCTCGCGCAGCAGCTTGGAATCCGGCGGCGAGCGGAGGACGAGGCGCTTCTTCATCCGCTCGTGCAGCAACGGATAGGTCACCTCGCCGAAGAACTGCTCGTCGAACAGCGAGACCAGACGGCGGATCTCCGCCCGCTGGACGGCGGTGCCGAGGATCAGCGGCGCCTTGTCCACCGTCTCTTCGAAATATTCGCAGATCGCCTGGCTGTCGATCAGGGTCAGCCGCTTGCCGGGGTCGCGCAGCACCGGGGTCCGGCCCGCGGGATTGAGCGCGTAGAACGCATCGCTGCCTTCCCACGGGTTCTCGCGGACGATCTCGAAGGGAACGCCTTTCTCGCTGAGGGCGAGGCGGACCTTGCGGCTGAACGGACAAAGGGGAAAGCTATGGAGCTGCCACATGCCCCTTCGCCATGCCGCATGGCGC
>Ga0207652_10004695_pt1 | contig 11079 bp, 9 predicted proteins | sample KBSC63BmetaG_FD_184334 | JGI IMG/M metagenome (GOLD analysis project Ga0207652, IMG submission 184334) | Corn rhizosphere microbial communities from Kellogg Biological Station, Michigan, USA - KBS C6-3B metaG (SPAdes) (version 2) | ecosystem: Host-associated > Plants > Roots > Rhizosphere ... | reverse complement strand
GGTGTGGTCGCTGGCGATGCTGTTCGCCCTCCCGCTCATCTTCTGACCGTGCCTGAGGGGCGGCTACCGGGCGTCGTCGGTCTCCTCCAACGCCCGCCGCACGGCCTCGTCGTAGGCGATCGGCTCTCCGGGGACCAGGTCGCGGATCGAGGTGTCGGTCACGACGACCTCGGTGCCCATGGAGTCGATCAGGTTGCGGCCCGTGGTGCTGTCGATGTCGGTCACGAAGCTGAGCCAGTACGACGACAGCCGCGGCGTGAGGACCGGGACCTGGACGATGGGAACGCGTCGTCCCGTGGCGACCTCGGAGGCGATCTCGAGCATCTCGAGATAGGTCATCTGCGCCGGGCCGCCGATCTCGAAGACCCGGTCCAGGGCTGCGGGCGCGTCCGCGACGCCGACGAGGTACCGGATCACGTCGTCGACCGCGATCGGCTGAGTCCGGGTCGCGACCCACTTCGGCACCACCATCGCCGGGAGGTTCTTGACCAGCTGCCGGGTGAGCTCCCACGAGACCCCACCCCGCCCGATCACGATGCCCGCGCGCAGCACCGTCACGGGTACGCCGCCGGCGCCCAGCAGACCCTCGACCTCGCGTCGCGACCGCAGGTGGGCCGAGAGCTCGGCGCCCTCGGCGCCCAGGCCGCCGAGGTAGACGATCTGGCGGACGCCCGCCTCCGCCGCCGCCCGGCCGAACGCCTCGGCAGCGCGCGCGTCCACGTCCTCGAAGTCGGCGCTGTCGAGGGAGTGCACCAGGTAGAAGGCGATCTCGACGTCCTCGAGCGCGGGGACCAGGGTGTCGGGGTCGTGGACGTCGCCGCCCACGGCCGTGCCCGGCCCGTCGTACTGCTGCGGGCGCCGGGTCATAGCGCGCACGTCGTGGCCCTCGTCGATCAGGGCCGGCACGAGCCGACCGCCGACGAAGCCGGTGGCACCGGTGACGAGGATCTGGGTCACGGGGACGACGTACCCCGGGTCAGCGCGCCGACACGTCCGCGGGCGTCTCGGAGGACACCCGGGCCGGAACCTGGGCCCGCTTGGCGATGTTGGCGCGCCGCGTGGCGTCCATCCCGGCCTCGTAGGCCTGGACCAGCGAGGCGATCGAGAGGGGCTTGAGACGCTCGACCACCTCCTGGATGGTCTCCGGCGAGACGCCCTGCTCCTTGTAGACCGGCCACACCTCGGTGCGGAACACCTCGTAGAGCTCCTCGGCGATCGCGCGCCCGTGCGCGGTGTACACCGCGGCCGCGGCGCGGGCGGCCTCGATCGGGTAGCCGAGCTCGAGCAGTCCCAACCCGACGCCCAGCTGGGAGCGTGCGACCAGGTGACGGCCGCGCCCCTCCGTCCGCACCACCCCGAGGGCCTCCAGCGTCTCGAGGTCGGACGCCGACAGGCGGCGCCCGGCCTGGCGCTCGAGATCGGCGCGGGTGGCCTCCTCCCACGAGTCGGCCATCCAGGGAGCGAGCATCGCCCGGTGCAGGGCGATGTCCTCGGGACGGGCATCGTCGGGGATGCCGGCGACGTACCGCTCGATGGCCGACAGGGTGAAACCATGGCCTTGCAGCTCCTGGACCAGCTGGAGGCGGGCGACGTGGTCCGCGCTGTAGTAGCCGTTGCGCCCGCGCCGGATCGGCGGCGGCACCAGGCCCTTGGTCGTGTAGAAGCGGACGTTGCGCACGCTCACCCCGACGCGTTCGGTGAGCTCCTCGAGGGTCAGCAGCGTGACCGTCCCCACAGCGGACTCGTCTTCCTTGACGACCATGACAGTAAGAGTGTCACAATCGGAGGCATGGCTCCATCCTCGCCCCAGGCCGCCCAGGAAGCATTCGTCTACGACCACCTGCGTACGCCGCGCGGCAAGGGCAAGGCGGTCGGCTCGCTGCACGAGGTGAAGCCCGTCGACCTCATGGTCGGGCTCCTCGAGGAGGTCCAGGCCCGCAACCCGTCGCTGGACACCCGACGTGTGGACGACGTCGTCCTCGGCGTCGTCTCGCCGATCGGCGAGCAGGGCGGCGACATCGCCAAGACGGCGGCGCTGGCCGCCGGCTACCCCGAGACCGTGGCCGGCGTCCAGCTCAACCGCTTCTGCGCCTCGGGACTCGAGGCCGTCAACCAGTCGGCCGCCCGGATCCGCTCCGGGTTCGAGGACCTGATCCTCGCCGGCGGGGTGGAGTCGATGAGCCGGGTGCCGATGGGCTCCGACGGCGGCGCGTGGGCCATGGACCCGGCGACCGCGCTCACCACCGGCTTCGTGCCGCAGGGCATCGGCGCCGACCTGATCGCCACGCTCGAGGGCTGGACCCGTGAGGACGTCGACGCCTACGCCGCCGAGTCGCACCACCGCGCCGCCAAGGCCTGGGCCAACGGCTACTTCACCGACGCGATCGTGCCGGTCAGGGATCGGAACGGCCTGACGGTGCTCGACCACGACGAGCTGATCCGCCCCGACACCTCCGTGGAGGGGCTGGCCGGCCTGAAGCCCAGCTTCGCCTCGATCGGGAAGGACGCCGGCTTCGACGACGTGGCCCTGGAGAAGTACCACTGGGTCGAGCGCATCGACCACGTGCACCACGCCGGCAACTCCTCGGGCATCGTCGACGGTGCCGCCCTCGTGGTGGTCGGCTCCGAGCAGGCGGGCACCGAGCTCGGTCTGACGCCGCGGGCGCGCATCGTGATGACCGCCGTCTCGGGAGCCGACCCGACCATCATGCTCACCGGCCCCGCGCCGGCCGCCCGCAAGGCGCTGGCCAAGGCCGGGCTCACGGTCGACGACATCGACCTGTGGGAGATGAACGAGGCCTTCGCGGCCGTGGCCATGCGCTTCATGAAGGACATGGGCATCACCCACGAGGTCACCAACGTCAACGGTGGTGCGATCGCCATGGGCCATCCCCTGGGTGCCACCGGTGCGATGCTCCTCGGCACGCTCGTCGACGAGCTCCGGCGCCGCGACCTGCGCCGCGGCCTGGCCACGCTGTGCATCGGCGGCGGCATGGGCATCGCCACGATCGTCGAGCTGGTCTGACGACCTCCGCGACACCTCGACCGACCATTCGCGCACGCTGCAACGGAAGAGACCGATGACCCAGACCCAGCACGAGACCGCCGTCCGCTACGAGCGGGACGCCGACGGCATCGTCACCCTCACGCTCGACGACCCGACCTCGAGCGCGAACACGATGAACGAGCTCTACCAGCGCTCGATGCACGAGGCGGTCGAGCGTCTGTACGCCGAGCGGGACGACATCACCGGAGTCGTCGTCGCCAGCGCGAAGAAGACCTTCTTCGCCGGGGGCAACCTGACGACGATGATGCGGGCGACGCCCGACGACGCGGCCACGATCTTCGCCGGCGTCGAGGCGATCAAGGTCGACCTGCGCCGCCTGGAGAGGCTCGGCAGGCCCGTGGTGGCCGCGATCAACGGCGCGGCGCTCGGCGGCGGGCTCGAGATCGCGCTGGCCTGTCACCACCGGATCCTGGTCGACGACCCCGCCGCGGTCGTCGGGCTGCCGGAGGCCACCCTCGGACTGCTGCCCGGCGGCGGCGGCGTCACCCGCACCGTGCGGATGCTCGGCCTCCAGACGGCGCTGATGGACGTCCTCCTGCAGGGGACGCGCTTCAAGCCCGCGGAGGCGCACGCCAAGGGGCTCGTCGACGAGCTCGTCGCGTCGCGCGACGACCTGGTCCCGGCGGCCCGGGCGTGGGTCCTCGAGCATCGCGGTGACGACGAGGCCGCCACCCAGCCGTGGGACCGGCCGGGCTACCGGATGCCCGGCGGCACCCCGCAGTCACCCAAGCTCGCGGCGTTCCTGCCGGCGTTCCCGGCCCTGCTGCGCCAGCAGACCAAGGGCGCGGTGTACCCCGCCCAACGGGCGATCCTGTCGGCTGCGGTCGAGGGCGCCAGCACCGACTTCGAGACCGCCAGCCGGGTCGAGAGCCGCTACCTGACCACGCTGATCGTCGGCCAGAACTTCAAGAACATGACGCAGGCGTTCTTCTTCGACCTGCAGGCGATCAACGCCGGCAAGCTGCGCCCGCAGGGTCATGAGCAGTACGTCGCCCGGAAGGTCGGCGTCCTCGGCGCCGGGATGATGGGCGCCGGCATCGCGTACGCCTGCGCCCGCGCGGGCATGCAGGTCGTGCTGAAGGACGTCTCGCAGGAGGCGGCCGACCGGGGCAAGGCGTACAGCGAGAGGCTCAACGCCAAGGGCATCGAGCGCGGCAAGCTCTCGGCGGAGAAGTCCGAGGAGATGCTGGCGCGGATCACACCCACCGCGGACCCGGCCGACCTGGCCGGGTGCGACCTCGTCATCGAGGCGGTCTTCGAGGACCCGAGCCTCAAGCACCGGGTCTTCGCCGAGGTCGTGCCCCACGTGAACCCCGACGCCCTGCTGTGCTCCAACACCTCCACGCTGCCGATCACCGAGCTGGCGACCGGCGTGGAGCGCCCCGAGGACTTCATCGGGCTGCACTTCTTCAGTCCCGTCGACAAGATGCCGCTGGTCGAGATCATCAAGGGCGCCAAGACCTCCGACGCGGCACTGGCCAAGGCCTACGACGTCGTGCTGCAGATCCGGAAGACGCCGATCGTGGTCAACGACAGCCGCGGCTTCTACACCTCGCGCGTGATCGGCACGATGGTCAACGAGGGGCTGGCGATGCTCGCCGAGGGCGTGGCGCCGATGTCGCTCGAGCGCGCGGCGATGCAGGACGGCTACCCGGTCGGCCCGCTCCAGCTCAGCGACGAGCTCAACATGGAGCTGATGGCCAAGATCGCCCGCGCCACCCGTGACGCCGCCGAGCGAGACGGCATCGCCCTCGAGGAGCACCCCGGCGGTGCGGTCGTCGCGCGGATGATCGAGCTCGGACGGCCGTCCCGGCTGAAGGGCGCCGGCTTCTACGAGTACGCCGACGGCCGGCGTACTCACCTCTGGCCCGGCCTGACCGAGGAGTTCCCGGTCGCCGCACAGCCGATCCCCTTCCGGGACGTGAAGGACCGGATGATGTTCATCGAGGCGCTCGAGACGGCGAAGTGCTTCGAGGAGGGCGTCATCGAGTCCTCCGCCGCGGCCAACATCGGGTCGATCATGGGGATCGGGTTCCCCGCCAACTCCGGTGGCGCCGCCCAGTTCATGGCCGGCTACCAGGAGGTCGACGAGCACGGGGAGGGCAGCGGGCCGATCGGGCTCGCGGCGTTCCTGGCGCGGGCCGACGAGCTTGCCGACCGCTACGGCGAGCGGTTCCGCCCCACGGCGTACCTGCGCGACCTCGCGGCGAACGGCGGCCGCTTCCCCGCCTGACCCGAGAGGCCGCCGACGCGTCGGCACGCCGTCAGGACGGCGCGTTCGGGACACGACGGCCTGTGCTCGGCTCGAACCCTCGCTACAGACGGGCAATGTCTGCATGCTTGGCTCTGTGAAGGTGCTGGTGACATGCGTTCCGCAGACAGGGCACTTCAGTCCGATGGCGCCGTTGGTCGGTGCGCTCGTGCGTGGCGGGCACCAGGTCGCCGTCGCCACCGCTGAGGCGATGCGGGAGCCGGTCTCACGGCTGGGAGCGACGTTCGAGCCGGCGGGACACGGGATGGAGGAGTGGTTCGGACAGCTGGCAGCGCGTACCCGCGGTGCGCCCGGAAACGGGCTGCCGCCGGAGCGGATCAACCACTACTTCGTGCCGCGGCTCTTCGCCGAGATCGCTGCCGCGGACATGCTGGACGACGTTCTGGCGGCGGGGCGTCGGTGGATGCCCGACCTCGTGGTCTTCGACACCCAGGCCTACGTCGGTCCGCTGGTGGCCGCCCTGCTCGACTGCCGTCAGGCGCACCACACCATCGGCGCACTTCCCGCCGCCGATGTCACCCAGCTCGCCACCGATGCGCTGTCGCCCTTGTGGCGGTCCGTGGGGCACGACGTACCGCCACACGCGGGCCTGTACCGCGGGGCCACGCTGACGATCTGTCCCCCGTCCCTGGATCCCGCTCTCCCACCCACCGGCAGACGGCTCCCGCTGCGGCCGGCGCCTCGGCCGCGGCGGGTGCCACGAGCTCAGGAGCCGCCCCTGGTCTACTTCAGCCTCGGGACGATGTGGGCGAACCCCGACGTGGTCCGCACCGTGCTGGCCGGTCTGGAGGACCTGCCCGTCCGGGTCGTCGCGACCCTGGGGTCGCTCGAGCTGGCCGAGATCGGCTCGGTCCCCGCCAATGCGGAGGTGCACGGCTTCGTGCCCCAGCAGGACCTGCTGCCCGACGTGTCGGTGGTCGTGCACCACGCCGGTTCCGGCACCATGTTCGGCGCGCTGGCGCACGGGGTCCCGCAGCTGGCGCTGCCCCAGGCGGCCGACAACTTCGTGAACGCCGAGCTGCTCGCGCGCTCCGGTGCGGGGCTGGTCCTCACCCCGTCGGAGGTGAGCGCCATCGCCGTCGCCGACGCGGTGGGTCGGCTGCTGGAGGACCCGTCGTTCGTCGTGGCCGCGCGCACGGTCGGCCAGGAGATCGACTCGATGCCTGAAGCCGAGGCCGTGGTGGCATCGCTGGCGGAGGCCTGACGCGCCCTACGGTGCAGGCATGGCTCGATACCAGGACCTCATCTCCGGCGACGTCGATGCGCTCGTGGCCCACCTCGACCGCGCGATCCCGGGCGGCAGCGTCACCGCGAAGCGGGAGGACGGGTCGGACCAGGCGATCGGCGACGCGCGCATGGTGGTCCGGGTCTACGAGCGGTACAGCGCCCTCGGCGGCAACCGGGTCAGCCTCACCGTGAGCATCCTCGCGGTCGGTCAGCAGCTGGCGGTCACCATGATCAGCTCGGGCGGCAGCCAGGCGATGTTCTTCAAGATCAACACCTTCGGCGAGGAGGCCTTCCTCGACAAGGGCGTCGAAGCCCTGCAGGGGTTCCAGGGCTGACTCCGCCAGGCTGTGGTCCGGATGGATGAACTTTTGACCGTTCCGGTGCCAGATCGGGGATCGGTTGAGAGGATTCTCCGGTGACCCAACCCCCCGTCGTCGACGTGCGCAGCCTGCACGTGCGTTTCGGGGAGGTCGAGGCCGTGGCCGGCATCGACCTCGAGGCGTACGCCGGACAGGCGACAGCGCTGCTGGGCCGCAACGGCGCGGGCAAGTCGACCACGATGCGCGTGCTGGCGGGAGTGGTGCCGCCGACCGCCGGCACCGTGACCGTCGCCGGGCTCGACATCCGCACGGACACCCTGGCCGTCAAGCAGGTCACCGGCTACTGCCCCGACGTCGGCGGCCTCGTGCCGCGGGCCACCCCCTGGGAGCACCTTCAGCTCAGCGCCCGGCTTCGCCGGCTCACCGGCTGGGAGGACCGGGCTCGCGACCTCCTCGAGCGCTTCGAGCTCGGTGACGTGATGAACCGCGTGACCGGCGGCTTCTCCCACGGCATGGGTCGGCGGCTCTCGGTCGTGCTCGCGGCGATGCACGAGCCCCAGGTGCTCCTGCTGGACGAGCCGTTCGACGGGGTCGACCCGATCGGCGTCGAGGCGACGTTCGAGGTGATCGCCGACGCGCGCGCCCGCGGCGCCACGATCCTGCTCTCCACACACCTGCGCGACCTCGCGATCCAGGCCTGTGGCACGGTGCTCGTGCTGCGCGGCGGCTCGCGCGTCGCGGCGGTGGATGCCTCGGAGATGGCCGGCGAGGAGGGGGCCCGTGCCTACCGCGCCCTCCTCGACTGAGGTCGCCGTCCCGCCGCACACTCCGGAGGGACTCCTGACCGCGGCCCGCCGGGCGGTCGTCGACGTGGGCATCCTGTTCCGCTTCCGCCGCCAGGCCGTACGCCGGCGCCACCTGGCCCGCGTCCTGTCGTTGGTCTTCCTCGGCGTCACCCTGGGCGTGGCGATCATCCCCGCCTTCGTGCCCGAGGCCGGCGGCCCGAACAAGGCCTTCGACATCCGGCTGCTGATGCCCAGCGCCATGGCCGGCTTCCTGGTGCTGGCCATGAGCTCGGCGATCGCCTCGGGCGGCGGCCGCGAGCTGCTCTCGCGCGACCAGGCCTCGCCGTACCCGGTCAGTCCCACGACCGACCACCTCGGGGCCCTGCTGATGGCGCCCCTCAACATCGCCTGGATGGTCCAGGCCTGGGTGCTGCTGGGGTCCACGGCGTTCAGCCTCGGCCACCACAACCTCGTCCAGGCACAGATCGTGATGGTGCTGTGGCTCGTCTTCTCGACGGCACTCGGGCAGGTGATGGCGTGGTCGATGGAGGCCGTACGCCGCTGCCGGGGCGGGATCTTCGTGACCCGGGGGCTCCTCGTCGCCGTCGCGCTGACGGCCGGCGTCGTCCAGCTGACCGGCAACACCGCCCACGTCCTCGACCAGGTGCCGACGCTGTGGTTCTTCCTCGGCGCCATCGACGGCTGGTCCTTCCGCTGGGCGCTGACCGTCGGGGTCCTGCTCGCCGTCACCGCGGTGGCGGTCGTGCTGGGCGCCGTCCCGACTCACCTGGCCGCGCGCCGGATGGCCCGCGACGAGGCGCGGATGGAGACCGATCTGCACCCGCCGCGCCGCCTGCCGCGCTCGGTGCTCGGCATCCTGGTGCGCACCGACCGCGCGTCGGTGTGGCGCTCGGTGCCCATGCGTCGCGGCGTCATGGTGCTCGCCGTGGGCCCCGGTCTGGTCGCGATCTTCGGCAACCTGCCGTGGTCGTCGATGACGATCCTGCCCGGGCTCGTCGCCTCGGGTGGCGCCCTGCTCTTCGGGGTCAACGCCTGGTGCCTGGACGGCCGCGGCTCGCTGTGGCGGGAGAACCTGCCGGTCTCGCCGCTCACGATGTTCGACGCCCGTGCCTGGGTCCTGTTCGAGTTCCTGGCCACCGCCTCCCTGATCACCATCGCGCTCGGTGCGCTGCGCGCCGGGATGCCCAACGCCGAGGAGCTCGCGGCCGTCGTCTGCACCGTGGTGGTCGTCCTGGTGCAGGTGGTCGCCGCCGCCCTGCGCTGGTCGATCAAGAACCCGTACCCGGTCGACCTCCGCTCGGCCCGGGCCACCCCGGCTCCTCCCGCGGCGATGGTGGGGTACTCCGCCCGCCTGGCCACCAGCACGACCATCACCAGCCTGTTGTTCTCCGGAGCCGCCCACGTGCCCGACTGGCGGCTGTCGGTGACGATCGCCATCCCGTGTCTGATGTGGTCGGGCGTCCGGCTGGTGCGGGCACGCGACCGGTGGTGCGATCCGGTCGTTCGCGCACGAGTGGTGGCGACGACCGCGTCCTAGGCTCGGGGCCATGGACCTCGCTCCCTCGCCCCGGGCCGCCGACCTCACCGCCCGGGTGGCCGCCTTCATGGCCACCGAGATCGCGCCCGTGGAGCCGGCGTACCAGCGCGACCTGGCGGAGGCGCGCGCCCACGGCGACCCCTGGACCCCGCTGCCGGTCATCGCCGAGCTCCAGCGCAAGGCCCGCGCGCAGGGGCTGTGGAACCTCTTCCTGCCGCGCGAGCACGCCGGGGAGTACGCCGCCCGGTTCGGCACCGACGGCGGGGAGGGTCTCTCCAACGTCGACTACGCGCCGCTCGCCGAGCAGATGGGCCGGTCGACCCTCGCGCCGCTGGTCTTCAACTGCAACGCGCCCGACACCGGCAACATGGAGGTGCTGCTGCGCTACGGCTCCGCCGAGCAGCGCGAGGAGTGGCTCGAGCCCTTGCTGGACGGTCGCATCCGCTCGGCCTTCACCATGACCGAGCCGGAGGTGGCGTCCTCCGATGCGACGAACATGGCCGCGACGTGCGTCGTCGACGGCGACGAGATCGTGGTGAACGGCCGCAAGTGGTGGTCGACCGGGATCGGCAACACCCAGTGCCGGATCCTGGTCTTCATGGGTGTCACCGACCCGGACGCCGACCGACACCGTCGGCACTCGATGGTGCTGGTCCCGGTGGACACCCCGGGTGTGAAGGTCGAGCGCATGCTCAACACGATGGGGATCCACGACGAGCCGCTGGGGCACGGGGAGGTGTCGTTCACCGACGTCCGGGTGCCACTGGGCAACGTCATCTCGGGTCCCGGCGAGGGCTTCGCGATCGCGCAGGGACGGCTCGGCCCGGGCCGCATCCACCACTGCATGCGGCTGGTCGGGCTGGCCGAGCTCGCCCTCGAGCTGGCCTGCCGACGCGGGCTGGAGCGTAGGGCGTTCGGCAAGCCCCTGGTCGACCTCGGCGGCAACCGTGAGCGGATCGCCGACGCACGCATCGCGATCGACCAGGCCCGCCTGCTGGTCCTCGACGCGGCCTGGAAGCTCGACCAGGGCGGGCCGGCCCGGGCCCTGGCGGAGGTGTCGGCGATCAAGGTCGCCGTCCCGTTGATGGCCCAGCAGGTGATCGACATGGCGTTGCAGCTGCACGGGGGCGGCGGGATGTCCGACGACCTGCCGCTGGCCGCGGCGTTCGTCAGCGCCCGCTCCCTGCGCCTGGCCGACGGCCCCGACGAGGTGCACCGGGCGATGGTGGCGCGCCTCGAGCTGGCCAAGCACACATGAGCCGGCACGCATGAGCCGGGTGCTGGTCACCGGTGCCGCCTCCGGCCTCGGTGAGGCGCTGACCCGGGCCCATCGGGCGCGCGGGGACGAGGTGCTGGCCACCGACATCGCCGCGTCCGCCGAGGGCGTCGACCTCGGCCTCGACATCACCTCCGACGACGACTGGGCCCGGGCCCTGGCGACCGTCGAGGACCGCTGGGGCGGGCTCGACGTGCTGGTCAACAACGCCGGGGTCGCCGGTGGCGGTCGCATCGACGTCGCCGGCATCGACGAGTGGGAGTGGATCGTCGGGATCAACCTGCTGGGAGTCGTGCGCGGCTGCCGCACGTTCACGCCGATGTTCAAGCGTCAGCGCGCCGGCCGGATCGTCAACGTCGCCTCGCTGGCCGGGCTCGTGCACCCGGCCGGGATGGCGTCGTACAACGCGGTCAAGGCCGGCGTCGTCGCGCTCACCGAGACCCTCGGGCACGAGCTGGCGGCGTACGGCGTCCGGGCCCACGTCGTGTGCCCGTCGTACTTCCACACCAACCTGCTGGCGTCGATGCGCGGGGCCGACACGACCGTGGCCGCCGTGGTCGGCCCCGCGTGTCGG
>Ga0207652_10004692_pt1 | contig 11082 bp, 15 predicted proteins | sample KBSC63BmetaG_FD_184334 | JGI IMG/M metagenome (GOLD analysis project Ga0207652, IMG submission 184334) | Corn rhizosphere microbial communities from Kellogg Biological Station, Michigan, USA - KBS C6-3B metaG (SPAdes) (version 2) | ecosystem: Host-associated > Plants > Roots > Rhizosphere ... | reverse complement strand
CATGGAATACATTGAGCAGAATCTCGGCGTATCCGGGCATTGACTTCAGCAAGTTACCGATGATACCGAATACATTACCGAACGTATTGGCGAGCAGGGATAGGTCATCAACGCCATGGGCAATGAATGAGGACATGCCCTGGCTGCCCAGGGCCACCTCGATACGTGCGCCCAGGTCGTCTACAACCCTGCCGGTTTCCACGGCGATATCCTTGAATTCGCCGGTCTTGCCGTTAATCGTGTCCAGCGCTTCCCCGGCGAGGATGTATACTTCCGGCTTAACCGCGTCGGCCATCTTGCTAAACTCGTCGCTCAGGCCGGGCAGATGCATCCCGAGCGCCTGGCTCACCGTGAACATGTTCTTCTCGGCCGTGTACATATCGCCGATGGTCGGAACGGCCGCAGCTGCAAAGGCACCGAATGCGATTCCTGCAGGAATAAGAACGGCAGAAAGCTCGACGATACCCTCGGTTAGAATGTGGAGGCCGGTAACGGTACCGACCCACTCAGGTGCTCCGAGCTTAGTAAGCCAACCGCCGAAGAGCTGCAGACGACCATTAAGGCGACCGAGTACGCCATCACCATTCTTCCAGGTCTTGATCCCGGAGTCCATCGCCCTGCTGAACTTGTCCACGGCGTCGGATGACTTAGAGAGCCCGACAGACAATGCATCAAGAAGGATGGCCCCGGAACGTTCGGCGTCGCGTGCGAGTTCCTTCATATTGGGGATGGTATTGTGGGAGAAGACGTCCGCGATCTTTTCCGACCAGGGAATCAGCTCGGCCAGGCTCATACCCAGGAGGGACATATACTTGGACGTGCTGCCGGCCTGCTCCCCCATTCGCAGTACCCGGTCTACGAACGGAGGGAGAGCGATGTCGGCAGCGGTAAGCGCGACACCGAGCGCGTTCGTCGCCGTGGAAAGATTCTGCTCGGCTGCCACAGCCCCCGTTATGGCGTTACCCAGCTCTTCGAAGTCGCCGGACTTTGGTAGGTTTGCGATATCAATCTTCGCCGGTATGTCCAGGATAGGCATGGTCTCGCCATGCTGGACGAATTCCTTGACGTCGATATTGGCCGGCACGTTAAGGATCGGCTCGTGCGGCCCGACCTCGCGCCCAAAGTCAAACGTGACGGGGACGTGCTCGGTACCAATCTGCCCAAGCTTCGGCATCTTGGACATATCAAACTTGATCGGGATGTCGATGGCCGCAGCGCCTAGCTTGTGCAGGTCGGCCGAGAGATCGGCGGGCGTCAGGTTGAAGTCCAGGACGTCCGAAACCCCGCTCTGGTTGATCAGCCGCTTGATCAACTGAAGCTGCGTCATGAGGCGGCCGGGCTGCACGTCAATGTCGGCAAGGTCGGCGATGCCCAGTGACTGCATCTTAGAGCGAAGGGCCATCAGGCCGGTGTTGAGATCGCTCATGTTGATGTGGCCGAAGCTGATATCGTCGGCCGCCCGCTTGAGCACCTCTAGCTTCGTCAGGGCATCGCCGATGCCGAGTTCAAACTGGCGGTCCTTGAACGCTTCGTCCGCAAGCTTCTTGGCCGCATCCAGCTTGGCCATCACAGAAGCGAACGCGGGGCCAGTCAGGTCATGAGCGGTGATGCGGATCTCTACCTCATTCGCCATGATCCTCTTCCCTCCTACCCAACTGTACGATTCTCAGCGTTCTCAGGAATGTGGCCGGCTGGTCTAGGACGCCGCCCTTACGCGGTAGCTTTCCGAACCGATCGCAGAGCCCAACGGTAAGCTCGGCGAGTTCCAGCTCGGGAGGCTTTCCGATAGTTTCGCCAGATCGAGTGACTGCTCCTCCGAAGTCCTTCCATTCTCGGAGTTCCCGCTCGAGATTTTTGGGATCCCCACCATGGCCAGCTGCCAGGCGGTGATCATGATCCCGGCGTGGCGGTGGTCGATCTTCTGCCATCCTTCCAGGGTCAGCGGAACCAGCTCCCCCTCGGGTATCTCCAGGTCCCATTCGACGACGTGACCTAGGAACAGCTGGGCGATCTGGTCGTTGGCCTCGGCAACTTCTCCGCCGTTGGCCTTCCGCTCTGCGCTCTGTCGGAGCATCTCATTCCACTCCCCCACCGTGCACGGCTTAACCCTTACGGTCAAGCCGTGCAGCGGGGTGTCCTCTTCGAACACGAGCTTCAGGATCTCTTCCTTCGGGGTGAATCCCACTGTAGCCTCCGTTACAGTTGTAGCGATGAGCCACAACAGGAACACGATGTGAACCAGTAGTGGCCAGTTCATGACTAAGCGTGCGTGGTCCAGGTCGGGGGCGTTCCGTCCGCCAGCGAGCCGGGCACCTGCCAGGTCAGCTCGCCCGTGTTGGCGCGAGTGATCTGGTAGTCGGTAAGCAGGCAGTTGGTGACCATCGAAGGAGCGCCGGTCGCCGCGCCCAGCGGGTCGAGCTCCACACTGCGCTGTACCGAGGTCGAGGTGACCGTCTTGAACACATCGTGCGACTTGTTCGCGGCGGTGTTGAACACGCCGTTGAGCGTCACGGTGAAGTCCGCGAGCAGGAGGAGCCGCTCGTTGGCGAACTTGTCGACGCCGGTGATGTCCTGCGTGTTGCGCGGCGTGGTGAACGAGTAGTTGGTCACGTCGTTGGTGATCGTCTGTGCAACGGACGAGGCGTCCTGCACGATGATTGCGCCACCAAGACCCGAGGTCTTTGCCATTTCAGCCTCTCTTTACTGTTTCGGCTATCTTGTCCTGATGGGTGGCGAAATCATCCACCCAATCCTCCGGTCGCCGGTGCTTCGTCCGAGGGGTGCCGCGCGGGTTACCGCGCCAGTCACCGCCGGACACCAGGTAGAACGGAGGACGATCGAGCGGGACCTTGTGGTCTCCCCGCTTGAAGCAGGGATTCCCCGGTCCGTAGATCAGCTTCACCTCGTAGGGGCCGGTGCGCTGCATGTGGTAGCGCCGGTCCTTGTCGACCTTGGTCAGGTAGTGAAGCTGCTTCTGGCCAAGGTCGGTTGAGAAGTCGATGGTCATGACGAATCCGTGGAGGAAGTCCTGGCACTCGTACTCCTCGCAGGTGGCCGGTCGCCAGTGACTCGCGAACGGCGCGGACATCGTATAGGTCTTGTAGTGCTCGGGACCGAGGTCCGGAGCGATCCGGCTGACCATCGCCTGGCCGAAAGGCACCTGAACGAGATGGCCCATCTAGAACACCACCCCAGCGACCGGGTTGCGGCAGAACTGGACGGCGAACTGCGCGTAGGTGAAGGTGCCGGTCGTGGTAACCCGGACATAGCGGTTGACGAGGGTCGTGTTGCTGACCGAGCCGCGCGCCGCCTGGTTCGGTACGGCCAGACTCCCGAAGTCGATCAGCGTGGTGAAGGTTGTGTTGTCCGACGAGTGCTCGATCTTCACATCGACGTTGGTGCCGACGAGCGCGGTCAGCTGAAGGTACGCCTGGGCCCCGAAGTTGCTCAGTGCGCCATCGTCCCGGCTCGTCCCGGTGGTCGGCACGGTGTCGGCCCGGAGGCCTGCCGTAAGCATCACTCCCCACTCCGCGCCGAACCCGTCCGAGTCAACCTCTGCCTGGAATGTTAGGTTGCCGTCGTTGTCGCGGGTGCCGTCGTAGTTGATCAGGACGCCCTTGACGCTGGCGGCCGGGTTGCCCACGGCGTTCCCGCGGAAGTAGGTGGCGAAGGTGTCCGTCCGCGGAAGGGAGGATAGGGCGTTGTGCTCGGCCAGAACCCCAACCCAGTTCCAGGTTGGAGCGGCGGTGTACGTGACCGAGATCGTCTGGCCGGCCGGAACCACATAGGTGCCCGCCGTGGTACCGACCTGGGTACCGTTCACCTTCACGGCGGTCAGCGTGCCGCCCGTGATCGTCACGAACACGGCCCAGCCGTTGGGGTTGGTCACCGGCGTATTGCTGGCCGGGAAGGCGGGGGTGGCCGTCGTTCCGGTGCTGTTGAACAGGGTCGTGAACTGCATGTTGCCGTCACGTCTCCCTGCGAGCCGCTGCTCTGCGAACTGCTTGATGCCCGTCGCCTCGAGCAGGGCGAGCGGCGCGCTGATCTTGCCGATCGAGGAGACGTCGCCGCTTAGGTCGTAGCCCCCGATGTAGAAGTTGTCTCCAAGGCCTGACTGCTTAGCCATAACGCCACCTGATCAAATGCGTCGTTGATAACGATAGGTATGTTCAGAGTCATGATGCGGAACATGCGTCGGTCGATCTCCACGTAACCGGCCGCCGCGCTCAGCCCTTGCATTCCCATGTTCGCCCCCTCCGCCCCAAGGAGGTCTACATATCGTACATCCGCAACCCCGCCGAAGTTGAAGTCACCGCTGAAGGCCGCCATCAGGTCAGTGGTGGCCGACATCACCTGCGGGTCGATCGCGTCGTACGGAACCTGGTTGAACGGTATGTAGATCCTGCCCTGGAACTGAACGAGGATCGAGGTGGCCGCCAGACCGCTCCGCCGGGTCGGCCGGATCGTCTGCGCCCAGACCGCGAACGCCACGCCATTGCCCGGTGACGACTTCGGCTCGTGGCCGTTAACCGATTCGAACCGTCCGCTCGAAAGTGCATAGCTGACGATCTTGTCGATCACCTCGTTGATGGCCTGGTCGTTGAAGTTCGCAGTCATGATGGCTCCTAGTGGCCGAGCACCAGACCGCCGCTGCTGGCGAGCGGCTGCGGGTTGTCGACTCGGATGTGATCAAGGCAGACAGGAAGGGCAACACAGGCCATCACCAGCTGGCCCATGCCTAGATCCATCTGTTGCCAGGAGGGCGCCATCGTGACGGAGTCCTGTACCTCTTCCCAGGCCACGGGCGTCTTCTCGGACTCAGGAAGCCGGATGTACCTCTCGATGCAGTGGATACACTTAAGATTCATTGCTCTTCGCCTCCACGTGAGCTTGAACCGGAAGTTCCGGCAACGGCGCGTTCCCGAAGGACGCCATCGCTGCCGACATCGCGCCGTAGTCCGTCGCGAAGTTTGCGTAGATGCTGTAGACCAGGGTGATGAACACGCCCCACTTCAGCCACAACGTCGGTTCGCCGAAGAACAGGGCAGCCACGAGTGGGAAGTTGATCAGCCAGTAGATCACCCCGTACAGGTGAACCTTGTACTGGGTGTGCGGATTGGTCTCGAGGTCCTTGACCACGACCTTCAGCCACCCGTGTCGCATGACCGTCGCGTTACGATTAGCACGGAACGCCGCCATCTCCGTGCGCAGCTTACGGAACTCAGCAACGGTGTCCTCGGAGAGTTCCGTTACCACCTTGATTTCGCTACTTGCCATTTGCATGCCTCCTATAACCCATCATTGAGCGCCGCCAGGAAGGGTGGCAGGTCCTCGTAGGCCAGGTCGGCCGCCACAGCCTGGATCTCGTGGGTTGTTTTCTGGAAGGCATGGTACCCAGGGAAACGCGGGCCCAGCCCGCGCTTCATGCGACCCTTGGCCCCGAAGTAGGTGTTGCCCGGTGCGATACCCTCGATCCAGGGGCCGTAGATGACCTGCGGGTAACCGCCGTCCAGAACCAGGTGCGAGTCGGTCGTCTCCCGACGCTGGTGAATGGTAGAGACCAGGTAGCCGGCGTCCGGTGGCACCGGGTTGTCCTTCGGGTTGCCGCCGTTGTGACCGAGGTACATGTACTGCGTCGGCAGGTACTCCTTGATGCGACGGACGGCGGTATCCGACAGGTGGTTCAGGACAGCCTGCTTGTATGCGAAGAGGATGTCCGCCCAGCTTCCGTCAAACACCGGCCCCTGGCCGTCAATGTCCACGTCAATTTCGAATCCCATAAGACCACCCGGCTTCGGGCCTGGCGGGCATACGCCTCGCACACCCTGGCTCGCAGATCATTGATGCCGGGGCCGGGGAACGACTCCGCCTGCTGGCCCTCGCCACGCTGGCTCTGGCCGAACCAGTTTGCCTGCATCTGGTTGGCGTAGCCCTGCGACTCCTGGATGAGCGACATGATCGTCTCGGCGACCGTCAGCTCGTTAACCAGCTCCGGATACACATCTATGCTCACGGACGTGTTGTCCGGGTACGCAGCAGCCGTGGTCCCTAGGAATCCGCGCACCACCGTAAGCTGGCGCTTGGCCCAGATCGTCGTCGGGCTGTGAGCCGCGAGCACGGAGCCGGAGTAGGCCCGCTTGACGATCATTCTATTACCGATGACGTTCTGGATCAGCATCCACTCGCTGTCCACCAGGATGACCTCCTGGGCGGAGAACTGAGTTCCGTCCGGAACGACCATCGTGTTGTCGGCGGCCGAGTTGGCGGTGCAGCCGGAGATGAAGCTGATCCCGGTACTGACATACTGATTGTCCGTCACCAGCATGCGCTCGGATCCGACGACCAGCGTCGCGCCCGCATCGACGAGGCCGGACGGTCCAATCTCGACGCTGGTCTGGGAGGCCGTGCTCACAGCCGCCGCCAGGCTGCCGGCGGGCTCCGTCTGGATCCAGTAACCGTACGGGCCGGTGACCTGGATGTCGTACTGCGGCGTGGTGTTGTTCCCGAACGCCACGTTCTTGTCCCGACGCAGCTGGATGCTGGTGTAGGGCGGACCCGACTGCGGCTGAAGGATATAGTCGTCCGGAGAGATGGTGATTGGGTTTGTCAGAAACGGGCCGGACAGCACCACACTGGGCTGCCCGGCCAGCTCCCGCTGGTCTAGCCACAGCCGCCACGGGTAGGCATACTGGTAGTTCGGCCAGTCCCAGTTGTACGTCTTGATTTCCGGGTAGAACTTCCGCATGCAGAGACGGTCAACCGACCCGGACGCACTCTGAATCTTGCGATCAATGATCGCATCGTGGTACGCCGACTGCTGAACGTCTAGCGCTCGTCTAACCTGCTCGCGTGTAGCATAGCAGGCTCTCGTAATAGCCATCCGTTGCCTTGCTTTCTTGCTGAGAACCCTCTGGGGGTAGGCTGGCCGTCTCTGCGGTTGTGGGTTAAGCGTAGCCTACGGGACGAGCATCCCGCCGGCCGAGGGATCGGCCTCGCTAGGACCGGCCCCGGTGCCACCGCCCCGTGGCGGAGCGTCGGCTAGGGCGCGAGCGCGGGCGTCCCGTACGTAACCGCGCGCCGTAGCGACGGCCCGTCGGCTAGCCCCACGCTTTTCTGCGATTCCTATGAGGCGATCCGCCTCGTCGTAGTTCTGCGATTCGTACGCCTCGTGGGCGAGCGCCATGACCTGCTCATGGTGCAAGTCCTCCGGAACGTCAGCCGCCTGGACCTGGTCCGGGGTAGCTTCCTTCGGCGGAACTGAGCCCTCCGAAGAGCCCGACGGGCTCGCTGGGCTGGAGCCAGTCTCTTGGCCACTGCCATCCGTCGAATCGGCAGAAGAGAATACTGGCTTCGGAGGTTGGTCCGTTGAGGAGAGGCTCTCCACATCGTGGGCAGGCGATGGGAGGCCGGTCGTTCCAGAAGTGCCACTCCATCCTGGCTTGCTTCCGGATGTCGAGGAGCTGGTACCAAGACGTATTGCATCCCACCTTCCTATCGGATCGTTGCTCGATCCCGCGATCGTTGACCTAGCCACGGGTCTTCCCCCAGTTCCCCTCATCGCTTCCGTCTGGTGTCTGCGGAGCCTCCCGGTCACCCGAGTCGGCGTTCTCGGGTGCGGAGGCGTCCGGTGATGGCGGCTCCGCAGACACGTCTTGGTTGCGTGGGGTGAAGCATTGAGGACAGAACTCCAGGTCGTTCGCTATGGCCTGGCAGCCACAGTGCTCACAGTCCCACATCGGAAGGCCTCCTATGGGGCGGTGACCGCGCCGGGATTCTTGCGGAGCAGCGGGACCCAGAGGAGGGCCCAGGAGACCGCGCCGGTGTTGGTCGCGTCGGTTGTGACGGTGACGTTGGTGTCCTTCAGGACGAACGAGTCCAGAGACGCAGCCGACCCATTGGCCGCGACCGCCGCAGGGAGGACACCACCGAGAGAGGACGGCAGCTGGATAAGGCTGCCGACCGCCGTGGCGTTATAGGGCGCGGCCGGGTTGGCAGCGATCGCAGCTGCCTTGCCTGTGATGCCGAGGGAGAGGTTCACGGCGGAAGCCGCGAACGCGGTGGACACGACGCCCACCAGTCCCAGGACGACAACCGACCCCGTGACGGTGAAGATCGTGCCCGTTGCCGTCGCCGGCAGCACCTTGGCGTGCTGGACCGCGACGCTGGGGGCAGCGCCGACGCCCTTGTAGGGCATCAGCTGCTTCAGGGTGTACCCGGTGAGCGAACCCATCAGGCACCCAGGATCTCAAGGTTGGCCGGGCCGCGCTGGGTGACCAGGTCGTAGGGGATCGCGTAGCAGACCGGAGAGGTTCCGGTGCAGGTGATCTTGAGGTAGTCGTTCGGATCGGACATCTCCGAGGTGAACACGTGCGCCACGGTGACGACAGCGGTCGTCAGGCCGGTCGTGGTTCCGTGCGTCCACGTCCCGAGCGGCGAGGCGGGGGTGAGCTTCTTCCAGGCCGCAGTGCCGTCGTTCGCGGCTGCCCAGTAGATGTTCTTGACGACGGCGAGCGTCGTCGCGAACGAGCCGCCGAAGGTGCTGTCTTCCTTGACCGTGACGACCGCGTCTGCACCAATGGCCACGATGGCCACGCCGGATGCACCGCGCATCTTGAAGGGGTGCGAGACGGCATTCGGAACCAGGTTGAAGAGGCGACCGAGAGCTTCCATTCCTGACATTCAACTTCTCCTCGAAGTAGGGCGTTACTGCTACTCTGCTAACTCGGGAGTCGGGGGTACTGTTGCCCGGCCCCTACTCCTAAAGAATTGCAGGGTCTACTACGTGCTCGCGCGTTTCGTGCATGATCTTGGCCATGGCGACCTCCGCCGCAGCCTGGTTGGCGTACGTGCCGTCCAGAGCGATCGCCGTCCCGCCAACCGGGGTAAGCGTAACGGTTGTTGACGTGGCTGTCAGCTGCGCTCCGGAATGGTTGATGTACTCGGTAGCCGAAACCTTGAACCATGTCATGACCACTCCTTCCTGCCCTGGCCGGGGTGACGGCCCAGCACTCTTTCAGGCTACCTCTTCACCCCGGCCGGGAGCGCTAGCGGCTGGCGAGCTGGACGAACGGGGTGAGGGTGTTCGAGCTGTTGTTGTGCGGGGTGATCGGGGACTGGATCCAGGGCCGACCGTCGAGGCGCTCGATGACGCGGAACGCCGTCTTGTCGTTCTGGAACTTGTAGTGCTCGGACGACATCGACTGCATCATCTGCCGGTCGCCAACGAGGTAGTACCCCAGGTCCACGAACGAGATGTCGCCGGCCGTGCCCAGCGCCGGGGTCTTCTCGGTGAAGTACACCGGGCGGCCCAGGATGGTGACGGGCGGGGTGGCCGAGCCGGGGTTGGTGTAGTTGCCCATCCAGACCGGCCCGCCACCCGTGCCGACGGACAGCGCCATCGTCGCGAGCTCAGGGAAGGTGTCGATGGAGCAGATCCAAACCGCACGGGAAAGCGCGGTCGGCAGCATCCGGGCGAACATCTTGATGACGTTCTCCCAGACGATGGTGCCGCTCGCCTGGGTGGACTCCGCCGGCACGTTGACCGACGCGGGGCAGTTGATGAAGCCCAGCGGCTCGCCGACGCCCGTGCCGGTCATGAAGGCGATGTCCTCGAACCAGGCGATCGCACGCGGGAAGATGGTGTCGAAGAACGAGGAGAACGCCGGCGCGTCGGCCAGCAGCTCGTTCGGCACCTCCGCGTAGCCGGTCAGCTTCTTGGCGTCGAGCACGACGCGGCCGAAGCTCGCCTGGCTCTCGGTCAGCTGCGCGGCCTCTTCGGTCCAGTAGCAGACTATCCCGCCGAACACCGAGGACACGTTGCTGGTGACGTCGATCATGGGGATCGGCACCCGCAGCGAGTCCATGGGGATCACCTGGGCGCGGGGCCGCACGATCGCGGACTCGAGCGCGACCTGGAGGATCTCCGAGCGCAGCCGCTCCGGGATCAGGAAGCCACCGTCGGCCGGCACCTCGGACCCGAACGAGTTCTGCACCTCAAGCAGGCGCGTCCGCTTGGCCGACAGCTGCTGTCGGTTGCGCAGGGTCTCGTACCGGGGCCAGATGGCCTGGAAGAACTCGGCCGAGTGCTCGAACTGGCCGTCCGTGCCCAGCTCCTTCTCGAGCTTCGCACCGTACGACAGCTTGTTGTAGGCCGCGCCCTTGCCGTGCGACACGGTCTTGATGTTCCCGGTGCCGCCCAGCTCCGGCGGCAGGGCGTTGGAGAAGTTCAGCCGGGAGCCGCCCAGGCCGTTCTGGACAGCGAACTCCGCCATCGCGACCTGGATCTGCTCCGAGATCTGCGACTTGAGGTCGTTGTCCTTCTCCCACTGCTTCCGGGCGTACAGCCCGATGAACTCCTTGAACTTGCCCTTCTCGTTCATCATGGACCGGACCTGGGCGGGGTCACCCAGGAACTCTTCAAGCTGCTCCAGCGTGTCCGGGAGCGTAATGGTCGAAGCCATTGACAACCTACTTTCCTGTTAGCCCCGGATGGCGCTGACGAATGCCGCCGCGTCCGAGTCGTTGTACAACACTGCAGTTGCAAGGTCGCTCGACCCTGCGCTGGAACCGCTCCCGGACCAGTCCTCCGGAATCTCCGAAGACTTGCCGAGCGCCTTGGCCCGCTTGATAATGTGCTTGCGGATGGCGTCGTGGCTGTTGTTCTTGCCCCGGCCAACGGCGTGGATGGCGCGGTCGAGGTCTTCCGCGTCGGCGATCGGGTAGGAGCCATCCGCCATGGCCTCGCCGGACTTGGCCATTCGGTCCCGGTCGGCCTGGGTGTACTTGTCCTTGGCGTAGATGACCCAGTCATCGTGCGCGCCGTCGGCCAGTAGGTGGTGACCCATCTTGCAGATCATCGCCTTCGGCCCCGGCTGGCCATTGGACAGTACGTAGTCGTGGTCGGTGTCGCCGGAAGCGCTGGCGTCGTTGTCGCCGTCGTGGTCCGGATCGTACACGTGGTGCGTGTGCGCGTGACTGGAGTTGTCGTAGTGCTCGCTGCCGTCGGCGTGCGCGTGCCGGTGGTTTCCTTCGGTGGAGTGATCGTGGGAGTGCGTCACGTGCTGGTGGCCGTGCGTCGCGTCG
>Ga0207652_10004690_pt1 | contig 11084 bp, 12 predicted proteins | sample KBSC63BmetaG_FD_184334 | JGI IMG/M metagenome (GOLD analysis project Ga0207652, IMG submission 184334) | Corn rhizosphere microbial communities from Kellogg Biological Station, Michigan, USA - KBS C6-3B metaG (SPAdes) (version 2) | ecosystem: Host-associated > Plants > Roots > Rhizosphere ... | reverse complement strand
GCTCAGTCGTCCCACCTCAGCTCCACGCTCCGCGACTTCCCCTTCCGGACGATGTCGAGCTTCATCTCGCGCGAATCCGAAGCGGCCAGAGCCCGCTGCAGCGACGTAGGCGTGGTGATCGTGCGGTCGCCCGCGCGGCGGATCACGTCGCCCGGACGGAGTCCCGCCCGCTCGGCGGGCGTGCCCGGGATCACGTGCAGCACGAGAAGCCCGTCGTTGACGTCGAAGTAGTCGGCCAGCTCCTTCACACGCTGCACCTGCGCACCGGCGATCACTCCGCCTGAAATTCCGGTGAGCATCATCGGCCCACCCGAGAAGCTCAGCGACCACCCTTCAGCCGCGGGCGCCAGTGCGGGTATGGAAGGCATGGCGCGAACGGATACCGTGGGCGGAAACGCCGGCGTGGGCGCCATTGCCGGCCAGTCCGGTGCCGGTGCAGCCGGCGGCGTAGGCATCGGTGCAGGCGTCGGTGCTACGGACACTCCCCAGTCGCCCCAGTTGGATGCGTAGTTATTGGGGCGCTTCCCCACCTTGATGTTGACGTTTCGCGTGCGGTCGCCGCGCTTAACCTTCGCATCCAGCTTCGCACCGGGACGCAGAAGATCCGAGAAGGGAGGCGAGCCCTGCGTCAGGTCGTGCCCGTCGAGCGAAAGCAGCTTGTCGCCGGCCTTGATTCCCGCTTTCTCCGCCGGCGAACCCGGGTCCACTGCTTCGACCGTGGGGTAGTCCTCGAAACGCATCACCGCCTTCTCGCCGTCGTTCTGCCTCACGGTGTACGACCCCGAGAAGGTGAGGCCCAGCCAGCCACTCGGCGCGTTGGAAAGCATGCGGAAGCGTTCGAATGCGTTCTCACTCGCATTGATGGCGCTGCGGTTCGCCTCCATCCGGGCGCGCATCTCCTCCATGCGGTGGCGCATCGCCTTCGAGGCGATCCGCTGGTAGTCGGCGCGCACCTTTTCGTACTCGCGCTGCACCGCCGCGAGGCTGTCTTCCATGTCGCAGCTATCGCACGTCCGCGATGGCTCGACCGTACGCTGCCGCTGGGCGTCGAGAGGAGCGGCGGCGAGGGGGAGCGCTACAGCGGCCGCCAGCGCGACCGTGGGAGCGGCGATGAACGGCCGTGGCTTGCCATGCGATTTCCGCGCGCCGCCGGTGGCCGAATCCCTGGTGTACATACAGATCTGCCTGTTCAGTAGGAAGTCAACGACATCCCCGGCGGCAGCGAGCTATTGAGCTGCTGCAGCGTGACGGCGCGCGCCGCACGTGTGGAGATGAGGTACTGGTTGACGATCGGGTCCGCGGGCGCCTCGTTCACCGCCGCGAGGGCGGCGTCGGAGACGCGGTCGAGCGCCGCGAGACGTGCGCGGTAGCGATCCACGCCATTCACTCCGCCCGGAGCGGCGGTGTCGGAGGCGGCTATGTACGCCGCGGCAAGTCTGTACTCGCTCTCGGCGCGGCGCATGAGCGACAGCGCGTCGTCGATCGACATAATGGAGTCGGCGCCACCGGTCATATTCGCCGCGAGCGAGGCGCCCGAAGCGGAGTTAGCCCCGCCCGTGACATGCTCGGCGCCGCTCTGCTCCCCGCTCGCGGCCGTGAGCGGGAGCGGGACGTTCGCGGTCGCACGCCCCATGGCCATTCCACCTCCCGCGAGGATGACCGCGGCGGCCGCGCGCAGCCAGGTGCGAGTCGCGCGGCTCCGGCCACGCATGCGAAGCTCGCCGCTCTCTCCCACGGAGCGCACCGGAGTGCGCCGCGATCCCTCGCCCGGAACGAGCGAGAGAGTGGTCGCCTCCGGGCGAAGGATGCCCTCCTCGCGAAGGCGCGCGGAGAGCGATTCCCAGTTCGTCAGGGGTGTCTGAAGGGGAGCCACACCTTCGGAGCGCGACAGTGCGACGAGCTCCTTCAGCGCCAGCCGCTCGCGCTCGCAGGAAGCGCAATCGGCGAGGTGTACCGCCTCATCAGTCGTAGGCTCGCTATCGCCGAGGGCGGCAAGTCGTTCAGGATCCAGGTGCCGCATGTACTCTATCCGCTGCCGGCTCCGGGACATCCAATAGCGGCGCAAGCAGCCGGCGTAGCTTCGCGCGCGCCTTGAAGAGTTGCGATTTCGATGCACCAGCGGTGATTCCGAGCTCACGCGCGATGTCCTCGTGCGTGTAGCCCTCCACATCGTGCAGCATGAATACAGTTCTCGCGCCCTCGGGGAGCTTGGCCGCCGCCCGTTCGATCGTGGTCGCGACGAAGGCACCGTCATCCTCGGCTTCCACGAGCGCCGCATCCTCGGTTATCTCGACCTCCATCCGGCTCGTCCGCCGCGCCTTGCGGAGCGCGTTGAGCGTCCGGTTCACCGCTATGCGGTGGGCCCAGGTACCGAATTGCGAGTCGCCCCTGAAAGTCGGGAGCGCGCGAAAGATCTGCATCCACACCTCCTGCGCGATGTCGGCGGCGAGATCCGCATCACCAGCCAGCCGCAGAACCACGGCTTCGATGCGCGGCGCGTACCGCGACCAGAGCAGCCGCAGCGCTCGCTCATCTCCATCGATGGCGCGCCGGATAGTGAGTTGGTCCGTTTCCATGCCGTCACCGATTTGGTCACCGGCTGCCGGCGGAGGGTTGCCCTCCGCGGCGGGGGCAGCGCCGTGCATGGGCCCCGCAACGTCCTGCTGCGTCGCCGCATCACTGGAACTTTCCGAGCTACCACGCACTACATGAGGCAGCTGCCCTTCTGACATGCTATTCTCGCCGCTCCGCGGCTCGTCGCTGGCTGTCATGTTACACTCCACCCGGCGCTTCGTCTTGCGAACGACGCGCCTTACTCCCTATTTTCGAAATGCCGGCCGTTCCGGCGGTTCGGCGCCTCCGACTCTCCCTACGCAGTCTTCGCCCGCCAGGTTTGTCGCAGCTCCCCGCTCGATCGCGCTGCGCCCGATCTTGCCAGTAAAGCCGTAGCCGTCGCACCCGCACCCGGCAGCGCCGTCAAGCCGCCGGGCACGCTTCGTCGTTCCGAAGGGGTTTGCCGTGTTCACAGTACTCCTCGCCGCTCTCGCCATCGCCGGCGGAGACGGACTCCCGGTCAAAGCGCCTGCTGCCGTCGGCATGTCGGCGGCCCGCCTCCGCGTCATAGATCGCGTGGTGCAGCATGGCATAAAAGCCGGAGGATTCCCCGGCGCCGCCGTCGTGGTGGGGAGGAAGGGCGCTTCGGTGTGGCACAAGGGATTCGGCCACCTCGATTGGGCGAAGTCGAGCCCCGCGGTCTCTCCCTCGGAAACGATCTACGACCTGGCCTCGCTCACCAAGGTGGTGGGCACCACGACGGCCGTGATGATCCTGTACGATGAGGGGCTGATCGGCCTCGACGATCCCGTCTCCAAATATCTACCAGAGTTCTCGGGCGGATTGAAGGACTCGGTCACCGTCCGGCTCCTTCTCGAGCACCGCTCCGGGCTCCCGCCCGACCGGCCGCTCTGGCGGCTCGCCAGCTCCCCGTCCGACGCGCGGCGCATCGTCCTCTCCACGCAGCTCGATTACAGACCGGGCACCCGCTACGTCTACTCGGACCTGGGCGCCATGACGCTCGCCTTCATCGTCGAGAAGGTAAGCGGCCAGCCGATCGACGGCTTCCTGCAGGACAGGGTCTACGCGCCGCTCGGGATGAACCACACCTTCTTCCGCCCGGCGGACTCGCTCAAGGATCACGTTGCGCCCACCGAGGTGACGCCGCCGCGCGGCTATCCGCTGCAGGGCGAGGTACACGACGAGAACGCCTACGCGCTCGGCGGCGTGGCAGGTCACGCGGGCCTCTTCAGCACCGCTCAGGATCTCGCCGTTTTCGCGCAGATGATGCTCAACGGCGGCGAGTACGATGGCGTGCGCATCGTCGCCGACTCCACCATTCGCCTCTTCACCACTCGCGCGGCCGGTAACCGCGCGCTCGGCTGGGCGATGGCCGACGGCCAGTGGGGCTCGGGCGAGTTCCTCAGCAACCAGGCATACGGCCACGTGGGCTACACCGGCACTTCGCTCTGGATAGACCCCACGCGCGATATGTTCGTCATCCTCCTCACGAACCGCGTCCACGCTGCGCGCGCTCGCCGGCCCGAGAAGGTCATCGCGGACGTTCGCGCCGACCTGTCGGACGCCGCCGCGCTCTCGGTGACCGATGACCCGGACATGCTCCTCGCGATGCCGGAGAGCTTCCGGGCGGATCTGGCGCAGGGGTGGAACAGGCCCGTTCGGCCGGCGCGCCGGAGATCGACGCGCAAGGCGGTGCACAAGACCTCTACGCACAGGACGTCGAGCAAGAGCTCCACGCACAAGGCGGCAGCCAAGCCGGCTGCGAAGAAGAAGAGCACGTCCAAGCCCGCCGTGAAGAAGAGCACTACCTCGAGCGCCAAAACCTCGAGCACGGCCGCGAAGACCCCGGCGAAGAAGACGACAGTGAAGAAGGCGACAGCCCAGAAGGCGACAGCGAAGAAGAGCTGAAGCGCGCTTCACCTTGCTCCGGCCTCGCGAGGCGATGAAGTTCCGACAGCGAACTTCCGGAGCAGCCATGAACGACCAGACCCCCACCACCGACGCTTCCGCACCGCCGAGCGCGCCCGGCCCCACCGTGGATCAGGTGAAGGCCGCGCTGCGCCGCGTGAAAGACCCTGAGCTCAATCTCAACATCGTGGACCTCGGCCTCGTTTACGACATCGGCGTCGACGGCCGCGCCGTGAACGTGGACATGAGCCTCACCTCCCCGGGCTGCCCCTCCGGCCCCGAGATCATGACCGACGCCGAACAGCAGCTCCGCGCCATGCCGGGCGTTGAGAACGTGACGGTGAATCTCGTGTGGGACCCCCTCTGGAGCCCCGAGCGGATAGAGCCGAGGATCAGGGCGTATCTGGGGTTTTAGGGAAAGAAAGCAGACAGCAGACAGCAGAAAGCAGTGAACGGCTCGTAGGGCGAGGTCTCACCCCCGAGGTAGTTCACTGCTTTCTTCTTTCTGCTTCCTGCTCACGTCCCCCGTACCGCCTCCAACACCCCCTCCCCAATCTCCCTCGCTTGCCAGCGGCGGAGGTCGGGGATGGTGAGGAGCTCATCCATGGTCGTGGGGCGGAGGCGGGCGATCGCCTCGAGGCGGTCGCGCGAGACCAGGACGCCGGGGTCGAGGGCGAGGCGAGAGGCGGCGGCTTCTCGGACGGCGCGGAGACGGGTGACCCGGGCATCGAAGTCGGAGTCGCGCTCCCAGCGCGGAGCACGTGGGAAGCGCGGAAGCTCGCTATCCGGGACGTCGAGGCCGCGCTGGATGGCGTCCAGAATCTCCTTCCCTCGACGGCCAGCGATCCCGCGCGGGACGCCGCGAATGGAGGTGAGAGCATCCAGCGTGCGTGGCGCCTGGCGTGCCACCTCGAGGAGCGCTTCGTTGCCGGCGACGCGGAAGGTGGCTCGGTCGAGCTCGCGCGCTACCTCGTCGCGCCACGAGACCAGTTCGCGGAAGATCGCCAGTTGCCGCCGGTTGAGGTCACGGGTGCCCTTGATGCGAAGGAAGCCATTCCCATCGGGCTCACCTTCCCAGCGCGTCCCCTCCAGACGCTGGAACTCCTCGCGCGCCCACTCCAGGCGTCCCGCTGCCTCGAGATCGGCGCGCATCCGGTCGCGCAGGTCGAGGAGATACATGGTGTCCTGTGCGGCGTAATCGAGCATGTCCTGCGGCAGGGGGCGCATCGACCAGTCGGCGCGCTGGTGCTTCTTCTCCAGCTTGATGCCGAAGTAGCGCTCGAGTAGCGCGGCGAGGCCGAAGGCGCGGATGCCGAGCAGCTGCGCCGCGACGCGGGTGTCGAAGATGTGCGTGGTCTGCCACCCGTAGTCCTGGTGCAGCAGGCGCAGGTCGTAGTCGGCATCGTGGAAGACCACCTCTACCTCCTCGTTCTCGAGGAGTCGCCCCAGTCGATCCGGCTTCCCTATGGTCAGCGGATCGAGGATGGCGGTCTGGGTACGCGTGCTGAGCTGGAGGAGGTAGATGCGGTCCACGAAGCGGTGGAAGCTCGCACCTTCGGTATCTACGGCGATCGCCGGGACATCCGCTATCGAGGCGAGAGAGGAATCGGCCTCAGCCGGGGAGGAGATGTAGGCAGGTGTATGATCTGAAGTGCTTTCGGGCACGCACATCCTCTGGAAGGGGGCTACTGTGTCGAATAGTCTCACTCGGAACGCCATCGCAGAAGGGGCCAGGGCACGATTGTTACTGATATGGCGTCCCGCACCTCGCGCGGTAGCTTCCGAGGAGTCGGAAACCGTAGTCGCGAGCCGCCGCGGCCCTCCACCCAGAGCCCGAGCATGACCGAAGAAGACGGAGTCGCATCCGGCACCGAGGAGAAAGCGGCGAATCCCCACGATCCGCTCTCTCCGATACCGGATTCGACGTCGGCGGGACCACCTGTCCCGCCCAAGCACCGGGATCGACGCCAGCGCAACATCGGCTGGCGCAGCCGCGACATCCTGCGAGCGGCGGTGCTCGTCATGTTCGTCTGGCTGATGTTCAAGCTTCTCTGGTTCGCCAACGAGCTCGTGCTGGTGGCGTTCATCGGGATGCTCTTTGGACTCGCCGTCTCCGCCGGCGTGGATCGCCTGGAGCGCCGCCGCGTCCCACGCGGTGTGGGGGCGGCGTTCATCGTCCTCAGCTTCTTCGCGGCGCTGTACGGTGTAGGCGCGCTCATGGCGCCCACCATCAGCGAGCAGGCGAGCGTGCTCAAGGATCGTCTCCCGGAAGCCGTGGAGCAGGTGGAAGAGTTTTTCGAGCGCCGGCATGGCGGGGTGTTCGGGGCGCTTCTCGGTGAGCGCCCCGCGGCGGATACGGCTGCCGCGGCGGACAGCGCGGCTCGTACCGCGGCGCGGACGGCTGCCAGGGCGGAGGCCGACACCGCCGGACCGATGGCACCCGAGAGTCCGCTCCGTGAGCGCCTGACCGAGCAGCTCAGGGGAGCGACACGATATCTCTTCCCCTTCCTCTCCTCGACGTTGGCAGTGTTCGCGGGGCTGGCGATCATCCTCTTCGTGGCGATCTACGTAGCGGCCGACACGCAGCTCTACCACCGCGGGCTGATGCACCTCTTCCCGCACAGGTCGAGGCCGCTCGCCGGCGAGGTGCTCACCCAGATAGCCACGCAGCTGCGAAAGTGGCTCACCACGCAGCTCATCGCGATGGCGGCAATCGCTGCCGTCTCCACGATCGTCCTCCTCATACTCGACGTGAAGGCGGCATTCGCGCTCGGTCTCATCGCGGGGCTTCTCGAGTTCATCCCGACCGTGGGCCCGATACTGAGTGCGGTCCCCGCGATAGCGATGGGCTTCCTCGACTCGCCGGAGAAGGCGCTCTACGTGGCGATCGCGTACCTCACTATCCAGCAGCTCGAGGGACACATCCTCATCCCGCTCCTGATGAAGGGCGGGATGGACCTGCCGCCCGTGCTCACGATCCTCGCCCAGGCGCTGATGGCGCTCCTCTTCGGCTTCCTCGGCCTGATGGTGGCGGTGCCGATGCTCGCCGCGGTGATGGTGCCGGTGAAGATGCTCTACGTGGAGCGCGTGGTGGGCGACGAAGTCATGCAGGACGACGATGACAACGATGATGATGACGATGATGACCAGGACGGCAGCGGATGAGGCGCGGGAGCGCGCCGCCTCATCCGCCGGCGTGCTCCCGCTCTTCGAGCGCTATCCCGCACTCGCGCGACTCCCACGCGCGGAGCTGGGCGTATTCCCGTCGCCCGTCTCGCGGATCTCCGGCCTCTCTGGAGCTCGTGACATCTGGATCAAGCGCGACGACCTCGATGCACCGAATCACGGTGGCAACAAGGTACGCGCGCTCGAGTTCCTGCTCGGCGAGGTGCGTGCGGGTGACACGCTGCTCACGATCGGCGGCGAGGGCTCGACGCACGTTCTCGTCACGGCCGCAATGGGCGAGCGCCTGGGAGCGCGGACCGTGGCCATCCGCTGGCGGCACGACATGAACCCCGCCGCGCTGCGCACCGCGCATCGCGCGGCGGATCTCTGCGCGGACGTTCGCACGGCACGCGGTCCGCTCTCCGCCGTCATCCGCTCGCTCATCGCCCGCCGCGCGAGCGACGTCCGCTGGATCCCGCCGGGCGGGACGTGCGCTCTGGGAATGCTCGGCCACGTGAACGCCGGCCTCGAGCTCGCCGAGCAGGTCGCGCGGGGCGAACTGCCGAGCCCATCGCACGTCGTGGTCCCCTTCGGCACCGGCGGCACCGCTGCCGGCCTCGCCCTCGGCTTCGCGATCGCCGGCCTCCCGGTACGCGTCGTGGCCGCGCGAGTGGTTCCGCGCCTGGTCGCGAACCGCCGTCGCCTGCTCTCCCTCGCCCGCTCGTGCGCCAGGTTGATCACGCACCTGGGGGGCCGCTCCGTCCCCTCTGTCGACCCATCCCGTGTGCAGATAGTGAACGACGTCTACGGCGGCGCATACGGCCGTCCCCTCCCCGCCGCCACCGCCGCGGCCACCGCTCTCCTCGACGCCTCGGGCATCCGCCTCGACGACAGCTACAGCGCGAAGGCATTCTTCGCTGCCCTCCGTCTCCCCCACGATGAGCCGGTGCTGTTCTGGCTTACCTTCGCCGGGGAGAGAGGTGAAAGGAGACAGGGAACGGGAAACAGGAAACAGGAAACTGCCTCGGGGTAGAGGACTCTACCGCTAGGAGCTCTTACCTGTTTCCTGTTCCCCGTTTCCTGTTCCCTTCTACCTTCCCCCATGCGTCCACTCACACTCTCACTCGGCATCGCATACGACGACGTCGGATCAGGGATTCCAACCGTGTTCGTGCACGGGTTTCCGCTCAGGCGAAGCATGTGGAGGCCGCAGCTCAGCGGGTTGAGCCAGCTCTGCAGGTGCATCGCGCCAGACCTGCGAGGGTTCGGGGAGAGTGTGGCGGAGGGGCCGTACTCGATGGATCGCTACGCCGACGACATCGCGGAGCTGCTCGATGCCTGCTCGGTGCGGCGCGCGGTGATCGCGGGATGCTCGATGGGCGGCTACATCACCTTCGCCTTCTGGCGCAGGCACCGCGAGAGGGTGCTCGGCGTAGCGCTCTGCGACACTCGACCGGGCGCTGACAGCGAGGCCGGTCTCGCCAGGCGGCGCGATATGATTCGCGCTGCGCGCGAGCACGGATCCACCGCCGTGGCCGACATGATGATCGACACTCTCCTCGGTCCTACCACCAGAGAGCGAAGCCCCGAGGTGGTGCGTGAAGTTCGCGCGATGCTGACGAGCGCGCCTGTGGACGGCGTGGTGGGAGCGATCGAGGCGATGATGCAGCGCCCCGACTCCAATCCCACGCTCGCCACGTTCGACGTGCCGACGGTCGTGATAACGGGAGCAGAGGACGCCATCGCGCCCGTGGAGGAAGCACGGGCGATGTCCGACGCGATCCGCGGAAGCAGCTTCGAGATGATCCCGGGCGCCGGCCACCTGTCGAACATCGAGCGCCCCGCCGCGTTCAACACCATCTTCGGCGAGTTCCTGGCGCGCATCCGCCCCGATTGAGCGCTCTGCCAGAGGCGCCGGTTTACCAGCTTTCGCCGGAATCGGCACCCATTCTGCACCTCTCACGCCCTGTCCATCGTCAGCCCCGAGCGATGGCGGGCGGGGACGTGGGGAACAGAGGAGAGAGCATGCGGCGATCCGGCAGGATATCGGCGACCGATCTGGCCGCGTCGAAATATCGCTCCGCGCGCGCATGATCCGCTCGACCGCGGGCCACGCCTCCGTTCAGCAGGTCGGCTCGTTGGACTGGCCGCTCTGGCTACTGATCGTCGCCGCCGTACTCTGCCTAGCGGCGCTGCTCTCGATCTGGACCGGTCGCTACCACTCCACAGCCGCCAGAATCGTCTGGACTATCGTAGCGCTCCTCATCCCCATCCTCGGCCCGATCGCCTGGTTCCTGCTGGGATGGGAGAGGAGGGGGTAGAGGCAGGAGAAAGGAAACAGGAAACAGGTAACTGCCTCGGGGGTGAGAGCCCTCGCCCCACGAGCCGGTACCTGTTTCCTGTTTCCTGTCTCCTGTTCCCTTAGGCTTGCTTCCCCGCTACCTCGTCGGTCGAGTGGGCGGGTTGTCGGAGGAAAAGACGTCCTTGTTGATCTGGATGTACTGCTTCAGGTTGGCCGGCACATCCTCTTCAGGAAAGATCGCGGTGACCGGGCACTCCGGTTCGCATGCCCCGCAGTCGATACACTCATCCGGATGGATGTATAGCTGTTCGGGTCCCTCGTAGATGCAGTCTACGGGGCACACGTCGACGCAGGCCTTATCCTTCACGCCAATGCAGGCTTCGGTAATTACGTAGGGCATTGCTGGCCTCGGGGGTGTTCAACGAACTCTCGGGCGATGGTGATAAGGTAATGAAATGCGAATCCCGTGGGCAGGGGCGCGCTGCTTGCGTCGGGAGGACGGGGATGATACTGGAAATCAACGGTGAAGGGTTCGAGGTGGCGGATGCGGACCACCTGACCCTGCTGGATCTGCTGCGCGATCGGTTGGAGCTGACGGGGACGAAGCTGGTCTGCGACAGGGGCGAGTGCGGAGCATGCACGGTGCTGCTGGACGGCGAGCCGGCATACTCCTGCCTCACGCTCGCCGCCGCGTGCGAGGGCGTTCGCATCACGACCATCGAAGGCGTCGCGCGCGATGGCGAGTTGCACCCGCTGCAGCGGGCGTTCGTGGAGAACGACGCGCTGCAATGCGGTTACTGCACGCCGGGGCAGATCATGGCCGCACTGGCGCTTCTCGAGCGCTCGCCGTCGCCCTCCGAGAGCGAAGTGATTCACTGGATGAGCGGCAATCTTTGCCGCTGCGGCACCTATCCCAAGATCGTACGTGCCGTGCTGGCGGCGGCGCGCACGATGAACGGCGAGGGAGAGGGTGGCGGATAAGACGAACGGACGCCGCTTCGTCTCCACTCGCGTCGAGGTGGAAGGACGCGAGGAGGTGCGCACCGTCGAGCTCCCCGCCTTCGAGCTCGAGCCGTGGGAGGCCGACGCCGCGCTCGGAATAGTCGGGCATTGCGCGCTGCGCGCCGATGGCGCC
>Ga0207652_10004689_pt1 | contig 11085 bp, 9 predicted proteins | sample KBSC63BmetaG_FD_184334 | JGI IMG/M metagenome (GOLD analysis project Ga0207652, IMG submission 184334) | Corn rhizosphere microbial communities from Kellogg Biological Station, Michigan, USA - KBS C6-3B metaG (SPAdes) (version 2) | ecosystem: Host-associated > Plants > Roots > Rhizosphere ... | reverse complement strand
GCATGGAAGAGTTTGCAACCTCCGAGGTTGGAAACGACGCCAATAAATAAAACCACTGAATAAAATTGATAGTTGTATAAATAAGAATTTTACAACAAAAAAAACCATCATGGAAACGAAGTACATTGTTCCCGCCCAAACACGAATCGGGCACGTTCACCTGAAAGTTTCCAACCTGGAACGGTCATTGGAATTTTATTGCGACTTATTGGGATTTGAATTGACCACGATGTATGGAAATGAAGCGGCATTCATTTCTGCGGGCGGTTATCATCATCATATCGGGTTGAATACGTGGTATAGTAAGGATGCACCGCCGGCTCCGGTAAATTCAGTTGGCCTTTTTCATACTGCCATTTTATATCCCACGCGCAAAGATCTTGCAGTGATTTTTCAACGCTTAAGAAACGCAAATTATCCACTCACCGGTGCAAGTGACCACGGCGTTTCGGAGGCGCTTTATCTTGATGACCCCGACGGAAACGGGGTAGAGCTTTATTGTGACAGGCCGCGGGAACAATGGAATTATCATAAAGATGGTAGTATTGAAATGTTCACGAAGCCTCTTAACATTCAATCGTTGCTCCAGGAGCTTGATGATTAATATCACATTCAACAAATGCGCTCTTGTAGTTCGGCAAGGACTGAAGTTATCTGCTAAGCCAACTTTATCGAATAAAAATAATGGGTTGTATTGTTCTCTTGGCAAAATAACAATTGTGATTATTTGTTGCTCTGCTGCAGCCGCCTTCCATAAATAATTTGTGAAGCTTTTTAAAACCCTATCGCAAACCTTTTCCAATTTCATAATATTTTCAAAAAAGCGTAATTGCGACCAGGTTGCATATTAAAGTAGATGACTTCCAAAAAACAACCGTGGCGCGTTTACGCTTGCGGGGATAATGCATCAATGATGCGTTCACTAGCTACTGCAGTCTATACCGGTAACCTGGCGGGTGCAATGATAAATAATGAATTAACTGGTGAAAAATTTTAAAAGAAATACGAAATCAAAAAGTACTATTTAAAATAATAAATGGGTTTGTGATTAGAATAGCACAAGCGGAGACCTCGTGTATTTGTGGTTTTTTTTTGAAACACCAGGACACAAAGACACAAAGTTATCTTAACGGTTCCTGCTCAGTGATCCTTAAAATACCACTTTGAATTATCGCTGTTAAAATCAAACGCAGCAAGTGTGGGTGAACTGTCTCCTGAAGATACCAGCGCTAATTTCTTGTTTGAATCGGGAACTACTTTAGGCATGATTCTGTAGGATCCATCAGTCAATTGGTCGATGCGCCATAATTGTTCAGGCGCCCCGGTAAATGCAGGAACGGTTATTAGCTCAGCATCGGCGGTAGCTGCCAGTGCCCTGTCAGTTCCTGCTATAATTATTTTATAATAGGGGCCTCCGAAATGGCCTTCACCTGCAACAGGTGTTATAGTCCATTTTTGATGAGGGCGGCCCATGTAATCTCCTATTCTTACGCCAATGTTTCCGTTTGGCCAGGTTTTAATTACATCCGCTAACTGCTGTGAAGGAACTGGTTTTATCGGTTCTTCCTTGTTACGGTTAAACCATCGCATGCCACCCGGCATTCTTGTAAAATCAACCACTAATTCCAGGGCATATCCTCTTCTTTTAGATTCAATTTCATAAGTTCCTTCTTTGAAATTTTCTCCTGCCACAGGCCATTCATTTTTCCAAAGTAAAGGAAGAATGCCTAATACGCTGCGCCCGCCTTGGTCTAAATCAGCTTCGTAATGGCAAGACATTTTTTCCACTCCCTCGTCAAGAATCGTATGCCCAAAATGCCCGGGGCCTATAAGTTTTCCACGGCTTGCAGCAACCATTTTGCCTCCGCCTTCCAACATGTCTCTTCCTACGTTATCTACGAAAGGGCCCGTTACTTTCCTGGAGCGGCCAACAACAATGTTATAGGTTGAATTGGCGCCATCGCAGCAACTACCATGCGCGGCAAGCAGGTAGTACCAACCGCCGCGGTACACCAGGTCAGAGGCTTCACAATCAATCGCTACATCTACAGGTTTATTACCCTTCACGCGTTCCCCGGTTTTCGGATCAAGTTCTACAACACGGGTAAATCCAAAATAAGTGCCGTAAGAGAGCCAAAGGCGGCCGGTAGTAGGATCCAGCATGAGGCCCGGGTCGATGGCATCGTTATCTTCATAACCATCCGATGAAGCAACCATCACAGGTTCTGAATATTTAAAATCAGGAGAGTTTGGATCAAGTGTTTTATTCCACATGGTAAGTATTGCGCCCTTGTGCGCTGACCCACCACCGGTTGCGCCATATACCACCAGGTAGCGATCGCCAATTTTCATAGCATCAGGTGCTGCTCCACCTCCCGGCCTTACTGCACCGCCATTCCATGTCCAGCCATCTTCAGATATGAGCCCGCCACCACCAGTGCCAAATGTATAATACTTTCCTTCACATTCAACTATTGTTGAGGGATCGTGTATGAATGGTTTTCCTATCTGTGCAATTAGTGTTTGGCTTGCCAATAGGGCTAAAAAGGTGGCAATGCCCATTATTTTAATTCTTTTCATAACAATTTGATTTCAGAATATTTGATGTCTTAGAGAATAACAATTTATTGGTAGCTAATGCTGAAGTTTTTTACCGGCAATCCTTTTTCATCTAAAAAGCGAAGACAGAAGCTGCACATGCCCGGCCCATTGATTACGGCTCCCCGGATGATGTTCTTTCCTTTGTGAAGCGTTAAACGCGGAGATGTGCCATTATCCACGACCATGTCCCTGTTGCCGGAAAGCATAAGCGCTTCTTTGCCATTCACCCACCACATACTTGCAGAATTACATCCTGCAGCCAACCTGACATTTTGAATTTCTTCAGGGCAATCAATGACGGTGACAACCCAAAAGAGGACGCCGTATGGTGGCTTGTCGATTGCATAGGTAAAATGATATAAGTTAAAGTCGTAAGTTTTGCTGTCCAGCGCATACCATTTCAGTTCCTGGTCGCCCACTTTTACCTCCTGGCCATTTTTGGGAATAGCGTTAAAATCGTTGGAATAATTATCGGTGGAAAAGGTGGTTCTGAGGTATTGGCCTGTGAATATATTATTCGAGCGAATGTCTTTCCTGAGGGGTTCAAGAACCAACCAACGTTGAATAAATCCTTTTGCGTTAGGTGCCTTATTTACGGTGGTGGCCGGCGTAAAATGTTTGGAAAGAGTGTGTGTGGTGTCGCCTTTTATAGGTATGTGGTCCAAAATTGCTCTTTGTTGTTGGTCCCGGGGCTGCGCTGATACGGTTTCAACACCTATGTTTACTGCTAGAAAAACGACAAAAGCCATAGCTCGTAGTAAGGATCTGTGTTTCCTGTTCATAGTATATTTCTTTTATTGGTTTAAAGAGTAGTAAAATTCCATTTAGAATTATCACTATTAAAATCAAATTCCGAGAGTGTCGGCCTGCTGTCTCCGGAAGATACCAGCGCTAATTTTTTGTTCGAATTGGGAACTATCTTAGGCATTACCCGGTAAGTACCATCAGTTAGCTGATCAATGCGCCACAACTGTTCCGGTGCACCGGTAAATTTGGGAACGGTTATTACTTCAGCTCCAGGTGTTGCCGCTAAGGCCCTGTCTGTTCCTGCTATCACTATTTTAAAATACGGCCCTCCGAGATGGCCTTCAGATGGAACAGGGGTGATTGTCCATTGTTGATTGGGCCGGTTAAGGAAATCTCCTATAGTTGCATCAATGTTCCCGTTTGGCCAGGTCTTAATTACATCTGATAACTGCTGCGCCGGAACTGGTTTTATGGGTTCATCATTGTTGCGAAAAAATCGCATTCCTCCCGGCATCCTTACAAAATCAACTCCCAATTCTAAAGCAAATCCTCTTCTTACGGATTCAATTTCATAAGTCCCATCTTTAAAATTATCTCCTGCCACAGGCCAATCATTTTCCCAAAGTAATGGCCGGATGCCCAATACGCTATAACCACCCTGGTCTAAATCTGCTTCATAATGGCAGGACATTTTTTCAATTCCATCGCCAAGAATCATACGACCAAAGTGCCCTGGCCCGATAAGCCTGTCGCTCGCTGCCAGTACCATCTTGCCGCCACCTTTCAACATATCTCTTCCCATGTTATCAAGATAAGGGCCTGTTACTTTCCTGGAACGAACAACAACAATATTATAAGTGGAGTTGGCGCCATCGCAACAGGTTCCATGGGTGCCGAGCAAATAATACCATCCGTCACGATATATTAAATCCGTGGCTTCACAATCAATAGCTATATTTTTTGCTTTATTACCTTCAACACGCTTTCCTGTTTTTGGGTCAAGTTCTATCAGGCGGATGAACCCGAAATAGGTTCCATAAGACAACCATAACTTTCCATCAGTTGGATCCAGGAGAAGCCCGGGGTCGATGGCGTCGTTATCTTCCTTACCATCGGATGAGGCAACTTCCACGGGTTCTGTATATTTAAAATCGGGAGAATTTGGGTCAAGCGTTTTATTCCACATGGTAAGAATCCTTCCGTTATGCCCGCCGCCCAAACCACCACCAGTGGCGCCATAAGCTATAAGATAGCGGTCGCCGATTTTTACTACATCCGGCGCGGCGCCACGGCCAGGCCTTACTGCACCCCCTTTCCAGGTCCATCCATCTTCAGATATTAATCCGCCTCCGCCTGTGCCGAACGTATAATATTTTCCATCACTTTCCATGATGGTAGATGGGTCGTGTATAAATGGTTCTCCAATTTGGGCCACCACAGTTCCGGTAAGCAAGAGTGATAACAGGACTGCTGCACCGGTTATTTTAATTTTTAATTTCATAATAATTCGCAATTGAGATCTTAACAGATTGACTTAGTAATTTATTCGTAGCTAATAGTGATATCTTTTACAGGCTGCCCGTTTTCATCAAGGAAACGAACGCAGAAATCACTCATCCCCGGACCATTGATTATCGCCCCGCGTATGATGTTCTTTCCTTTGTTCAATGCCAGGCGTGGCGATACCACATCATCCATCACCATGCGCCTGTCGCCCGAAAGTATCGCTGCTTCCTTTCCATTAAGCCACCACATAGATGCTGAATTTGAGCCAATCGCCATTCTTACATTTTTCATTTCACGCGGACTGTTTATTACCGTTGCTGCCCAAAACAATACACCATAAACAGGCTTATTTAATCCATAAGCAAAACGAAATAATTTGACATTGAAATTTTTGCTGTCCAATGCATGCCATGTTAATTCCTGCTCTCCGACTTTCACCTTTTCTCCATCTTTTGGGAGAATAGTAAACTGGTTTGGAAAGTACAAAGTGTCGAATGCTGTCCTGATGTAGCTGTCCGTAAAAACGGTATTGCTCCGGTTTGGTTTGTTAATGGGTTCTAAGAGTAACCAGCGTTGAATGAATCCATCGGCATCCGGTGTTTTTGCTTTTGCAGTGGCTGGCGTGAAGTAGGCGGCGATGCTTCGCGCGGTATCGCTTTTAGCATTACCATCCGTTTTGCTCTTCGAGGTAGCGGAACATCCCTGTAATCCTAAGCCTGCTAAAATTACAAAGCTCCCCGCAAGCAACAATGTTTTGCGTTTTATGTTCATGGTAGATATTGTCGTTTTTACAATTTATTTTTTAGAAAGAGTTAAGCAAGCGTTACTGCGAATCTATAAAAGAATTTTGGCTTTGTATCTCATGGCTGATAAATTGATGCTGACTCAGCACTAACAGGTTTGGCATAAAGGAATAATGATGAGCTACAAGCCACTATCAGCACGCAACTGGCGCAGGTTTTACATCAACTCTTTGTTTCTTATATTTGAAGAAACGTCGCACTTCTCTTATTGGCACCCCAATATCCTGCAGAAAATATTTTCAATCAGCACAAAGAAAAAAGTAGATTTACTTATCCTAATTGTTTTATCAAATGAAACTCTTTACCGGAAATGACGTAATTACTGCCGTTACACAAAGCTTAATCACACCCGAACAGGTAAAAGCCGAAGAAGGCAAGCCGCTCAAAAACGAATCCACCGGATTTATTCTATTTTTTTCGATAGCTATCGGAATGCTGGTATTAGCTTATTTCACCAAAGATGTTCTGTTCGGCTTATTCGGCGCTATAGCCACGATAGTCGTGATGTTAGGCGTTATCCAATCACTCATTAAAAAAAGGGTTGCCAGGTCTATGCGTACCGGTCATGCCTTAGCATCGGCAGCCATGGCTGGCGCCGCCAACGAACAAAAGGAAAAAGCCGCCAACATTCCTCTTTTTCAACTGGAGGTATATGAGCAAAATGAACTTGCTGACCATGGCTTTTCTTTAAACCAACATCTTACTGAAGAAAAAAATGTTTTTAATATAGCACCCTTATCCATCTTTTATTTCTTCAATTTTTATTCGGTCAGCTCTTTAATGAATAAGGTCGCTGGCGGCTTCCAAAGGCATGGCCCGGTGTTTTACCTCGGCTCACCCGAAGATATTGGTTTCAGTAAAATGTGGAATATGTTTTCTATCAATAAGATTATGAAAAAGCTTTTACTTACCTCCCCGGAGCAGTTACATGATTCTATCAATAAATCATCCGTGATACCTGTTCCGCCTAAAACAAAGGGTTTGATGGCAGAAGATTACCTGACCGGCGCATACCCATCCAATGTTTTCTATTGCACAGATGTTATCTGGCAGCAGTGTGTGACCATTTTATTTGAAAAAACAAAATTTGCTATCATTGACGCCTGCGATTATACTTGCGAACGGGCGGGCCTTCAATGGGAGATTGGGCAGATTATTAATCATATAGCTACGAACCGGTTTGTTGTATTTATAAATTCCAAAACTGATATCCCTGCCCTCAGTTCATCTTTCAGGAAATGCTGGAATGAATTGAACGTTGATTCACCCAATAATATTAAAAACCCTTTACCGCTTCGATTTATTTTCAAGCAATGGCCAGACAGGAAAAGAGATAATAACTTTCATAAAAACATATTATTTACACAATATCATGAAGAAGCACTTTCTAATGACAATGTGGTAAATATGCTTTTAAAATCGGATAAGGAGAACTATTAAGCCGGTTGGTGTGTTCACCAATCCTCATCTCATGACCCACGGCAAAAAACCTTATACCAGGAAGGTTTTCAAAACCTTCCTGGTATAAAGAAGGAAACGACCTCTCAACAACCCCGGCCAAAAAATATTCATCATTCTGTCCAATTTAGACTTTCCCAATCGTCATTAGGTTATAACAATTAAAATTTTAAGAAGATGAAAGAATTCTTAATGATTTTCAGAAATGAAAAACCAGTAGATGGCTCAATGCCATCGGCAGAGCAAATGCAAGCCATTATGCAGGAGTGGCAAAATTGGATTGGCGGTATTGCCGCACAAGGAAAATTTGTATCCACTAATCGTTTATATTCAGAAGGTAAAAGCATTTTTGCGGACGGTTCAGTAGTAGATGGTCCGTATGCCGAAGTAAAAGAAATGGTAGGCGGCTATTTAATTGCAACTGCTGACAATCTGGACGCAGCCGTTGAGATGGCAAAATCCTGCCCCAACATAAAATATGGTGGAAAAGTGGAAGTACGCAGCGTGATGTCAATTGACAGCGATGCTTCTTCAAAAACATTTTTAATTGAAAAATAATTTCAAAATGAACCATCTTCAATACTATAATTAATTTTGTAGTATCGAAGATTGTTTATTAGATGCAACAAGAACTTTTACCACAATTATTTAAAACCGAATACCGAAAAATTGTATCCGTGTTGTACAAACTTTTCGGCCTGGATTATATTGAAATTGCGGAAGACATCGTAAGTGATGTTTTTTTATTAGCATCGGAAACGTGGGGATTGAAGGGACTCCCCGAAAATCCAACCGCCTGGCTCTATACGGTTTCAAAAAACCGAACGAAAGACTATTTAAAACGACATACTTTTTTTCAACAAAAAATCCAATCGGAAATTATAAACTCATCAGTCCCGGATCTGGAAATTGAAATAAATTTATCCGAAAAGAATATTACCGACAGTCAGTTGCAAATGATGTTTGCCATTTGCCATCCTTCTATTTCAGCAGAGGCACAGGTTTGTATGTCGCTTCGTTTTTTATGTGGGTTCAGCATTGATGAAATTGCCAATGCTTTTCAAACCAATAAGGAAACCGTCAACAAGCGGCTATTTAGAGCAAAGGAGAAATTACGATATGCCAAAATCAAAATAGAATTTCCCAGCAAAACTGAAATTGCCAGGCGACTTGAAACTGTTGCTGCTACCTTGTATTTACTTTTTAATGAAGGCTATTTCGCTACGAACAAAGATGTGAAGTTGCAAAAAGAATTTTGTTTGGAAGCGATGCGTTTGAACTATTTGCTTATAAAAAATGAAGAGACCAATTTACCATTTATCAATGCATTGTTTTCGTTGATGTGCTTTCATTCTTCAAGATTTGATGCAAGGTTAAATGAAAATGGCGAAAGTATTTTGTATCAACATCAGGACGAAACGCTTTGGAATAAAGAGCTGATTGAAAGAGGGGAATATTATCTTGACCAAGCATTTAAAAGCAACGACATATCCAGGTATCATTTGCAGGCAGCTATTGCTTTTCATCATACCAAACAAACAGACAATCCGGAGAAATGGAATATGGTGTTGCAATTGTACAATCAACTTTTACAATTAGAATATTCGCCAATTGTAGCCTTGAACCGCACTTATGCACTTGCCAAGGTTCAGGGAAAAGCAGCAGCCATAGCAGAAGCTGAAAAATTGAATCTTTCAAACAATCATTTATATTACTCACTTTTAGGCGACCTCTACACTAACATAGACGATGCCAAAGCTATTCATTGTTTCCAAACCGCTTGGGCGCTTGCCAGGTCAACAGCGGATAAAGCAATTATTACCAACAAAATTATAGATTGTGGAAGAGAAAAAAACAATAGCTAACATTATGAGTATTGAAGAAAGCCCCCGGCTGTTAAAAGTATATAGTTTGAAAATAAAGAATGAGCTGCTGTTCTAAAGTTTGCAGCTCAGGACATTATCATTATATTCTTTTGGGATTTTTCTCATCCCCCCAAAATAAAAATCCTCTTATTTCTTCCTTTACTGTATTTTTAATACCCGGCTGTGATGGCATAAGGATTAACTGAACATTCCCCACTTTGAAATATTGTATCCGACAAAAAAATGTGACATGAAATTTTTTGCAAATAGAAACATGGATTACATTGGAAAGATGCTTGTTATTTTTTTCTTGTTACTGACGCTGACAAAAGCGAATGCCCAAACAAGCAATCCAAAATATAATAAGCAGTTGGCGGATTCATTAGGTGCTGACGACTATGGAATGAAAATGTATGTTTTAGCCATTTTAAAACCAGGGAAAAATAAAATTGAAGACAAACAAAAGGCAGATAGTTTGTTTATTGGGCACTTGCAAAATGTTAATCATTTAGCAGAATTAGGAAAATTAGTTGTAGCAGGACCTATAAAAAAGAATGTTCAAGAATATGAAGGCATCTTTATCCTTAATGTCAAGACAATTGGAGAGGCAAATATTCTCTTAAAAACAGACCCTGCAATAAAATCAAAAATGTTGAACACTGAATTATTTGAATGGTATGGTTCAGCTGCACTACCATTGTATTTAAAATTTCACGATACTATTAAAAAGAAAGATTTTTAGTTTGTTTTCAATTCCCCCCAAAAAAGAATCCCTCTTATTTCTTCGTTTACTGTATTTTTAATACCTCGCTTCCACGCGCGAAAGTATTGGTTGAATCAAATTCAAATTCATAATTAATTAAACTCACAAGCAGTATCAATTACTGTTTTTATAAAGCCTATTATAGATGATGAGAGGAACAATTTGTCAAATATAACAGTCATGCTTAAACGAAAATCACAAAAATAATATGCATTGGTCACAGGTCACTGATCCATTTAATAATTTAGCACTGTCTGTATTGGTTGCTTTAGTGCCGATCCTTTTTATATTCTGGGCGCTAATCATAAAGAAGATGGAAGGGTATAAGGCAATTTTATTTGCTACTTTACTTGCGGTATTGATTGCTGTTTTTATTTACGGCATGCCGGTTAAATTATCTTTACTCTCTGTTGCGGCTGGCGCGTTGTATGGCCTGTTTCCGATTTGCTGGATCATTATTGCCGCGCTTTTTTTATTCAATATCACTATTAAGAGCGGGCAGTTTGAGGTCATTAAACATTTTATGGCGTCTGTCACTTCCGACAGGAGGTTGCAGGCTTTATTGATCGCTTTTTCTTTTGGCGCCTTTCTGGAAGGAACCGCCGGCTTTGGAGCGCCTGTGGCTATCACTGCTGCAATGCTGGTGGGCCTTGGGTTTGATCCACTCTATGCGGCTGGCCTGTGCCTTATCGCCAATACTTCCCCGGTGGCGTTTGGCTCTATCGGAATTCCTATTACGGTTGCCTCGCAGGTAACATCCATTCCGGAGATGGCTATTTCACAAATGGTGGGAAGAACGCTTCCGATAGTTTCGTTAATACTTCCGTTTTACCTGGTAATCCTGATGTGTGGATTTAAAAAAACACGCGAAGTTTTTCCTGCCGTATTGGTATCGGGATTATCTTTTGCGCTGATTCAATGGGCGTGTTCTAATTTTCTCGGTCCATCGCTGCCCGATATTCTTGCCGGAATTGGTTCTATCGTATGCCTGATGGTTTTCATAAAATTCTGGAAACCAAAAAACACCTGGCGATTTGCCAATGAAGCGTCGCATATAATGAATAAGGAGATTAAATATTCGATGGCGCAAATCATCAGAGCGTGGTCGCCATTTATTATTTTAACCATCATGATCATCGCATGGGGATTGCAACCGATAAAAGAATTGTTGAATTCCTTTGGCCAGGTGGTGTTTTCATTTCCCGGAATTGATAATGTTATTATGGGTGTGGATGGTAAATTGATACCGCATGTTTTTAAATTCAATTACCTGTCTGCCGCCGGAACGGCCATTTTTTTATCAGCCATTATATCGATTCCATTGATAGGATTGAGTTATAAA
>Ga0207652_10004687_pt1 | contig 11085 bp, 12 predicted proteins | sample KBSC63BmetaG_FD_184334 | JGI IMG/M metagenome (GOLD analysis project Ga0207652, IMG submission 184334) | Corn rhizosphere microbial communities from Kellogg Biological Station, Michigan, USA - KBS C6-3B metaG (SPAdes) (version 2) | ecosystem: Host-associated > Plants > Roots > Rhizosphere ... | reverse complement strand
CCGGGCAACAACATCCCCCACAAAGAGTGACGGGTGTCGGCGGTGTGAACCGGACCGGCGAGCGGCGCCCGGGCACCTCGTGAGGCCGAGCCTGCGGCCGGTCATTGATGGACAACGTTCGCGGCCGGCGGCGCATTCCGCGCCACTCGCGCGCCTCGCTCTCGCCAGGGCGGGACGTCAGCCGACCCGGGCACCCGCGGTGTCGACGGCGAGCGCCCGTGGCGCCCAGCGGTGCCCGGCCAGCGCGATCGCCCGCTCGTGCCCCTCCACGGGTCCGAGCACGAGCACGGTCGGGCCGGAACCCGAGACGACCGCGGCATGTCCCTGTGCCCGCAGCCGCTGCACGAGCTCCGTCGTACGCCGCAACGAGGCCGCTCGGTAGGACTGGTGCAGGCGGTCCTCGGTCGCGTCGAGCAGCAGCTCGGGCCGCCGGCCGAGGGCCTCGACGAGCAGCGCGGCCCGGCCGGCGTTGGCCGCCGCATCGGCGTGAGGGACCTGGTCGGGCAGGACCGTGCGGGCGTGCGCGGTCGACGACTTCTCGTCGGGCACGAACACCAGCGGCGCGATCGACGGATGGACCGGCAGCCGGACGGCACGGGGTCCGCCGTCGTCGTACCAGGCGACGGTCAGGCCGCCGAGCAGGGCGGCGGCGACGTTGTCGGGGTGGCCTTCCATCTCGGTGGCCAGCCGCAGGGCGGCGGTGTCGTCGAGGGCGCGGTCCACCACGAGCGCTCGAGCGGCCACGATGCCGGCGACGATCGCCGCCGCCGACGAGCCGAGGCCGCGCCCGTGCGGGATGCGGTTGTCGCAGCGCAGCTCGAGACCCGGTGGCTGGGCGCCGAGCACGTCGAAGGCGGCCCGCATCGCGCGCACCACCAGATGTCCCTCGTCGCAGTCCAGGTCGGCGGCGCCCTCCCCCGCCGCGTCGACGGACAGTCCCCCCGCGCCGACCCGGACGGTCACCTCGTCGTAGAGGCCCAGCGCGAGCCCGAGCGCGTCGAAGCCCGGCCCGAGGTTGGCGCTCGACGCCGGCACCCGCACTCGTACCGGCGTGGTCGCGAAGGACAGGCTCACAGACCCAGCGCCTCCGCGGCCGCGTCGGACTTCGCGGGGATCGTGGTCGGTGCGGGTGCGCCGGCGATCGCCCACTCGGGGTCCTTGAGCCCGTTGCCGGTGACCGTGCACACGACCCGCAGGCCGGCGGCGAGCGTGCCTTCGGCCCGCGCCTTGAGCAGGCCCGCGACGCTGGCCGCGCTGGCCGGCTCGACGAACACGCCCTCCTCGCGCGCGAGCAGCCGGTAGGCCGCGAGGATGTCGCGGTCGGTGACCGCCTCGATCGCGCCCCCGGACTCGTCGCGGGCGGTGAGCGCCTGCTGCCACGAGGCCGGGTTGCCGATCCGGATCGCGGTCGCGATGGTCGAGGGCTTCGCGACCGGCTTGCCGGCCACGATCGGCGCGGCGCCGGCGGCCTGGAAGCCGCGCATGACGGGGCGGCGGGTGGCCGGGCCGAAGTCGGCGTACTCGCAGAATCCCTTCCAGTACGCCGTGATGTTGCCGGCGTTGCCGACCGGCAGGCAGTGCACGTCGGGTGCGTCGCCGAGCATGTCGACGATCTCGAACGCCGCCGTCTTCTGCCCTTCGATGCGGAACTGGTTGACCGAGTTGACGAGGCTGACCGGGTAGTGGTCGGCGAGCTCGCGGGCGAGGTCGAGGCAGTTGTCGAAGTTGCCGTCGACCTGCAGCAGCCTCGCGCCGTGGACGAGCGCCTGGGCCAGCTTGCCCATCGCGATCTTGCCGCTGGGGACGAGGACCGCGCAGATCATGCCGGCGCGTACGGCGTAGGCCGCGGCCGAGGCGCTCGTGTTGCCGGTCGAGGCGCAGATGACGGCTTTCGCGCCCTCCTCGGCGGCCTTGCTGATCGCCATCGTCATGCCGCGGTCCTTGAAGGACCCGGTCGGGTTCGCGCCCTCGACCTTCAGCCACACGTCGCAGCCGGTGCGCTCGGACAGCCGGGTGGCGGGCACCAGCGGGGTGCCCCCCTCGCTCAAGGTGACCACCGGCGTCGCGTCGCTGACCGGCAGCCGCTGGCGGTACTCCTCGATGATCCCGCGCCACAGGTGGGTCACGTCGCCTGCTCTCCCTCGACCCGCATGACACTGGCGACGGCCCGGACGACGTCGAGCCGGCGCAGCCCCTCGACCGTCGCGGACAGTGCCGCGTCGCTGGCGACGTGGGTCACCAGCGTCAGGCTCGCGTCGTCGCCGTGCCCCTCCTGGCGCACGGTCAGGATCGACACGTCGTGCACCGCGAACGCCTGCGCGACGCTCGCCAGCACGCCCGCCTTGTCGGCGACGTCGATCCGCACGTGGTAGCGGGTCTCGGTCTCCCCCATGGGCGCGACCCGCAGGTCGGCGTAGGCCGAATCGCCCGCGCCACGCGCACCGGAGAGCCGGTTGCGGGCGACCGTCACGAGGTCGCCGAGAACGGCGCTGGCCGTCGGGGCACCGCCGGCGCCGCGGCCGTAGAACATCAGCGAACCGGCCGCGTCGGCCTCGACGAAGACGGCGTTGTACGCCTCGCGGACGGTCGCGAGCGGGTGGCTGCGCGGGATCATCGCCGGGTGCACGCGCACGCTGACGCTGCGCCCGTCGCGGCCGCGCTGGGCGATCGCGAGCAGCTTGACGACGCTGCCCATCTCCCGGGCGCTGGCCACGTCGGCGGCGGTCACGTCGGTGATGCCCTCGCGGTGCACGTCGGCCCCGGTGACCCGGGTGTGGAAGGCCAGCCCGGCGAGGATCGCCGCCTTGGCCGCGGCGTCGAAACCCTCGATGTCGGCCGAGGGGTCGGCCTCCGCGTAGCCGAGCGCCTGCGCCTCCTCGAGCGCCTCGGCGAAGCCGGCACCCGACTCGTCCATGCGGGTCAGGATGTAGTTGGTGGTGCCGTTGACGATGCCCAGCACGCGGGTGACCCGGTCGCCTGCGAGCGACTCGCGGATCGGCCGCAGGATCGGGATGGCACCGGCGACCGCGGCCTCGTAGTACAGGTCGGCGTCGCCCTTACGGGCCGCCTCGTGCAGTGCGGCCCCGTCCTCGGCGAGCAGCGCCTTGTTGGCGCTGACGACCGAGGCGCCCCGCGCGAAGGCGCCGAGCATCAGGCTGCGCGCCGGCTCGATGCCCCCGATGACCTCGACGACCACGTCGACGTCGTCGCGCGCGACGAGGCCGGCGGCGTCGGTGGTGAACAGTGACCGGTCGGCCGGCAGGTCGCGGTTGCGGTCGGGGCGGCGTACGGCGATGCCGGCGAGCTCGAGCGGAGCGCCGACGCGGTGGGCCAGGTCGTCGCGGTGCGCGTGCAGGAGGCGTACGACCTCGCTGCCGACCACCCCGCAGCCGAGCAACGCGACCTTCACCGGCCGGCTCACGCGGCTTCCCGGTGGATGCATCGCAAGGCGAAAGGGAGCGATGCGCGCCCGGAGGGCACGTGAGCGAGCGACAACGCAGCGGGGGGCCGCCCGGGAGTCGCGTTCATGCGTCGGCGTCCAGGCGCAGGAGGTCGTCCTCGGTCTCGCGTCGCACGATCACCCGGGCCCGCCCGTCGCGGACCGCGATCACCGGCGGGCGCGGGACGTGGTTGTAGTTGCTGGCCATCGATCGGTGGTAGGCACCGCTCGCCGGCACGGCGATGAGGTCGCCGGCGGACAGGTCGCCCGGCAGCATCGTCTCCTTGACGACGATGTCGCCGGACTCGCAGTGCTTGCCGGACACCGTCACCCGCCGTCCCTCCGCGGTCGACGCCCGGGAGGCGATCACCGCCATGTAGTGCGCGCCGTAGAGAGCGGTGCGGATGTTGTCGCTCATGCCCCCGTCGACGCTGACGTAGGTGCGCAGGCCGGCGAGCTCCTTGATGGTGCCCACCTCGTAGACAGTGATCGTCGTCGGCCCGGCGATCGCGCGGCCGGGCTCGACGGCGAGGCGAGGCAGCGGGTAGCCGGCCGCCGCGCACTCCTTGCTGACGACGGCGGTGAGCCGCTCGACGAACTCGTCGACGGGCAGGGGGGCGTCCTCGGTCGTGTAGGCGATGCCGGGGCCCCCGCCGAGGTTGAGCTCGGGCAGCTCGACCTCGTGCTCGTCGCGGATGGCGGTCAGCAGGCCGACCATGCGGTGCGCCGCCAGCGCGAACCCCTGCGTGTCGAAGATCTGCGAGCCGATGTGCATGTGCAGACCGACGAGCTCCAGCGACGGCAGCTTCACGACCCGGCGCACGGCCTCGGCCGCCGCTCCCCCGGCCAGCGAGAAGCCGAACTTCTGGTCCTCCTGGCCGGTCGCGACGTACTCGTGGGTGTGCGCCTCGACGCCGGGCGTGACCCGCACGACGACCCGCTGCCGGACGCCCATCTCCTCGGCCAGCGCGGCGACCCGCGCGATCTCCTCGAACGAGTCGAGGGCGAACCGCCCCACCGAGTAGGCGAGACCGCGGCGGATCTCCGCGCTCGACTTGTTGTTGCCGTGGAAGATCAGGCGCTCGGCCGGGAAGTCGGCCTTCTGCGCGACGGCCAGCTCACCACCGGTCGAGACGTCGAGCGACAGCCCCTCGTCGGCGACCCAGCGCGCGACCGCCGTACACAGAAATGCCTTGCCCGCGTAGTAGACGTCGCCGCCGGGCAGCGCCTGCCGCCACGCCCGGCACCGGGCGCGGAAGTCGTCCTCGTCGAGGACGTAGGCCGGGGTGCCGAACTTCTCGGCGATGTCGCGGACGTCGAGGCCGCCGACGTGGAGCACGCCGTCGACCCGGCGCGCCGTGCGCGGCCAGACGTCAGGCTCGAGGTCACCGACCTCGGGGAGGGTGGTCATGCCCGGTCACATCCGCTCCGGCGCCGACACGCCGAGCAGGCCGAGTCCGTTGGCCAGCACGGTGCGGGTCGCCTCGCACAGCCACAGCCGTGCGCGAGTCAGGTCGGTCGCTTCCTCGTCGCCCATGGGCAGCACCCGGCAGGCGTCGTAGAAGCGGTGGTAGGTGCCGGCGAGCGCCTCGAGGTAGCGGGCGACCCGGTGCGGCTCGCGCAGCTCCGCGGCGCCGGCGACCACCCGCGGGAACTCGCCGAGCGCGCCGAGCAGGTCGGCCTCGCGCTCGTGGTCGAGCAGCTGCGGGCGGAAGTCGTCGCCCTTGCGTACGCCGATCTCGTCGGCGTTGCGCAGCAGGGAGGCGATGCGGGCGTGGGCGTACTGCACGTAGAAGACCGGGTTGTCGTTGGTCTGCCGGGTGATCTCGGCGAGGTCGAGAGTGAGCGGCGAGTCGTAGGAGGAGCGGGCGAGCGAGTAGCGGGCGGCGTCGACGCCGACCGCGTCGACGAGCTCGTCGAGGGTGACCACGTTGCCGGCCCGCTTGCTCATGCGCACCGGTTCGCCGTCGCGGACGAGGTTGACCAGCTGGCCGATGAGAACCTCGATGTTGGTGTCGGGGTCGTCGCCCGCGCAGGCGGCCAGGGCCTTGAGCCGGCCGACGTAGCCGTGGTGGTCGGCGCCGAGCATGTAGACGCAGCGCTCGAACCCGCGTTCGCGCTTGTTGATGTAGTAGGCGGCGTCGGCGGCGAAGTAGGTCTTCTCGCCGTCGCTCTTGACCAGCACGCGGTCCTTGTCGTCGCCGAACTCGGTGGTGCGCAGCCAGATCGCGCCGTCCTGGTCGTAGACGTGGCCCTGGCGGCGCAGCTCGTCGAGGGCGTGCTCGACGGCGCCGGTCTCGTGCAGCGTGCGCTCCGAGAACCACACGTCGAACTCCACGCCGAACCGCTCGAGGCTCTGGCGCATCTCCTCGAGCATCACCCGGTAGCCGGCCTCGCGGAACCGCTCGGTGGCCTCCTGCTCCGGGGCCTCGAGGATGCCCGGCTCCTGGGCGACCACCTGCCGGGCGACGTCGGCGACGTAGGCCCCGCCGTAGCCGTCCTCGGGCGCCGGGCGCCCGTGCGCGGCGGCGTACACCGACTCGCCGAACCGCTGCATCTGCACGCCGGCGTCGTTGACGTAGTGCTCGGCGGTGACGTCGGCGCCGGCCGCCTCGAGCAGGCGGCGCAGCGAGTCACCGACCGCGGCCCAGCGGGTGTGCCCGAGATGGACCGGGCCGGTCGGGTTGGCGGAGACGAACTCCAGGTTGATGCGCAGCTTGGCGAGCGTGTCGCTGGTGCCGTAGGTGTCGCCGGCCACGACCACCGTGCGGGCGATCTCGCCGAGCGCCGACTCGTCGAGCCTGATGTTGAGGAAGCCGGGTCCGGCTACCTCGACGCTGGCGACACCGGGGCTCTTGCGCAGCTCGGCAGCGAGAAGCTCGGCGACCTCACGCGGCGGCCGGCCGGCGGGCTTGGCGAGCTGCATCGCGACGTTGGTGGCGTAGTCGCCGTGCTCCTTGACCTTGGGCCGCTCTACGGTCACCGTCTCCGGCAGGGGTACGGCGAGCGCGCCGGCGTCGACGGCAGCCCGGACCGCCGCGACGACGGCGTCCGAGAGCTCCGCCGGGGTCACGCATTCGAGGCTATCGCAGGGAAAGCGCTGCTCAGGCGCGGCGAGAAGCGGCCCGGACCCGCCGTTAGAGACCCTTCGGGAAGTTGTACGACGCCGGCGGCTTGGGCAGGTTGCCCTTGGCGCCGTAGACGATGGCGATCTCCTCGTGCGGCTTCAGCGCGATCTCACCGGGGTCGCCCTCGTAGGGCACGCCGTCGACCGCGAACGCGATCTCGTGACTGCCGTCGGCGCACAGGCCGCCGACGCAGGTGGAGCTCAGCCGTACGCCCCACTCGGTGAACAGCTGGCCGAGGGTGAACTTCGCGTTGCGCTCGGCCTCCACGTGCAGGACGCCGTCGGGGGTGTGCGTGTGCAGCGGCGAGATGGCCACCGCCTGACCGTTCTTGAACACGATGCCGATGTCGGCGGGCACCGTGACCGGCTTGCCGTCATCGATGATGTCGAGGTGCGCGTGGTAGTGCACCAGCGTCTTTTCCGAGGTGAACGCCGGGAGGCCGGCGGCGTCGACGTACTTGGCGTTGTCGTGCATCGGCGCCGGCCACGGCGGCGGGGTGGTGCGTAGGTCGACCGTCGTCGTGGCCTCGTGCTTCTGTGCCTGCTCGGCCTTGCCTGGCTGGACCGGCTTCGGCCCCCCGCACGCGGCGGCGGTGGAAGCGAGCAGGGCGGCGAGGGTCACGGCGGTGAAGACGTTGCGGGTAGGCACGGCGGCTACCTGCCCTCCGCGGTGGTCTGCATGCGACTCACTCCGCGTCCTCTTCGGCCAGCCGGCGCACCGTGGACACCAGGTCGTCCGGGTCGAAGGGCTTGGTCAGGTAGGCGTCGACCCCGATCTGGTCGCCGCGCCTGAGATCGGCCTCCTGGGCGCGCGCGGAGAGCAGCACGACCTTGATGTGCTCGCGCTTGGGGTCGCTGCGCAGGCGCTGCGCGGTCTCCCACCCGTCGAGGCCCGGCATCATGACGTCGAGGGTGACGACGTCGGGTGCGACCTCGTCGATCGTGGCGAGACACTCCTCGCCATCAGCGGCGGTGAACACCTCGAAGCCCTCCAGCTCGAGGTTGACGCTGATGAGCTGGCGGATGACGTCGTCGTCGTCCACGACGAGCACTCGCGGGGGCCGGCTCATGATCGGCAGGCTATCCGCCCCGACGCCCTCGGGAGCCGGAACAACAGTCATACTGGTGAGGCGTCGATGCCCCGCCGGGGCCGCGGCCCCCGTAGCTCAGGGGATAGAGCACTGCCCTCCGGAGGCAGGGGCGCAGGTTCGAATCCTGCCGGGGGCACTTTTGCGATGTCTCGGGACACCGTTCACAGGTGTCCGGGGACATCGTTCACGTTTTGGGCTGTGGTTGGTAGTCCCGGTTGGGGTCCAGGATCAGTTCACGGATGAGTTCGCCGTCTTGGGTGAGCACGCGGACGTCGAGGTCGTGGGCGAGGACGAGGACGCGGGTGCCGGCGTAGCGGCGGCCGACGCCGCCGATGTGGTGCAGCCGGCTGTTGTGCCTGAGCGTGAACACGCCGGAGGAGTCGATGCGGTCGTGGCGGGTGCGCCAGTGGCCGGTGTCGGCTTGCCGGTCGGGACCGCTTTCGGTCGCGCGGCGTAGGCGCTGGCCGGTGTGCGCCGGCCGAGCGCGCGGTGCGGCCGGACGTGGTTGTAGTAAGCGCTGGAAGGTGTCGAGCTGTCGTTGCAGCTGGCGCAAGGTCGTGGCTCGCGGCTGGCGTTCCAGCCACTTCTTCTGGGTCTGGTGGAACCGTTCGACCTTGCCGCAGGTCTGCGGGTGGTAGGGGCGGGAGTGGTCGAACCGGATCCCGAGGAACGCGAGGGTGACCTCGAGCGCGACGCGGCCCCGCCGGCGCGGTGCGCCGGTGAACACGGCGGCGTTGTCGGACAGCAGCGACGCCGGATTGCCATAGGTGTCAGCGGCTTTGCGGAACCGGCGGTCCACGTCGGGACCTTTGAACGTGCGCTGGGCATGACTGTCCACGCAGAGCCGGGAGTGGTCGTCGATGACGTTGAGGATCTCCACCGATGTGCCGTCAGCGAGGGTCCAATGGGTGATGTCGAGCTGCCAGCGTTCGTTCGGCTGCTCAGCCTGGAAGCGGAGGTAGCTGCTCTTCGGCCGTTTGTGCGGCTGCGGGGTGACGAAGCCGCGGGCGGTGAGGATCCGCCAGATCGTCGAGACCGCCGGAGAGCGCCCGTGCCGCTGCTCGAGGTGGTAGGCGATCGTCGCCGCACCCGCCTCATGCCCCCCGCGGTCGAGCTCCTTGCGGATCGCGACGATCTCGTCCTCGACGTCGATCGCGGTGCGCTGTGGGCTGCACAGCGGGCGTCGTGACCGCGCAACGAGCCCAGCCTCACCGTCGGCGAGGTACCGCTGGACCAGGGAGATCATCCAGCGGCGGGACACGCCGTACTGCCGACCTCGCTTTTGCTGCGACCCTCGACCAGCACCGCCGTGACGACCAGCTGCGCCATCCCCATCGCTCACCCCTCGGTTCAGGGTGTGAACGATGTCCCGAGACAGGCGTGAACGATGTCCTGCACTCAGACACTGCCGGGGGCACTTTTGTGATGTCTCGGGACATCGGAATGGGCCGGACCTGCGTGTTGCAGGTTCGGCTCACTTTTTTGGGGGCCTCGGGGGGTGTCCCGTGGGCTGGTAGTCCTTGCGGGGATCGATGATCAGGTCGCGCAGGATCTCGCCGGTGGCGGCGTGCGCGACGGTGACGTGGAGGTCTTGGATGAGCAGGATGACGTCGGTTCGGGCGTAGGTTCGGCCGACGCCGATGTGGCGGAGTCGGCCGGCGACGCGCAGGGTGACGCTGCCGGCCTTGTCGATCTTGTCGTGGCGGACGCGGTCGTGGGTGTCAGCTCGTCGGTCGTTGCTTGGCGTGGCCTTCGGCAGGGACGTGTAGATGGTTGCGGGTGTCGCGCGGTGCGGCAGGGACCGGTGCGGCCGCTGCTGGTTGTAGATCTCCGTGAACGCATCGAGGAGGGCTTGGAGTGCCCCCGCTTCCCCGGACACCTGATCTGAGGCGACGATGGTCGCCCGAGAGGAGTCCGGATGCCCGCACCTCGACCCGAGGAGTTCCGCCGTCGCGCGGTGGAGCTCGCCAGGTTGCGTGAGAAGCCGATCGCGCAGATCGCCAAGGACCTGGGCATCGCCGAGTCCGGTCTGCGGCGCTGGATGGCGCAGGCCGACATCGATGAGGGCAAGCGCGAGGGCTTGAGCACTGACGAGCGCAAGGAGCTCGTCGAACTGCGCCGGCAGAAGCGCGTGCTCGAGATGGAAGTGGAGATCCTCAAGCGCGCGAGCGCCTACTTCGCCCGGGAGAACATCCTCCCAAAATGATCTACCCGGTGGTCCGCGAGCTCGCCGTCGACGGGGTGCCCGTCGCCATGGCCTGCCGGGTGCTGAAGCTGTCGACCTCAGGCTTCTACGACTGGGAGCGCCGCGGCCCGAGCGCCCGCGATCTGGACCAGGCGTATCTGATGAACCTGATCCACGACGCACACAAGGCGTCCTACGGGATCTACGGTGCGCGTCGGGTGCACGCCGAGCTCGTCCTCGGCCAGCACATCGAGGTCAGCCACGGCCGGGTCGAGCGTCTGATGCACAGCTGCGGGTTGCAGGGCGTGCACCGCAGAAGGTTGCGCGGCTGCACCCGGCGCGACCAGGCCGCCACCCCGTCCGAGGATCTCGTCGAACGCAACTTCACCCCCGCCGAGCCCGACCGCCTCTACGTCGCGGACATCACCCAGCACCGCACCGGTGAGGGCTGGTACTACCTCGCGGTCGTGCTCGACTGCTTCAGCCGCCGCATCGTCGGCTGGGCGATGGCCGACCACATCCGCGCCGAGCTCGTCGTCGACGCGTTGCAGATGGCGATATGGAACCGCCGCCCGGAGCCCGGCGCGATCCATCACAGCGACCACGGCAGCACCTACACCAGCTGGGCCTTCGGGCACCGCCTGCGCGAAGCCGGCCTGCTCGGCTCGATGGGCACCATCGGCGACTGCTTCGACAACAGCGTCGCCGAGAGCTTCTTCGCCACCCTGCAGACCGAGCTCCTTGACCGGCAGTCCTGGGCTACCCGCGCCGAGCTCGCCAACGCCGTGTTCGCCTTCATCGAAGGCTTCTACAACCCTCGCCGCCGGCACTCGACGCTGGGCTACCTCAGCCCCGCCGACTACGAGACAGCAGCCCTGGCTGGACGTCAGACCGAGACCGCCGCATGATGCCCGTCACCCAACCCGCACCGTCCGGAGAGACGGGGGCACTCCATGCGCTGAGTGTGCGGGACGTGGTGGCTCCGCGACTCGCCCGAGGGCCATTTGCCGGCGAGATGACCGCCTCGACTGCGGAAAATTGACCCGTCCGAGTGGCGTGAGGCGAAGGCATCCACCGACGCCTAGTACCTGCCGCTGCTCGAGTCACGTGGCCGACCGGGTCCGTCCGACTAACGGTGTAACTGGTCATGTCGGTTAGTGAGTGTTGCTCGGGAACAGTCGTCCTTCAAAGGTGATCGCGAAGGCGTTGAGCGCCGGCTTCCACCGGGTGATCCATCGTGCCC
>Ga0207652_10004681_pt1 | contig 11097 bp, 5 predicted proteins | sample KBSC63BmetaG_FD_184334 | JGI IMG/M metagenome (GOLD analysis project Ga0207652, IMG submission 184334) | Corn rhizosphere microbial communities from Kellogg Biological Station, Michigan, USA - KBS C6-3B metaG (SPAdes) (version 2) | ecosystem: Host-associated > Plants > Roots > Rhizosphere ... | reverse complement strand
CCAACATCGGACCGTTTCGCGCCTGGGGCATCACGCACTTCCTGGCCGACGCGCTGAAGTTCATGTTCAAGGAGGACTTCGTGCCGCCCATGGCGCACAAGTTCCTGTTCATGTGGGCGCCGGTCATGGCCATGGCACCGGCGCTGATCGTGGCCGCCATCGTGCCGTTCGGCCCGCCGCTGTGCTGGGGGCAGCTGCTGGAGACGGGCGCCGCCTGCAACCAGCCCGTGCCTCTGCAGATCGCGCACCTGGACATCGGCCTGCTGTTCTACTTCGCCATCGCCTCGCTGTCGGTGTACGGGGCGACGCTGGCCGGCTGGGCCTCGCACAACAAGTGGGCCATGATGGGCGGCCTGCGCGCCAGCTCGCAGATGATGTCGTACGAGGTCACGATGGGCATGGCGGTGCTGGGGTCTTTTCTCGTCTACGGCACGCTGGAGCCCGGCGCGATCAACGACTTCCAGACCAGCTTCCTGAACTTCGACAACTGGCGGGCCAGCTGGGGCATCTTCTCGCAGCCGGTCGGCTTCCTGCTGTTTCTCACCGCCGCCATCGCCGAGACGAAGCGCACGCCGTTCGACATCCCCGAGGGCGAGCCGGAGATCATCGGCTACTTCGTCGAGTACTCGGGTTTGCGCTTCGGCCTGTTCTTCCTGGGTGAGTTCCTGGAGATCGTCACCTCCAGCGCCATCATGATCACGCTGTTCTTCGGCGGCTGGCACTGGGGGTCGTTCATCGATGGCTTCCTGTTCTCGCACCTGCCGAACGTGCTGTTCGTCGTGGCGATGTTCACGCTGTGGGCCATCAAGGTCTTCATCTTCTGCGCCTTCCAGCTGCTGATCCGCTGGTCGCTGCCCCGCTTCCGCTCCGATCAGCTGATGCAGCTGGGCTGGCAGCGCCTGCTGCCGCTGTCGATCGCGAACGTGGTCGGCACCGCGATCATCATCCTCTGGGCACAGCTGTAAGCCTTCCGAGAAGTACAAGGAGAACGTCATGGCCATCGGAGTCAAAGTCGTCACCCGCCCGGGAAGCCTGAGCCAGCAGATGTACCTGCCGGCCATCGCCGAGGGCATGGGCGTGACCTTCAAGCACTTCGTGAAGAACTTCGTTGGCAACGTGGTCGGCCTGCGCAAGAAGACCGACATCCAGACCATCGAGTACCCGGAAGAGAAGAAGCCCTACCCCGCCCGGCATCGCGGCCTGCACCGGCTGATGTTGCGCGACGACGGCCAGACCCGCTGCGTGGCATGCATGATGTGCCCCACCGTCTGCCCCGCCCACTGCATCACCATCGTGCCGGAAGAGGCGCCGGACGGCAGCATCGAGAAGCGGCCCAAGATCTTCGAGATCGACGAACTTCGCTGCGTGGTGTGCGGCCTGTGCGCCGAGGCCTGCCCCTGCGACGCCATCCGCATGGACACGCTGGAGCACGCCAAGCCGGTCTACAGGCGGGTGGACGCCATCCTGGACCGTGAAGAGCTGCTGTCGCGCGGGGCGGCGTCCGTGGCCGTCCAGGGCGGCGCGGGCGCCTTCTGGCGCGAGAAGGTGGCCAGCGTGCCGCAGACGCAGCCGGACGCCGCCGTGTTGCCCGCCGGTCCGCCGGCCGGCCCCACGCCGATCGCGACGTTCCAGCGCAAGGAGTGAGGCAGCCCGCCCGCCGGTGGGCGCCGCCGCCGACGGGAATATTCACCCCGAGGTGCGTTTCCTTCAGGGGGACGCCAGCGAGGGATGGATCGCAAGAACCTTCTGTTCGTCGCGGTGATCGGCCTGTTCGCGTTCTCGACCGGCCGGGCCCTGCAGAGCGGCGAGCGGGCAGCGGCCAGCGTTGTCGCGACAGCAGGCAAGGAGGCCGCCCGGTCCAAGAGGCCGGATCCCGCCGGCAAGGACGTCGATCCGGAGCGATCCGCGCCTCACGCCGAGCCGCTGCTGCCCGCTGATTCCCAGACGAAGGGAACGTCGCCCGGCGCGGCGGGACCCTACGCGCCAAAGCCGCCGGTCCCGGCGTGCGACGCCACCCATCCGCTGTATCAGATCGCCGCCGACTTTCCCGCGACCGTGCAGCGCACCGACGGCTGCGTCCTGGCCGTCGCGAATGGCGCGCCGGCCATCCACGTCGTGCTGGCAACGCTGGCGAACCCGCTGGTCGCCGGGTTCGCCAGCGACTTCGATCGCGCCGTGGAATCGATCGAGCGCGCGGCACAGTCGCGCGGCTACGTCCTGCAACGTCACTGGTTTCCCTGGGGGGCGAAGGACCAGCCGGAAGGAAAGGACAGGCCCGGCTGGCTGGTGTTTCGCCGCGCCGCTGGCCAGGCGGAAGAGCTGTTGCTGGTGCTGGTGGTCAGTGAGCACGCATCGACCGGTATAGACAGGGCCGAACTGGACGCCGCGCTGTACGATGCGGCGGCCCTCCTGCCCTACGCCGCCCGTGGCGGTCCCTTGTTGTTGCTGGGACCGTACTTCTCGGGGACGGCGGTGTCGCTCGCCCAGCAGCTCTCCGCGTGGTGTGCGCGCGCCGACGATCCGAAGAATCCGTTGTGCGGTTCGCGGGCGCTGTTCGCCGTCTCGGGCAGCGCCACCGTCCCCAGGACGCAGGCGGTGTTCGAACAGCTGAACGCCACCAAGCTGTTTGCATCGACGGAGTTCGAGGCGACGGTCCTCCCCGACGAGCTGCTGCGCGCCGGCATGCGCCGTTTCCTGCACGAGCAACTGGGTGACGACCAGAACGAGGTGGCCGACCTGACCGAGGCCGGCACCGAGTACGGCGTCGACTCCGCCGAGAAGGACGCCACGGCGGCGGCCCCCTCCGGCGGTACGAGCACCACGACGGCCCCTCCGGACGGCCGGGCGGCCCGATGGCGTGACGCGCTCGACGTCGGGCCGAAGATCCCGTTCCCCATGCACGTGGGCGTCCTGGCCGCCGAGGCCGACAAGAGCGGCCCGGATGCCGCCAACCAAGGCCAAGAGCTGCCGTCCGTGTTCGACCAGCAAGCCGCGGACAAGATCCGCCTCGAGCTGGACAACACGTTCGCGGCGCTGTCCCGCTACGGCATCCGCCACGTCGGCATCGTCGCCACGTCGACCCAGGACAAGATCTTCCTGGTCGAGCAGTTCAGGAAGTCTGCCCCCAACCTACGCGTGCACCTGTACGAGAGCAGCATCGATCTCGCCGACCGTTCGAAGCGTGACGGCCTGGAGGGGATCATGGTGGCGTCGTCGTACCCGCTCTTCCCCATGACGCAGGCCTGGGCCCGCGGGCCGCGCCAGTTGCAGCCGTTTCCCTCGACGGAGGCCGAAGGCATCTACAACGCCCTGCTCGCCCTGCTGTCGCGCTCGGGCGCCGACGGCGATGCGCACGCGGATGCCGGCATGCTCGACTACCGGCCGCTGATGTCGTCCGGCGCGGCCATGGGCCCGTCGGCGTGGATCAGCGTCTCTCAGGGGAACCGGCTGTGGCCCCTGGCGACGTATTCCCCCGCCGAGCTGACCCGTCGCTGGGGAAAACAGCCGCGGATGAAGGACCGGGCCGCGAAGCTGTGCGCGTACATCTTTCCGGCCACGGAGACGGGCGTCCGGTGCCCCGCCATGTCGGCGAAGCCGGAGGCGGCCCGCGCGATCAGCCCCAGCGCGCCCCCGCCGTGCGCCGTTCACGTGGGGTTCCTAGCCATGGTCGGCGCGGTGATCGTGCTGCTGCTGATGCTGGGGAACATCGCCGGATTCGCCGTGGGGCGGAACAGCCGTTCCTGGTGGCGCTTGGCCTTGCTCAGCTACGGGATCCCGGCGCGGGCGCACGCTCCCCATCGCGGGCCGGCGGGGCGCGGCGCCCGCGGCGTGGTCACCCGGCGGCGCGTGACCCTGGCGGGGCTGTGGGCGCTGGCCCTCACCGGCGCGGTGATGGGCGCGATCATCGACCTGCCCATGACCTTTCGCGATCTGGCATCCATGGCCAGCGGGTACTACCTGTTCGGCGCGATCTTGATCGTGGTGGCCTTCGCGCTGCCCGGCGCGCACCTGCTGAGGACGGTTCCCCGGCTGGGGAGGAAGAAGCGCTACGACGTCATCGCCGTGCAGGCGCTGTTCATCTTGTTCATGGCGCTGCTGGTGCCCGTGATCCTGGGTGGCCCCGGCCTGAAGCCGCAGGACGGGCACGTGTTCTTCTTCTTCCTGCGCGCCGTGGACACCGGCATCGGGCTGACGCCGACGCTCCCCCTGTTCATCGTGGGCATGACGATCTACCTCGCGGCGTTGCTGCAACTCTCGGTGTTGCGGCGCGCGGTCACCCTGCGTGAAGCGGCCCGGGAATGGGACGTCGACCCGGCGCAACCCGACGGACAAGCCGAGGCCCGCACCAAGTCCTTCTCCGAATGCGCGAACGCCATGCGCGCCTTCGCGCGCGAGGCCTCGCGATCGGTGCTGGTGCCGTGCGTGGTGGGGACCACCATCGGCTTCCTGGTGCTGTTCTGGTCGCCGCTGCGCCTGGGCAGCTTCGAGGGGCGGCTGTTCGACGCCGCCTGCAGCGGTGGGTTTGCCGTGGTGTTCACGGTGACCATCGCGACGGCCTGGCGCGCGCTCACGCTGTGGTTGCGGCTGCAGGCGTTCACGCGCTCACTCGCCATTCACCCCGCGTCGGCGGCGCTGGATCGCTTGCCCGACTCGGTGGCGCAGCGGTTTCGCTCGCCCGTTCCGGGGAAGCTGGGCACCAAGCACATCCACCTGGCGCTGGCCATGAACCTGCACGCGCTGGGACTGTCCGCGCCGCCCCACGTGGACGCGCTCCGGCGGGAGCTGGACGGGCGCTGGTTTCCCGCCGGGCAGCCGCCGGTGCCGGCCGGGAGCCCGCCCGCGGCCGACGATCCGCTGGCCGACGCGCGCGCCAGGCTGAAAGAGGATTTCCTGGCGCTGAAGATGGCCGACGTTCTGGGGCTGATGTGCGACGCCACCCGGCGCATGCTGCTCATCGCCACCGTCTCCGGCATGGCGGCGCTGTTCGGCTACGCCATCTATCCGTTTCAGCCCGCGGCCGCGCTGACCATGGCGGGCCTGCTCTCGGACGGGCTGGTCGCGGCGGTCGCCCTGCGGGTCTTGCTGGGCATCGAGCGCGACCACGTGCTCAGCCAGCTGGCGAAGACGCAGGGAGGCCAGATCACGCCTTCCCTGGGCCTGATCACCCGCCTGGTGGGCTATGTCATCGTCCCGCTGGGCGGCCTGGTCGGCTCGCGCCTCCAGAATCCAGGCGCTGTGATCGCGCTGTTCCAGGAAGCCGCCAAGATGCTGAATCGATAGGGGCAGAATTCGCCTTGACTGAGGTGGATCCGGTCGTCATTGTCAGTGACGACCTTCTGCGCGGTTCGACACGAAGAGCAAATTCTTTTCCCTACAAGCACGCACCAGGGGATTGCCTCTGACCGATGGATGTGCACGCCCGCGAGTCGGGAAGCCCGATGCGGTCATAGTGGTCCCCCCCTTACGAAAGTAGGGGTCCAGAATTCTCTTCGACCGGCCGAGGCGGATGGTCTTCTTCTCACGGGGGGCACCAGCCCCCCTCTTTCATTGGGTCCCGGCCCCCGCGGCGCGACACCTCCGCTCAGTCGTTTGATTCGACGAGCGTGATGACCCGCTTCAGCGTCGACTGCACCGTCAGCGACTCCCGATGCTGCACGTTGGTATCGCGGCTGAGAAACAGCACGTCGTGCGTCCCGCAGGTGACGGCATAGTCGACCAGCGGCGTGGTGCCGGCGCGATTCCCGTCGATCCAGACCTCCGACCAGGGCTTCGAGCCCAGCGTCAGCCGGCAGGGGGGCCGCGCCGGGGCCGTGGCACTCGAGTTTCCCCCGGAGGTCCCCTGGGGGCCGCCCAGATCGACGATGCGCTTCACCTTCTCGCCGGGGCGGACGCTGAGCGTGATCTTCCGCGCCAGACCGCGCTCGGGGCTGGAGAACGAGATCTCGTGCGTCCCGCACGCGACGGGGAAGTCGGTCAGCGGCGTGAAGCCCGCCCGCTGCCCATCGACCTGCACGTCCGACCACGGGATCGAGCCCAGCGACAGCGTGCAGGATGTGCCCGCTGCTTCCTTCGCCGGCGCGGCGGATGGCGGCGCGGTGCCCGGCGCGACAGCGGCCGCCGGGGACGCCGCCGATGCGGTTGCCGCATTCGGGACGACCGGCACAGCGGCGGTCGCGGCGGCTGGCGCTGGCGGGCGGGCGGGCAGCCCGGGCGTCGCCTTGATCGCCGCGGTGGCGGGTCCGCGCGGGCCCGCCCCTGGCGCCACCGTGACGGGGCCCGCCTCGGCGACGGCCACGGGCGCAGCGGGGGCCGGCGGGACGACTGCCGCAGGGACCGCCGGCGCGGCAACTGGCGCGGGGACCGCAGGCACGGCCTCCTTGCGAGCGGGCGTCTCCGCTGTCCCCGACGGCACGACCGCCTCCGGGGACGCGCCCGCCGCGGCGACGCCGTCCGGAGCCGTGGCCGCGTCGGGCAGCGCGGGCTGCTCCGGCTCGGGCGCCGGTACCGGCGGCGGCGGCAACACCATGGGCTGCGGCGGCGGCACCGTCGCCAGCTTGAACTTCTCGGCCGTCGCGCGCGAGGCCGCGCTGTCGGAGTCGCTGGGACCGGTGACGATCGCCAGCGCCACGATGATCGCGACCAGCACGCCGACGCCGCCCGCGATCAGCGCGGGCCGAGACGGTCGCCCGAACAGCCGCCGTCCGAACGTCACGTCGCCCGGCTCGTCGTCGTGGTCGACGGCCCGTCCCGGCACCCTCATGGTGGAGGCCAGCGGGTTCGGCTCCGCGCCGGTGGCCTCCTTCGTCACGCGGTCGCGCCCGCCGAGCTCGCGATGCAACGTCGCCAGATCGGGCCAGCGACGCGCCCGCTCGGGATCGACCGCGCGCATGACCAGCGCGTCCGCGTCCGCCGGGACGTCGTGCTCGGGGGCGCTCAGGACCAGATCCGGCAGCGGCTGATCGCCGGCGCCGGCAGGTTCATGCCCCGCCAGCATCGCGTACAGCAGCCGGCCCACGGCGTGCGTCTGATCCGGTGAGCGCGCCGGCACCCAGCCGAGCGCCTCGGGCGTGACGAGATCGATGCGCGCCCGCGGCTCGCCCGACCCGGCGTCGGCGACGAAGATCTGGGAGGCCGTCGGCTCGGCGCTGGCCAGCGAAGCGGCCTCGGCCGCCATCAGGCCCGCGGCGATCTGGCGCCCCAGTGCGCGCGCCTTTGGCCAGGACAGCGGTCCCCGCTCCGCCAGCAGCGCCGGCAGCGGCCGGGCGCCCGACAACTCGAGCACCACGTACATGAACCCGTCGCCGCACTCGGCGATCTCGACCAGCGGCAGCACGCCTTCGTGCTTCAGGGCGGACAGCTCGCGCGCCTGCTGGATGGCCCGCCGGATCGCCTCGGCCTCCCCCTCGCCACGCGGCGGGTGGAACAGCTTGAACAGGACCTGGCGATCCAGGTGTACGTGCTCGGCCAGGTAACTGGGCAGCCCGGTCCCCTCCCCCACCCGCTCCTGGATGCGATAGGCGCCGAGGACCCGCCCCAGCAAGGGATCGCGGCCGGGACGTGGCGTGGGCTGGTCGTTCGGCTCGCCGCCGGTCACGGAGTCGCCAGGCATGTCAGTAGGCGAACCGGCGGATGGATACATTCATCACCAATCCCAGCGCCGCCATGATCGTCAGCAGGCTGGAGCCCCCGTAGCTGATCAGGGGCAGCGTGACCCCGACCACCGGCAACACGCCGGTCACCATTCCGACGTTGACGGCGACGTGCCAGAACAGCATCGCCGCCACGCCGACGCACACCGTGGCGCCGAAGCGATCGCGCGCCTCGCTGGCGATCTTCAGCGTCCACAAGATCAAGATCAGGTACCCGGCCAGCACGATCAGACATCCCACGAACCCCCACTCTTCCGCCCAGACCGCGAACGGAAAGTCTGTCCACAGCGCGGGCAGCCGCCGGATGCGGATCTGCGTCGCCTGCAGGAATCCCTTGCCCAGGAAGCGCCCCGAGCCGATGGCGTTCAGCGCCTGCCGCGACTGCCAGGCCTCGGCGCTGTCCGGGTTCAGCAGCGCCTCGACGCGCTTGCGCTGATACTCGTGCAGGCCGTACCGCCAGATGGGCGAGGCCGAGATCAGCGCCAGTCCGACGATGGCGGCCAGCGTCTTCAGCTTCAGGCGCGCGGTCAGCATCACCGTGATGAAGATCAGGAAGATCATGAACGCGGTGCCCAGATCCGGCTGGCGCGCGATCGCCAGCACGGGCAGCGTGACGATGCCGACCGGGATGGCCATGTGCTTGAACGTCCGCCCTTCCACCGCGGGCGAATCGTTCAGGTACTTCCCCAGCGCGACGATGATCAGCACCTTCATCAGCTCGGAGGGCTGCAGGTGCACGGGACCGAGATCGAACCAGCGGCGCGCGCCGCCCACCACCCGCCCGAACAGCAGCACGGCGATCAGCAGCGCGGCGCCCGCGCCGTACAGCCAGTAGCCGATGCGGCTGATGGCGCGGTAGTCGAAGGCCGCCACCGCCAGGAACATGCCGATCCCCACCGCCAGCAGCGAGATCTGCTTCGAGAACAGCTGGGGACCGCGATCCTGCAGCGCGCTCCACAGGTTGACCAACCCCAGCGCCACCATGGCCAGCATGGCCAGCGTCAGGGTCCAGTCGAAGCGGAAGCGCAGCTTGCGCCAGGCGATGGCGCGCGAGGACATCATGGCGCCTGCGCCCCCTCGACTGGCTCACCCGCGGTCGGCGGCGGCGGTTCGGCGGGCGCGGCGGCGACCGCCGGGACGGCCGGCTTGGGGGCCGGCGCGGCGCCGCCATCGAGGCTGTCCTCCATGACGGACGAAACGATGCGTCCGGGACGCCGCCGCGGCAACCCCAGGTGCGGCGCGACGCGGTCCGCCGGCGCCACCGACTCGAAGTAGCCGTGCGCGATCTCCATGGCCACGGGCGCGGCCACGTCGCCGCCGTGCCCGCCATGCTCGACCAGCACCGCGAACGCGATGCGCGGGTGCCCCGACGGCGCGAAGCCAGCGAACCAGGCGTGGTCGTTCTGCTCGTACGACGACAGCGGCTCGCCGCGCTTGCCCATGTGCCGGACCTGGGCGGTGCCCGTCTTGCCCGACACCTCCAGATCGTCATCGGGCCGCGCCTTGTACGCGGTCCCCTTGGGCTCGTTCACGACACCGACCAGCGCCTGCCGCACGATGGCCAGGTTCTCGGGCGAGACCGACAGCTCGCGCCGCACGCGCGGCGGAAACTCCTCCAGCACCTGGCCGGAGGGGGACTCGATCCGCTCTACGATCTGGGGCAGCCACAGCTTGCCGCCGTTGGCGATGGCCGCGTACAGCATCGCCATCTGCAGCACGGTGACGCGCGTCTCCTGGCCGATGGCGGCGTTCAGCGCGTGGCCGACCTGGAACCCCTCGTTCTTCGGGTTCAGGCGCTTCTGCTCCCGGTACCACTCCTCGGTGGCGATGAAGCCCGACTCCTCGCCGTTCATGCCCAGGCCGGTCGGCGCCCCCAGCCCCATGTCGGTGCCGAAGCGGTTCAGGCGATCCAGCATCCCCGGCCGCGCCCCCAGCTCGTAGAAGTAGACGTTGCAGCTTTGCACGATGGCGTCGTACAGCGCGACCACGCCATGGGTCTTCGTGCACTTGAAGCGCCGGCGTCCGATCTCGTAGAAGCCGTGGCACTTGGTGTGCTCCTCGGGCGAGATCAGCTTGTCCTCCAGGGCCGACAGCGCCGTCACCACCTTGAAGGTCGAACCGGGGAAGTAGGTCTCGCTCAGGACCTTGTCTTTCAGGGGGTGGAACCGGTCCGCCAGGATGCGCGCCTGCGCCTCGCTGGACAGGTGCCCGGACATCTCGTTGGGATCGAAGTCCGGCTTCGAGACGGCGGCCAGGATGCGCCCGGTGTCCACGTCCACGACGACCGTCGCGCCCGCGTTCGCGTTGCGCATCGCCCGCTCGGCCATCTTCTGCAGATCCATGTCCAGCGTCAGGAAGACGTTGTTGCCCGGGATGGGATCCTGCTTGATGGCCCCCTCGACCAGATCGCGGATGTTCGTCTTGGGCACGCCGCGCCGATCCACCACCACCTTCTGGAAGCCGGTGCGCCCGCGCAGGTAGCCCTCGAGCTGGCGCTCGATGCCGACGCGGCCCACCAGATCGCCCGGCCGGTAGTTCTCCTGCTTCTTCGCCCGCAGCTCGTCGGACGAGATCTCGTTCATGTATCCCAGCACGTGCGACGCGATGGGGCCGTAGGGGTAGTCGCGCCTGATCGTGTGCTCCAGCTTCACGCCGGGCAGATCCTGCCCCGCCTCCTCCAGAACGGCCTGGGCGGCGCGCGAGATGTCCTCCTGCACGATCAGGGGATGCTCGCGATCGCGCGTGGGAGACGCCCGCTCGGTCTGGATCTTGTCCCACAGATCGGCCGCGTCCTCGGGGCCCAGCGCCAGCGCGGTGCGCAGCTTGTCGAACGAGTCGGGCGTCACCTCGCGCGGCAACACCGAGACGTTCGCCGCGGGCCGCATCCGGGCCAGCACCTTGCCCTTGCGGTCACGGATCTCGCCCCGCACCGCCGGCTTGACGATGGTCCGGATGATGCTGTCGGACGTCAGCTTGTAGAACGCGTCTCCCTCGATCACCTGCAGGTAAAAAAGCCGGCAGGCGATCACCACGAAGATCACCACCGCGAACAGGGCGAAGACCCGGGCCCGGCGGCGGATCTCGGGGAGCTCTGCGTCCTGTCCCGTTATCTCCATGGCGACTGCGCTCGCCCGATGGTGCGCGAGCGGGCCCCGCGCCCGAGACCCACGCGCGCCCGCGTGGCTTCCACCTTGCCGTCGATGCGGCGCAACAGCCCCATGACGAAGGGACCGGCGATTCCGGTCAGCAACGCCTCCAGCGGCGCGTCCCGCAGTCCGCCGTAGCCCCCCTCGGGCGCGACCCGCGCCCGCACGATGATGACCAGCACCGACGCCAGCAGGCTGGCCACGAACGACACGGCGGCGGACAGCACGATGCCCTGCACCGCCACCCGCGTCGACAGCGCGCGCGCGAAGATGCAGATCAGGATGAAGACCAGCGCGTGCAC
>Ga0207652_10004678_pt1 | contig 11099 bp, 8 predicted proteins | sample KBSC63BmetaG_FD_184334 | JGI IMG/M metagenome (GOLD analysis project Ga0207652, IMG submission 184334) | Corn rhizosphere microbial communities from Kellogg Biological Station, Michigan, USA - KBS C6-3B metaG (SPAdes) (version 2) | ecosystem: Host-associated > Plants > Roots > Rhizosphere ... | reverse complement strand
GCGATGATTCGATTGATCCGGTTGGCGCGTGTGTCGGCCTCAAGGGCTCGCGCGTGCAGGCCGTGGTGAATGAATTGGGTGGCGAACGCATTGACATCGTGCCATGGTCGGCCGATCCCGAACGCTTCGCCAAGATGGCGCTGGCGCCGGCGCGGGTGGCGCGCGTATTCAGTGACCCGGCCACGCGAACCATTCCGGCGGTCGTGGATGAAGATCAGCTCTCGCTGGCCATCGGGCGCAACGGCCAGAACGTGCGCCTGGCGTCCGAGCTCACGGGGTGGAAGATCGATCTCTACTCGAGCCGCGAGTGGCTGGAGCGGGGCGGCGAGGCGCCGCTGTTCGCGCCGCTCCCCGAGGAGAGCGCGGCAGCCGACGTCAAGCTGTCGGACATTGGCGGCCTGGGTCCGGCCACCGTCGCCGTGCTCGAGGATGCCGGCTATCGCACGCTGAACGACATCATCGATCTCGAACGGGAGGATCTGCTTCGCCTGCCCGGCATCGCACCGGAGGAGGCGGATCGCATCATGGCGCTGATTGACGAGCTGACCACCGAGGAGGGCGGAACGGACGGGGCCGAGAATCCGGAGGGCACCGCGGCGTGACGCCGCCTGCGACGGCCAACCGCATCCTCGGTCTGGTGGGCCTCGGGATGCGCGCGCGCCTGGCGGTCGCCGGAGTCGATCGCGTGCGCGAGGCGGCGAAGCGCGGCGCGTTACAGCTCGCCGTGGTCGCGCCTGACGCGGCGCGGAACAGTCTGGACAAGATCGTTCCGCTGCTTCGCGCCCGGCGCATCGAGATGGTGTCGGCGCCGTCGGCGGCGGCGCTGGGCCACGCGGTAGGACGGCAGCAGACAACGGTAGTTGGCATTACAGATCGTGATCTGGCGAAGGGAATTCGCGCGATCGTGAGGTCTGGCCCCGTGGGGGCCGCATAGGAGGGTTGGTTTGCTCAAGCTTCGGGTACATGATCTGGCTGGCGAGTTCGGCATCAGCAACGACGAGCTGATGACGCTGCTGCGTTCCATGGACGTTCCGGTGCGCAGTCACCTGAGCGTCCTTGCGGATGATCAGGTCGCGCGTTTGCGGGCGCGTTGGGAACGGGAGAAGCGGGCGCGCCAGGAGAAGCCGGCCACCAGCACGAGCCGGCGGCGGCGGACCACGGCGGCGGCGCCCCCGTCGGCTCCTGCCGAACAGGGCGGCGGTAGCGAGCCGGTCGTGCGCCGGCGTCGCAAGGCGGCGGATATCGTCGCCGCAGAGGTGGAAGTGGCCGAGTCCGCGCCAGCGGAGCCGGAAGCGCCGGCGTCGCCGGCTCAGGAGGAGCAGGCAGCCGCAGCGGAGACGGCTGGGTCGCCGGCCGCTCCAGCTCGCCGCCGTACCGGACCACCCGGCGAGGCGCCCGCAGAAGCGCCGGCACAGTCCGAGCCCGCTGCGCCGCGTCCGGATGTCGGTCGCGTCGCGCCGCAGTCGCCGGCCGCTCCCGCGATACGCCCCGCGGCTCCGTTGTCTGCGCCGGCGACGAGCCGCCCGGCGTCGCCACGCCCAACGCCGGCCGGGTCGGACTGGCAGCGTCCGCGCTCGGTGGTTCCCGGGCCGCCTCGCCCGAGACCTGCCGCCGGACCGTCGGCCTCGCAGCCTCGGCCGGTTGCATCTGCCGCACCGGGCGCCGGCACCAGTCTGCCCAGCCGCCGGGAGGAAAAGCGGGGCGGCAAGCGCAAGAAAGGGAAGCGTGGCACGGTGGACCAGGAAGCCGTGAGCGCGAACATCACGCGCACCATGACGGCGTTGCGCGGAGCACCGTCGCGGCGCGGCCCACGGCGCGGCGAGGACAGCAGCTATCGCGAGGAGGTCGAGGCACAGCGCGCCGCGGACGCGGAGCGCGAACGCACGACGGTGCGCGTGAACGAGTTCATCACCGTCAGCGAGCTCGCGTCCATCCTCAAGATCCCGCCCACGCAGATCGTGGCCTTCGCGTTCAAGAATCTCGGACTCATGGTCACGATCAACCAGCGGCTGGACTTCGATCAGATCGAGCTGATCGCTGGTGAATTCGGCTTCCGTGCCGTGCGCGAGGAAGAGTACGCGGCCATGGAGGAGCAGCCGGACACCGATCGTCCCGAAGATCTGGTCTCCCGATCGCCGGTCGTCACCATCATGGGACACGTCGATCACGGCAAGACCTCGCTGCTGGACTACATCCGCAAGGAGAACGTGGTTGCCGGCGAGGCAGGCGGCATCACGCAGCACATCGGTGCCTATCATGTGACGCTGGCCAACGGCCGCGAGATCACCTTTCTCGACACGCCGGGACACGAGGCGTTTACCGCCATGCGCGCCCGCGGCGCGCAGGTCACCGATATCGTCGTGCTCGTGGTCGCGGCGGACGATCAGGTGATGCCGCAGACCGTCGAGGCCATCTCGCACGCGCGGAACGCGGGCGTGCCGCTGGTCGTGGCGATCAACAAGATCGACCTGCCATCGGCCAACGTGCCCAAGGTCAAGCAGGATCTCCTGCAGCAGGGCGTGGTGCTCGAGGAGTTCGGGGGCACGACGCTCTCCACGCCGATCTCCGCCAAGAAGGGCACGAACGTGTCGGAGCTGCTCGATCAGATCCTCCTGCAGGCCGAGATCCTCGACCTCAAGGCGAATCCCAATCGGCGCGCCATCGGAACGGTCGTGGAAGCGCAGCTCGATCCGGGCAAGGGCCCGGTGGCGACGGTGCTCGTGCAGAACGGCACCCTGCGCGTGGGAGACGATTTTATCTGCGGCATGTACTCCGGGCGCGTCCGGGCCCTGCTCGACGAGCGCGGCAAGACCGCGCCCGACGCGAGACCGGGCATCCCGGTGCAGGTGCTCGGCATCGAAGGCGTTCCCATGGCTGGTGACCAGTTGCTGGCGGTGGACGATGCGCTCGAGGCGCGCGAGATCGCGCAGCGGCGCCAGCGGCTGGATCGCGAGGCGAAGAGCCGCCGCACCTCGCGGGTGTCGGTCTCGCTCGAGGACTTCATGTCCCAGGCGGCCGCCGGTGTGGTGCGCACGCTCAATCTCGTGATCAAGGCGGACCAGGGCGGGCCGGCAGAAGCCGTGGCCGACGCGCTGGGACAACTCTCCAACGCCGAGGTCAAGGTGGATATCGTGCACCGTGGCGTGGGCGCGATCACGGAGAGCGACATCCTGCTGGCCAAGGCATCGGGCGCAATCATCATCGGCTTCCACGTGCGTCCCGACACCAACGCGCGCGCCGCGGCCGAACGCGAGGGCGTGGACATTCGCCTCTATCGCGTGATTTACGAGGCGGTCGACGATGTGCGCGCCGCCTTGAGCGGACTGCTGCGCCCCGAGGAACGCGAGGTGACGCTGGGCGAAGCGGAGGTCCGCGAGCTGTTCCGAGTGCCGAAGGCGGGAGTGATCGCCGGATCCTTCGTGCGTCACGGCACCGTGTCGCGGCACGGCCGGGTGCGCATCATTCGCGACGGCGTCGAGGTCTACGACGGCGTGATCGGTTCGCTGCGCCGCTTCAAGGACGACGTCCGCGAGGTGCGCGAGGGATTCGAATGCGGTATCGGCATCGAGAACTTCAACGACCTCAAGGTCGGCGATGTGATCGAGTGCTACCGGACGGAGGAAGTGGCGCGAACGCTGTAGGCGTGCTCGCCGGCCGTGCGTGCAGCGCGGCCGACCCGCCCCAGCGACGTTCCATCTCATGCCTGTTCCTCATCGACGAGCCGACCGCGTGGCGGAGGCCATTCGCGAAGAAATCGCGCGCTTTCTCACCGAAGGCGCGAAGGATCCCCGCATCGTGGGATTCGTGACGGTCACGGGCGTGGATGTCACGCGCGATCTGCGCACCGCCCGCGTCTACGTGAGCATCATGGGCAGCGACGCGGAGCGCGCGCAGACGCTGGAAGGACTCGAAAGCCTGGCGGCGCACCTGCGCCCGCGCGTCGCGCGCGCGCTGCGTCTGCGTCTCGCGCCTGACCTCATGTTCCGTCTGGATCACAGCGTCGAACAGGCGGCGCGCATCGAAACGCTTCTCGCACAGCTCAAGGACGAGCCCACGCCGGGCCATGGAGAATCAGGCACCTGACGGATTGCTGCTCGTGGACAAGCCCGCTGGACGCAGCTCGCACGACGTCGTGAACGTCGTGCGACGGGTGCTCGGCGTTCGCCGGGCCGGTCATGCGGGCACGCTCGACCCCTTCGCGACCGGGTTGCTGATACTGCTCATCGGGCGCGCGACGCGACTGGCCTCCTGTCTCGAGGATGAACCCAAGACGTACGAGGCGACGGTGCGGCTCGACGCGGAAACGGACACGGATGATCTGACGGGCCAGGTCGTGCGCACCGCGCCGGTGCCGCCGCGCGCGGAGCTGGAACGCGCCATGCTGGCGCTCTCCGGCGACATTCTGCAGGTCCCGCCGGCCTACTCCGCCAAGCAGCGTGATGGGCAGCGCGCCTACGTCGCGGCACGCCGGGGCACGGCCCTGGCGCTGCCGCCGGTTGCGGTACGTGTGGAAGCGTGGACGGTTCGCGCGTGGCGCGCGAACGAGCTGGACGTCCGCATCACGTGCGCGGGAGGAACGTACATTCGCGCCCTGGCGCGCGACCTGGGACGACTCGCGGATGGCGCCGCGCATCTCGCCGCGCTGCGCCGCGTGCAGTGCGGCGGATTCTCGGTGGATGCGGCGTCTCCTCTCGATGCATTGGGCGCCGCGCCCGCGCTGCTGCCGCCGCGCGCGGCCGTGCCATCGCTTCCCGCGCAGGTCGTCACGGCGGACGAGGCTGCCCGCGTCGCGCACGGGCAGCGCATCCCCGCACGCGTGGCCGGCCCACGGGCGGCGCTGGTGGATGACGCCGGGGCGCTCGTGGCACTGGCGGATCGCGCGGACGAGCACTGGCATCCGCGCCTGGTGATGCGTGATGCCTGAGGAATTCCGTGGCTGGCGCGACTCCGGCCTTCCGCCCGATTCGCCAGGCACCATCGTGACCGTCGGCACCTTCGACGGGGTCCATCGCGGCCATCGCGACGTGCTCAGCCGCCTCGCGCAGCGCTCGCGCGCCGAGGGCATGCCCAGCGTGCTCGTCACGTTCGAGCCGCACCCGCTGGAGGTGGTGAATCCCGCCGCGGCGCCGCCGCTGCTCACCGTCGGAGACGAGAAGCTCGAGGTCGTGGCGGAGAGCGGCGTCAACTATCTGGCCATCGTGCCCTTCACGACGGCGCTGCAGCGCTACTCCGCCGCCCAGTTCGTGGACGATGTGCTGCTGCGGCGTTTCCACATGCGTGACCTCATCATCGGCTACGACCACGGTTTCGGACGCGGGCGCGAGGGCGATGTGGATGTGCTCCGGCAACTCGGCCAGGACCGTGGCTTCGGTGTGGAAGTGGTGGGGCCAGTCACGCTGGACGACGGGCGACCCGTGTCGTCCACGCTGATTCGCCGCGCGGTGGCCGGCGGCGACCTGCATCGTGCGGCAGATGCGCTGGGGCGCCCGTATTCCGTGTCCGGGGTCGTGGGCCACGGCGCGCGCCGTGGCCGCCTCCTCGGCTTTCCCACGATCAACCTCGCGCCGCCACTGCCGCGCAAACTCCTGCCGCCGGTCGGGGTATATGCGGTGCGCACACAGACGCCCGGCGGCGCGTTCGCGGGCATGATGAATCTGGGCCCGAGGCCCACCTTCGCCGATGCCGAGCTGACCCTCGAAGTCCATCTCTTCGACGCGGCGCTCGATCTGTATGGCGCGAACGTCAAGGTGGAGTTCGTGCGCCGGCTGCGCGATACGCAGGCCTTCGCCGACGTTGTGGCGCTGGTGAACCAGCTTGAGCGCGACGCCGAGCACGCGCGGCGCGCGTTGACTGAACTGGAGTAGTCCGGTAACCTTCATAACTGCACTGGAATCTTCTCACCTGGTCGAAGTCGCATGGGTAATCTCCGCTATCGTCTCTTGACTATCCTCGCCCTGGTTGCCGTGTCGATCTGGGCGCTCTTCCCCCGCACCACCACCGTGCGTGAGCGGAATGCCCAGGGCGTATTCCACGACACGACGTTCACGCGAGTGCCGCTCAAGCGGGGGCTCGATCTGCAGGGCGGCATTCACATGTCGCTCGAAGTGGATGAGTCGAAGGGTGTGGTGGCGAACAAGTCGGAGGCCATCGATCGCGCGCTCAAGGTCGTGCGGAACCGTATTGACGAATTCGGCGTCGCCGAGCCGGTGGTGCAGAAGGTCGGCAACGACCGGATCCTGGTCGAGCTCCCGGGGGTCGACGATCCCGAGCGGGCAAGACAGCTCGTCGAACGCTCCGCCTTTCTGCAGTTCCAGATCACGGACAAGACCAACGCGCTGGAGAAGGTCCTGCCGCGGATGGATCAGATCATCAAGAGCAAGGGGATCACCGCCGCCTCGGCGGGTTCGACGGGGGCCAAGGCTGCTCCCGGCGGCGACACCGCGCATGCCGCGATCAGCTCGCTCTTCTCCACGGACACCAGCGCGGCGAAGGCCGGTGCCGACACGGGTGCCAAGGCAAAAGGAAAGGCGGCAGCGCCGGATACCAGTGCTGCGCCCGATACCGGCCTGCTCATGGGTGCCACGGGTGGCCCGTTGAGCAGCAAGATTCAGTCGGGACAGATGCCCGGCGAATTCTTCGTCGCGAACGCGGACGTCCCCACCGTGGCCAAGTATCTGGACGATCCGGCGGTGAAGGCGGCGCTGCCCCCCGGCAAGACCATTCACTGGGGCACGCCGGATGAGGGCGAGGCCGCGAACGTGACGCCGTTCTACGTGGTGGACTCCAAGCCGATCATCACCGGTGAATATCTCACCGACGCCAAGCCGGCCACGGACCCGCTCGAAGGCAACATCGTACAGTTCACGCTGAGCGCCGAAGGCGGCCGGCGGTTCCGCCAGGAGACGGCCAAGCACATTAACGACTACATGGCCATCGTGCTCGACGATCGCGTCATGGGTCGCCCACCCGTGATCGAGAGCGCCATCGGCACACGCGGCCAGATCACCATGCGCGGGCAGCCGCTGCAAAAGACGCAGGACCTCGCGCTCGTGCTGCGGGCCGGCGCACTGCCGGTGCCGCTCAAGGTGGTGGAGTCACGGCAGATCGATCCAAGCCTGGGCAAGGATGCCATCAAGGACGGCATTCGCGCCGGCATCCTGGGCGTCGGACTCGTCGTGCTCATCATGATCGGGTATTACCGCTTTTCAGGCATGCTGGCCGTGGCCGCGCTAGGGTTGTACGCGCTCTTCACCCTCGCACTGCTCGCTGGTTTTGAAGCCACGCTCACCCTGCCGGGCATCGCGGGGTTCGTGCTCTCCGTCGGCATCGCGGTGGATGCCAACGTGCTGATCTTCGAACGAATACGAGAGGAGCTCGTGAGCGGGAAAACCGTGCGTGCGGCCATCGACGAAGGCTTCCGGCACGCCATGAGCGCCATCATCGATTCCAATGTGTCGACCGCGCTCACCGCGCTCGTGCTGTTCGAGATCGGCACCGGTGCCGTGAAGGGATTTGCCGTGACCCTCATCGCGGGCATCGCGGCATCCATGGTCAGTGCCATCTTCGTCGTCCGGACCTTCTATCTCCTGTGGCTCACCCGCACGCGCGGCGCCCAGACGTTGAGCATCTGAATGTTTCGCATCCTGCACGACACGAAGATCGACTTCATCCGGCTCTGGAAGATCACCACGGCCGTGACGCTGGCGTTCACGATCCCCGGGCTCATCTGGATCGCCGTCAGCAACTACAAGTACAGCATTGAATTCACCGGCGGCACGCTCATGCAGGTGGCGTTCAACAAGACGCCCGACGCCGGCGATCTGCGTTCCACCCTGGACCGGGCAGGCGTGCACGGCGCGGAAATCGTGCAGTTCGGCACATCCAGCGAGTTCCTGATCCGCGCGCAGGATGCGGGAGAGGTCGCGCAGCAGGCGCACGGCGCCAACGCCGTGGCCATGGTCATCGAAGCGGCGCTCACGAAGCACTATGGCACGGGCAGCTACACGGTCCGGAGCGTTGACACGGTGGGTCCGAAGGTTGGCGGCGAACTGCGCCAGAAGGCGTTCTACGCCATTCTCGTGTCGTTTCTCGTCACGCTGGTGTATCTGGCCTATCGCTTCGAGTGGCGCTTCGGCGTCGCGGCCGTCATCGCCACCGCGCATGACATTCTGGGCACGCTGGCGTTCATCAAGTATGTCCATCTCGAGATCTCGCTGATCGTGGTGGGCGGCGTGCTCACGATGATCGGCTACTCGCTCAACGACACCATCATCATTTTCGACCGCGTCCGCGAAGATCTCCGCAAGAAGCGCAAGGAGACACTCTACGACACGGTGAATCGTGCGGTGAACGAGACGCTGCCGCGCTCGGTGCTGACGCACACCACCACGCTGGGTGCGCTTATCGGACTCGCGGTGCTCGGCGGTGAAGTGATTCGTCCGTTCGCCCTCGTGATGCTCTTTGGTGTCGTCACCGGCACGTTCAGCTCCATCTACGTCGCGCCGCCGATCCTGCTCTGGATCGAGAAGCGGTGGCCGCGCGCCGTGGGCACCAAGGGCGGCGTCGGCCCACGCAATGTCCGGTCGAGCCAGCAGAACACGCCGCGCAAGGACGACGCGCCGGTCGCGGCGCACCGCTGACGGGTTCCCGCGTGCGTCGCGCGATCTGACGAAGAGGCGCGACGCATGCTCTCATACATTGACAGTCACGCGCATCTCGCGGACGCCGCCTTCGATGGCGTCCGCGATGCCGTCGTGGCGCGGGCACGTGCGGCCGGAGCCGCGGCCGTGATCTGCATTGGCGAATCGTTCGCGGCGGCGGAGCAGGCCCGCGCGCTCGCGTCGGCGCATCCCGGCTTTGTGGCGTGGACGTCGGGTGTCCATCCCCATTACGCGGCCGCGTTCCGCGAGGCCGATGCCATTCCCGCCATTCGCGCCCATCTCGAGGCGGGCGCGGTGGCGGTGGGGGAATGCGGACTGGACTACCACTACGATCACGCGCCGCGCGCGAGCCAGCTCGCGGCCTTCCGGGCGCAGCTCGCCCTTGCCGTCGCGCACGACCGGCCGGTGATCGTCCACACGCGCAAGGCCGAGGACGATACCCGCGCGCTCGTCGAGGAGTTCGGCCGGGCTGGCGCACGCGGAGTGATGCACTGCTTCACCGGGTCGGCGGCACTCGCTCGCGCCGCGCTCGACGCGGGCTGGTTCATCTCCTTCAGCGGCATCGTCACCTTCCGCTCGTGGGACCGCGACGATGTCGTGCGCCTCGTGCCGGATGATCGGATCCTCGTGGAATCCGACGCGCCGTATCTCGCACCGGTGCCGCACCGTGGCAAGCGCAACGAACCCGCGTATGTCGCAGTCACCGTGGAGCAGCTGGCGCAGCGGCGCACGACGACGCCGGAACGGCTCGGCGCCGCTGCCGCGCGGAACGCACGCTCACTGTTCGGTCTGGCGCTGCCCTCTCCGGTCGGCTAGCGACGGCGTGCCGTTTGCGCGTAAGATTGTCGCGCAGAGCCCATGCACCCTTCGAGCGAGGACGTAGTGAGCACAACCGTACCTTCCGATATCGCCATTGCACAGGCCGCGCGCATGCGGCCCATCGTCGACGTCGGCGCCGATCTCGGCCTGTCCGCGGACGAGCTCGACCTCTATGGCAAGTACAAGGCAAAAATTCCGCTGGAGGTCTCGGCGCGGCCCCCGCGCGGCCGCCTCGTGCTGGTCACGGGCATCAACCCCACGGCGGCTGGCGAAGGGAAGAGCACGACGCTGGTGGGCGTCGCGCAGGCGATGCGGCGGCTCGGCAAGAGCGCCGTGATGTGCATGCGCGAGCCGAGCCTCGGCCCGGTGTTCGGGGTGAAGGGCGGCGCGGCGGGCGGCGGCTATGCGCAGGTCGTGCCCATGGAGGACATCAACCTCCACTTCACCGGCGATTTCCATGCGGTGGCCAGCGCGCACGGGCTGCTGTCGGCGCTCATCGACAATCACCTCGCGCAGGGGAATGCGCTCGGGCTGGACTCTCGGCGCATCACCTGGCCGCGCACGGTGGACATGAACGACCGCGCCCTGCGCGATTGCGTCATCGGACTTGGCGGAGTGGGGAATGGCGTACCGCGCGAGGAGCGCTGGGTGATCGTGCCCGCCAGCGAGATCATGGCGATCCTCGCGCTGGCGACCAGCGTCACCGATCTCGGTGAGCGTCTGGGCCGGATCATCGTTGGCAACACCACGGGAGCATCGCCGCGCCCGGTGCGGGCCGCTGACCTCAAGGCCGTCGGCGCCATGACGCTCCTGCTGCGCGACGCCCTCCGTCCCAATCTCGTGCAGACGCTCGAAGGTGGTCCCGCGCTGTTGCATGCCGGACCCTTCGGCAACATCGCGCACGGCTGCAACAGTATCATGGCGACGCGGGCCGGGCTGACCCTCGCCGACGTTTGTCTCACCGAGGCAGGCTTCGGCTCTGATCTGGGCGCCGAGAAATTCTTCGACATCAAGTGTCGCTTCGGGCAGCTCAATCCGGAGGTGGCGGTCCTCGTGGCCACCGTGCGAGCGCTCAAGCTGAATGGCGGCGCCAACAAGAAGCAGCTCGACACCGAGGACCTGGGCGCCCTGGAGCGCGGCCTGCCCAACCTCGCCGCGCACATTGAAAACGTCCGGCAGTTCGGCGTGCCCGTGATCGTCGCCGTGAACCGATTCGCCTCGGATACCGATCGCGAGCTCGACATGGTCGCCGACTTCGCGGCCAGACAGGGCGTGTGCGTGGCGCCCAACGACGTGTACGCGCAGGGTGGCGCCGGTGGTGAGGAGCTGGCCCGCGAGATTCTCGCCGCGCTCGAACGCGGCGGATCGAACTTTCACCCCCTGTACGACGCCGCGCTGCCCATCCGCGAGAAGATCGACACCATCGTGCGCAAGGTGTATGGTGGTGACGGCGCGGACTATTCGGCAAAGGCTGATCGCGCGATCGATTATCTGGAATCCATCGGGCTCGGCCAGACGCCCATCTGCATGGCCAAGACGCAGTATTCGTTCACCGACGACCCGGCGCGTCTGGGTCGCCCGAGCGGCTTTCGCATCACGCTCAACGAAGTGCGTCCGTCG
>Ga0207652_10004675_pt1 | contig 11106 bp, 7 predicted proteins | sample KBSC63BmetaG_FD_184334 | JGI IMG/M metagenome (GOLD analysis project Ga0207652, IMG submission 184334) | Corn rhizosphere microbial communities from Kellogg Biological Station, Michigan, USA - KBS C6-3B metaG (SPAdes) (version 2) | ecosystem: Host-associated > Plants > Roots > Rhizosphere ... | reverse complement strand
ATAATGCAGGCTGAACCCGTAAGCGTCTTTGGCGATATACTTTCTGCTCTGCACCGCCGGATCTCCGTCATGGCCCATATCGTTCACGCTGTCCAGCGTGCTGCCGTTCACCGCCTTCAGCCAGCCCTGCAGTGTATAGGCATAGTCCAGTCCCTGCACCTGGTTCTGACCGATCAGGGTTCTTGCCAGCGGGCCGTGTTTATAGTATTCATAGTGCGCTTCGTGTTCTACCGTTACCGAGTCCGCCGTTGTGTACACGTCCGTCAGCCAGTTCTCGGCCTCTATCCATTAAGGAAGCTCAAACGGTTCATCAGGGTTATTTTCCGCAGAAATGACAATATATTTGTAAAGTTTTCCATATTCTGGGCCTCCAGCAAGGTCAATACACCTCTGCCGTATTTCACTGATCTTTTCAAATGGAACATTTCCATCTAGCATGTCAGAAATATTTTCCATTTCTATTAATTCAATTAGAACTCGGATAAAGGATATTTCGCTATTTGCGACATTAAAGAAAAAAGTCCTTCCAGAATCCAATATGCAGACCTTCCCATCCTGATTGTTCGTAGCATAATCATATCCATTCGAGCTCGTTCCAAAAATAAAAAAAGAATCCGTGTATACCGGAAATTGAAGAAAATGAAACTCGGTTATTAATTGCGGAGAAACACTAATATTTGAATACGTAGTAATCGATGAAAATAAATCAAATTTACTAACATTAGAAACAATTTTGTTAATATCGAAGCTAATTTGAAAAGGAACACTTATCTTATTTTGGGTAATCTCATTGGTGATTTGTTTGAAACGAATTTTGCCGAAAATAGAATCTATCCCCGATTGATATTTTGTAAAAAAGCGATACAAAAGTGATGGCCTGTTATCCATTTAATCTTTTTTATTTTCAAGAGTAGATTTGGGTTGGGGGTTTAGATTGGATGGAGCTATCTGTAACATTTTGACTGGATAAAAATTAGAATTCCCATTTGCTCTATAATAAATTATGGCAAAAGATACTTTTTTATTTAGGGCTCCGGAAGCTGATTGCGCGTCCGAATAGAAAGAACCCCATCCTCCAGTGATAAAAGAGCCCGGTTGAACTTTAGACATATCTGGAAATTGCCTGTTCATTACCTCTAGTGAAGATGCGTAGTAAATGCCTACAACACCTGGGCTTGGCAGTTGAGTATTTGTTCTGGAGTTATTAGCGGCTGCAAACTTGATTACAGAAGAATAATCATTTTGACTAAGTCCAAAACTTGTAGCATCTTGTAAAAACTCCATTTCCTTTGGGTTTGTAAAATCATTTAGGAGTAGTGGATCTCCACTAGCGATTTGATCTACTGTAAGCAATATTCCGGTTAGAGTTAACGCCTTACCAAAGTTATGCCACAACTTTGTATAGCCGGCCCCTCTATGTAATTGAGAAGGCAGAGCGACTCCGATTTCTTGGGTCTTCAATTATGCTATAACAATTAATCCAAACTCAGGTACAGGAATTGAGAAAGGAAAAATTCTTATAAAGATTAAACAATATGCTGGGGCGATCACAGCCGGAACTCTGGCCAGCCTTTTTAATCAAATCGTTAGATATTTTCGTCAAAATGTTTATCTATTATTGAAAGACGAGGTTTAAAATAATGAAAAAAGCCTCTTTCCCACAATTCAAGAACAGCATGTTCCATTGATTTTCGATTTACACTATTGAGTATAATTAAACCAGGTTGAGAAATATAAATCCCCGAACCCATATCCTGTGTCAATCTTACGGGGTCGTAAAAAAACACCTCATATAAATCACCATTTTCCATTTTTACAAAAACATCATTCCTATACCCTTTCATTTCATATTCAAAATCATCTGATTCTGAATATCCTGCTTTAAAGATTAATTCTGGCGGTTTTTCCATTAATTTGCCGATTTAACTGTTATTCTGTTTAACAATGATTGAAATTCTTGTCCAGAAATTTTGCTTGTTGGTACTATTTCAAAATGACCTAAATCCTTGCCCTGTTGTATTATCTTTAAACCTTTAGGTAGGTTTGTTATCTGATACGCTGCACCCCTAATATTGGTAAGTTTGGGTTGATCTACATGAACAGACAAGCCGCGTACTGTTTGATCCGTGTATTTATATTCGCCACCCTTAAGTTGAAATAGTGGATTTTTTCCATTAGCACCTCTATAAATATAAGAATTGCCACCATTATATTCAACAATTGGAATATTTGCTTCAACATTGGAGAGGGACCGTCGTGTGAAAGAATTCGTCATGGGCTCTCTTGGAGTAAACCCGACTTCAGGAAACAATCCTGCTGTTGCAGGCAGCATTGCAGCATCAGATGCTGCTCCCATGAACGTCCACAAATTCTTATTTGCATGCTGCATATAAAAATTAGCAGCTATTATCGCATTCTTGCTATTGAGGCTTTTGTTATTGATTATTTGGGCATCAACATTATTGAATTCATTTGAGCTCATCATAGCAATCGTGCCTAACCCATTGTAATATCCTTGTACTGCATTCTGAAAGTCACCGGCATCTCCTAAATTCAGTTTATTTTTAAGTATATAGTCGACTACTCCTCTATTAAGATTCGCTTTAGCATTATCATTATAAAAACCTTGATTATTCTTTAATCTGCTCCTGATTTCACCACTTGCCATTTTAAGCGCATCCACCAATTGAGGATTGGAAAGTGTATCTCCCAATGGATCAGAAAACAAAATCGGATTACCATTAAACGCAGCATACGGGCTTATCTCCACGGCCGGGTTCGGATCGAGATTCCATCTTCTCCCACTTCTGGTATCATACTCCCAGAACTCCGCCGTGTTGTGATTGCCAGCGCCTGCGATTTCGTCGGATTTCATCTGACCGTTAAACCCATAAGTATAAGTCGCCGCGTTGAACTGCCTTCCCGGCATCTCCATGCCGCCCGGATAATAGTCTTGTGCGGATTTGACGTCGGCGGTGTAGTAAGCGATCTGGCTCGGGATGCCGGTGACCGCTGTGCCGAACTTCTTGTCCGAGACCGTGGCAAGGACATTGCCCAGATGGTTCGTTAATTCAAAGAGCTTCTGGCCTCTGGTGAAGGTAAATAAACTTCCCGATCCCAGGTGATCCAGGTACTGGGGTGTGGTGCTGAGGAGAGCGGGGTTCGTGATCGTGCCCAGTCTCGATGATCCGTAAAGATCCCGCTCCTGCATCGTCATGTGCTCGCCACTGTAAGTAGTCAGGATATTACCCTGCGCATCCCGGACATACCAGGTATTCGTGCTGCCCACCGTCTTGCCGATCCGGTTGCCTGTGGCATCGTATTGGTAGCTGACGCTCTTCGATGGGATTGTCAACAGCTTTCCGTACACGCTCCAGCTCATCGGAGTCGTGATGCCTGCCTGCTGGTCTTCTGTCAGGTTGCCGGCTGCATCGTAGGTGTAGTTATCTGCGCTCTGGTCATCCAGATCATTCGGATAATTTCCGGAAGGCACGCCGTCCGTGATATAGCGGAGCTTATTTGTTGTATCCTGATAATGATAGGTCATGCTGTCCATGGCAGGTGTAGCGCCGTAACCATGACGGATATAAGTCAGAATATTGCCGTTCGGATCGTAGCTCGCTTTTTCTTTGTAATCATTTGAAGGCGTAAGGCCGCTCGTCCAAAGATTGATTCCGTTGTTGGTGCCGTTCAGCATATCCATGCCCGTTAGCCGGTTCAGCTGGTCGTACCGGTAATTGTACAGCTTCGGAGCGTTCAGGATCCCGATGTTCACCGCCATCGAAGAGATATTGCCGTTGTACAATCCTTTGTAAGAAGCGCCCAGTTTACTTTGCAGACCCGTGTCCAGTGCGCTCCCGTTGATCGGGAAATAGTCTGAATTGAAATAATGCAGGCTGAACCCGTAAGCGTCTTTGGCGATATACTTTCTGCTCTGCACCGCCGGATCTCCGTCATGGCCCATATCGTTCACGCTGTCCAGCGTACTGCCGTTCACCGCCTTCAGCCAGCCCTGCAGTGTATAGGCATAGTCCAGCCCCTGCACCTGGTTCTGTCCGATCAGGGTTCTTGCCAGCGGGCCGTGTTTATAGTATTCATAGTGCGCTTCGTGTTCCACGGTTACCGAGTCCGCCGTCGTGTACACATCCGTCAGCCGGTTCTCGGCGTCATAGCGGTAGAAATGCAGGAAGGCGTCCGGTTTGCCCGGCTGGTAGGAGACGCTGTTTACTTTGCCGCTGACCAGGTCGTAGGCGTAGTCGATCCGTTTGTACTGCTGGTCATTTGTTCCCATGGGACTTGTCGCTCCGTAGTCCTGCAGCAGGCTGCTCACGTTGCCTTCGATATCGTAATTATAATAAGTGGAATAAACAGGTTCCGATCCCTTTTGTCCCGGCGTGATGCTGCTGAAAGATACCCGGTTTCTTAAGGTGGAAGGATTCTGCAGTAGCAAGGGATCGATGCCCGTTGCCGGCAGATCATAAACGGTATTAGTAACCTGGTAGCGGTTCGTGGTGTTATTACCCAGCCAGCTGTTCCAGTTGTCCGGTACTTTCGTGGTGCCGGTCGTAACCGCTCCCACCCCGCTGTTGATCTGTCCTACTTCCGTGATCCGGCTTAAGGGATCATAGAGGGTGTAACTGTAATTACCTCCTTCGGAAAGCTGTTTGGCGTTTTGGCTCAGCACAAGACGACCCAGCCGGTCGTACCAGAAGCTGGTCTGACCGGCATCGGGGGTCTTCTGGGCAATCATGGTATTGAGTGTATTGTACCGGTACTGTGTTGCCAATCCGTGCCGCTGAGGCAATTGCAGGTTGCCCGCGCGGTATCTTCCTACCGAATCCAGCCAGGCCGTATCATACCTTCTTATCACGCCTGCCGGCGGAACGGTCTTCACCAGATTACCCGCCTGATCATAATAATATAATGTGTAGTGGTATTCGCTGATGGAATCCGTGAGCGTGAGCAGTTCTTTGCTTGCCGCCTGCAGGCATTTGCCGACATAGGCGCTGTCGAAGCTGCCTTTCAGGGAATCGCTGTAGAGCGTGAAGACATTTGTCGCCATCGCTGCGGCATAGCTGGTGGTGTCGGCGCAGCGAGCAGGGACAGCAGGAGCCATTACCGGCAGCAGAGAATCCGTTTCGTCCGGGCAGAGCATGGGGCCGGAAGATATTGAACAGCAGTCAGGGTAGGAACCGCATTTTTGGTAGTATAACTCCCGCACCTGGTTCCAGGTCATATTGGTTCCGAATTTCTCATTGATGAAATCCGTGAAGGCGTCGGTTACCTTGACTGAATCGGGATCAATTGTCCAGGGATAAACCTCCGTGGTATTAAATAAATTTAGCCCCGCGCCAACCATAGTCCAGTTTCTTGCCGTTAGCGTGGCGACAGCCTGATCACTTGTGGAAGTTCTGTTTTGCGCTCCTGTACCAAAACTTAAAACCCCACCGGTTACCGGAGAACCATTCGCTTTTTCAATCAGGATGCTGTCGACCCAGCCCGACGACAAAAATCCGCCCAGAATAAGGTATTTTGGAACGATTGAAATATCCAGGTTAGGGGTGTATTGACCCATCGCCGGTTGAATCTGCATAAAGTTCAGCTCCGGGAAATTAACTCCGGGATCGGGAAGATATTCGTTTAAAGGCCTTCCCGCTGAATCGGACGGCGAAAGCTCTGTCCTGACAAGTTTCATGTGATGGTTATTGACAAAACTTCCGAACCGGTTATTCTTAAAATACGTTGAAGAAGAATTAGCCTGTCCATTTAGAAAATCGATGTATTCTATGGAACTGATCTGGCTGAAATTTCGGATATTTTGCGAACTGTTTAAAGTGGAATCCTGCGTACTGTGAAAACTAAAGGATTTCGTTTCCTGCGGCATATAGCCTCGCAGATTTCTTAATTTGCCTAAGTTAACGGCAAATTTGCCAGAATAAGAATTGTAATTATCAAATCCAAAAACTCCCTTTACATCCGGATGATAAACTGTGACTGTTTTGGTATTTGTGCCAGGGTAAATATGAGACACCATAAAATTCCTTAACGTAACAAAACCAGGAGCATACTGCGTATTCAGTCCATAGCCACTTGAGGAAACATCATAAATGTTGGTTACCGAATCAGAAAGGTTTCCTTCTGGTTTGATCCTTTTACCGTCTCCGAAATCAATATAACAATCGATTCCACACCGGATCGCGTCCAGTGAATCTACAGGTGCATCAAACTGATAATACCGCATTCCGGTAACCCCGTTACATGGCGCTTTCTGTCCTGCCTTGAGTTGTAAACGGAATTTGCCGCTGGACAACGCAGTAAGGGTGCCAACGGTTTTGTTTATTGCGCTGCTGTTCCAGATCTGGGCAAAAGACGCGTTAACCTGGTCGGTCGTGCTGTCCACCGTATTGCCAATCAGGTTGCCCGCTACATCAAAAACCCCCTTGGGTCCTTCAGGCGGAGTAATATTGCCGGCAAATGTGCGCATGTCCAGATCAACATAACCGCTGGCCGGATCCAGGTAAATGGATTTGTACTCATCGAGTAAATTGTCCAGCTCGTTGCAGGTGGTGGTTGTCGTATCGTGGCAGGAGCAGTTGTTGGCAACTCCAACAGGGTCCGGACCGGTAAAGGAAATCTGCGTACCGGATAACCAGACCGGATCGCTTGATTCAGATGAGCCGCTTGTTCCGCGAACGGCGTTGTTTCCAACTGGAGTGGATAATGCAATTGTTTGATTCGGGCCTGCATTCGCAATGGCCGAACTGCTGGCAGCAAAAATCACATCAACCCAATAATTGCTTTCCTGATAACTATTGGTCGGAAATACCGCACTGTCCGTAACGGAGTAGAGCCCGTTGGGTCCATCCGTTCCGTCAGCAAGCGCGGTTAAAGGTCCGTGTATAAGTGCCGAGTCAAAATATTCCGTCGTACTTGTATAATTGCCTGCACTGCTGAAATATGCCGCGACATAAGTTGTTCCAGATGTTATGGCAACCGGTCTGTCAAATAAAACAGTTTGCCAGCCGGAACTTGTCTCTCCCGTAAAAGTGGCCCGGGCAAGTCTCGCACCGCTGCCGGTATAGAGTTCACCAATATGGGTACCGGAATTGCCCGTCGTTTTATAAAAACGGATTCCGGTAACATAACCGGTTTTATTACTCCTGAATTTAACGCCCGTTTCAATGGCAGAACCGTCGTTGCCCGTACCGCCCAACGGAGTCTGCGTGGTAAAAATGCTGTCTGTCACATCCAGGTTCAGCACATCCACCCTTACCTGCGATATACTGCTGCCGCCATTTACGGACAAGCGGAATATATAACTGCCCTGGATCAATCCGGAAACAGTAGTGGTTACTGTAGTTGAGTCGACAATCGAGGGTGTGTTGGGTCCCGATACCAGGCTCCATGCATAACTGCTGATTGGTCCGATCGATCCGCTCCCGTCCAGGGTTGTAGATGATGCTGGTGAAGCAATGGCCTGGTTATTTCCTGCGTTTGCGGTTGCATCTGTAAGAGAATTCACCTGGACCGTTATCTGTGAAGTACTGCTGCCGCTGTTGAGAGATAATTACTCTGGGCCGAGGTTCCGCCGGATATCGTTTGGGTAGCAGGCTACGAATTCTCTGCTTTTCACGCCCGCATATCTGCTGCGTGAACGGTTTCAGATCAGTCACGGCTACCGATTGTTGAGAACGAAAGCCTATCACAGCTGATACCAGTTGCCTGATCGTTCTTGACAAAATTGGCGAGCTGCAGATCCTGTGCTGGCAAAGAATCTTTCCCGTAGTTCCGGCGGGATTGTGTTCTTTCTATCTGAGTTTTATATAATACCCATCCTACAAATGGGGTACATCGTGCCGTTCCTTAACTATTAATAAAGACCAGGAAGCCGGTTGGCCTTGTTTGTATTGATGAATGCTCTTCAAAGTGCGATCATAACGCAGGAATAACGGAGGAAAGACGCAGGAAGAGGGATCTTGAGATTCCCGGGAGGCTGGTGATGCGCGAGAAGAGAACTTATCTGTCAATAATAATTCTCAAAAATCGAACCAATGTAGGAACTCCTTCGCAAAAACGCAGAATTTGTAACCTCCGATATAGGAATTGAAAAAAGCATGGTGTAAAACCGGGAATACCATTATTTTATAAGCGCTCGCGCTGAGCGGATTGTTGCACCGGTTCAATCCGGATAAATCTCTAAACGCTTCATTCCGGAAATCCGCAGGATGCCGCTCCAGGGCTGTCGGTTGATAAAGCAAATGGGCTCATTTGCTGGGAAAAGCTCAAAAATAGGCTCATGATGTCCTATAATAGGCTCATGAAACCTCTGGAACCGGGTAAATAAAAGAAGCTCCCTTGTAACCTTTTTCCCCTTCCCCACTCTAATAAAACAAAACAACCTAATCATCCAAAAATCAATCAGTATGGCAACCCTGCACCAATTACAAAAAACTCTTTTCATTACCTATGCCGTTGTTCCCATCGTAGCCGGACTGGATAAATTCACCAACCTGCTGACCAATTGGTCAGATTATTTAGGCGCAAATATTAAGTCCGCCCTTCCCATGGATCCCCTGGCTTTCATGAAGATTATCGGGGTAATCGAAATCGTTGCGGGAATCCTGGTGATCCTGAAACCCGTCTTTGGCGCTTATCTCGTAATGGTCTGGCTGATCTGTATAGCCCTGGTCCTCATTATTGGCGGGAACTATTTTGATGTGGCTGTCCGGGATCTCGTGATGGCAGTGGGCGCATATTCTTTTGCACAGGTTACCCTGCTCACTAAAAAACCCGCGTCTCTGTAATAAGCGAAGAATAACGATTGCTTCCCATTTTATCTTAAAAATTTAGTAAAAATAAATACCCGTAAATGAATTTATCCGAACCCAGGCCCTATCCGAACGGTCATTCGATCATAAAACAACTGGTAAGCGAACAGATTTTTTCAAAAAATAAAACAATATTAAGTAAAGAAGAAAAGATAGAATCCATCACACAGCATTTCCGCGAGATCATGCTGGTCCTGGGATTAGACCTGAATGATGACAGCCTGAAGGATACCCCTGCACGGGTTGCCAGAATGTATATCCGGGAAACATTCAGCGGCCTTGATGAAGAGAACGAACCGGATATCACGCTGTTTGAAAACAAATACCACTATTCGGAGATGCTGATCGAAAAAAATATCTCCGTTTATTCAACCTGCGAGCATCATTTTGTTCCGATCATCGGCAAAGCCCATATCGGTTATATTCCCAACGGCAGGGTGGTCGGACTTTCCAAACTCAACCGGATCGTGGACTATTTTTCCAGACGACCGCAGGTGCAGGAAAGACTGACCGTAGAAATTGCTGCCTATCTGAAAAAGGTTTTACATACGGAAGATGTTGCGGTGCTTATTGATGCAACCCATTTATGCGTGGCATCCAGAGGTATCCGGGATGCAGACAGCAGCACGATAACCAGCAGCTTTAACGGGCAATTTCTGAATACCACGAGAAGATCGGAATTTAATTTCCACCTGAACAATAAATAACTCCGCAATCCTGCGGCATCGGTGAACCGGGCTGCCAAACCTTACCAGGAATGTGTCACCAGCTTCTTTAAATAATCGCTGCTGATCTCATTATCTGTAACTGCGGAAAGGCCTTCACCATCTTTCAGTTGCAGGGCGGACTGCTTCATAGCGCGGATAGCAGTTTTCAGAAAACCCGGGCCCAGGCTGAGCCGGGCAACGCCAATTTCTTTCAATGCTTTAATATCGGGTATTCCGGGCCCGGCGAGTATATTCACCGGACCGGGAATTTCCGCTACCAGAGTGGTAATTTCCTTTTTATCGCTCAGCATAATCGGATAAAACCCATCGGCCCCGGCCTCGAGATATGCTTTGCCGCGTTTGACCGCTTCTTCCCATTTTGCTTCACTGGTTTTCCATTCAGTTCCCTTTACAAACACATCGGTGCGCGCATTGATAAAGAGCGAAACGCCCATGGCTTCGGCCGTCTCCCGCACAATCTTCAGTCTTTTGCAATGCACATCCACCGGAAAAAGTTTCCGGTGGATCAGGTCATAATCTTCGATATTTATTCCTACAACGCCCGACTGCACGATGAGCCTGATATTCTCCTGAAGTTCCGCCCGGTTATTTGCATAACCGCTTTCAATATCCGCGGTTACGGGAATATTTACGCTGAGGACAATTTTTGCCAGGATATTAATCAGTTCACTGAACCGGATATTCTCGCCATCGGGCATACCGTGAGTATACGCAATAGATGCACTGGCAGTGGCAATTGCCGGATATCCCAGCTCTTCCAGCAGGGCGGCGCCCAAAGGATCCCAGATATTGGGCAGGATCAGTAAGGTTTCGCCGAAATGCAGTTCGCGGAATATTTTGGCCTTGCGTTGCAGTGCTTCATTTTTCAACATAGCTGGGAGAAATTAAAAATCTACGGGCATTCATAGGTCAGGAACGCCGGCAGATGACAAAATTAACCATTACCCGGCAAGGAAGATTCATAAACATTGCGCTTCCCGATATTTCCTTATTTTGTGATTCAAAAAATACAGCCCCGACCAACGGCCATGCTGAAAACCCTGTTTGCACTGCTTATCGCTTTAATATCCGCCCCTACCGCTTTTTCCCAGGAAACGGATGTATTCCCCCCGGATTCCGTTAAAAAAGAAATTAAAGCGATTCCCATCAGCAGTTCCCTGCACATCGACGGCCTGCTCACGGAACCGGAATGGTCGCTTGCCGCTCCTTCCCCGCGTTTTATTCAGATAGAACCCGCGCAGGGCAAGCCGGCGAATTTTGAAACGCAGGTGAAAGTGCTGTATAACCGGCAGTTCCTCTATGTGGGTGTTATTGCAAGGGATTCATTGGGTAAGAAAGCCATCATGGCAACCGACTTCATGCGGGATTTTGATTATCTGCGGCACGACCTGATCTCGCTGGCATTTGACGGATTTAATGACCGGCGCAATGCGATGTCTTTTGTGACGAACGCCTACGGTGTACAGCGCGATTTGCTTTCCTTCGATGATCTGTATTATGATCTCGACTGGGACGGACTCTGGAAAGTGCGTACCAATCGGACCGACTCC
>Ga0207652_10004674_pt1 | contig 11106 bp, 10 predicted proteins | sample KBSC63BmetaG_FD_184334 | JGI IMG/M metagenome (GOLD analysis project Ga0207652, IMG submission 184334) | Corn rhizosphere microbial communities from Kellogg Biological Station, Michigan, USA - KBS C6-3B metaG (SPAdes) (version 2) | ecosystem: Host-associated > Plants > Roots > Rhizosphere ... | reverse complement strand
TTCCGAACCGACCCTTACGTGGTGACGAAATTTGCTTCCACCCTCGCGGTGCGAACGTGGGCATCCGGATACTCGGGTACGACCGTACTCGCTCGCATATTTCAAGTGTACGGCGCCGATGATGATGGGACAAAAGTGCTCAACTATGCAGCTCGTAGATTGCGAGCCGGCCTACCGTGCGAATTCGGGAGTGGCAGAGGTGTAAGAGACTGGATTTATGTTGACGACGTGGCGGCGGGATTAGTTGCGGCTCTCGATGATTCGATTTCCGACCGGGTTGAGGTCGATATCGGTTCAGGCGAGCTCCGCTCAATCCGGGTAATGGTCGAGGCGTTAGCCGATCTGCTTGGAGCCAGTCGGGAGATGCTGAGCTTCGACGCGGCGCGGGACCGCGGTGACTCCAAGCTCGAACTCGCAGCCGCACCGTGGCCGGGTTGGCGAGCAGTCATTCCGCCTCAGCAGGGACTACAACGTCTCGTTACTGATGTTGCTCTCTCGTCGACCGAGGCGGCGAAGCCATGAATGTCATCCTTGGCGGTGGATTCGCCGACCGCGAATTGACGCCACTCGGCATATTTGGTCGGAGCGGTGGAACGGCTGCTTTTGGGATCAAGGCCCTCATGCGTCATTTACGAACGATCCATGCATGCGGGAAATTGTAATGACGAACGCGGAGGGTGAGTTCCACGAATTCGAAGCGAAGCTCGCGAACTTCCATCGCAGCTCTTGGACTGATCTCCCGGCTCAGTGCTCGCCGCTTCGGAACCCCGAGCCCGTGCCGACGCCATTCCTGCACTCGCATCTCGCAACTCCCGAAGATCCGTGCTGGGCGTGGCCTAACTATCTGCTTTGGTTGTACGCTGCATTTGGCCCGATGTTCGCGGACAACTTTCCTGCCGCGTACACCCGGAAGTACTGGACCCGTCAGGCGGAGCGTGCCACGAATCGAATCAATCGGGTCCGATACTCGCATGACGTGCACTGTTAGCCCACGACCTCCCGTGCGTCGCGTCCGGATCTGCTATTTTAATTCGTGGGCCGATGCGTTGGAACCGATTGATGCCTACTTGGCACGCTTGCAGTCGCTCGATCTGAAATCGCGGGTTGCGCCGCCGCAGAGCCCGGAGTTGCTGCGCAAGGCTCGCTTGGATTGCGAGTGGTACGGTGAAAACGCGCGTTGTTTCCTCGCGATGCGCGGACCGGGCCTCGAATTCCACCACCCATGTGTGTGCGGTCCCACGGGCCTCCTGACTTTCGCGCAGTCGAAAAGGCCTGAAAACGAGGAGCTGTGGCTCATCACGATGGCTCACCAACCGCAGTCCCTCAGTCCGATCGGCGCAAAGGTGTTCGCGATTCTACGCCAGGGCGGTGTCCACATACTCTATTACGCGTTTGACGAGGCGAGTCGGTTTATGCCGTGTTTTCGCGAAGTCGCTCCTCATCTCGATGTGCTGATCCATGACGAAGCGCCGCTCGATCCGGTGGGTGCCGCGGCTCTGCGACCGGACTGTGCACGCGTGCACCGGAGCTGGGTGGCGAATTTCGTACCCTTTTCCGTGCCGTTCAATTCAGCGCCGGAGCGCAAAATCTTGTTTCTTGGATCGCAATTAGGGCTGACGGATCATCGCAAGCGTCAGATCGATTTCCTGAAAAAACGATTCAAAGACTTGTTCGTTGCGAGCACCGATCACACGGTTGGCATGGCCGATCGCGGGACCCTCAACCGGTATAAAGTCGGCCTATGCCCAGAAGGTAGAAAATTTAGGACGCCCGCGATGAGCGAGACCCACACGGATCGGCCGTTCTGGTCCGGTGTGTTGGGCCTCGTTCCGGTTTCCGAAAACTCGAAAGCAGGCAATCGCCTCGACTCACTCGCGGCGCAGAATCTCATCGTGCGCTATGAACACGGTGACCTGGAAGGACTCGCGGCTGCCTGCGAGCGCGCGCTAGAGATGCCGAACGACGATCGCCACCGAATCTACGAGCATTTCAATCGTTCTGAAACGATCGGAACCGTCGTCGCCGACGGGCTCGCCCGCTTTTACTCCCGTTCGCAAGCACGTCCTTGATCACAGTCTCCGTGACCGTGACCGGACCTTGTCAGTGGCCCAAGGACTGCGCTTGCCGCGCCAATCCCTCGAGCTCGTTGATATGCGTTTCCCAAAGGGCGAGGTCCGGGTTAACCGGGGGCAGGAGATTGGGCATCAGCTTCAAAGCGTAGGCGCCGAGAACGTGGCCCATACTGCGATCAGCGAATAAGCGGCGGAGTTCGGCGACCACGCGATCCGCGCTTCCGGCCGCGAGCGCCGTGCGAAGTTGTGGAATGGATGCGCCAATCCGCGCCCCGACGGAACGGATCGCGCCCGCAATTTCTTCAACCAGCCTTACGTCTGCGGTGGGAGCTGCGAGGCCTGCGAGTCGCGATAATTTGCCGGCGGTGGCAACGCTCAGGTCGAAAGCCCCGGGGTGGATGAGGGTGGTATTTCTCAGGCGGGCACCGCGGTCATTGACGTTGTGCACCAAGCCCGTCGGCCATTGGGCGAGCCGTTCGTCCAGGGCGCGCCAGTCGCCATAAATGAAGCTTGGAATCTGCTCGGCATAGTTACCTGGCACCACCGGTTGGCTTTGGCCGGCATCGTACCCTGAGTTCGTATAAATCGACTTTTCCGCGCTGGCAGTGTGTCGCCTCGTTGGATCAGCCGGATCGGCGGCAAAATCCAGACCAAACAGATAGATCGGTGCGCAGCCAAGATACCGCGCCAAGTCGAGTGCGGTGCTGCCGCAACTTTCCGTCGCGAGAACCTCTGTCTTGCGAACTCCCTGTAATGCGAGCCAATCGAGCGTGAGTTGCGCGCTCGAAATGAATGTCCGCGAGGGCGTCGGAACCGCAGCGTGCCACTCGGGAGGGCTCACGGCGGAAAGCACGATGTGGCGGGGCGCGGCGACGCCCTCTGGCAAACACTTCGCCGGCACCTTGGCCACATCGATGGAAACGGCGAAGTCGGCGGCGACGCCATGGCGAGATAAAGTCCGGAGAGCGGAATCTGCACTGAACACCACCGCATGGTTAGCGTGTCGTGCCAGCACTGGCCCGGAAACGTCCAGCGATGGACCCGCGCCGCACACGAACGCTGGCTGTCCGGACAGCGCGGCCTTCCATTCCGGGGGAACGCGCCGCTGAATATACTCAGTCACATTAGCAAGGACGTGGCTTTGCCACCGGAATCCGTCCTTTTGGCGTGTTACGCGCGCCCGATGGTAACTTTCGAGAGAGGCACGGACCTCGGAAATAACCGGTGAGTATAACGCCGACTTTGCCGCGACTGCCGAGGTGACGAAGACGGACGGCAGGCGATTAGACGTCCGCAGGACGAAGGCATCCAACGTCGCGGCGAATGATTCAGTTGGCGCGTCGATCTTCACGACCGACGTGGTCTCGCGCCGAAGTCCAGTCGGCCAGCGATAGGTCGCAGCCGTATCCACCGCCCACAGGATCTCGCGGTAGGCGCTGAAATCCACGCCGGCGACACCATCTAGCGGGCCCACGATGACACTCGTCAATGCGCCGGGATAAAGTTGTGAAAGCAGGATGCCTGTCACGACAGCATCCGTATCCGCCGGTCGCTGAGCAAGCAACCGGTATCGATGACGTAACGCTTGCCAGTTGTGATGCGGCCTTGGCGGGCAGTTACCGGCTGCGATACGTTGTGTTTCTCGACGCCAGGAAGGAGTGGGCTCAATTGAGCTGACGGTGGGAGTCACCGCCGGAACTACGACCATTTCAATCGTGACGAAACGATCGGCACCGTCGTCGCAGACGCGATCATGGCGGCTCATCGCTGAGCCGAACCAAGCGTACGGTTTCCGCTGCCCTTGCGTGTGTATGGCGAAAGCCACCCGGCTTGGCCCCCGATGCGTTTGCGGCCAACGACCGGTCCATCGCCGCAGGCGTGCTCGGCGGCGGGCCGCGGATGAGGCTGCGGCGATCGCCCCTCCAAGGCGGACGCCGAACGAACCGTTCACCGCAGAGTCCGCAGATGAATGCGGACGAACAATCACGCACCGCGTCTGAAGGTAAGGCGAACCGTTCCCGGTGAGCCGCTCCGATGAGCGTCCTACCGGGACGGCCACCATATGCCGAGTGTGACGGAGTGAGCCCCAGAGCGCATTCGCTTTGCTGTGTCGGTGAGTTGATGTGAGCAATCGATACGCGCAAAGCTGCCGGGTAAAAAGCGGGTGCTAGTCGTGCAATAAACTTGTCATCGACGCATCGCTAAGCGTGGATCGTGCGCATGGCCGATCCTACCGTTGGGGTGCTCACTGAGGCAGAACGTGCAGCAAAGTTTGCAACGTGGCTGAAACCGCTGACGCCGGTCCGGTCGGCACGACAGGCCACGATCGACAAAGTATCGCCGTGGCGAAAGCAGTTCGTCGACGCGCAGCGGTCCGGCTTTAGCTGGACGCAACTGGCGAAAGAGATCGGGCCGCGTGACGACATCGGCGTAAAAGTCTCTGGACGCACGCTGATGGAGTACGTGATCGAAGCCTGCCGGCAAGCAGGCGAGCCGCTCCAGTTAAACGCGCCAACGCGCGCGAGTCGTGCCCGCACGAAGCAGAAGACACGTGCGGCGAAAGCTGCCGGGAATAGCTCATCCAAGTCCGACTCAAGCCCAGCCGGCTCGTGAGGCTGGTAGAGCAGTGCATTATCGGTACGGCAAATCTTGCACGCCGTACGCGCGCGTGCGCTTTGAAGTCCGCACCAGAAGAAGCGGATAAAGTGCGGGACCTATGCGGAGATCGTGCGCACGTTCACCGCGCGGTTTGCCCATCCCATGCGGCGCGACGTGCAAAAGACGTGCGCGAGGTCCGCGCATCGTTTTCACGTACCCGGTGTTGGCCAGGCGCGAGCCTTCGGAGGCAAAAAGCGGCGCGACTAAAACTTGCGCGATCGGCCCAGCACACCGCGGAACCGCGAGTTCACGAAAATAACGAATTGCGCAAGTTTCGGGAGCTTCCGCATTGCGCATTAAGGCTCACACATCGAATTCATTACGCGAAGAATGTCGTGGACCTCGCGCAGCTTTTTTGGCGGGGTTGGCCTGCCCGCCTTTGCCGCGGCGTCGCCGGGTTAAACCGGATTGAACAAAACCTGCGCAATCGATGAATCATCGGATGGACGATCCCCGGCTCGACGCGATCGTGGCATTTTGCCGGCGTTCAACCAAAGGCGCCTCAGTTCGTGTGCTCAAGGCGGTCCTGAAACACGAAGTGCCGCGACGTACACTTCAATCGTGGTTGGCGCGGCTTGTCACCGCACGTCGGCTGAAAGTGCGAGGTGCCGGCAGGGGCACGAGATACTACGTGCCGGAGGCCGTGGCGCGTCCGGTGGCGGTTCCGTCGCCAACGGCGCTGCGTTTGTCGCCCTCGGTCCCGCCGGCGCCACCGGTCCCGGCATCGAGCGGCGCGGCGCAGCCGATCCCGCGCGCCCTGACGACGATTGATTTCAGTGCCGGCAACACCGAGACCGAAAGACTCACAACGGAGGCAGCGGCCCCGGAATTGGCGGCAAAGTCTGTCATGCCCAGAGCTCAATCTTCCCCTGCGCCGGTGCCCCCGGCTCGCTATCCGCAGCGGGGAATCGCGTCGGCCACCGCGCCCTCGCATGCCGCGATTCCGTCCTCGCCACCCAAGACCATCCCTGTCCCGTCGGCACCCAAACCTGTGCCGTCGCCTCCGATCGCCCCGGCCGGCTCAGGCCAGTCCGAGTTGGAAAAGTGGTTTGGTTCATTCTTTCAATAGTCGTCAGCAAACCCCGTTCCGGCGAAGTTCGGATTCATGCAGATGCGGCCGGGTGGGGAAATCCGATGGCGACGTGCACAGCAAAACTGCGCCGATCACAGCGCGTGCCAGCCCCTGAAAATGCGAAGGCCCCGGACGGAGCCGGGGCCTTGTTGCACTGAATTACACAACAGACGAGTCGCTGGAGGACAGGATTCGACGTCCCCGCCGTGAGGCGGAACTTACTCGACTCCCTGGATCTCGCCGGGGCCTCCGCAGGGGGAATGGTTCGACCGTTATGCCCTGAGCCCGTCGAACGGGTTTCGCCTTTGCCTGGCCGCCGTATAACCGGCGGCCAGGATGGGCGAATCAGGACAATCCCTGAACGGAGTATTACTGGATCAGACGCAGCGCACTCTGCGCGCTCTGGTTGGCTTGGGCCAGCATCGCGGTGCCGGACTGGACCAGGACGTTCCAGCGCGCGAGCTGGGTACTTTCCTGAGCCACGTCGACATCGACGATTCGGCTATTGGCCGCTTCCAGGTTGGTCTGGTTCGTGGTGAGGACTTCGCTCGCGAATCCGAGGCGGCTTTGTTCCGCACCGTTGTTCGCGCGCATCGTCGACACATTGTCAATTGCCGCCTTGATGTCGGTCGACAGATTGACGTTATTCAAGGACCCGAACGAACTTGTCGAGGCGAGGTTGCCAACCGCGCCGGTGGCCGTCGAGGCCAAGTCCTTGGCGTTGATCGTCACCGTCTGCGCCGCATCCTCCGACACCTTGACACTTGAGACGATGCTCGTTGATCCCTGCGAACCGAACAGCGCAACGCCGTTGAACTTTTCGCCGGCGAGGGACGTCAATTGCGACTGGAGCTGCTTAAACTCGGCATCGTAGTTGGCCTTGTCGGTGCTGTTCTTGGTCGGATCCTGATACATCGTCCACAGTTCGGACACGCGATCGAGCACCTTGGCGGTGGTCTGAAGCACGCCGTCCTGCGTCTGCAGATAGCTGGTGACGTTGCCGATGTTATTGTTGGCGGCAGCCGAACGTTTGGCGGCCGCAGACAACTTCATCGAAACGGCCAAACCACCGGCATCATCCGACGGATTGACAATCTTTGAGCCGCTCGACAGCCGGTTAAGGCTACGTTGCAGACTCGCGCTCGAAGAGGCAAGATTGGCCGAAGCTATCGTTGCCGCTGTGTTGGTATTAATCACGACTGACATGGTACTTTCCTTGTTCTAAATGCGACTATCCGTCGTCGCCACGGGCCCAATAGAAGGCGCGGGCCCCGCCTTTCGAGGCGAATGCCTCGAGTATCTCGGACGCCGCAACCGCGCGACGCCCGAAAAGTGGGGGGGGTGTGAAATACCTCTCTCTGCCTTTGTAACTTTCAAGGAACCGCCGACGGCACGGCCAACCGCGGCCGCTTTGCCGGCGTGACAGCGGCTCACCGATTGGCGGAGCCCGACCTGTCGATCGCTATCGATAAAAAGTAACTCTGAAAAACTGTTCTAACCCTGGCCTATGGCCCCAATCCCGCGACAGACAACCGCGTGAGTCGGGATCCGCGCGGACGATCGGCAATCACTCCGAGCGCCGCTGCGAGGCCGGCGAGGATTAGCTCAGGAGCTTCAAGGCAATCTGCGCACTCTGATTCGCCTGGCTCAGCATGGCGGTGCCGGATTGCACCAGGACGTTCCAGCGTGCGAGTTGCGTGGATTCCTCCGCCACATCGACGTCGGTGATCCGACTCGTGGCAGCTTCGAGGTTGGCTTTGTTCGTCGTGAGGACCTCGGAGGCGAAGCCGAGGCGGCTCTGCTCTGCGCCATTATTGGCGCGCATGGAGGCGACGATCTGCAGAGCTTGGTTGATGTTCGAGATAGAGCCGACGGTGCTCAGGGAGCCGGCGCCCGCGCTATCGGTGAGGCTGCCCAGGCCAACGGTGCTGTCGGTGTTGCTCAGGTCCTTTGCCGTCAAGGTCACGGCGGCGGTTCCGTCTTCCGACACTGGCACCGCAATCGTGGAGCTACCAAACAGCGCCGTGCTGTTGAATTTCTCCGACGTGAGGGACGACAATTGCTTTTGGAGCTGCTGGAACTCGGCGTCGTAGTTCAGCTTGTCCGTCGCATTCTTGGTTGGGTCTTGATACAGGGTAGATAGCTCGCTCATGCGCTCGAGCACCTTGCCTGTAACCGCGAGCACACCGTCCTGCGTTTGGAGCAGAGAAACGGTATTGCCGATGTTGATTTCAGCCGCGCCTGACCGCTTGGCCGCGGCGGACAGTTTCATGGATACGGCCAAGCCGCCGGCGTCGTCCGCCGGGTTGACGATCTTCGATCCGCTCGAGAGCCGGTTCAGGCTCTTTTGCAGCATCGCATTTGACGAAGCCAGATTATTTGCCGCAACGGTCGCAGCAAAGTTGGTATTGATGACAACTGACATGGTGATCTTCCTTGATCCTAAAGTGCAGCTCCGTGCTGCGGACGTATTCGGTGGAAACGGCTCCGAATCGCGCCGGTCTCGGCAGTCCTTTGCCTCGACGCAGGGAGTATCGTCGCGACCTGAGAAATTCTTTACAGCGAGATGCGGAAAAAATCTCCCCATCTTCCAAAGTTTCTTCTCAAGTCAAACGTGCCAAAACCGACAACGAGCCAGGCGTATCTAGGACGTGGATACGTCGGCGACCTGCTGGTTTGGCGGCCGCCGGAGTCTCGAAAACGATCGTTCCGCGGGTGTACTTTGCCGCGACTTGGTCGCTCGAAAATTCCGTTCCTCCAAAGAATGGTTACCTTCCAGATGGCTCGTAGCGGACCTACGTCGTGCCGCGTCGGCGGTGGCGGCCCGCAGGAGAAGGCGAGTGGCGTGCCGGCGGTTGACTTTCCTGAGGGCGAGGGCCTTTACACCGCAGTTACGAACGCGGCGATCAGTCGGCAGATTTTTCCTGCCTGCTTGCGTGGTTCTAAGGCGGATCCCGTAACCGAGCATTCACTAGATGGTTGCGGAGCGGTGGCCTTATCGGGCGCGTTTCCTGCATATTCCGCTGAAATCTCAACTTCCGACCACTCCATGGCGGGTATTCAAATCTCCGGGCTGCTTTCGGGCCAAGCTTTCGACTGGAAATCCGTCGTCGATCAATTGATCGCCGCCGACAGCATTCCCGTTACGACGCTGCAGACCGAAAAGACGACAAACACCACCAAGATCACCGCGCTGGGCGATATCAATACTTCCCTGCAGGCTTTGCAAGATTCGGTCCAGTCGCTTCGCGCGACGGATGTATTCACGAGCCGCGCGGTCTCGAGTGACAATCCGAACACGAGTTGGCGATCAACGTCGTCATCCGGCGCGCCCGTCGGCAGTTACAAAATCGCCGTGCAGCAGTTGGCAACGTCGGCGCAAGTCGCCGGCGCGCCCGATATCGGTGGAGGAATCGCGGCGTCGACCGACGTGAGCGGTGTCACCCTGGCTAATCTCAACACCGCCTCGGCGGTTACGGCGGGCGTTTTCACAGTCGGCGGGAAACAAATAACGATTGCCCTCACCGATTCACTTCAAGACGTATTTGACAAAATCTCGACGGCGACGAGTGGCACAGTGACCGGCGCGTACGACAATACGACCGACACGGTGACGCTCAGCCAGAGCAGTGGTGAGCTTGTTTTAGGTGCAGCGAATGACACGAGTAACTTCCTGCAGGTGTTCAAGCTGAACAATACTGGCTTGAATACGACCACGAGCAGTTCGGCCCTGGGCACCCTAAAATACACGTCCCCGCTCATTTCGTCGGGTCTGCGTGCCGGGATTACCGCGGTGGATGGCAGTGGGAATGGCAGTTTTTCCATCAACAACGTGGCGATCACTTACAATGTGAACACCGATTCGCTCGCTGGCGTGATTTCGCGGATCAACGCGTCGTCGGCCGGCGTGACCGCAAGCTATGACGCCGCGAGCGATCGCATGATCCTTACGAATAAGCTTACTGGCGACGCCGGCATCACCGTATCTGAGCCTAGTGGCGGTTTGGTTGACGCTGTGGGGTTGTCTACCGCGGCGACGTTTACGCACGGCAAAAACGCCATGTACACCGTGAATGGTGGCCCGACCATTGTGAGTGCAAGCAACACGCTCGGCTCCGCGTCGCACGGCATCACCGGGTTAAGCGTGACGGTAAACAGTGCGACAACAGAGACGGTCACGGTGGCGAGCGACACGGGCACTATGCAGTCAGCGCTGCAGGACTTGCTCGACAAGTTCAATGCCGTCCAGGACGACATCGACGCGAAGACCAAGATTACGATCGGCGGTGGTTCGGCGACTCCGTCTGTTCTTTCGGATAATCATGAGGTGCAGGGTTGGGCGCAGCAGCTCCAAGATTTGGTCTTTAATCAAGTGACGGGCATCACCGGCTCGATTACGCATCTGGATGATCTGGGAATCGACTTTGATGGAACCTCGGGGCACCTCGTAATCAAGAATCAAGCCAAGCTCGCGGATGCGCTGGATAACCATCCCGACGATGTGGAATCCTTCTTCATCTCAGGATCGAACGGCTTGGTCCCGCAGTTGTATGGGACACTGACCAATCTTAGTTCGAGTGACCTTTCGCAGCAGGACAGCATCAACAAAGCAAATACCGACCTCGACACCCAAATCGCGACGCTGCAGTCGAAGTTGGACGATGAGCGCACGACCCTAACCAACTCATTCATCGCCATGCTCGATGCCCAATCGGCGGCGCAGAGCCAAAACCAGGCGCTGACGAACCAGTTCTTCAATAACAATAGCAGTTGCTGGGTGGCGCGGGCGGTTTACGGCGCCAGCGACGGGCGTTGGGTGCTGTTCCGGTTTTGGCTGCTCTATCGCGCTCCGGTGTGGTTTCGGGCGCTTTACCTGCGGCACGGTCAACGCATCGCGCCTTGGATCGCGGCTCGCCCGCGAGTCAGATCTGTGCTTCGGCGCTGGATGGATGCCAGGATCGGGAGCTTGTGCCGCCCATGATCACCCTTTTCCCGTCTCGTTTCGCTCGCATCGCATTGCGGCGGCCACCGTTGCTTGCCGGCCTTGCCGTGCTGTTTGCCTCCTTGATCGCGGGTTGTACCAGCCCGCCAACGAACGACGTTTCGCGCGTCGGTCCCTTCTATGTGCCCCGCAATGTGCATGGCGATCCGACGCTCGGCGGGGTGCGCCGCGTGCTGCTCATGCCGATCTGGGCGGGCGAATTGGTGCCGGACGAATCCGCGGCCGACCTCGACCCGGTTTTCCGTCAGGCCCTCCAAGACCAAAACCGCTTCGAGGTCGTCACGATGGCTCAGATCGGAAGA
>Ga0207652_10004670_pt1 | contig 11109 bp, 4 predicted proteins | sample KBSC63BmetaG_FD_184334 | JGI IMG/M metagenome (GOLD analysis project Ga0207652, IMG submission 184334) | Corn rhizosphere microbial communities from Kellogg Biological Station, Michigan, USA - KBS C6-3B metaG (SPAdes) (version 2) | ecosystem: Host-associated > Plants > Roots > Rhizosphere ... | reverse complement strand
GCCTATCAGGAAGCGGTGGGTGCGGCCGAGCGGGTATTCGACATCATCGAGCTGCCGGTGACGATTTCCGATCCGGAAGCGCCCCTCCCCGGGCCCTCCCCGGTGACGGGGGACGTCCGCTTCGAAGGCGTCTCCTTCCGGTATGAAGGGCTGGAGCACGATCGCTGGATCCTCAGGGACATCAATCTGCACATCAGGCCCGGAGAAGTCGTAGCGCTGGTGGGCCCTTCGGGTGCCGGCAAGACCACGCTGGTGTCGCTGCTGCCACGGTTCTGGGATCCGGTCGAGGGCCGGATTCTGCTGGACGGGATGGACCTGCGTTCGCTCCGGCTGAACGATGTGCGGCATGCAGTGGGGATCGTCCCCCAGGAGCCGGCGCTCTTCAGCGGCACGGTGCGGGATAACATCTCCTACGCCAGACCTGACGCACCCCCGGCCGACGTGGAAGCCGCAGCCCGCGCGGCTCACGCCCATGAATTCGTCTCGGCGCTGCCGTCAGGCTATGACACGCTGGTGGGAGAGCGCGGGGTCAAGCTCTCGGGCGGCCAAAGACAGCGGATTGCCATTGCCCGGGCCATCCTCAAGGATCCGGCGGTGCTGGTGCTGGATGAGGCCACCAGCAACCTGGACAACGAGAGTGAGCGGCTGATCGAAGACGCGCTCGAGCAGCTCCTGGTCAACCGCACCACGCTGATCATTGCCCACCGGCTGAGCACGGTGCGCCGGGCGGACCGGCTCCTGGTGCTGGATCATGGCCGGATCGTGGAAGAAGGCACCCACTCGGCGCTGCTGGAGCAGGATGGCCTCTACGCCCGGCTCTACAAGCGGCAGTTCCGGGACGGGGATCGGATCCTGATCGACGGCTAGACGGGCAAGACCAAATCTCACTCGCATATCACCGGGGTGACACAACCGGGGTCCAGGGTGCAATCCCGGTTCGGGCATCTGGACTACGTGGGTCTGTGGAGCCTCCGTGCGCCACGGGCACATCCTGCGGCCGGATTCCTGGTTGCGCAGGAATGACGACTGGGCGGGCGTATGAGCGGTCGGGGCTCCCCCATCCACTGCGCTCAGGGCGAGCTGCCCGATTCACTATTACTCCCGGCACACCAAAACACAACGCCCCCGGGATTGCTCCCGGGGGCGTTGGCTTGTCAGCTGAACTAGCCAGCCTACTCTTCCGTCTCCACACCTGTCACAGAGAAGCTGTAATGAGCTGCGGCAGGCGTGTAGTTGAACCACACGATCGCGATGTAATACGTACCGGCAGCGAGTTCGACGGTACCATCCTCCGGATCACCCTCAGCACCCGCATCGGCGCTAAAGGTGTTCTTCGTCAAATTGCCGTTATACAGATAGATACCGAGGTCCGATTCGTCGCTGATGTAGGGCAGCTGGAACCGGAACGACTGCGTGGCCGGCACCACGAACTTGTACAACCGCTCACCAGAACCGAAGTCGCCGGGAACCGCGTGATCATATGGAGCGCCATCCCAGAACGCCACCTGTGAACCGATAGCGGGAGCGTTGATGGTCGGCGCCGTCGGGAACGTGCTTGTCCCGGCCTGGGGCGTGAGTGCGCCCACGGTAATAGCCGGAGCATTCGTCGGCAGCTCATCCAGCAGGAAGCCGGCGACAACGGGGCCGACCACCGACGTCGTCCCGGCCGTTATGCCCGGCATCGGCAACACGACCGCCGACGAGCTGTCAGCTGCAACGCTCAAGAGGAGCGACGGAATGTCATTAACCAGAACAGTGCTGTTGTCCGCGTCGAACTGGTACAGGCTTGACGCACCTGTGAACGTGACCGGTGCATTCGCGGCTGGCGTGGTTGAGCTCACTGTCGCCAGGAATGTGCTCACGCCCGCCGACTTCAACGTGTCAACCGACTTCAGCGTGAACTTGAATGTCGGGTTGTCCGGCCGGACCATGTTGGTGAAGGTCGTCGGGCCGACACTGTTGGGTCCCGCTGTCATCGTCATGGATGAGCCATCGCCCGCGATGGTGAAGTGCGGCACCGGTCCAAGCGAATCCATGCTGACCTTGGTCGTCGCCGAGAACGCCACGCCCGCCGGGGGCGTAACGGTAATTGCCTGACCGAGACCCGGGGTCGGATTGCTGAACACGAAGCTCTGGCTGCTCGATGGACTGTTGAGTGTGTCCGTTGCCGTAACCGGGAAGACCACGCTCTTGTTGTACGACAGTGTTACGTTGGTGAAGGTTCCCGGCCCGAGCAGATCAGGCCCCACGTTGAACGTGAGGGACGATCCGTCGGGAGCAACGCTCACCGGGGTCAGCGTATCGGCGCCGAAGACCACCTTGGTCGAATCGGTGAACAGCAGGTCCGAAGTGGCCGTGGCGGTAACCACCTCACCAAGGACTGGCGCCAGGTTGGAGAACGGGAAGCTCTCCGCCTTGTTCGGCGTCACAACCACCGGCACGTTGAGCGTCAGGCCGCCGGCGTTGATGGTGAACGACGAATTGGCCAGCGCGCTGGTGCTCACCCAGACCCGGAGTTCGGTGCCATTGGTGTTGAACACCAGGCTGTCGCCATCGGTAAAGATGGGCCGGAAGGCCGAGTCGGGGCGCACGTTGATGCCGGCGCCGATATTGCTGATGGTGATCGGATCGTGCAGGGCCGTGCCCTGCACGTCTTCCAGGCGAATCTTGACCGCCTGGCTATCCTCTCTCGAAATGAAGACAACGCCCGGATCCGCGACGATGTGATCCGCTGTGCCGCCTTTCACTTGATCCGGCTCGGTACCACACGCACCGAGTACCGCGGTTACGGCGAGAAGTACAGCACCACGCAGAATACGCTTCATGTCTGGCACCTCATTCCAATCGAAATGTGGACACGCGCTCGAACCCGCTTCGCCGAAAACTTGCACCCGCCGTGCCAGCAGGCAGGCTAGGGGTTGCCGGAACCACTCAAGTAACCGACTAACTACTGATAGAAGTTAAGGCCGAGATACTGGCCGACGTCCCGCACCGCATTTTCGGTCAGAATATCGCGCCAGTTGGCGGCGCCGCTCTCGGTAACGTCATTCGTAAAGATCAGCTTGTACGCCCCAAATCCGTTCTGGTCAGCAAACACGTAGTACCGCTCCTTGCCCCTCGTATAGCGCCAGACTTCGTACGGCGGCGCATAGCCGCTCGGCACCCGCTTGAGCTGGTCCGACGCGGCGCCATACTTGGCGTAGATCCGCCCGCGGTCGGTCTTCCAGCCCGGCTCCTGCGTTCCGCGACCCACCCGGAAGGCCTGGTTCGTATAGGCAATGGCCTGATAGAACCGATCCCGTTCCTCGTTGGCCGACGTCTCGGGCCGCTGGTCACGCTTGCTCCAGAAGTCCACCAGAAACCGCCGTTTGGCGCTGACCGACAGCTTGGAGTAGCCGCGCAGCTCGCTCGACTTGGCGATCAACTCGAGCGGCTCTTCAGCCGAGTCCAGTTGCGCTTCATCCATGGCGGCAAAGTGCGCCTCGTCACCGCCCGCCTGCGCTCCGGCGACCTGCCCTCTGGCGCTGTCGCGCGCCGCCGTTTCCTGCATGCTGGCCATGACGAACGGGGCCTGGCGTTCGATCTTCTGTCCGTTCACGTCCAGCGTCACCGCAAACTGGTAGCGCCCGGGTGGCAGCCCATCCAGATCAAGCTGGCCTTGCAAGGTCCCACCGCCGGCCGGAACCGGAACCGAGGACGGCGCGGTCCGGAACAGCGACTTGCCCGTGCTGTCGAGGACCGAGACCTGCATGGCCCCTGACATCTCCTCCGCCTTGCCAGTGTAGGCCTCCAGCAGATAGTACGCCTTGGTTCTCATGGGCGTCAGCCGAAGTTCCACCGCCGGAACTACTATGGTATTTCCGCGCCGCATCTCGCCTGGCTGGGGCACTGAGTCGCCATCGCCGGCCGCCCGCATGGCCGGAGAGAGCAGCAGGTCGCTCGCTGTGGGCGGTGCACGGTATCCCACCACCTCCGCGTCTGCCTTGGCGACCTTGCCGGACACGCTGTCGGTTACCGTCACCTGCATCCGGTAGCGCCCCGGTGCCACTGCGAACTCCATCAGTTCCAGCCCCGACGCGCCTGGCATCTTGGCCGAGGCCGGGACCCGCTTGGTCCACGTCATCGGTTCAGCGAGCAGCGCGAGCCCGGTCGAGTCGTTGACCTGGGCCGACACGCTGTACACCAGGTTGCCCCCGCCCGAACTGCCGGTCGTCGGCTGCAGGAGTGCAAACGGCACGTCCACGAACACCTTGACCAGCGTCTGCGCAGCATCAGGCCGGTAGTAGCGGACCACCCGCATCTGCAACGCGTCCTGCGCGTGCACCGCAGTGACGGGCCACAGCAGGGCAACTGAAGCCAGCGCCCCAATTACAGAATTCAACATGCGACTGCCTCGGGATGAGTTATTCATGACGACCGGTGGATCGCGACAGAACTGGTCGTCAGTCTGCCATGCCGGTGCCAGCACTGGTGGCCGGCCTCCTGTATGACGCGCAACTCATCCCACCTTGGACAGAGTCAGCGCGGCGGGGCGCTGGATTGAGCGCCCGCCGCAGCCGCTCACCTACCAGCCGAGGCTGAAGGTGAAGAAGTTCGTGCCACCCAGTACACCCATGTACCGGAAGGCATAATCCAGCCCGAGACTGAAGGTGCCGGTGTCATAGTTCAACCCGCCACCGACGGCCAGGCCCTGCAGCCGCTCTTCATCATCGAGTGCGGTCTGGTTCACCGCGAGATCCACGTTGTTGGCCGGCGCGTAGCTGTAGCTGCCCCGCACCGCGAAGCCGAACGCGCTGCCACCCATTCGGCTGGCCGCGAATTCGCTGCCGAAGGCAAAGCCGGCCTTGTTGCTGGTGACCTGGTTGAAGTCGCCCAGCAGGGTGAGCCGGCTGGTCTCGGCCGACACCAGGTCATAGGCGAGGCCCACCCGGAAGGTGGTCGGGAGCGGGAAGTCCTTGCTCCGGAACTGGCCCGGCTGGTCCACACCCGGGACCGGCTCTTCGCCCGGCAGCACCTGCCGCGGAACGTCAGCATTGAGGGCGGTGCCGCTGTATTTCAGGTTGGTGCCCAGGTTGGAGAGCACGAACGAGAACTTGACCGGGTGATTGTTGAGTGACGCATGGAAGTTGGTGCCGAAGTCGAGCGCGACCGCGGTGCCGTGGGCGTCGCCGAGATTGTCGGAAATGACCTTGCCGGTGATGCCGGCGGAGAACCGGTCCGAGAAGTTCGACGCCAGCGTCAGGCCGGCAAACGTTTCATTCACCGAGTAGCGCGCGCCGGTGCCATCGGGCTGGGCGACCGTGTAGACCGGCTGGTCGCTGAAGCCGAAGGTTCCGATCTGGGCGCCGAAAGTGCTCGTGCCGCCGTTGAACGGAATGGCGACGCCGCCCCAGCTGTACCGGGTATCGGCGACGTAGTTATAGGTGCTGATCATGGCGCCTGGCCGGGCCATGAGGGCGCTGCCAGCCGGGTTGTAGTAGAGCGAGCTGACATCCGTGGCGATGGCCGAGAACGCGCCGCCCAGGGCCACGCCGCGGGCACCGGCGCCCAGCAGCAGGAATTCTGCCGAAGTAGTGCCGTAGCCCGTGTTGTCCGCCGAAGACTGCGCCGCCAATCCGGCCGGAAGGCCGGCCAGCAGCGCCGTGACCAGGGCGAAGCGTCGGGTAGAAAACTGACTCATAAGCTTCCAATCTCCTGGATGCGGGGGATGGCGGACGAGCCGCCACCCCCCTGCTGTGGGCTACTGGGCGAAGTTCACCACGGTAAACCGGCCAACCCGCCGTGCGTCACCTGCTTCGATGTGATAGAAGTACACACCGCTCGCCACCACCTGATGATTCCGGTTCTGGAGATTCCAGCTCTCGGTGCCATCCGATGACGCCGAATTATGCTCGATGACATCCACCAGCACGCCGCTCGATGAGTAGATGCGGATGGTGGCCACGTTGGGCAGATTCACGAACTTGAGAATCTTGACGTCCGTGCTCTGCTCCAGCTCGTTCGTGATGTAGTACGGATCGGGAACCGTGTGAACCCGGTTCAGGTCCGCGATCGTCGGAGCCGTGGTGGTGTTCGACACGGTGAACGACGACTGGAGCACCGACCCGACCGAAGTCAGCGGCCGGACATTCTCCGGGGTACGGAAGGCGTAATCACCGCCGTCACCCGCCGCCCCGTGGCCACCCGAGACCGCACCGATGTACGACCGGAGCGACCACACGGTGCCCTGAGCTGGCACTGCCCCGCCTTCGAGCTCGAAGAGGAACAGGTCACCGGAGAGATACATGCCGAAGCCGGCGTTCGGTGCCACGACCGCTGTGTTCGGCGCCGTGACGCTGTAGAACGCGACGGGACCAGGTACGGCCGTCTCGCTCAACAGATAGGGTGTACCGGCCGCGGAGCACGTATAAGAACCGGTGTGGAGCGTGAGAAGCGGCTGAACGCACTGGAAGTCCGCCACGGTAAGTGCTGCCATGGCATCGGCTGACTGCGCCGCAGGCGCTGCCGCCACCGGGTTCAGAATGCCCCAGCTGCCAGCCATGTGATCGCCCTTGAAGGGCACGATCACGTCGTTCGAGACATCGAACACGGAATCGATCTTGCCACCCGCGCCCCAGTAGACGTTGAAGTCAGCCGCTCGCCGCGCTCCTGAGAGCACAGAACTGACATTGCGCCAAGTGTTGGGTTGATCCTGATACGCCTGTGGCTGGGTGATCGTCACAACCCCTGGCAACGCGCCAGAGTTGTTGTAGTTGGTCATCGGGATGCCGGCAAAATTCTCGGTATTGCCGGCGTTCGGATCGGCCTGCGTCTCGTTATTGGCCGGCGAAGGACCCGCAAACCAGCGCGAGCCATTGTACTCGCAGCGATCCCCGACCGTGAAGCCGCTCCGTCCGTTGACGCAGCCACGACCCCACAGGCCGGCGTAATCCGGGCCAGTGAGAATCGAGCCCAGCGTTACCGGAATGAAGAAAGTGGAGTTGCCGCCGTAGAGCGACGAGCGCCCCTGATCAACCTGCACCGGCGACAATCCGATGGTATCGCCAACTTCCCCGATTTCCTGGGTCTGGGTCAGGGCGATCGAGACGTGGGAAATGGTACCCAGCACGTCCGCCGTGAAGAAGTAGGTGTGCGGCTTTCCGTCGTACGGCGAGCCAAGCTGGATGCTGTCCAGCGTCGCCGTGACCGAGCCCGGCTGGTTCAGCACCTGGGAGACGAACGAGCCCAGGCCAAAAGTCCAACCGTTGGACGCAGGAAACGGTCCACTGAACATACCTGTCGTCTTATCGAGCGTCGGATTGGCCCTGGTATAGTCCACCGGACCATCCCGGCCCAGCATGCTCAGCTCTACAGTACCAGAACTGGTGAAGTTGGCCGAAGCCACCCGCGGCGTGACGGACTTGGTGATCCGGGCCGACTCGATACTCGTGAGGCCCGAGGCAAACGAGTTGATGTCAAAAGCCGTCACGGCATAGAAATACCGGAAATTGTTCCGGACCGTGCGGTCCACGTAGACGAAGGGCACGCCGTTGTCGGACAGCGCGGGGAAGCCCGACGCATGCCCGGTGACCGCGGTGTCCGCCGTGAGGATCTGGAGGTCGCCCGATGCCAGTTCCGCACGCCCGCCAGTCTTGACCTGAATGATCGGTCCGACCAGCGGAATGTCATACGAGTGTGTCCGGGTAATGCCCGGATGGAACTGGGTGGTATCGTACGCCGCGCCGCAGCCGCTCACCTTCTGGAGGTCAGGAGCGCAGGTGGTCAGCGGGTTCGCCGCGGCGCTGGATGCTCCGTACACGAAGCCGGAGAAGTCCGAGATGGAGGTCCCGCCGTAATCGAACTGGGCCAGCAGCGTCAACGAGCTCGGCGCATCTACCCGGCCACGATAGACCCGGTAACCTTCCACGTCGAACTGACGGTAGTTCGGATCATAGAGCGAGTTGACCACGGTGCCGCCACCCGGAGCCGTCTGGGTTGCGCTGTTGGCAATCGCGAAGTATGGATCGCCGGTCTGCTCGCTTGCGGAAGGCCGCCACAGCACCGTCACCTGATTGTCGCCCGGTACCAGGAAGAACTCCGGCGAGCTCGGCGCAAACGGCAGCAGGAACTTGTGGTCAAATACGTCCTGGGCCACCAGGGCCTTGCCCAGCAGCGAGCCTGGCACGACGGTGTATTCCGACTGCTGCGCTTTGAGGTCCCCGTTCACATCCGTGAACTTCAGGAAGCCGGCCAGTGAGTCCACCATGTTGATGGCGCCCGGGGTCGTCAGCTTGGTAACGTCGCTGAAGAAGCGCGGGTCACCCGGGGGCAGGTCGGTCGCGCCGCCCGGAGTAAAGGACTTGACCGCCGCCGGTGCCGCAAAGATGTAGGCCACCACGATAGAGCCCGAACCGCCCGGGGGCAGCGTGAGCGCAGTGGAAGACTGGAAGAACCGCATGTCGTTCTTGGCGGCGTTGTTGACGTAGCAGATGTGCGTCTGCACCGGGTTGCCGGTGTTGCAGGGCGCGTCACCCGCGGCCGTCGAAATATTGCCCGACAGGTAGCGGAACAGCTGGGTCGTGTTGGCCGGATCGCCAAACGAGCCGCCGTTGATGGTGTTGCTGAACAGCTGAATTTCACCCGGGCCCGTGGGGCTCTTGAGGTACTTGACGCCGATGAAGCCGACGCCCGGGAAGAACGGCGGAGCAAAGATGCCCGGGTCGAACGTCCAGGTGCTTGGCTGGCCGAAGTCACGCTGATAGGTGTTGCCCAGCGCGAACGGGAGCTCCACCGTCGAGTAGTTCTCACCGGCGCTGCCCACGTCCATGTCTGCGCCGAATGCCGCGTACAGGTCGTGGATGGCATAACCGCCGTCTGGCAGGTCAACGCCGAACTCGGCGTTGTTCAACGCGTGAAAGTCAGCCGCCTTCTGCAGCAGAATCTCGCGGACGCTTGGCCGGATGGCCGCATAGTCCGCCGGGTTCAATGACGTGACGTTGTAGAACGTGTACACGAAGTACAGGATGTCTTCGTTGCCGGTGGGGAAGTTCCACCCCATGCCGCGCTGTTCCGCGACAATGCCGAGCGGGTGAGGCCGGCCACCACCGGTGCCCGGATCACCTTCCCAGTTCATGGACCAGACATCACCCTGCGAGGCGCTGACCGCGCCGCGAAGCAGAGGATCGAAGATGTCCTCACTGGCATCGCCCAGCGGTACTCGGCCCGCGTCGGGCCAGTTGGCCACGTCATCCGGGTTGCTGGCGTTGTAGATCGGCTGGACTTCCTGGCCGTGGACGTTGTCACCCCGGGCGTTGAAGAAGAACGCGCCAGTGGTGTCGCCACCCCACGGGTTGTCCGGCTTGGTGCCGCCGATGATGCCGGCGAGCTGCAGGCCGGAGTTGAAGACGTACTGGTCAGGTGTGCCTTTGGGCCAGTAACCGCCACCGATCGTGGACGAGTTGGTCGAGTCCACGCAGACTTCGCCGGTGGTGGCCAGGCCGCAATAGACGCGGTTGATGGTCATGGCGCCGAGGCTGCGCGCAAAGAGCCGGAAGCCCCGCGGCTTGACGCCCGGCGCGGGCTTGGCGGACGCCACGGTTGGCGCGTAGGCCAACGCGGCGAGGGCCAGCAGTCCGCCGAGCAGGACGCCCCTCATACCGAAACGTGAGTGCATCGTGCATCCTCTCCAATGAGAATAGCGTGGGCGCGGCTGGCAGCGGACCGGAGTCCGTTGCCAACCGTTACCCGTTGTGACCTCAGAAATTGATCTCGAGACCAACCCGCGCCCGGCGTCCATCGCTCAGGAACCTGTTGAAGCCGTTCGGCAAGATGTTGCCGACCTTGTACGAGGCCCCAGCAATGTTCCGCTGCTCATCCAGGCTGAGGACGTGATCGCCGTTGCCCCACCGCTCTTCCGTGCGGCGGAGATAAATGCAGCTCGGTGCCGCGCCCAGGTTGCCGGCGCTGTTGGTGTAGTTGGCGCAGCCGGCCACACCCTGACCGCCGAAATCGAGGTCAATGGCGCCAGTGGCGTTGTTATAGATGCCATTGGTGATGGCCTCGCTGGACCACGACTCAAGCTGCTGCTGCACCGACAAGTCCTGGTCCTCAGCTTCCACGATGTCGTCGGTGTTGATGAACACCGCCAGCACGTTGCGGAAGTTGAACACGTTATTCACCTGGAGATAGGCGGTGAGGTCCGTGCCGCCCAGCCCGAAGCCCTTGGTCAGCTTCAGGTCAAACTGCTTGAAGGACGGCAGGCGGGCCGCGTTCAGGCCGCTGACAAACTGGCTCTGGATGCCGCAGGCTCCGCCGGACACGGTCCCGACGTTATCGGCTGCCGGCGTGCACTTGGTGTAGGCGGTGCCGCTGGCGTACCGGAACACGGCGAACATGCCCACGTTCTGGAGCAGCGCGCCAATGGCTGAGCCGTCACGCCAGTCGCCCGGGAAGTTGACGCTGAACGCACCAGCCAGGCTGTGGGGCCGGCTGCTGCTGGTCGGAGCGATGGCCTGCGGTGGCGGCTGGGCGCCACCGGACAGCTGGTTGATGACCCGCGAGCCGAAGCTGATGTAGGTCAGCGGATCGGAGCCGGTGTTCTTGGCCGCCGAGTAGCTGTAGGACAAGGTGCCGTTGAAGAAGTTGCCGATCCGGCGGTCCAGGCGCACGTCAATGCCGCGCGTGTTGCCGAAGTCCTGGTTGGTCATCAGCCGGAGGTTGACCGGCGCGCCGTTGCGGGTCGGGTTCTGGGTGCTGATGAGCCGTCCCGCGATGTCGGCCAGCTTGTCCTTGTTGTACGCCGCCACGTCCAGCACCATGTCGTCGCTGAAGGCGTGCCGGATACCGAACTCGAAGATCACCGTCTTGGCAAAATCCAGGTCGGTGCCAAAGACGTTATTGGTGTTGGTGATCGTCAGGTCGGTATTGATGCTGGTCAGCATGGCGCCAAAGTCCGGCGCCTGTACCTGGTGCGCATACGACAGGCGGAAATTGGTCTTCTCGGTCACCGGGAAGGCCACCTGCACGTGCGGGCTCAGGTAGGTGTGCCGCTGATCGGGCAGGAACGCCACCAGCGGGAGGTCCTGACCATTGATGTTGGAGGTTGCACCTGCGCCGCCGTAGCTGGAAAGC
>Ga0207652_10004666_pt1 | contig 11112 bp, 9 predicted proteins | sample KBSC63BmetaG_FD_184334 | JGI IMG/M metagenome (GOLD analysis project Ga0207652, IMG submission 184334) | Corn rhizosphere microbial communities from Kellogg Biological Station, Michigan, USA - KBS C6-3B metaG (SPAdes) (version 2) | ecosystem: Host-associated > Plants > Roots > Rhizosphere ... | reverse complement strand
TGTCCATTACCGTACCCTGCCATTTCCGGTGACTGCAGGAGCCCAGCCTCACGAACTGGGGCTGTCGCTGGGCACCGGGCTGGTGGTGGCGCGGGAGGTGTCCACCCGCGTGCCGACCGGACTCGTGAACCTTACACTGGAACACGCTCGCCGCTCCGCTGATGGCGGCTACAGCGAGTCGGCGTGGATGTTCGCCGCCGGCGTGACCGTGCGGCCCTGACGGTGGCTATCGTGCCCAAACGCGTCTACATCGAGACCTACGGCTGCCAGATGAACGTGGCGGACACCGAACTGATGTTCGGCGTGCTGGGCCGTGCCGGGTACGAGCGCACCGATTCGCCGGAAGAAGCGGATGTCATGCTGGTCAACACCTGCGCCGTCCGCGACAATGCCGAGCAGCGCGTGGTGGGCCGGGTGGGCGAACTGCAGCGCCACAAGCGCCCCGGTGACGTGCTCGGCGTCGTGGGCTGCATGGCGCAGCGGCTCGGCCCGTTGCTGCTCGAGTCGGCACCGAAGGTGGACCTGGTCGCGGGTCCCGATGTCTACCGGAACCTCCCGGATCTGGTGCGCGAGAGTGCCGGGGGCAGCCGCCTGGCCGAAACCGGGTTCCGTTCATGGGAGCATTATGAGGACGTGCCGCCACTGCGGGAGCCGGGGCCGACCCAGTTCGTCACGGTGCAGCGCGGCTGCGATTTCCGGTGCACCTTCTGCATTGTTCCGTACACGCGCGGACCGGAGCGCAGCCGCATATTGGCTGACGTCGTGCGTGAGGTCACCATGCTGGCGGAGCAGGGCACCAGCGAAGTCACACTGCTCGGGCAGACGGTCAACAGCTACCATGACGGCGAGCACGACTTTGCCGATCTCCTCCGCGCGGTTGGCGCGGTGGACGGCATTCGCCGGCTGCGCTTTACCAGCCCGTATCCAACCGAGTTCACGCCGAACGTGGTGGAGGCCATGGCCACTACGGAGGCGGTGTGTGAGCATGTGCACCTGCCCTGCCAGAGCGGCTCCAATGCCGTCCTCCGGCGGATGCTGCGGCGCTACACCAGAGAGGAGTACCTCGGAGTGGTGGAGCGGTTGCGGGCTGCCATTCCCGGGATCACTTTCTCCACGGACGTGATCGTCGGCTTTCCGGGCGAAACCGAGGCCCAGTTCACGGAGACCCTCTCCTTGATGGGAGAAGCCGGATTCGACGACGCCTATACCTTCAAGTATTCCCCGCGGGACGGCACGCCTGCCACCCGGATGAAGGATGCCGTGGATGACGGCACGGCCTCGGACCGGCTCGGCCGGCTGATTGCCGCCATGCGCGAGCAGTCCCGCAGCCGGAATCTGGGCCGGGTGGGCAGCGAGCATGAAGTCCTGGTTGAACGGCCCGCACGCCGCGGTGACATGATGCTGGGCCGCACGCGGACCAACTTGATGGTGCTCCTGCCGCTGACGCCGGCCGACATCGGGCGGTACGTCACCGTTCGCCTCACCGGCTCGACTGGTTCCACGTTCACCGGGACGCTGCTGCATGAGAGGGGGCTTGCCGTTCTATGATCAAGAACATGGCTGAAGAGCACGTCGAAGCTGCCTATGACGGCCTGCTTCCGCACTTTCCGGACTTCTGCGGCTGTGAAACGTGCCGCGGTGACGTCCTCATCTACGCGCTCAACCGACTCCCCGCACGGTACGTCAATACTCGGGAGGGCAGCGTCATGACCGAGCTTGCCCTGGAGAAGGACCAATCCCGGGCGCAGATCGAAGTGATCGTCATGCAGGGCTTCAAGAAGGTTGCCCTCGCCCCGCGCTGCGGCCGCCAACCGGCTACGCCGGGATAGTGCCGGTGTAGTGATGCGGCCGGCCCAATCCGGCACGGTATTCGTTCTGGCATTCGAGGCCGGTCTGGTGACCGGCCTTTCGCATTTCTGGGCTCCGGTCTGCGTCCTTCTGATAGCCGTCATGATACCGGCCAGCTGTTCGGTGCTCCGCTTTGCCGGCTTTGCCCTGCTGCTCGGTGTCGGTGCCGGGCGGATCGGTCAGCAGGCAAATGTGGCGAGCTGCGCGGCTCGGCTTCCGGCAGGCGAATTGAAGCTCACCGTGCGGCTGCATGATCCAGGTACGGCACGCGGCCTCATCTCGGCCGCGCCCGTCAACGCCGGTTGCCGGGGGCTCATTACGGTACGGGTGCTGGGGGCTGAAGCGTTGCCGGCCGGCCGGATCGTCGCTCTGCGTGGCCGCTGGTTGCCGCGTGCCGGCGCATTCGGCCAGGCTGACGGAATCCTGCTCGCCTCACGCCTTGTCAGCATCGGCGACCACCCTACCCTCGGTGAACGGGTGAGCAACCGGCTCTCGTCAGCGAGCCGGGAGCTATACGGCTCCCGTGCCGCCCTGGTCGAGGCGCTGGTGCTGGGGACGCGCGGCAGCCTTGATCCCGATATCAAGAATGACTTTGCCAGCAGCGGTCTGGTTCACCTGCTCAGTATCTCCGGCTTTCATGTCGGCCTGATCGTCGCGTGGGTGGTGCTGGTGGTTGGTGCACTTGGCTTTGATCGCCGGCGGGCGCTCTGGTGCGGCGCCGCGTTCGGAATGGCGTACGCCGGCTTTCTTGGCTGGCAGGCGCCGGCCACGCGCGCCGCCGTGATCTGTGTGCTCGGTGCGCTTCAGCTCCAGCGGCAGCGCCATACGGCGCTGGGCCCGCTGCTCGGCTTCACCTGCGTCGTGGTGACGCTGGGCGATCCCTGGGCGGTTACCTCGGTCGGTGCGTGGCTCTCCGTCACCGCCTTGCTGGGCGCTGCCTGGGCCGCGGAATGGTGCGAACGGGCGGTGAGCCGGCTGGCGGTGCTGAAGCTGATCGCCTCCTCTACCGGAGCCACGCTGGCGACAGCCCCAATCACGGCCAGCGCGTTCGGCACCGTCCCGATAGCGGGGATCGCGCTCAACCTACTTGCCATCCCGATCGCTGCGGTGGCTGTTCCAGGCGTCATGGCCAGTCTCCTGCTGCAACCGGTCTCGCGGTTCCTGGCCAGCGCACTCGCTGCCGGCGCGGGGCTGGGCTTGCATGGGCTGGAGTTGCTGGCGCGCGCCGGCGCGAACATTCCGCATGGATGCCTGATGGTGCCGCCTACCATCACATCCGCGCTGATCGGCGCGGCCATCCTGCTGGCGGCGCGCTGGGCTGCCGGTCGTCATGTCACGGCACCTGAAGCGGCCCGGCGGGCCGCGCTGGCCCTGGTGCTGGCGTCGTGGACCGGGCTCGCGATTGCAATTCCCTGGAATCAAGCTGACGGTGGCGACGGGCTCACGTTACATTTTCTCGATGTGGGACAGGGCGACGGCGCAGCGATACGGACGCCCCACGGCCACTGGGTGCTGGTTGACGCCGGGCCTCGCTCGGCTACATCGGATGCGGGCAAGCGGGTCGTGGCTCCATTCCTCGCGCGCCAGCATGTCCGGCGCCTGGATGTCATGGTGATTTCGCACGCGCATGCGGACCATGTGGGCGGCGCTGCTGCCGTGCTGGATCACCTGCGTGCCGGGGTGGTTATCGAACCGGGCGAGCTGGTGCCGGATCCCGTCTACACCGACTTCCTTGCTGCGGTGGCCGCGGACGGCGCGCAATGGCGCCCGGCACGCGCCGGGATGCAGTTCGAGCTGGACAGCGTGCGCTTTACCCTGGTGCATCCCGACACCGCGTGGGTGGAGTGGGGCCTGGATCTCAACGAAGATTCCGCGATGCTCCTGGTGGAATACCGCGGCTTCCGGGCACTGCTGTCGGGGGACGGTGGCTTTCGCGCCGAGGCAGAATTGGCCGGCACGATCGGTCCGGTGGATGTACTGAAAGTCGGGCACCATGGCAGCCGCTGGGCCAGCGGCGATCCCTGGCTTGATGAGCTGCGGCCCGAAATCGGAATTGTGAGCGTAGGTGTGAATCGGTATGGCCACCCGAGCCCGGAAGCGCTGGCCCGGCTGGAACAGCACCATGTCGCCGTGTGGCGGACCGACCGTGAAGGGTCCGTGACGGTGACGACCGACGGACAGCATATCAGTGTCGCAGGCCGGACCCTCCGGCGCGACTTTTCATCGCACGCTGAGGAGATGGGGCCGTGATCACCAGCGCGACGACCATCGAACGCTTCATTTTCGACCAGGAAGACCGCTATCCGGAGGCCACCGGCGAGTTGTCCAACCTGCTGTACGATATTGCACTCGCCGCCAAGATGATCGCCGCGGCCATCCGGCGGGCCGGACTGGTGGACATCCTCGGGTCCGCCGGCACCGGCAACGTGCAGGGCGAGCAGCAGCAGAAGCTGGACGTGCTGGCCAACGAAATCATCAAGAACTGTCTCAGCCATACCGGGCGGGTCTGCGTGATGTGCTCCGAAGAAGAGGGCGACATCATCCAGGTGCCGAGCCAGTTCGAGGCCGGCAAGTACGCGGTGATGTTTGATCCGCTGGATGGTTCGTCCAACATTGACGTCAACGGCGCGGTCGGCACCATCTTCAGCGTGTACCGCCGGGTCACGATGGAGGGCCGTGGCACCGTGGAGGACGTACTGCAGGCCGGTTGCCACCAGGTGGCGGCCGGCTACGTGATGTACGGCTCCAGCACCATGATGGTATACACCACCGGCCAGGGCGTCCACGGCTTCACCCTGGATCCGACGGTCGGGGAGTTTCTGCTGAGCCATCCTCGCCTGGTCATGCCGCGGGTCGGGACGTACTACAGCGTAAATGAGAGCAACTTCGCCCGGTGGGACCGAGCCATGCAGTTTGTGGTGCGGGGCTTCCACGGCGACCGGCCGGACGACATTCAGGGCAAGAACTCGCGCTACATCGGCTCCCTGGTCGCCGACTTTCACCGGAACCTCATCGCTGGCGGCATCTTCCTCTATCCGGCCGACAGCAAGAACCCGCGCGGGAAGCTGCGGCTTCTCTATGAGGCCGCACCCATGGCGTTCATCGCGGAGCAGGCCCAGGGTTCCGCCACGGACGGGCTCAACCGGATTCTCGACATGGTGCCCACCAGCCTGCACCAGCGGGTACCGCTCGTGATCGGCTCGCGCGAGGACGTGGGGTACGTCGCCGACACCCTGCGGCGCCTTCGCATCGAGCCGAGGCCGGCTGGACCGCTCGCCGCACCGGTGCTGTGAAGCGGGTGTCCGGGCCGGACGACTGGGCCGGGAGCCCCGAAACCGAGCTGGGCCAGCCGGGCGCCTTTCCCTTCACGCGTGGCATCTATCCCCGGATGTACACCGAGCGGCTCTGGACCATGCGCCAGTATGCCGGCTTCGGCACCGCGAGCGAGACCAATCAACGGTTCCGGAGTCTGCTCGCCAGCGGTCAGACCGGACTTTCCACTGCGTTCGATCTCCCCACCCAGATGGGCTACGACTCCGACCATCCGATGGCCGCCGGCGAGGTGGGGCGCGTCGGCGTGGCCATTGACACGGTCGATGATCTGGCCGAACTCTTCCACGGTATTCCGCTGGACCAGGTTTCCACTTCGATGACGATCAACGCCACGGCTGCGATCCTCCTTGCCATGTATGTCGTGGTGGGAGAAGAGCAGGGCGTCGCTCGAGGGAAACTGTCCGGCACGGTGCAGAATGACATCCTCAAGGAGTACATCGCGCGGGGAACGTACATCTACCCGGCGCGACCATCGCTGCGGCTGATCGCCGATGTGTTTCGGTTCGTGGCTGATGAGGGCATGAACTTCAACCCGATCTCCATCAGCGGCTACCACATGCGCGAGGCCGGCGCCACGGCGGTCGAGGAACTCGGCTTCACGCTGGCGAATGCGCTCGAATACGTGAGAGTAGCGCTGGCGGCCGGATTGGAGATAGACGCGTTCGGTCCGCGGCTGTCGTTCTTTTTCGCCAGTCACAACGACCTGTTCGAGGAAGCGGCCAAATTCCGGGCGGCGCGCCGTCTCTGGGCCCGCCTCCTGCGGGATCGCCATGGGGCCGGCGATGCCGCGTGCCGGCTCCGGTTCCACACCCAGACTGGCGGGGTGACGCTGCAGGCCCAGCAGCCGCTCAACAACGTGGTGCGGGTGACGGTTCAGGCGCTGGCGGCAGTGCTCGGCGGCACCCAGTCGCTGCACACCAACGGCTATGACGAGGCGCTCTCGCTTCCGACCGAGGAATCCGCGACGCTGGCGCTCCGCACCCAGCAGGTGCTGGGCTACGAGAGTGGCATGGCCAGGACGGTGGATCCACTGGCGGGCAGCTATTACGTCGAGCAGCTGACGGACGAACTGGAGGCAGGCGCGCGCCGGCTCATCGAGCAGGTCGAGGCGCTCGGCGGCGCAGCATCGGCGATCGAGCAGGGTTTTTTCCAGAAGGCCATCGCCGACAGCGCCTGGCGCCAGCAGCAGGCGCAGGAGAGCGGTGCTCAGGTCGTGGTCGGTGTCAACCGCTTCACCGATGACTCGCCGGTTCCGGAAGCACCGCTGCCTGACTTTACGGCCTTCGCGCAGCGCCAGATCACGCGGCTCCGCCAGGCGCGCGAGAGCCGGGATGGTGCAAGGGTGCAGCAGGGCCTCGCCGAACTCATCGCCGCGGCCTCCGCGCCCGCCGGGCGAATCATGCCGGCGATTCTGGCGTGCGTCCGCGCCAGGGCGACGGTTGGCGAGATCAGCGACGCGCTCCGCGGCGTGTGGGGCGTCTATCGGCCGGCCTAGCGCCTCCTTCCGCTTGAGCACACCGGTCCGAGCGGCTAACTTTATAGGCTGTTTTCGTTTAGCACGCCCGGATCAAAGAGGATGCATGCCCACGTACGAATATCGTTGCTCCAATGGCCATCACTTCGACAAGCGCCAGAAGATCAACGACCGGCCCGTCACCCGGTGCCCCGAGTGCGGAGCGCCAGCCACCCGGCACATTTCCGGTGGCGCTGGCCTCGTGTTCAAGGGCACCGGCTTCTACATCACCGACTATGGCAAGGATGGCAAGGGGCCAGCCAAGCGGCCGTCCGAAACGGTTGCCACTGACAAGCCTGCCGATGTGTCCAAGCCAGCCAAGGCCACGGATGCGCCGGCCGCCACCAAGCCGGTTGCGTCAGGTCCCAAGGGCTCAAGCGGAAAGCGCAACGAGTGAGCGACGCTCTGCGGGAGGCGCTCCGCGCCGCAGCTACACGGCTGGGCGCGGCTGATGCCGAGTTTGTGGTCGAACGTCCGCGGGACGGTGGCCATGGCGATTTTGCCACCAACCTTGCCATGGTTGTAGCACGCACTCGCCGGGTCAATCCCCGTGTCGTCGCACGCGAGCTTCTCGAGTCGCTGGACCTGCCTGCGGGGCTCGTCTCCCGCACCGAGATCGCCGGGCCGGGGTTCATCAATTTCTGGCTCAGCGACCTGCATCTTGCCGAAGAGCACGGCCGCATATTGGCGAGCGGTGCCGCCTACGGACGCAACACGTCGCTGGCCGGGCAGCGGATCAACGTGGAATTCGTGTCCGCCAATCCCACCGGGCCACTCCATGTCGGGCACGGCCGAGGCGCAGCATTGGGTGACGGCATCTCGGCACTGCTGGAGTGGGCCGGCGCATCGGTGGTGCGTGAGTTCTATGTCAATGACGCCGGCGCCCAGATTGACCGGCTGGCGGAGAGTCTCTGGGCCCGGGTTCAGCAGGCGGTGGGCCGGAACGATGCGCTGCCCGAGGGCGGCTACCACGGGGAATACCTGACGGAAGCGGCCCAGCAACTGCTGGCGAGCGAAGGCCGGGGCTTCGCCGACCTGCCGCGGGCGGAAGGACTGGCGCAGTGCCGGGTGCGCGCCATGGCGATGCAGCGTGAAGAGCAGGATCGCGATCTCGCCGCTTTCGGCGTGCGGTTCGATGTCATCACATCGGAGCAGGCCATCTACGATCGCGGCGACGTGGAGCGGACTCTCACGCAGCTGGACCGGGCGGGGCTCACCTTCGAGAAGGATGGCGCTCTCTGGTTCCGGACCAGCGACTTCGGCGATGACCAGGACCGGGTGCTCCGGAAGCAGGATGGGTCATTTACCTACTTCCTGCCGGATATCGCCTATCACGTCGAGAAGTTCTCTCGCGGCTTCGATCGGCTGATTGACGTCTGGGGCGCGGACCACCATGGCTACATCCCGCGGGTGCGCGCGGCCCTGCGGGCGCTGGGACACCGCGATGACCAGTTCCATGTGGCGGTGGTGCAGCTGGTGAAGGTGGTGCGGGGCGGCGAAGAAGTGAAAATGTCCAAGCGTGCCGGCACTTTCATCACCCTGCGCGACCTGCTGGATGAAGTGGGGCCCGACGCGGCGCGCTACTTCTTCCTCATGCGCAAGGGCGATACGCCGCTCATCTTCGACGTGGAACTGGCCCGCAGGCAGACCGACGAGAACCCGGTCTTCTACGTGCAGATGGCGCACGCTCGGCTGTCCGGCATTTTTCGGACGGCCGGGGTCGAACCGGACCACCATGCGGGTACGCTGGAGATGGCGCACCTGCCGGCGCCGCAGGACACCGACCTGCTCAAGAAACTCGCCGCGTTTCCGGAGACCGTGGCACGATCGGCGGCTGAGGCCGAACCACACCGGATCTGCGTCTATCTCGAAGAACTTGCCACCGTGGTTCACGGCTGGTATCACCACACCCGCACCGTTGGCGAAGCCGAACCGATCGAGCGCAACCGCCTCCTGCTGGCGCGCGCCGCGCGCATCGTGCTCGCCAATGGCCTTTCCCTCCTGGGCCTGTCGGCCCCTGACCGGATGTGACCTGATGAGCCTGCTCGTCGTCGGCAGTGTGGCGCTGGACTCCGTCTATACCCCGTTCGGCGAAACCGCCGATGCGCTGGGTGGTTCCGCCGTCTACTTCAGCGTCGCGGGCGCGCTGCTCCATCCGGTGCAGGTGGTCGGCGTAGTTGGCGACGACTACCCGATGCAGGAGCTGGAGCGGCTGGCGGCGCGCGGGATCGACTGGAGCGGAGTCGAGCGGGCCAGGGGCGAAAGCTTCCGCTGGAAGGGGAAGTATTCCTACGACCTGCAGAGCCGGGAAACCCTGGAAACCCGGCTGGGAGTCTTTGCCAGCTTCCAGCCCAAGCTGCCGGCCGCCACGCGCGACGCCAAGTTTGTCTTTCTGGGCAACATTGATCCGGAACTGCAGCTGGGTGTGCTCGAGCAGATTCACACGCCCCAGCTGGTTGCCTGCGACACGATGAACTACTGGATCCAGAGCAAGAAACCGGCGCTCATGGATCTGCTCAAGCGCGTGGACCTGCTCATGGTGAATGACGGCGAAGCGCGCGAGCTCTCCGGGGACTGGAACATCCACCGTGCGGGCCGGTGGATCCTCTCCCATGGACCATCGCGCGTGGTCATCAAGCAGGGCGAGTACGGGGCCCTGCTGATGGATAAGGATCACACGTTCTACGCGCCCGCCTACCCGCTGGAGGAAGTCTTCGATCCGACCGGTGCCGGGGATGCCTTCGCGGGCGGCTTCATGGCCTATCTGGCGCGCAATGGCGAAGTGACCGCTGACAACCTTCGCCGCGCCATGATCTACGGTGCGGCCATGGGTTCCTACGCGGTCTCGCAGTTCGGCATCCGCGGGTTTGACGGGCTCACCACACGGAATGTCGAGGAGCGGGCGCGGGCATTCAGGGCTATGACGCACGTTGAGCTGCCGGGGATCGCCGAGTGAGCCAGCACGGCCGGCAGTACGCCGAGGCCGGTGTGGACCTGGCCCAGGCGGAGCGCGCCAAACAGCGCATCGGCCGGGCGGTGGCCAGCACACGCACTCCCCTTTCGCTGGGGCACCTGGGCGCATTTGGTGGCATGGTGAAGGTTCCCCCGGGCATGCGTTCGCCTGTGCTGGTGATGAGCACTGACGGTGTCGGGACCAAGGTGCTGGTTGCGCAGCAGGCGGGCCGGGTGGACACCATTGGCGAAGACCTGGTCAACCACAGCGTCAACGACATTCTGGTTCACGGCGCGCGGCCATTGGCTTTCATGGATTACATCGCCGGGGCCGGTCTCAGCGAGGATGTGCTGGCGGGCATCGTGGAGGGAGTCGCGCGCGGCTGCCGCAACCATGGCATGGCGCTGGCCGGTGGTGAGACCGCACAGATGCCGGGGCTGTACGCCGAGGGCGAGTTCGACCTGGCAGGCACTATCGTCGGCGTCGTGGAGGAGGAGGCTGCGCTGCACGGCGAGCGAATCGTGCCCGGGGATCTGCTGCTGGCGTATGCCTCCACCGGCCTCCACACCAACGGCTACACCCTCGCCCGGCGGGTGATCTTCGAGCGAGCGGGTCTCACGCTCACTGACCAGCTGCCCGGTACGGATGCAAGCGTCGGTGACGCGTTGCTTGCGGTGCACCAGAGTTACTCTGCCGCGCTCATGCCGGTCCTGCCGCTGGTCCATGGCATTGCCCACATCACCGGCGGCGGCATTGCCGGAAACCTGGTGCGGGTGCTGCCCGAAGGCAGTGCCGCCGTGATTGACGCAGTATCGTGGCAGCTGCCGCCGCTCTTCCGCTTCCTCCAGGAAGCGGGCGGCATCAGCACGGAGGAAATGCGCGATGTGTTCAACCTTGGCGTCGGATTGATCGTGGCAATTCCCGCGTCGAGCCTGGCCGCGGTGGAGAGTGCCGCCCGCACAGCAAAGCTCACGAGCTGGGTCGTGGGCAGGATCGTGGCTGGAACTCCCTCGGTCTCGTTCGCGGAATAGCGGGTCATCCATGAACGAACGGCAGGCCATGCGGCGCGCCCTCCGGCTCGCCTGGCGCGGCTGGGGACGGGTACATCCCAATCCGCTGGTCGGGGCGGTGATCCTGCGCGACGGCGTCGTCGTCGGCGAAGGGTGGCACGCGGAGTTCGGTGGCCCCCACGCGGAACGCGTGGCGCTGGAACAGGCCGGGGAGCGGGCGCGGGGCGCCACGCTGGTCGTCACACTCGAACCTTGCCGGCATCAGGGCAAGCAGCCGCCCTGCACCCGGGCGGTTCAGGCTGCCGGCATCGCCCGGGTGGTGATGGCGCTCGACGACCCCAATCCGGAAGCAGGTGGTGGTGGTGCGGTGCTGGAGTCGGCCGGAGTCCAGGTGGAACGGGGTCTCGAGTCCGACGCCGCTGCGGCGCAGAACGCCGGCTTTCTGCACCGGTTTG
>Ga0207652_10004663_pt1 | contig 11113 bp, 10 predicted proteins | sample KBSC63BmetaG_FD_184334 | JGI IMG/M metagenome (GOLD analysis project Ga0207652, IMG submission 184334) | Corn rhizosphere microbial communities from Kellogg Biological Station, Michigan, USA - KBS C6-3B metaG (SPAdes) (version 2) | ecosystem: Host-associated > Plants > Roots > Rhizosphere ... | reverse complement strand
GGGCCGCGGACACGAGCCATGATGCCGGCGACGGAACCGTCAGCAGGACCAGGCCTGCCAGCCACCCCGACGGGCCCGGGATCCAGTCCTGACTGAACAAGGCAAAAGGCAGGCAGGTCAGCGCAACCTGCACCGCCAGCAGCGGGTACCGGTGCCGTAGCCACAGCGGCCTGGTCGCCGGCACGACATACAGCGACGGCAGGACGACCATCGCCGCGACAATGAGGGCTTCACCGGCCCCGCCGTTGGAAGTGCCGTAGCCCACCTCGGCGAGCGCCAGCAGGCACAGAACGACGGCGACCAGCGTCGTCGCCCGCCGTACGGCCGGGTCGCCGGGCACGGCAGCGCCATCGGCCGCCCTCGCGTAGGCCGCCCTGGCCCGGGTCTTCACGCCGCCCAGCCTAATCCCCAGGTGCTACGCGGCCAGGCTACAAGGCGCACTGGCGAGGCATGCACTTTGCACATGCGGTTGCTGAGCGGCGCACGCGGGGCCGGTACCCGCGGCACTGCCCCGGCTGGCTGGCGCCGGCGGACACTCAAACCGCGATCGGCAAGGCTTGTCGATCCACACAGCCAGAAAGGAGGCCGGTAATGAGCCGGCTGCAGAACACGGTGCGGGATGAGGCATCTTGCCGGCGGCACGGTCCTCGCCGCGACCGCCGCGCTCGCGGCCCCGGCCGCGAGGGCGCACGCCAGTGCCGCCCGGGCCATGCTCCGCGCGGCGGCTGGGCACGTCCAGGCCGCTGCTGTACATGCACCTGGACCGGCTGGAGAAAGCCGGTCTGGTGACCGGGCAACTGGAGCTGTCCGCGGACGGCAAGGCGATGAAGTACTTCGAGCCGGTCCCCTTCGAGGTGCGGATCACGGCCGAGACGGTCGTCCGCGCGCTGGTCGGAGACGACGGCAAGGATGCGCTCCGCATGGAGGAGAGCGACCAATGACACACACCACGACGCTGGCCTCGGCCGGCACCAACTACACATGATACGGAAGGAGTACTGGTGAAAGGTGATGCGCTAGGCAGCAGCGGAAACGAAGACGTGGTCCGCCTGGCCGGAGTGACCAAGCGGTACGGCGGCAGGAGTGCCGCCACCACCGCGCTCAACGACATCACGCTGAGCTTCGAGCGAGGCAGCTTCACCGCCGTGATGGGGCCCTCGGGCTCGGGCAAGACCACGCTGCTGTACTGCGCGGCGGGCCTGGCCCGGCCCACGGTGGGCACGGTCACATTGGACGGGACGGACCTGACGAGTCGACCGGAGCGGGCCCTGGCCCGGATACGGCGCGAGCGGATCGGATTCGTCTTCCAGTCGTTCAACCTTTTGCCCGAGCTCAGCGCCGCCGACAACGTGGCGCTGCCGCTGCGACTGTCCGGCAAACACCCGCGGCGGGCGGCCGTAACGGCAGCGCTCGACCAGGTCGGGCTGGCCGACAAGCGCCGGTCGAGGCCCGGGCAGCTCTCCGGCGGGCAGCAGCAGCGCGTCGCGATAGCCCGTGCGCTGATCGGCTCCCCGAGCGTCGTCTTCGCCGATGAGCCCACCGGCGCGCTGGACTTGGTGACTGGCGCCGAGGTGCTCGGCCTGCTCGGCTCGCTGGTGCGGGCGGCCGGTGCGACGGTCGTGATGGTGACGCACGATCCTGTCGCCGCCTCGCGCGCGGACCGGGTCGTGTTCCTTGCCGACGGCCGGACCGCCGGCGAGATACTTCGGCCGGGGGTGGACGCGGTCGCCGCACGGATGGCCAATCTTGCCGACCGCGGCAAGGCCGCGGCCGCCGCGCCTGCCCGGACGGAGCCATCATGGTAATTCTCGGCCTGGCCGTCCGGTCGGTGCGCCACCAGCCCGCCGCCTTCGCCGCTTCGTTCCTCACGCTGGCCCTGTCGGCGTTCCTTGTCACGGTGTGCGGCGGCGTGTTCGAGACCGGCCTGACTCACGACGTCCCACCGCAGCGGCTGCTGACCGCGCCGGTCGTCGTGACGGGCGTGCAGGACTACCTGGGCACGCCGCTGCCCGAACGCAACCGCCTCGCTCCCGGTCTTGCGAGCGAAATCGCCGCTGTCCCCGGCGTTGCGCGCACCGTACCCGACGTGTCATTCCCCGTCACGGTCCTGAGCGGCGGGCAGGCGGACGGCCCGCCCGTCGAAGGGCACGACTGGTCCGCTGCCCAGCTCACGCCCTATCGGCTGATCAGCGGCCGGGCGCCCACGGGCCCCGGTGACGTGGTGCTAGACGCGCACCTTGCTGACAGCATGCACCTAACGATCAATAGCCTGCTGCAGGCGCAAGCGCACGGCACCGTTATCACCCTGCGCGTGGCGGGGATCGCTGATTCCGCCACGAGCCTGGCCCCGGCGCTCTTCGTCACAGACGCACGCGCCAGCGCGCTGACCGGACAACCCGGCCTGGTGGACTCGGTCGCGGTATATCCCAGCCCCGGCGTGGCGACCGGTTCGCTGGCCAGCCGGATCACGGCCGCCCTTCCGCATGACAGCGCACTCGTGCTGACCGGAGACGCCCGTGGCCGGGCCGAGTTCCCCGACGCGGCCGGCGACAGCTTCAGGCTCATCCCGCTCGCCGCCGTCTCAGGCCCGCTCATGACGGTAGTCGCGGTCTTTATCGTGGCTAGCACGCTGGGGCTGGTTGTCCAGTTGCGCCGCCGCCAGATCGCGCTGCTGCGCACCGTCGGCGCGACGCCCCGTCAGCTAAGGCGCCTGGTGCTCCGCCAGACCCTCCTGGTCGCGATCCCTGCCGCATGTCTTGGCCTGCTCCCGACCGAGGCGGCCGGACGGCAACTGCTCTCCGCGATGGCCGACCACGGTCTCGTCACCGGGGGGCTGATTTACCACCAGAACTTTATTCCCACCCTAATCGGCGCCGCCATTGCCGTGTTCACGGGCGTGATAGCCGCGCTCGTTGCTTCGCGCGGCGCTATCCGCGTGCCGCCCGTCGAAGCGCTGGGCTCCGACGACACGCCACAGCCCTGGATGAGCTGGCCGCGGCTCGTGCTCGGGCTGCTGACCCTGGCGGGCGCGATAGCGCTCGCGGTCGTCACCGCGCTCGTCTTCAACGGGCCAGTCGCCGCGAGCACCGCGGGGCCGTCGGCCATGGCGTGGGTCCTCACCATGGCGCTGCTCGGCCCGGCCCTCCTCACCCGACCGGTGCTGTCGGTACTCGGCAGGGTCGCCGCCGCCCTCGCCCCGCGTACCGGCCATCTCGCGATGCTGACTATCCAAGGCCGGGGCCCCCGTACTGCCGCCTTGGTCACCCCGGTCATGCTTGCGACGGGGCTGGCGACCGCCCTGCTGTACATGCAGACATCGCAGCAGGCGGCGACCGAGCAGGTCTACGCCCAGCACCTACAGGCGAACCTCGTGATCTCCTCGCCCGCCGGCGGCCTGCCGCTGGGCCTTGCCGCCCAGGTGAGCCGCCTACCGGGTGTCGTCGCATCGCCGCTGGTCACCAGCAACGGCTTCATCAACGTGCCACCGGGCGCTCAAGACGACGGCAATCCCGACTCGGAACCGCTGCTCGGCCTGGACGGAGCAACCGCCAGCCGGGTCGCCAGCTATCAGGTGACCAGCGGCAGCCTTGCCCGCCTGTCCGGCGACACCATCGCCATCCCTGCCAGCTGGGCCAAGAGCGGCCAGGAGGTGGGCGACCCCCTGATGCTGCGGTTCGGCGACAACACCGTCACGCAGCTGCGGATCGTGGCCCTCTTCACCGCCCAGCGCGGCTACCCCGTGTTGCTCCTGCCCGCCGCGCTGCTCGCACCGCACACGACCAGCGGGCTGGCCGAACAGGTTCTCGTAAGCACCGCGCCGAATACCGACCTGAACTCGCTCGGGCGCAACCTTAGCCGCATGGCAGCTGATCTTCAGGTAAGCAGCCGGTCCGAGACGCTCGCGGCCTTCTCCGTGCAAGATCAGACATCGGCGTGGATATATTACATGTTCATCGCGGCGGTGACCGCGTTTGTGACCGTGTACCTGACCTCCTCGACCCTGGCGGCCACGACACGGCGCCGCCCCCAGCTGCACATGCTGCGGCAAATCGGCGCCAGCGGCAGCCAGGTCGGTCTGGCGATGGCCATCGAGGGCGCGCTTGTCGCCGCCACCGGGATCGTGCTCGGCACCCTGGTCGCGCTGGCGGTACTACTGCCGTTCGACAACGCGATCGGAGCGCCGGGCCTGCCCGCCGGGTCACCGTTGATCTACCTCACGGTCATCGCCCTGGCAGCCGCACTGACCATTGCGGTCACCAGCCTGTCTGCACGGCTGCTGCGCACCGCCCCCAGCCAGGTGTAACCGCTCCGGCTCATCGAAATACCTCGGTCCCAGTATCCACCGCATGAACCTGCGGGTCTCAGGCGAGCTGACCAGGCTACTCGCCCTCTGCACGCCGCATCCAGCGCGCAGATCCGCGGCCTGACCGCCAGCCGCGTCGATGGTCGGCACCGCATGCTCGCCCTGCCCGGGCGGCCCTTGGCCGCAGATGAACTCAGCGGTCGCCGTCACCGTGTGCAGGGCATCGGCGGTGACGATCTTGCCGTTCAGGTTGACCTGGCTGAGCATCCCGGCGGCCATCGGCACCTCGCTCGTCTTGGCCCCGACTCCCGGCCAGCGCGGCCAGCAGATGCCGTTGGGCTCACGCCGGTCAGGCCTAGCCAGCGCCCGTCTTCCATCGTCGTCGTCACTGGTGAGTGACTTGCGCTGCTGGCGGGTTGCGTACGTGAGCGGGAGAATCCGGGTACCAGCCAGCCTGTGGGTGCCGAAAATGATGTCACTTCACGCGACCTGCGGATATTCATGGATCAGGCCACCGAGCCGGTCCCGGCGCAGAACCCGGGCGCTGGCGCCGGGGGCGGGCGGAACCGGACGCCCGGCAGGCGGAGCCTGCTGCAGCGCCCGGTGCGGGCGATGCAGGTTGTAATGGTCGGCGTACTCGCCGAGGACCAGCCGCAGGTGTCGCTCGCCGGTGATCAGCATCCGGTCCAGGCACTCGCGCCGGGCGCTGGAAATCCATCGCTCCGCGATCGCATTCGCTCGTGGTGCCCGGACAGGGGTCTTGATGATCCGGATCCCGGCCGCCGCGAGCATCGCGTCGAACGCCGCAGTGAACTTCGCGTCCCGGTCCCGGATCAAGAACTTGAAGCCGTCCGCTTGATCTTCGAGGTTCATCAGCGGTTCCGGGCTTGCTGAGTGACCCACTCCCCTGCCGGGTGGGCCGCTGCCAGCGCACGATCGTGCCGGGAGCGACGATCAGCCGCATCGCCGCCAGGCGCTCCGTCGGCACTGTCCCCGCTACCAGCGCCAGCCACGCCCGGTCGGGCCACGTCAGACGCGCAAGAGCACGAGGCCGCTCGCGCTGGGCCACGGCGAGCTGATGGCGCAGCATGAGGATCTCGGCGTCCTTCCACCACTCCCCCGCCGTGACAACCCCAGCAGCGATACGGCACGGGCGGCAATCAAGAAGATCAGCTTCAGCCCCACAAGCCGAGACCATCCCACCCCCTGGCCGTCCCGGGGGCGAACAGCCAGCGGCCAGCGGTCGCATCCGGCCCGGTGGCACAGGGTTTCGGCAGCTACAGGCATGGTCAGGTGGAGGTTACCTGGCGGAGCCAGGCGGCCAGGGACGCGGCGGATCGCACGGCGGGCTCCTCGGCCCGTTCAGCGAGGCCGAATTCCGGGCCGTGGGGCAGTTCGTCGATAACAAGCACCGGGCGCAGTCCGGGCAGGGTGGCCTGGCGGGCATACGGCGGCCAGAAGACGACGAGTACCCCAAGCCCGGCCTGAGCCGCGAGAATGCGAGCCTGGATGCCGCTGACCTCCAGTGCCACGCGATAGTGGCGCAGGCCGACCTCGCGCAGCACCTGGTCGTAGTACCCCCATTCGGCACCGTCCAGCGGCGCGGCGATCAGTCCGGCGGCGCCCACCTCGTCAGCCGTCGGCCGCTGGGCCGTGAGGGGGTGATCTTCCGCTACGAAGAAGGCGGCGCGGCTGGTGTGCAGCGGCAGGTACCGCACATCGGGGGGGAGGTGGCAGTGCATCACGTAGGCCAGGTCAGCTTCTCGCGCGCGTACGGCCTCGGCCATCTGCCGGCTGGTCCCGAAGCGCAGCGAGATCTCAATGCCGGGGCGGGCGCGGGCAAACGGCGCGATAACCGTGCTGAAGAAGAACGCCTGCTCGAAGGCGATGCTGGCGCCCAGCCGGACGCGCCCAGCGTGCCCGGCCCGCAGACTGGCCACCTGTGCGGTCAGCGCCTCCGCGTCGCACAGTGTGCGGCGGGCCACGGCGTAGAGCGCCTCGCCGGCTGCCGTGAGGTGGACACGGCGTCCCCGGTAGGTAAGCAGGCTGGTCCCGAAGGCGCGCTCCAGCGCCTGCACGTGAAAGGAAACGGTGGACTGGCTGAGGGCGAGGCCGCGCGCTGCCGCCGAGTAGCCGCCCTGTTCAGCCACTGCGGCGAAGACACGAAGGCGCAGCAGCGATAGTCCGGGTGGGAAGCGGTAATCGTCCATGACCATCCACTGCTATCGATTGATCCGATGGTTCTATTGAATATGCCAGCTTGTCTACATGGAAGGGCGGCCTTACCGTGACGAGCAGAGACAGCGAGGCGTGACGGAGGAGAGCAGGCGATGACGTTTCGTATCCAGCCGCATGTGCGGCTTCAGGAATGGGTAGCCGAGGAGCACGGGTACTTCCGCGAGGAGGGACTGGATTACGAGTTCGACCCGGCCGGGTTCGCGGGCGAGGCCGTTACCACCGCCTCGGTCAGGCCGGCGGGCGACGTGCCCGTCCAGATCACCAGCGGCGCCTTCGAGGACATGGCGAAGGGGCGGTCCTGTGACGTCTCCTCGGCGTGCCACTGGGCGGTCAACGCCGCCGCCACCGCGGGCGGCGGCCGGATGTGGGGGAAGGCGTACTCGGTCTGCCCGTCGGCGATCTTCGTGGCGCCGGAGTCCGGCTACCAGCAGCCTGGGGACTTGGCCGGCGTGCCGGTGGGGGTCGGCTACCATTCCGGCAGCCACTACTCGGCCATCGAGGGCCTAGAGCAGTTCCTCGACCGGGCGCAGATCGAACTGAGCTTCATCGGCCGGCCCTATGACCGGCTGCGGCTGATGCTGGAGCGACAGGTGCAGGCGGTGAACGTGTTCGGCGCCCAGTACTACGCGCTGGAGCAGCAGGGGTTCCGCAAGCTCGTGGACACCACGTTCATGATGGGCGCTATGGTATCTCCGGATTCCGACCCGCAGGACGCGGAGAAGTACTTCGCCGCCCTTCGGCGCGCTCAGCGTGACATCGACCTCGAACCGGGCCGGTACAAGCAATACTGGCTGCGCGAGTTGCCGGAGGACGTCCAGAAGATCGTGGACGTGCGGAGGTTCGGCCCCGGGGAGCGGATCGTATTCGAGCCCTACACCCGTGAGATGTTCGAGCGGACGCACCGCTGGATGCAGTCTTGGGACCTGTTCGACCCCGACGCTGCGACGCACCCCGGTTACAGCGAAGCCGTCCTCACCTGAGGCACGCGCCTCGCGGCGGACGTGGCGGTGCTGCCTGTTGCCGATCGCAGGGCCCCGGAGGACGTCATCGGCTATGACGACGCGGGTCTCCCGAGTTGACCCCATCGTCGTCGGAGTCGGAGCGTGGCCGGTGCCTTGTCGTCGCTACGTCGGCGTGCGTGGCCGTGATCCTCGGCGAGCCAGGAAGCGAGGATCTCGCGGCCTCCCTTGAGCATGCCCTGGTCCGGCTGATGCCAGCTGCCATCCGGGTTGAGCTGGGTATCATGCCCCACGCCAGAGTCGGCAAAACAGGCGGAACATACATTCCCTTATTGGCCGCCCTCCTGCTGATCGCGGGTCATCCACGGCTATATTCGCCGTGGATGACCCGCAATCCCAACGGTGGCCCACGCGGGTACCCGGGTGACCTGCCGGTCAAGGTCCGGCCTTTGGTCCGCCGACGGCACTCGAGCGTACAGATCGCGGCGAATCTGGGCGAAGCGCCGCCGGATTTCGCGCCTGCGCGACGCCCGACGCGGGGTAAACGTTCAGCCCAGCCTCGTTGCGTTATTTCTTATTGCACAGCATGAGTAGCGGCGGGCATGGTGATGCTCATGCGGGAAGGACCGGCATCCAGGGATTTCCGGTGAGGGCGCCGCGGATCACGTCCATGACGGGCTGGCCGTGCTTGCGGCGGTGGTGCCAGGGTAGCCGCGGATGGCGTACAGGTCCCGGGTGGCGGCCTCGGAGCGGAGGCGGCCGGAGATCTTCTGCTGGGTTTTCGGCGGCCGCAAGTCAAGCTCGGCCTGGTTCACCCAATTCAGAGATAAGAATCGAATGCAGGAGCGGACTCTTAATCCTCGGGTTCGGGGTTCGAGTCCCTGGCGGCGCACCGGCGATGACCTGGGATTTCAGCAATCCCAGGTCTTCTTTTAATGTCCGGTATCCCGGTTTTTAGGCCGTGCTCGTTCCGCGCTTGCTCGGCGGTCGGATGTTGACGGACGGGCGGCTTGTCAAAAACAGGCTGATTGGTCTAGACCAGCCATCGGGATCCCTCCCAATGACGTTCGGCGACGCGATAAGTGCGGGAACGATCCTGCAGCCGACCCGTCGCCCGTCAGCGTCGCTCCCCTGTCGGAAAGCTCAGGCTAGTCCAGCGGATTCAATCCGCAAGAAGCCAACCACCGTGTCAGGTCTTGTCTGCAAGCTCGTGAACGAGCGCGGCCTAGGCCAGCCAAGCTGCCCGCTCATCACAAAACCGCACCTTGCGCACACCTCGCGTCGCTGGTGGCAGCCCGGTGCAGGCGGTGACACCGAACTCATTGCCACGGCGAGGGCGCTCATGGAACTCGTAGATCAGGCGGACGCGAGGTCCGGCAAGTGCACCTGCGGCGCCAGCCACCGGCTGAGCCACTCCCCGTCGATAGTCCCGGCTCTGGCCCGGCGGCCGGGGACGCGAGCGCCTCCAGTGCCGCGACCGCAGCCGCCCTGGTCGCCAACCCGCCGTGGCGTACCCGCCGTCGCTGCCCGGCAGCGGCCGGCAAGCCGACGCTGAAGTACCACGACCCGTGCTCGGCTGAGCGCAGGCCCGGGCAGCGCGCCCCGAGCAGCCTCCCTGTGTTCTCGTCCCGGCAGCCGCACCGGCGGCACACCGAACCGTAATCCATGACCCCTCCTCCGAGGCAGCCGATCTCGGCCAAGCAGCACCACCATGCACACGCCGATTCCGCCTTGCCCGGCATGGCTCATATGCGATCTTGGTGCCAGCGGCGCATTCCTGTGCCTTCCCGCCCGGCGCCTGAATCCGTGACCGCCCGGAGTCAGCGGCAAGTCCGGCTGTGGCACGGCATCAACGGGTACCTGTTCAGGCAGCTTCACGGCACGTGGTTCATGACCGCCGCACCGCCTTGTTCGCGGTGCGCCGGAGATGACGTCGGGCGGTCAGCCCTGGCGGCTGAGTTCAAGGCCGATGACGGGCAGCCTGGTCTCCACCTCGTCGGCTGGGCTGCCGAGGGTGCCCCGTAGGACGGGTTTGATGCCCGCCCAGGCGCGCGGGTGGCGGGCCGAGTAGGCGGTCAGCGCGGCGGCCGCCTCCGCCTGCGGGAAGATGCGAGCTGTCGCGGGTGCCGGGCGGCGGCTCAGGGTGTACACCCGGACCTTCGGGTTGGCGCGGATGTTGCGGAACCACTGGGCGCGGTCGCCGAAGCCGGAAACCACGAGGTACGTGCAAGGAGAGCGGTGTTCAACGACTTCCAGGACGACGTAGCGCCGGGTGCCGGACTTGCGCCCGGTGTGCTAGAGCATCAGGAACCGGGACCCGAGCAGTGCCCCCAGCCGTGCCCGGTAGAGCCAGACCGGACCGCGCACCAGCCAGCGGGTCCGCAGCAGTCCGGCAGCGGCATCGGCGAAACGTGATGATGCGGGCATGATGACCTCGGTTCAGTGCTCAGTGGATGTCGAGACGGCGGAAGGCGAGCATGGCCGCCGTGAGGGCGCACAGGCCGACGGCGGCCAGGACCGCGTAGTCGCCGACGCTGACGCCACGGCTGATCTGGCTGTTCCCGACCGACCAGTAGAACAGGGAGGCGTACCTGCCCGGCCGGATCCACGAGGTCACCGGTGCCAGCGAACTGATCAGATAGGAAGCAGTGGCCAGCGCCGTCCCGGTGCCGACGGCGGTCCCCCGCCTGCCGGTCAGCGCCCCGGCCGCCATGGTGATCAGCCCGAAGTCCAGGCCGAGCAGGAAGACGGCGGCCGAGACCGAGACGACGTCGGCGGCGGTGGTACTCAGCTGGAACGACCGCCCGATGATCACGAGCACCGCGACCGTCGCCGCGAGCGCGGCGGCCTGTGCGGCTATCGCGGCGGCCTTCTGCGCCACGATGACGGCGCGGCGGACCGGGAGGACCGCGAGCAGCCCGAGGGTGGCGTCCTCGTCCTGCCCAGCCAGGCAGGCCGCGCCGTAGCCGATGGTCAGCAGCAGCATGACGAGGGGGAAGAAGTTCGCGTAGATGTTGCCGTTGAGCCAGCCGCTGGAGGTTGAGATGGAGCCTGATATCCCGAACAGCGCGGCCGCCGTGGAGTCGCTGGCGATGAGTTTGTCCAGGGAGCTTGAGGTCTTGAACGCGGGATACATGGCCACTACGGCCAGCGTGTACACGGCCATGCCGAGGCAGTAGCCGGTCAGGCCACGGCGCCGGTTCGACAGGTCGAGCCAGGCGATATGCGGGCGCATGGGGATGTCATGGTGCATGGGACAGCTCCGGTGCCGCGGGTTCGCGGTAGTAGGCGAGGAAAAGCTCATCCAAGTCAGCGTGCTGCGCGGTGAAGTCCACCGGGTCGTGGTCGGCGACCGCCCGCAGCACCGGGCCGATCGCGCCGGTGACCCGCAGCTGCACGGCCATCCCGTCGCATGCGGTGACGGATACCCCGCCGATCGCGGCGAACAGGGCGGGGTCGACGGGCCTGGCGAACCGCGCCTGCACCATCTGCGGGGTGCTGGCACGCAGGTTCTCCACGGTCTCGGTGGCGACGAGCCGACCCTGCTTGATGATCGCGACCCGGTCGGCGAGGCGCTGCACCTCATCCAGCTCGTGCGCGGACCAGAACACGG
>Ga0207652_10004659_pt1 | contig 11119 bp, 8 predicted proteins | sample KBSC63BmetaG_FD_184334 | JGI IMG/M metagenome (GOLD analysis project Ga0207652, IMG submission 184334) | Corn rhizosphere microbial communities from Kellogg Biological Station, Michigan, USA - KBS C6-3B metaG (SPAdes) (version 2) | ecosystem: Host-associated > Plants > Roots > Rhizosphere ... | reverse complement strand
CGAGGAACATCAACCACAGCACAATCAGCGCTCCATTCAACATCGCGCCGCGTAGTGAGGGGCTGCCCGCAACACTGCCCCACACGGCGCCCCCCAGCACTCCAATCAGGATGCCAAGCGCCAGCCGCGCCAGCAAGCCGCCTGGTAGTACTCCTCCACGCGCGCGCAGCCCACGCGCGACGGCGACATCGATGGCGACAAGAAAAACGGCCAGCATAACCAGCGCGAGTGCTTTCTGCTCGCTCCCCAGCAGGATTGGCGCCATTAGCCCATAAAGGAACACGACGAGGCCCAACATCGTCGCCCCGACAAGAAGGACGACGATCCGCGCGCTGCGCGTTTCACCCCCGGGCCCCAACCCAACCTTCATGACGACCCCTCCTCGAACGGCGCATGCTCGATCGCGTCGCAGATGTTCGGCTCGCTGAATCCGGGAACGTAGCGCTCTCCGATGTCGCGCATGAAGCTCCGGCTCGCCACGCGTGGATAGCGCCGCACGACGTCCGCGCAGGAGTGCACGAACGCGTGCTTGAACCCAAGCCGGGGCGCATAGTGCAGCACCGCTGCGCGGGCATCGGCGGACACGGCGTCGAGTCCGGATCCCGTCACGTCCGCCGCCGCGCCGGCTGCGATCAGTGCGACCTCGGGCTGCTTGAACTCGGCCACCATTGTGGGATGCAGCGCGATGCCGTCCCAGACGACGTTCGCTCTCTCGGTGGACACACCGTGCCCGTGCAGAAACGCGCGTGCGGCCTGCGCGCCAGACAGCTCGAAAGGCAATGGTCCCATGTGCTGCACGGTGAGCCCGAGATCGTGCATGATCGCCGCGAGAAACACGAGCTCCTCGTCCCACTCGAGCTTCATGGCCTTGCCGATGAGCGAGCCGAACAGGAAGGTCCGCATCGCGTGATTGAACAGGTATGGCTGATACGCGGCACGGGCAAATTGTTCGGCCTGCTTCGCGATGGTTGAATCCACGATGCGGATGCCGGCGACGACGGTTGGTTGTGTCCCGGGATGGTGATGCATGCGAGTGACGATGTTCGAAGTCCGCGGCAGGGAGCGTGTAACGATTGCTGCAGCGATCCATCTGCCGAATTCACGACGGTCCATCCGCATGTCCTCCGCGATTCCTGTCCGGGCATAATGGTCCGCGGACGGCAGTATCGCGAGTTGCGCGCCTGGAGACATTTCCCCCCGGCGATCATCAGGGGCCGCTGTCCTGCTGTCTCTCAATCAAGTCGCGAGCGGACGCATGTCGCTCAAAGCCGGCGTCCGCGAGCAGCACGTCCGCAAAGATGAAGCCGTCGCGCTCCACGATCTCGCCGCCAACGACGGGAATGGAGTGGGGAAACATCGGCCCCGCATACGCAAAGGAATGGAATTCCCCATTCTCGCCGCATGGATCCACCGCAGCTGGCAGATCGGCAAGCAGGCCGGCATTGAATTCGCGACCCGCGAAGGAGCGGTCGAGGGCCTTCGGATCGATGCAGGTGATGCGCGCTCGCAACCCGCTGTCGACCATCTCGCGTGCGAGCGCAGTCGTGTCCATACCGAAGAGCGGGAAGAGCGGTGTGAGCCCCGTTCCGGCCAGGCGCCCTTCACGATACCGGCGAATATCCTCGAGGAAGAGATCGCCGAACGCCACGTGCGTGAACCCTTCCCCGACGGCGCGGCGCATCGCGGTGTCCATCGCGGCTTCGTATACCTCGTTCGGACAGGGCGACGGAATCGGAATCAACCAGAGCGGCAGCGCGAGCGCGTCTGCCTGAGCACGGAGCAGCTCGAGCCGTACCGCGTGCATCGCAACGCGCTGCGCGTCGCTGTTGATGGTCGTGAGCAGCGCGCCGATCTCGACGTCCGGCATGCGGCGGAGCACGTGCACCAGCCACGCGCTGTCCTTGCCGCTCGACCAGGAGACGATGGTCTTTCTGAGCGGTTTCATCCGGCAAATGACGTCGTCATTTTGTCTGATCAAGGAATGATGCCCGGTGCGCCTCAGAGTTGCCCGCGCGATGTGCCGCAATGAACGCGCGAGCCGACGCGGGCGTAAGCAGATCATCCGCGATCGCGGCGATGGACTCGGCTTCTCTCCATGCCTCTTCCAGCGGACCTATTTCTTCTTCGAGCGCCCGGCGCTCGTCCTCCTCGTGCAGTGCCATTTCCAGTGCGAGGCGCTCATCAAGCGCAAAATATGGAAGCGCGCCACGATCTATCGGCGAGCCGTCGGGCTTGCGATCCGACGACGGAAGGAGCGGACGGCCGCCCGGCATTTGACGACGAAATTTCGCGCGCCGCTCCCGGAAGTCGCCGGCGCGCGTCTGGGAGATCCGGGCAAGCTGCGCAATGAATGCCGCGGCGCTCCCGGCAGCGCCAATGCGTTCCGCTGCAATACGCGTCGTACCGGCACTTGCCCCGGCAGCGTTGACGCGCGCCAGCAGTATCCCCAGTGCACGATGTGCCGCGTCGCCTGTCAGCGTATCGGTTCCGGAGACATGCCTGAAATTCAGAGCCCAGTCGCCGGGCGTCGGGCCCGGAATAAGGTCAGTCTCACTGATGTCATCACCGAACACGAGATAGGGCATCTTCCCCGCACGAGGAACGTAGGTTCGGCGCAACTGCCCACGATATGTCCGCGCGCTGACCAGCAGAAGTTGCCCGCCCCAGATGACCAGCGGCGGAATCGCGATCGCAATGGTCTGAATACCGCCCAATGCCAGCCCCAGCGCCGCGCCGCCTCCGGCTGCTAGGACGCCTCCACCAACCCAGGCTATCCGGCGCTTGAATCGCCGACCGAATACGTCTCCGTAACGCCACGCCGCGAACTCGTGACGCTGTGGCTGGCCAATCCGTATCAGTGTGAGTCCCGCCGGAACCTTCGCGAGTCCGATGTGTTCAGTTTGGCCGCGTAAACGTTGTCCACGGAACAGGCGCTCGCAGTCCTCGATCGCCTCCCAGCGTTCTTCCAGCGGCGTGAGGTTCCAGCGCGCGCAGTGCTCACACACAACCCACAGTCGCCCCTTGGCACCGTCGAACGCGAGCCGGCGGCCAACGGGGAAGTATTCCACGACGTTGTTGTTTCCCAGCGATCCGTGACAGAAGAGACAGGTCGAAAACATGGACGGCTCAGTCAGTGCGACCCGAGGCCTGCTTCCCTTGCCGGTCGCTGATTCACATTCACCTCCTCCGACGACAACGGCGCAGCCAGACTCTCCAGCCCCGCACGCTCCGCCTTCACACCGTACGCCAGCTCCACCCAGGCCGCACCGAACATCAGGACCGCAGCGAGCACATACCCGTAGAACAGCTGCTCGGACGAGCCTGACCCGATGAGATGCCCGAACAGCAGCGGCGCGGCAATGCCGCCAACGGCCGTGCCCAGCGAATAGAAGAACGCGATGGCCAGTGCGCGGATCTCGAGCGGGAAGATCTCGCTCACCGTGAGGTACGCCGAACTCGCCGCGCACGACGCGAAGAAGAAGATGATGGTCCAGAGCACGGTCTGACTGGTGGCCGAGAGAAGCCCGCGCGCGAACAGCCAGCCAGTGAGCACCAGCAGTGCCGCCGAGATGATGTACGTCGCCGCGATCATCTGCTTGCGGCCAATCGTGTCGAACAGATGCCCCAGAGTGAGCGGGCCGAGAAAATTCCCCAGCGCAAACGGCAGCAGGTAGATCCCGGTGCGCGCGCCGGGAATGTGATAGAACCGCGTGAGGATCAGCGCATAGGTGAAGAACACGGCATTGTAGAGAAAGGCCTGCGACGTGATGAGCGCCAGGCAGAGAATCGAGCGCTGGCGGTACCGCTGAAACATCACGCGCGCAATGAGGCCGAAGCCGAAGCTGCGCCGCGGATGAATCGTGAGCGGATCCTCGGTGCACGCCAGCAGCGCCATTCCCGTGCTCCGTTCGACCCGGGCCTCGATCGAGGCCATGATCCGGGCCGACTCCTGATGCTTGCCATGCGTCATGAGCCAGCGCGGACTCTCCGGAATGTGACGGCGCAGGAAGAGAATGAGGAGTCCGAGCGCGGCGCCCACACCGAATCCCACCCGCCATCCCAGTGCCGGCGGCAGGATGGCCGGATCCAGAATGATGAGCGTGGATGCCGAGCCCAGCGCAGCGCCAATCCAGTAACTTCCGTTCACGATCAGATCGGCCCGTCCGCGATACTGCGCCGGGATCAGTTCATCGATCGCGGAATTGATCGCCGCGTATTCCCCGCCGATTCCGGCTCCGGTGATGAACCGGAAGAGCGCGAAGCTCACCGCGTCCCACGAAAATGCGGTCAACAAGGTGCCAAGCAGATACACGCTCAGCGTGAGGAAGAACATCTTCTTCCGGCCAAAGCGGTCCGTGAGATAGCCGAACAGCAGCGAACCGAGAACCGCGCCGGTGAGGTAGCTCGACGCGATGGCGCCGATTTGCGTGGCGCTGAAGTTCATCACCGCGGGGTCCTGCAGCACGCCGCTCACCGCGCCGCTCAGCGTGACTTCGAGGCCGTCGAGAATCCACGTGACGCCGAGCGCGATCAGGACCAGCCAGTGAAAGCCGCACCACGGCAGCCGGTCGAGCCGCGCCGGGACGTGCGTCTGGAAGGACGCCGGTGGCTCGGACGGCACTGTATTCGGTCTCTGTGACACGGGCCGCATCCTCCGCTGTTCGCTCCACGTATTGTAGCAGCCGGGCTGACACCCGGCGCCCGTTCGCACTATCGTTTCACGCACGATGCGTTCGCCGCGCTCTGGCGGCCTCTTCCAATTCAGGAGCTCGAAGGATGATTCGCAAGGTGCATGTCGCGCTCGCGCTGGTCGCCGGGTTGATGGTGATGAATCGCGCCGCCATTGCGCAGCGCGCCGCCGCGTCCACTCCCCTTCCCCAGCGCGCCGTGCGCCGCGACATCCCGATGACCGACATGATCCAGCGCGCCTTCGCCGCTGGCACGCGCGATTCCTCGGGACGCCCGGGGCCGCACTACTGGCAGCTCTGGATGGACTACACCATCAATGCGCGCTTCGATTCCGCCACCGAGTCCATCAGCGGCACCGAAACCGCCGTGATCCACAACAACAGCGACTCCACGATGCGCACCATCGTGCTGCGCCTCGATCAGAATCTGTTTTCTGCCAACGTGCCGCGCGCCGAAGTCGTGACCGACATCACCGATGGCATGCAGGTCACGAGGCTCACGGTCAACGGAGAGACCGTGGATCTCAACCCGCCGCCGCCGGTGCGACGGCTGCGCAGTGGCAATGCAGGACCGCCACCTCCGACCTCGCTGCTCGTTCGCGGCATCGATCTGACGTCCGCGCGCATCGAGCTGCCCACGCCGGTTCCGGCGCATGGCACCGCCACGATCGGCGCCGAATGGCACTTCCGCGTCCCCAAGGTCGTTGCGCCCACACGCGGCATTCGCATGGGGCGCTGGGCCGACACGCTGTATCAGGTGGGCCAGTGGTATCCGCGCGTCGCCGTCTTCGACGACCTGCGTCAGGGCGGCTGGGATACCGATCCATATCTCGGCCCATCCGAGTTCTACAACAACTTTGGCCACTTCGATGTGCACCTCGACATGCCCGCCGGCTGGATCGTCGGCGCCACGGGCGTGCTGCAGAATCCGCAGGAGGTGCTCACGGCCACGGAGCGCGAGCGTCTGGCGCACCTCACGGCGTCGGACACGCAGCAGACCATCGCCGGCCCTGACGATCGCGGGCCTGGCAAGTCCACCATGGGCACGCCGGGCAGCCGCCTGGTCTGGCACTTCACGGCCGACACCGCCGGTGACTTCGCGTGGGGCACCTCGAACCAGTTCGTCTGGGATGCAACGCTTGCCCCGATTCCGGGCAAGGGGAGCATACCCGTCAACATCATGTACCTCCCGGGCCATGCCCAGGCCTATGCCGAAGCGGGCGCGATCGCGCGACATGCGCTCGCGTTCTATTCGAAGCTCTGGATGCCCTACACCTTCCCGGGTCTCACCATTGTCGATGGCCCGGAGCTCGGCATGGAGTATCCCTCGTTCATCATGTCCAGCGCGCGCGCCGCGGACCACGAGATCGGACACCAGTGGTGGCCCATGATGGTCGGCACCAATGAGACGTGGTACGGCTTCATGGACGAAGGATTCAACCAGTACATGAACATCCTCTCGGCGGCCGACCGGCAGCACCAGCCGCCCAGGCTCGACGGCCTCGGCGAGCGCTACGGCCGCACGAGCGGCAATGAGCGCGAAGCGCCCCTCATGTGGGACGCGAACTATGGGGGTCCCATGTATTCCTTCCAGGCCTACGGCAAGGCACCGCTCATGCTGTCGATGCTGGGTGGCATCGTGGGTGATACCGCAGTGTGGCGCGCCATGAGCGAGTACGCGAAGGCGTGGCGCTTCAAGCACCCGTCGCCCTGGGACTACGCCTTCTTCCTGGACCATGCGCTGCACCGCGACCTCGGCTGGTTCTGGTACTACTGGCTCTTCACCACCGAGGCGGTGGATGGGTCAATTCAATCGGTGAACACCCATGGTGCACGCACCACCGTCGTGGTGCGGCAGGACGGCGAGATGCCATCGCCCGTGGTGCTCGCCGTGGAATTCGCGCCCGGCAGGGCGAAGATCCGGCTCATGAAGAACAGCGTCATGCAGGACAGCCTGACAGCCATCGTGACGTATCCGGTGGATGTCTGGTTCCGGGACAGCCGTACCTTCACCGCGACGCTGGAGTTCGGACCGCGCAAGATCACGAAGATCACGCTCGATCCGGAAGGCAGGTTCCCGGACCGTGATCTCAAGGACAACGTGTGGCCGGCGAGCGCCGCGCCGGCCACGAGTGCGCAGCGCACGCCGGGCGCGGGCGGAAGATAGACCTCGCGATCTTCGCCCGGCGGCGGTCACCCCTTGTCGTCGAACGTCACGACCTGCTGCACGGCGTCCAGCGGCGGCCGGTCTGCCGCGTCGCTCACCTTGACGACTGCCGTCCCTACGGCAAAGAACTCGATCGCGTTTGCGCCCCACCCCCAGTTCGACTCCTCCACACGCGCGCCCACGACGCCAGCGCCCCCGCGCTCGACCGCCTCGGCCTGCATGCGCTCCAGCGCACGCTCGCGCGCGGCATAGGTCGCGTCGGTGTAGATCTTCATCTCCTGATTGCGCCCGGCCTGCTTGAGCACCTGCATGAAGCTCAGATGCGCGATGTGATAGACGCACGCTCCCATCGCGAGACTCACTGGCCGGTAGCCCGCCCGGACGAGCTTCCAGAGATCCTGGCCGCTCAGGTCGGACGTGAACGGGCGATTGTCCTTCGTGCGGAAGCTCCCGGTCCGCTCGCGATGCCGGATGGCGGTACCAATCGCCTGGAATTCCAGCACACCTTCATCCATCGCGTACTGCTTGAACACGAGGCGAACACCCACTACGCCATCAGCGCCGAGCAGGTCCGCCTCTTCCTCCATGCGCGTCACCGCGAGCTCGCGTGCCTCGAACATGGCCTTGGTCAGCACCACGAGCTCCTGGCTCACACTCCACCGCTGCCACTGGAAGCCGACGTGATAAATGGACGAGCCCAGGACCAGACCGAGCGCTTCGAAACCGGCCTGCTCGACCAGGAGGAACTCATCAACTGTGAGGTCGCTCGTGAAGAAGGCCGGCCGCTCTCCTGTGCCGCGCATCGCGCGCAGTCGCTCGGCGGCGCCACTGGGCAGATTCGCGGTTGATCCAGGTACGTAGTCCGGCATGCGTGCTCCTGTGTCGTGAGGTGGGTCCGGCGGCGAATGATGTGCGGTGTGCAGCTGTTCAGGAGGGTGTCGAATTCAACCACGCTTCGAGCGCTTTGCGCCCCCGGTCCGTTCGCCGCAGTTCGACGTCGAGCGCCAGTCCCAGCTCCTCGAGGAAGGCGTCGATTTCCATGGGGACGGTGCGGACCACGACGCCGCGCACTTCCTGCTGGCGGCTTGCCTCGAACGAACCGTTCGCGCTGCGTTTCAGTACGTAACCGTAGCCACCAACAGGCAGGCGAATGGCGGTGACATGGCGTCGCAGCAGCGCGCGCTCGACGTGCACGCCGGGCACGATGTCCGAGAGGACGGATACGAGCTCGTCGAGCAGCGCATCGCGATCGTCGCGGCTGCGTTTGGCGAGCAGTGCGGCAACGCTCGCATTGTCGAATGACGACGTGGGATCAGTCATGGTCGGATGCGACAAAGATGTGCGCGATGGCCCGCGCTTCCGCAAGCTCAGGCCTTACCCCACTGCTCGCCAACCGCCGGTCGCACCGATTGCGACCGACCGGGATGCGGACCCGCAGTATCAGCGTGCTCGTCCAAACAGCGATCGCAACTCCTCCTTCGCTTTCTCGAGACGCGCTCGCTGCTCCGTCGTCAGATTTCGCCCGGCCCGATTGATGTAGAACGTGAGCATCGACATCGCCGAGCGGAAGGCCGTGGCCTTGCGGCGCTGACTCTGCTCGGCCGACCGCTTCAGCGAGCGGGCGATCATTTTCGGATCGTCCTGCTGGAACACACCGGCTTCGAGATCGAGTGCGTTGCTGCGCTCGGTCACGTGATGTGACCAGCGGCGACCCTGGCGACTCCGGGGTGCCATGGTTTACTCCGCAGTACAGGGTGACGACATTTCGTCCCGCGACACCGCACCGTTGCAAGAGGCGTGGCACACCGCTGTCGAGCCCCCGAACGACCGGACGCTCTCGCTTCAGGCCGACCAGCCGGACACCGCAGAGGAGACACCATGCTGACCGAGGAGAGGCATCTCCGTCGTACCGACCTGCGCGCGAAAATCATCGCGACCGCGGCGGCCGTGCTGCTCAGCGGCTTGCTGTTCCAGGGCGCTGCTGCGCAGCGCGTCCCCGGCACCGACGTGTATCTCGCCGGCCTGGACGTTACCGACCGTTCGCCAACCGGGATCGCGGTCGCATCGGCCAGGAACATCACCCATCGCGCCGGCTACGACAACCAGCCCGCGTTCATCGCCGACGAGCGCGCCGTATTCTTCACGTCGATTCGCCAGGACGGCCAGGCAGACATCTACCGCTACGATATCGCGACCGGGCGCACCACCCGGATCACAAGTACTCGGGAAAGCGAGTACTCGCCAACGCCCATGCCGGGCGGCCAGCGCATGTCGGTCGTGCGCGTCGAGGCCGACTCGACGCAGCGCCTCTGGAGCTTCGCGCTCGACGGCAGCAAACCCGCGCTCGTCCTGCGGAGCATCAAACCGGTGGGCTATCACGTCTGGCTCGATGCCACGCACGTCGCCGTATATGTCCTGGGCGCGCCCGCTACGCTGCAGGTCGTGGACACGAAGACCGAGCGCGCCGACACCGTCGCACGCGACATCGACCGATCGTTGTCGCCAATTTCCGTTGACACGGTCTCGTTCGTTCAGCGGCACGCCGACAGCACGTTGACACTCACTCGACTCTCGATCAGTGACAGCACCGGCGTAGCCCAGGTGGCATCGATCGCGACGCTCCCGCGCGGCGCAACGTACGTCGTGTGGACGTCCACTGGCGTGGCCATCACGGCCGCGGGCTCGAAGCTCTATACGCTCCGGCGCGGCGAGGCCGCATGGCGGCAGGCTGCCGATCTCGCATCAGATGGACTGGCGCACATCTCCCGGCTCGCGATCAGCCCCAACGGGCACTGGCTCGCTCTTGTCGCCGACGACGCGCAGCAGGTACAAACGAAACCCTGGCCCGTCGTCCCCTCCCCGTACGTCGAGGGCTACGACAGCACTCTCGCCGGCGAACGCTTCAGCTATCACACCGCCAGCCCGCTCATTACCACTTCCCTCCTCGTTCGCTCCAGCGACAGCACACGCTACATCGAATGGCGCACGGCTCCCGTTCCCGATTCCGCCGCGGGGCCCTTCGTCACCTTCCGCTGGATGGCGTCGATGGACGTCGTGGACCCGGGCACCACGCAGCACCGCTTCACGCTCGCGCTCAACGGGCGTCCGTGGTTCACCATCCCATCGCCGCTCTCCGCCACGCCGGCGGACTGGCGGATCACCGGCCGCGACAGTTCCACGCTCAGCTTTCACACGCTGCTGGTGGACTGGGCCGGAGACGTGAACGGCCTCATGACAATGCGAGTCCCGCTCGCTGACCTCGAACGCGGCGCGCCCGTGACGCTTCGCGTCACCGGCGAGAGTGCGGGCAGCCAGGCGTGGTACATGACCTTCACGCATCCCGTGGCACCGGTCGCCCGGCTCTCCGGCGAGCAAGCGCTGTTGCGCGGCGCACACGGTGCGGAGCAGTCGCTCCGCGTCGGGATCTGGAGTCTGGCCGCGAGCAACGGTGTCGCCATTTCGGTGAATGGCGTGTCGCGACTCACGGCCGCCGTCGCGGAAGGCTGGAACGTCCTCGAGGTTCCGATCCCGCAAGTGACGCGACCCGCCCTCGTCGCGGTGACGCTTGCGGCGAACCACAAGACGGTGCACTGGGATGCACTTCCCGTCGCGCCCGTCATTCCCCGGACGATCTACCTGATTCCCCACGCGCATCTCGACATCGGATACAACGTCCTGCAGCAGGAGGCCGAACGTCGCCACCAGGAGACGTACCGCGACGGGATCGCGCTGGCGCGCAAGACCGCGTCGTATCCGAGGGATGCGCGCTTCCACTGGAACGTCGAAGGCCTCTGGCCCATGGAAAACCTTCTCGATGAATCCAGCGCCGCGGAGCGTGACACGCTGCTCACCGCCGCGCGGAATGGGGAACTCTCGCTGAATGCGTTCTACGCCAATCTCATGACCGGGCTCTCCCGCCCCGAGGAGCTCGAGTGGTCAGTCCACTATGCCACCGAGCTGCGGCGCCGCCATGGAATCCCGATCAACACGGCCATCACCTCTGACGTGCCGGGATTCACCTGGGGCGTCGTGCCGATGCTGGCGCAGAACGGAATCCGCTACTTGTCGAGTGGACCCAACTACGTGCCTGGCTCTCCCGACGGAGGAGACCGGATCGGGCGGCTGCTCCAGACCTGGGGTGACAGCGCGTTCTACTGGATGTCGCCTTCAGGGCGCGACTCGGTTCTCGTGATGATCGCCGGCCGCGGCTACTCCTGGTTCCACGGCAGGCGGCGCGGCTGGCCCGGGCTCGCCGACCAGGGCG
>Ga0207652_10004657_pt1 | contig 11119 bp, 12 predicted proteins | sample KBSC63BmetaG_FD_184334 | JGI IMG/M metagenome (GOLD analysis project Ga0207652, IMG submission 184334) | Corn rhizosphere microbial communities from Kellogg Biological Station, Michigan, USA - KBS C6-3B metaG (SPAdes) (version 2) | ecosystem: Host-associated > Plants > Roots > Rhizosphere ... | reverse complement strand
GCAACCTCGCCAGCCGCACCGCGGCGATGATCGAGAAGTACACCGGCGGCGTGGTGCCGGATGTGGACGTGGAGCAGGTCGCGCGCTCGGCGCCGTGGATCGAGACGGCGCAGCGGGAGTACACGAGTGCCATGGACCGCCAGCTCCTGCACGAGGCGCTGGCGGCGGCGTGGAGAGCCGTGGCGCGCACCAACGAGTACGTGGACCGGCAGGCGCCGTGGAAGCTCGCCAAGGACCCCGCGCAGCGCGCGGAGCTCGAGCTCACACTCGCCACGCTCGCCTGGACGCTCGCCTGGTTCGCGGTGCTGACCTTCCCCTTCATGCCCGCGAAGGCCACCCGGCTCTGGGAGATGCTCGGTGCTCCTGGCGCACTGGATGGCTTCGTGTGGCGGCCCGAAGCTGCGGCCACGCTCATCTCACCATCCGGATGGAGTGTGAGCAAGGGCGAGGCGCTCTTCCCCAGAGAGGAGAAGAAGTAGCAAGCGGCGGCGCGGGGCCAGGGCGTCCCGCGCCGCCGCGTGCTAGTTGCGCGGCTCGCCGAGCAGCAGACGCGCGGTGAACCCGTCTATCCTACGCCCGCGCTTCTCGTTCTGGCCGTTCACCCAGAGCAGCTGCAGCGCGCCATCAGCGCTCCCCTCGCTCGAGCGTACGTACATCTCGCCCGGGGGCACTCGCTCGCGAAAGCCCTCCACACCCCTGGCCGCGACGCTGGAATCGAGCGACTGGAGCATCGGCTCCAGCGCGAAGTTCAGCACGCGACCGTTGCCACCGGTGACCGTTACCCTCTGCGCCGTACTATCGTACGCCACGCGCAGCGTATCGGCACCGACAGCTACCAGGCTGTCGCGCATGTTGATCGTCGCCATCCACGCGAAGCCGCGGATGGCGATCGCGTTGCTCTCGTCCGCGTGGTAGCTGAAGAAGCCCGGACGTGGCGCTCCCTCGAGTCCCCACCGCGAGTAATCGAGCGACGCCGCAACCATGATCGCCTTGCCGAGAGAGTCGGAACGGTAGCGCAGCGAGTCGGGAAGCACCACTCCGCCCGGGAGCGTGCCGCCGAACGCGCGTGCGATGGGATCACGCGCGCGATGCTCGATCAGGAAGTACAGCGCCGCACTCGCCTGCACCTCGGCGGGAGTCACCACGCCGGGTGAGGGGGGCGTGCGCGCGGCGGCGAGCTCGCGCTCGAGCCGCGCCGCCTGGCTCGCCACGGCGCGGTGCGTCGCGCCTAGTGGTCCGTACAACGTCAGCAACAGGAGCACCGCCAGCGAGAGCGGGATTATCCGAATACCGTGCTCACGCCGCGCGGTGAACAGTACGGAGATCGCGAGCAGCCAGACCCCTAGCAGAAGACCGAGGTAGCGCAGCTCCGTGAGGCCGTACGGCGCGATCCGCTTGAAGAACGCGACGAGCAGCATGATCGCCGCCGGGATAAGTGCTATGAAGAGCCAGCGGCGGTACGTCCGTATCCACCCCTCGCCGGGATCGTCGCGCAGCGGATGCACGAGGAGGAAACCGAGGATGCCGGCCACGGAAACGCTGGTCACCAGATAGCCGATCCATCCGCTGGGCCAATCCCTCGTGATGATGATCTTCACCAGATAGGCGAGCAGGATCAGCAGGTACACCGCGACGAGCGGCGTCAGGATGTACTGCGTGAAGATCTTCAGCGCGCGCGGATATTCACGATCAGAGGCGAGCGCGGCGATGTCCCCGGGAATTCCCGCGAGGAAGATCCACGTATTCCCCACGAAAGCGATGATGAACCAGAGGCGCAGGTAGGTATCGTTCGGCACATCGAGGCCGAAGAGCTTGTCGAGCGCGGCGAGCGCCACGGAGAGCCCCGCAAAGAGCACAGCCGAGAACACCACCGCCCGTAGGAAGCTCAGGAAGAGGCGTCGGTTGTACTGCCAGAACCCCGCGTTCTCCTGCATCCCGACGAACGGCAGAAACGCCACCGCGAGATGCAGAGCGGCACTCAGCTGGAAGTAGCGGATGGCATCGTGCTTCTGGTCGAGCCCCGGCCATGCGAAGAAGAACGCCACCAACAGCGCCGCGCCAGCGAGCATCGCGAGCGAGATCCGACCGAACGGCCACCCGTGCAGCTCGCCGAGCAGAGCGATTGCGAAGGAGAGCGGGAGTCCCAGCGCGATGACCATGGCGGCGCGCGCCCACGCATCGCTCGCGCCGTGCGTGCTGGCGACTATCGCGCACGCCGCGGCCGCCACTCCCACGAGGAGCGTGTAGGGGAAGCGCGCGAGCACCTCGCGCGCGCGTGTCGCCAGCGTGGTCAACGATGGGAATCGCATGCGGCCGCCGGATATGGAGATAGGTGAATATGGCACCGGGCGAGCGCGGTTGGGAGCGGTTGCGCCGGAGCTACAACTGCCAACTTTCTTGGCATTTCGGCGGCGCTTCGGGCTCGCGTCGGGGCGTTACATCGAGTGCGCGCCGCCCGTCTCTAGGTGGAGCACGAAGCAAACCTCAGCACCGGAGCCGACGCATGCCACCGCAGCGCCGCTGGACCCTGATGTTAGTGCCCGACGGGTGCGGGAACGCGCGTACTCTGTCGTTCACCGAGCGCGCGGCGCGACGGATCATCGCGGCGATCTCCGGCGTCGGCATGGTGACGCTCATGGGTTCCGGAGTCCTCGTTGGGCGGCTCTCGGTGGGCATCGCCCAGGGAGGCACGTTGGTGAGCGAGAGGTCCAGCGTACTCGATGCCCGCCTCGACTCACTCGCCGATACCATCAGCGCGCTCGCGCGGCGCGACGAGCAGATCCGACTCCTCGCCGGTCTCCCCACCGGAACCGACATCGAAGAGGACGAGAGTCTCCGCGGCACTCTCACAGGGTCGGGTGGCACCGCGATGGGAGCACTCGCGATCGATGCGAAGCCCGACGTGAGCCGGATGATTCGACGGGCCAACCTTCTGGCCGCGAGCTTCGCCGAGGTCACGGACACGCTCCAGAAGAACGTCGAGAAGCTGCGGAGCATCCCGTCGATCATGCCCACAGCGGGGTGGCTCTCGAGCGCCTTCAGTCGTTCGCGCTTCCACCCGATCCTTCACCATGCGCGGCCGCACGAGGGGATAGACGTCGCCGCGCCGATGGGTGCTCCGATCGTCGCGCCCGCGGCCGGAACGGTCACGCTGGTCGCTCGGCAGAACGGCTACGGGAACGTGCTCGAGATCGATCACGGCAACGGGATCGTCACCAAGTACGCGCACTGCTCGCGCATCGTGGTGAAGAAGGGGCAGCGCGTTCAACGTGGCGAGGTGGTGGCGAACGTGGGGAGCACCGGCCTCGCCACCGGGCCGCACCTGCACTACGAGATTCACGTGCACGGGAAGGTGGTGAACCCGCTCACCTACGTCCTCCCCGGGGGCGCGATCCCCGACTAGCGCCGCGCCGCGAGCGCGGCCTTCAGCGAGGGCGCCGGGTCGATCGCATTCCCCCACTTCCCGATGTGAATCTCGAAGTGGAGGTGCGGTCCCCACTTCGCCGCATTCCCCGAGTCACCCACGTACGCTATCACATCCCCGGCGGCCACACGGTCGCCGTTCTTCAATCCGCGCGCGTACGCGAAGCGCGGCTCGCCGGCATCGTCGTGGGTGCCAGGATTGTCGTTGTTCAGGTGGGTGTAGAAGTAGAGATTCCCGTCATCGCCTCGCAGGAGGAGCGAGTATCCCTTCTCCTTCGGCGGGCGCTTCGTGGAAATCCAGTCGACCGTTCCACTCGTGGCGGCGAGGACCGGCGTCCAGCGCGGGCAGAACATGTCCTGCCCCTTGTGCGCCCTGCCGCCGTCTCGCCCGTCGCCGAAACCGCTGGTGAAGCGCACGCTGTCTATGGCGAGCGGGAAGACGATCGGCATCACGCGCGTCTTCGGAGCGGTGCCGACACTCGAGCCGGGGAGCGCACACGCGGAGAGGAGCGCCAACGAAAGCACGACGGCGAGCCGTACTGGCCTCGCCGTCGCGTTGCTTGCGTGCACTGGCCGGCGTCTCACGGAGTTTGCGGCGTGGGTGACGGGCTGTTCGACGGGGCGGCGGACGCGGGCTTCGAGAAGTCCACCGTCGGCGCCTCGCGGCTACCCGGAGTGGTCACTTCGAAGTACGTCTTCGGTTTGGCGCCAATGACCTTCGCCGTGAGCACCGCCGGGAAGCGGCGTATGTACGTGTTGTACTGCTGCGCGGCCTGGTTGTAGTCGTTGCGCGCTACCGCTATGCGATTCTCGGTTCCGGTGAGCTCGTCCTGGAGGCGAAGGAAGCTCTGATCGGCCTTGAGCTGAGGGTACGCCTCGGAGATCGCGAGCAGCCGCCCGAGTCCGGCCGTCAGCCCGGCGTTCGCGTTGGCCATCTCCTGCGGGTCGCCGCCCTTCACGGCGTTGATCAGTCCCGCCCGCGCCTGTGCGACCTGGGTGAAGACCTCCTCCTCGTGCTGCGCGTATCCCTTCACCGTATTCACGAGATTCGGAATCAGGTCCGCCCGCCGCTGGAGCTGCACCTCGATCTGGCTCTTCGCCGCGGTCGACTGTTCGTCGAGCGTCTGTATGGAGTTGTAGCCGCACCCCGCGAGGAGGAGCAGCAGTGGAAGAGCTAATCGGCGTCTACGCATTTGATCCTCCAGCAATTGGAAGCGAGAGCTTCTACCTGAACAGCGGGTCCTGACCCTCCCCCACCAGCCATTGCACGCGGTGTTCCTACTCCGGGCGGAAGCTCAGCTGCACCACATACTTCCCCGGTTTCACACCTCTCGCCGAGCGCTTCCACGCACCGGCGGCCTTCTCGTTCAGACAATCGTTCACGGCGTTCCCGGCCTCCGACGACCAGGTGTCATTGGCAACGCGCGCGCCAGTGACGCCCCCGTCATCCACGGTCACCACCATGGCGACGCCGCCCCGCAGCGATGGGTCGGCCTTCTGCCCGAACTCCTGATAGCAGAACTTCGAGAACGACTGCTCCCGCTGAACGGCCGCCACCAGCTCGGGCGGCGCGGGCGGGATTCGCTCGGCGGCCGCACGCTTCGGCGGTGGAGTGTAGCTGTCCGATACCGCCGGCGGTATGGCCGACTCGAGCGAATCGAGATTCATCGGCATGGTGTCCTGTGCCGGCGGCGGCACCACCACATCCTTCTTGTCGCCGGGACACGCTGCCAGAAGCGGCACCATCGCCGCGAGCCACAGCTTTCTCATCACGACTTGCTCTCTCCAGTGTCGGCGGGGAGCTGGTCGATGTAGTGCGCCAGCTCGCGCGCGGTTTCAAGATATCCGGCCAGTACGGGCGTCACCTCGTTCTCGGCGAGCATCCGCTCGCCTCGCACGTGGCGCACCACCCGTGCGAACTGCTCGGTGCCGATCCCCGTGATCGCCGTGACACGTTTGCACAGCGCATCATAGTCCGTCGGCGGATCCTCACCGAGGTAGCGCACCACGGCACGAAAGATCACCATGAACGTGCTGAGGCTCGCGCCGAGGAGCTCGACGAGCCGCTTGCGCTCTCCCCCCGACGCCAGGATCGCCCTGCGAAGCTGCAGCAGCTTCCCCATCGTCTGTTGCTCGAGCTGGAGGCGCAGATCCGCCTTGCGTACGCTTATCCCGTCGAAGGGCGCGCTCCCGTGCAGCACCTTGTGGTGCCGCAGGATGTCGGCGTACTCCATCGGGAAGATGTCGCTCGAGCCGCGCCACTCTCGTTCAGTGAGCGTGAGCGGCGGCGGATTCCCGGCCTCCGCCCACGCGCGAGCGATCGCCGCCTCGCGGTCGAGGAGTTCGAGGTCTATCGAGTCCACCAGCACGAGCACGTTGTAATCCGATCGCTTGGCGATGTGCTCTCCAGCCGCTGCCGCTGAGCCGTAGAGCACCACCGAGCGCAGCCCATCGCCGAAGGCCTTCCTGAGCTGCTCCACCAGATCGTCGAGTGTCATCGTAGCCATCTGTCAGCTTCACCTCTCTCGGGTGCGCGCGAGCTCGAGGCGCGGAGCGCAACACCAGTTGGCACGTGGCGTCCCGCCGCGGCTCAGGCGCATCACCAGCTCGATCCCCCACCGCCGCCGCCGAAACCGCCGCCTCCACCGAATCCGCCGAATCCTCCTCCGCCACCGAAGCCGCCCCCTCCCCAGCCGCCGCCGCCCCAGCCTCCTCCACGGTAGCCGCCACCGCCCATCGGGATGAAGATCGGGAGACAGCCACCACCACCGCAGCCGCGTCTGCTGCGGCCGAGCGAGTTGAGAACGATGATCGCGATTATGAATAGCGCGAAGACGAGTGCCGGCGACACGTTCCACCCGCCGGCGCTCGGGCGCCGCTGCCGCACCTGCTGCTGCGGCACGAGCGTGGTGTCCACCGTGAAGCCGAACTCGCCCGCGAAGCGCTCGGCTACATCGGCCGTGAGCTCATCGATGGCCGGCCCGTACTCCTTCTGGATGAAGAGCGGAGTGACGCCGCGGCACATCGAGCCCGACATCGCGTCGGTGATGAACCCCTCGGCGCCGTAGCCCACTCCGATCCAGCAGTGCCCTCGTCCGTCGGAGCTGGTCTCCTTCGGAACCACCAGGATGATGACGCCAGTGTTGCGCGTGGCGTCGCCCGGCTTCCCCAGCTTTCCCACCTGCCACTGCCGACCGATCTGGAGCGTCATGGTCGCGGGGTCGGTCTGCCCGAGATCGGGGAGCGTGACCACCACGATCTCGCCGCCGGACTTCGCGCGAACGTCGTCGATGATCCGCTGCATGTGCTCCTCGTTCGCAGCGGGAATGATGTTGGCGAAGTCGTTGATGTAGCCCCGCGGCTGCGGCAGCTGCGGCGTCTGGAGAACGAGTAAGAGGGCGCCGAGGGCGCGCAACGCGCTGAGCATCACCTTCCGCTGATTCTCCTTGTCTGCGGTACATCGCGTCGCGAGTCTCTCGTTCCGACGCGTCGGCTCGGGCGGCCGCGCCGCCCGGCGTCATTTGCTGAAAACGAACGAGAAGCTGTAGGTGCCGCCTCCCTGGTCCGAAGGCGGGAAGCTCCAGCCCATCACCCGCTCGCGAATGCAGCGTTCGGCTTCGGCGGAGCCAGGTCCCGACCACGTGCGGCGCGTGATGTCCACGCCCGTCACCTTCCCCGCTCCGGTCAGCGTCACAGCCACACCTACGGTCCCGGCGAGCTGTGGATTCACCTTCAGGCCGAACTCCTGGTAGCAGAACTGGAGCTGCGACTGGCGGCCGCGCACGTAGTTACCCAGCTCGGCCACGTTGCGACCCGGCCCACTCGCCTTCTCTGCACGTATCACGCTCGGAGGCGCAACTCGCACGGTGGCGAAACCAACATTGCCGCCGCCTCCCACGCCACCAAGCCCGCCGCCGCCGGGTGTGTCGCCCAGACCCGTGCCCAGTCCACCGCGTCCCGGAGTGCGCGAGCCCTGCCCGCCCTGTCCGTAGCCGATCACGGCCTTGCCGCCGCCGGCGCCAGGAGTCGCGCCGCCGCCGGAGTTCACGTCCACGCCGCGAAGCACGTTCGAGACATCGCCCACCATTCCGCCACCGCCGGCGCTGGTGGATGCGCCGCCGAAGGCGTCGCCGATGGCCTGTGTATCGTCGCGGTTCCCCGAAGATCGGCCGCCCGCGGGACGCGGAGCCGGTGACGGCGTCGGCACAGCTTCGGCTGGCGCTCCACCCACGTCGCCTGTGGGCGGCGTGAGATCCTCGAACTTCACCTCGATTGGTCCGGTCTCTTCGGGACGGAGCAGCGAGATGGACGGAGGAACCGGCGGAAGGAAGATCACCAGCGCGAGCCAGAGCAGCCCCAGCCCGACGGCTATGAGCCAGGAGTTGAGGATCGCCCGCCCTTCGGCGTCGGCGAACTCGAAGCGCAGGTTGCGCGTGAAGGCCGTGTCATCTATCGACCCTCGCGCCACTGCCGGGCGCCGGTGTACCGATCTCCGGTGCAGCGCCATGCTACTGCGTCGCCCCCGCCGCCGGCGCCGCGCTGGTTTCGGTGCGCGATACCTGCAGCGATAGATTCTTGAAGCCCGCCAGCCGCGCGGTCTGCATCACGCGCGCGAGCAGATCGTAGCGCATGCTCCTGTCGCCCTGGATGGCGAGCGGCACTTCGAGCGCCGCTTTGGAGTCCACGCGCTTCTGTGTGCGGATGGAATCGGCCGCCCGATGCAACGCATCGTATAGCGGCGGAATGAGCAGCGGCTGCGAGGCGTCGTTCGATCGCGCCCGGGCAGCGTCCACGGTCGACATGACGGTGTGCCCGCCGAGCGTCACCTGCGGCCCGATGCCGAGCGTGAGCTGCTGATGTGCCGCGCTCTCCGCCTGCGCTTCCGGAAGGCGGATCCCCGGGATTACCGGCGAAAGCTCGCCCACCGTGGCGGTGGTGAGAGCGAAGAACACGATGGACACGAAAGTGTCAACCAGCGGCACGAGGTTCAGCTCCGTGATGCGGAACTTCGCGAACTGCGCGGCGCGGCGCTGCGCGCGCATCTCCCGCGCGCGGCTCATGCGCCGCCTCCGTTCCCGCCCGCGGACACCCGCGTCGCGCGAGCGCGCGTACCGAGCGAGATCCCCGAGTACCTCGCCATCTTCAGACGCTCCAGCACGTGGATCACGTTGTCGTAGCTCACATCATCGGACGGTATGACGAGCACGTCGTGGTTCTGCGGGTACTGGGCAGCGATCTGCGTCATGAGCGTCTGCAGCTGGTCGAGCGATGCGGGACCGAGGCCCGGGATCTCGCTGCGGAAGCCGCCGCCACCCGAGTGCTCCACGGTCATCTTCGTGTTGTCTACCCGTACGGCGAGCAACAGGTTCAACACGTCCTGCTCGGACTTCACCTTCGACGCCTGCTCGGGCGTGTTCACTACCACGGGTGGCAGCGCGAGGTCGAAGGACGTGAGCGCGACCATCGCCGCACCCTGATAGGTGAGGAGACTGAAGAACACGATGGACGTGAGGATGTCGACCAGCGGCACGAGGTTGATGTTCCCGTGCGCCGTGACCGGCGCCCTCTCCGCGCGCCTCAGCTTGGAGCGATGGAATAGCGATGCCATGGCTCGTCAGATTCCCGCTGGTTCCGCTGCGGCTCGCGCCACTATCAGCGCGCGCCGAGCCGGACGTCGGGCCGGTCTATGAGGGCGTTGATCAGGCGCACCTGGAACTCGTCCACCTGCTCGATGATCCCCTCCGCCTGGCTCACCAGATACGCGTGCGCCACCGAGAGCGGCACCGCCGTGATGAGACCGAAACCGGTGGCGTTCAGCGCGATCGCGATGCCCGACGCCAGTGCGGCGGAACGCTCGGCAGCGGCGGCGAGCGACACCGACTGGAACGCTTCGCGAAGTCCGAAGATCGTGCCCAGAAGGCCGATCAGCGTCGCGACGTTCGCGAGCATGGGCAGGTAATGGAGCCGACGCGTGAGACGCGGAAGCACGCTGAGCGCCGCGGCATCGGCCACGTTCTGAAGATCCGCCTCGTCGCGGCTCCGGCTACGCAGGATGATCAACCCCATGTCGGGGAGGACCGCGTTGGACTGCGAGCAGAGCTTGATCGCCTCGTCGATGCGGCCGGCGCGCACGAGCTGGATCACGCGCTCGATGAACGTGCGGCCGTTGATCTTCGAGCGGATCACGATCGTGTAGAAGCGCTCGATGAACACCGCCAACCCCGCCACGGCCACGGCGAGGATGAAGTGCATCACTGGTCCACCAGAGCGGTAATACTCGAGCAGAGTCGTCATCTAGGCGGGTCCTCTCAGGAAGTTCGCAAGGTAAACGTACTCATCGTGGCGAGCGCGTGCTGTCGCGCGGTGTACCCGCACTATCCGGCTGCGTGCCCGGACGGCCGAGACTCCGCACCACCGCCTCCAGCGAGTCGAGTCGCGCCCGGTGGTACTCCAGCGCCTTGAACAGCGCGTCTATCTCTCTCGCGCGCTCGGCGGAGTCGGCGGGGCTCAGCTTCGGAAGCGTGGGCAGCTCGCTGGAGCGCGCCACGTTCTCGCGTCCCTGCTCGCCGCGGATCGCGCGCTCGAGCGAATCGAGCCGCGCGCGCCGCTCGGCTATTTCCTCACGCACGGCCTGTATCTCCGCGGCCCTCGCGCTGGAATCCGCGCCGCCCGCGGCCGCGCCGGGCGCGCCAGGTGCACCGGACGGTGCGCCTTCCACGAGCGCGGCGACCGTGGAGTCGAGCGGATCGCGCCCATCCATCTGGCGCTGCGTGACGAGCTGGTACGCCGGCAGGAGCGAGCCCCAGAACGAACGCTGGCGCTGCTCCGAGCCGAGCACCTCGCGGCTGTACTCCGGCACGGTGCGTGGGCGCACGGTGATGACCTGCGGCGTGGGAACCTGCGCGCGGATCACGATGGTCTGGCCCGTCCTTTCGGTTCCGCGCTGCGCGCGGAGCGTGGACGGCTGGACCGCCACCCATGCGGCGGCCACCACCGCGGAAGCCGCTGTACGAATCACGAGTCGCCTCATTCTCGCACCTCGCTCGGCACGTTTGGCGAGCCGGGACGCCTGGCGCTTCCGCTCGTATCGGGCGGCACGCGCCCGCGCGTGGAGTCCGGCGTCACCGGGGGTACGGGCTTCACGGTGGGCTCGGGCTTCACAGTAGTGTCGGGCCTCGCAACCGCGCCGGAGATCGAGTCGCTCCGCGCTGAATCGCTCGCCGCGGCGCCGCTCGTGTCCGCAGGCTGCACCGTCACCGTGTCACCCTCGATCGGTGCGCGGTCTATGTTACCCCCCAGCGCGTTGCGCGCGCGTGCCACCCACGAGTTGGCGATGCTGTCCTGCTCCGCCTTTTCCACGAGTGTCGACCAGGTATTGCGCGCCGCGGTGTAGTACTGCTCCGCCTGCTGCGCGGAGCCGGCCTGCGCCGCGGAGAGCTGTGGGCCGGTGAGATCGGCAGGGAGCTCCACGTTCTTCAGGTAGTCGCCGTACTCCCATTGCGCGAGCCCCATGTAGTACGAGGATGCAGCCAGCCACTCGGGCGCGCCCGTCGCGATCGAGCGCTTGAAGTGCGTCGACATGGTCGTGAGCAGCTCACGCTTGGGCGCCGATATGCGAGCGATCCCCTTGCGCGTGAGGTTCACGCGCAGCGGGATCACGAGCTTGAGCGGCTGGTAGCGCTCGAAGAGCGCCTTC
>Ga0207652_10004656_pt1 | contig 11119 bp, 12 predicted proteins | sample KBSC63BmetaG_FD_184334 | JGI IMG/M metagenome (GOLD analysis project Ga0207652, IMG submission 184334) | Corn rhizosphere microbial communities from Kellogg Biological Station, Michigan, USA - KBS C6-3B metaG (SPAdes) (version 2) | ecosystem: Host-associated > Plants > Roots > Rhizosphere ... | reverse complement strand
CGTACCTCGCCCGGCGGGCGGGGTCGTCGAGCAGCGCCTCCAGCGCCGCCACCAGCTCGCCCACGTCACCGGGGGTCACCAGGTCGGCGCACAGCCCGTCGGGGCCCACGACCTCGGGGATGGCCCCGGCCCGGGAGACGACCAGCGGGGTGGCCGTGGCCATCAGCTCCGCGGTCGGCAGCGAGAAGCCCTCGTAGAGACTCGGCACGCAGGCCACCTCGGCCGAGCCCATCAGCTCCACCAGCTCGGCATCGCCGACACCGTGGACGAACCGCACGTGGTCGCGGATCGAGAGCGCGTCGAGGAGCTGCTCGGTGCGCCCGCCGGGGGCCGGCCGGGTGACGAGGAGCAGCTCGAGCTCGGGGCGCTCGGTGCGAAGCTTGGCGAAGGCCTCGAGCAGGGTCGCGATGCCCTTCATGGGGGCGTCCGCGCTGGCCATCGCCAGGATCCGCCCGGGCACGCGCGGCGCCGTCGGAGGGACGAACCCGTCGTCGACCCCCAGCAGCACCACGCGCACCCGGTCGGCGTCCACGCCGAACTCGGTGACCACGTCCCGCGCGGAGGACTCCGACGGCGCGAGAACCATCCGCATCCGGCGGGCCACCCGGGCCTGCATCCGCACGAACCCGTACCACCGCCGCAGCGACACCCGCTTGTGCCACGACGGCGCGGTCTCGAGGTCGATCCGTCGGTCGACGCTGATCGGGTGGTGCACCGTCGCCACCAGCGGGACGCCGGTCGCGGCCTCCACGCCGAGCAGGGCCGAGCCGAGCGTCTGGTTGTCGTGGACGACGTCGAAGTCCCCGGCCCGCTCGCGCAGCAGGCGGAGCACGCGGCGACTGAACGTCCGCGGCTCGGGGAAGCCCGCGGTCCACATCGTCGCGACCTCCTGGACGTCGACGAGGTCGCGGTACTCCCGCCACGCCGGCGTCCGGAACGGGTCGGGCTCGCGGTAGAGGTCCAGGCTCGGCACGCGGGTCAGGCGTACGCCGGGATCGAGCTCGGGGTAGGGCTGCCCGGAGAACACCTCGACCTCGTGGCCGAGACGCACCAGCTCGCGGCTCAGGTGGCGGACGTAGACGCCCTGACCGCCGCAGTGCGGCTTGCTGCGGTACGACAGCAGTGCGACGCGCACGGGCCCGCCTTCCAGGGTCTGGCCGCCGCCACCTTGCTACCGGCCGGTAGGCAAAACCCTACCGGCGGTACGACGAGGCCCCGTCGCCGCCTGTCAGGAGCCCTCGCTGGAGTGGCCCGGGAAGACGTGGGCGGTGGGATCGATGACCACGGCCGCGTTGTTCACCGCCGTGGCCGCCTCGCCGAAGCCGACCGCGATCAGCCGGACCTTGCCGGGGTACTCGGTGATGTCACCGGCGGCGAAGACGCGGGGCAGGTTGGTGCGCATCGAGGCATCGACGACGACGTGCCGCTTGGACACCTCGATCCCCCACTTCTGCAGCGGCCCGAGATCGGCCACGAACCCCAGGGCCGCGACCACGGCCTGGGCCGGCCGGCGTACCGGCTCCTGGCCGTCGACGGTGATCTCGACCTCGGACACCGTCGGCTCCCCGAAGAGTCCGGTGACCTGCGCCTTGGTGATGATCTCGGCGCTGGAGTCGCGGACGGCCTGCACCGTGCGCTCGTGCGCGCGGAAGGCGTCGCGACGGTGCACCAGCGTGATCGAACCGGCAAGGGGCTCGAGGTTGACGGCCCAGTCGAAGGCCGAGTCGCCGCCCCCGACGATCACCACGTCCTTGCCGGCGTACGGCGCGAAGCTGGGGACGAAGAACTCCATGCCGCGGCCGAGCCAGCCGTCTCCGGCGGGCAGGGGCCGCGGGCTGAACTTGCCGATCCCGGCGGTGATGATCATCGCCTTGGCGGTGACGGTGGTGCCGTCCTCGAGGGTGATCGTCACGTCGTCGTCGGTCGCCTCGAGACCGGTCGCGGTGCGGTCGAGGAGGTACTCCGGCTCCGCGGTGTTGGCCTGCTGGACCAGTCCCTCGACGAGCTCGCGGCCCTTGATCGCGGGGAAGCCGGCCACGTCGAGGATCAGCTTCTCCGGATACATCGCCGTCACCTGCCCGCCCAGCTCGGGAAGGGAGTCGACGACCGCGACCCGGAGGCCGCGGAAGCCCGCGTAGTAGGCGGCGAACAGTCCCGCGGGGCCCGCGCCGATGATGGCCAGGTCGGTGTCGTGGTGAGGCACGGGGCTACTCTGCCCGACGCCGCATTGAACGGCCAGTCAGTCCACGGATCAGCGGGTCTGGACGTTGTCCACGAGCCACCCGTGATCCGACCGCACCAGGGTCACCAGCGCGCGCCGGGAGGCATAGGCGGGAGGCTCGCCGCGAGCGACGGTGCGCTGGTCGAGGAACAGCAACGCCAGCACCTGGTCGTCGGAGGCCTGCACGACCCCGGAGGCCGCGACCCGGGTCGCGGTGCTCGTGCGGCTGGCGACCACGCGGTCCCGCACCGGCACCGCCGACCGGCGGTAGCGCGTGGCCATGTCGGGGGTCATTAGCGACGTCACCTGGTCCAGGTGGGCGTCGTACTGCCGCCACGAGGTGGAGAAGATCGCCGCCGCGTCGGTGGCCGCGGTGTCGACCGCGGCCTGGGCGTCGACGTCCCCGACCACCACCGGGCGCTGGACGGTCGGGGACGGGGCGGACGTCCCCCACAGGTACCAGCTCTCCGCCCCGGCGGCCGCGGCCAGCACCAGGGCCGCCACGCCGAGCCCGGCCGTCGTACGCCGGCTCACGGGGCGCCGCCCACGAACTGCAGGTCGGAGGTCAGCCAGCGTCCGCCCACCCGGAGCAGCGACACCTGGAAGCGGAACTCGCGAGCCTCCTGGCGGCCGCCGGTGCGGCGGTTGGCGACCGTGCCGGACGTCGCCACGATGACCGTGGCCTGCGTGGGGCTGAGGTCGCTGACCCCCGACCAGACGACGTGCCCGGTCATGGTCGAGCGGCTGCGCTTCATCGCCCGGATCACCTGGTCCGCCGAGCTCACGTAGTGGGCGCGGAAGTCCCCGGTCGCACCTGCGGCCACCGCGTCGACGGACTCCTGCGCCCGGTCGTGGCGCATGTTGACGAAGGCCGTCACCTCGGTCCCCGCAGCGCGCATCGCCTGGCCGTAGCGGTCCTGCCGGGTGGCCGCGTCGGCGCGAGCCCCGTGGGTCTGCCAGGACAGCGCGGCGCCGTACGCGGCCGCCACGGCCAGCACCACGACGAGCAGGGTCAGCCAGCGGTTCGTGGTGGACACGTGGGCCCCCTCCCAGGCTCGACCCGTCTCACTCGCTGCCGCATCGTAAGCCCCAAGGCTCCCCACGGTGGCCAGGCACCGCCCTTTCCCTACGATGCCGGGATGGAGTCGACGCACCCCGCGAACCCGCTGGCCGCCGCCGTCGAGGAGGTACGCCGCGGCGACGGTGTGGTCTCCGTGGTCGTCCGCGTCTCCGGTGAGGACGCGGCGCGCGTCTCGGTGGACCCGGACGCACGGCACTACTCGGCCAGCATCATGAAGCTGCCCATCCTGATCGCCGTCCACCGGCTCGTGGAGCGCGGGCAGCTCGACCTCGGCCGGCTCGTCCCCGTGCACAACGACTTCGCCTCGCAGAAGCCCGGCGAGCGGTTCTCGCTGGATCCCGAGGAGGACTCCGACCCCCGGACCTGGGCGGAGCTGGGCACCGAGGTCCCCCTCCGGGACCTGGTACGGCGGATGATCACCGTCTCGGGGAACCTGGCCACGGACGTCGTGCTCGACGAGGTCGGCGTCGCCGAGGTCGCGGCGGTGCTCGCCGACGCGGGCTGCTCCGACCGCACCGCGATCGTGCGGGGCATCGAGGACTACCCGGCCCGCCACGCGGGCATCGACAACCTGATCACCGCCGACGACATGGCCCGGCTCGTGGTCGCCCTCGCCGAGGGACGGGTCGCCGGCCCGGCAGCGACCGCGGCCTGCGAGAAGACCCTGCTGGCGCAGGAGTACCGCAACGGCATCCCGGCCGGCCTGCCCGACGACGTCGTGGTGGGCAACAAGACCGGCTGGGTGACCGCCGTCAACCACGACGTGGCACTCGTGCGCGCTCCCGGTCGGCCTCCGATCGGGATGGCCGTGCTCGTCTCGGCTCCGGGGACCGAGGACGAGCGCGAGGCCGGCATCGCGCGGATCGCCGCGGCCGCCTGGGACCTGCTCACGGGCCCGCCCGGGGAGGCCGCGCGTCCTACGATGAACGGGTGAGCACGGGGAGCACCGACGGTCTCTGGGGTCGCTTCGAGCACGACCCGCGCGACCCGGCGTACGCCGGCATGCGGGCCTCCGACCGCGACCGGGCCGTCGTCCACGACGCGCTCGCCGAGGCATACGCCGAGGGTCGCATCGACCGCGACGAGCTCGACGAGCGGAGCTCGCAGGTCGAGGCGGCCAAGACGTACGGCGCGTTGGTCATGCCCCTGAGCGACCTCGCCGTGGACGCCGCCGTACCGGCGGTGAGCCGCGAGTCCCGGGCCGAGCTGGAGCGGCAGGCGCGGGCGAAGTACCGCGAGGAGCTCGGCGAGGCCTTCATGGGGGTCCTGATCCCGAACCTGATCTGCTGGGCCATCTGGTGGATGACCGGGCACGACGGCTTCGTGTGGCCGGTGTTCGTGCTCATCCCGACGGTCGGCAACTTCGTCCGGGTGCTCGCCAGCAGGCAGGCGATGGTCGAGCGGCGCGTCGACAAGCTCGAGCGCAGGCAGGCCAGGGCGCTGGAGACCCCGAAGCCCCCGACGACGTCGAGGACGAGCGAGCCACGACCCGTCCGGCGCGACCAGGAGAGGTCCGAGGAGGCCTGACCCCACGGCCGGCCGGTCTCCCTGCGGACGAGGCTCCGAGCCCGAGTTCTTACGAGAGTCTCAACGGCGGCGCGGCCGGCGTAAGACGAGGCCCCCTGAGGGTGCTCACCAGGTGACACACATCCGTGACACCCAAGGAGACCCACATGTCCTCGCTTCCTCGCCTCGCCCTCGTCGCCACCTCGCTGGCCGCCGCCGCGACCGGTCTGGTCAGCGCCCCGTCACAGGCAGCGCCGTCCCCGGCGGCCGCGTCCTCGATCGGTGCCGCCGGCCCGCACGTCGTCTTCGTGCAGAACGACGACCCGGCCGGCAACGCGATCACCGCCTACGACCGCACGGCCTCGGGCGGCCTCACCCAGGTCGGCAGCTACCCGACCGGTGGCCTGGGCGGCGTCCTCGCCGGGTCGGTCGTCGACCACCTCGCCTCCGAGGGCTCGCTGGCCTACGACCAGGACGCGCACCGCCTGTACGCCGTGAACGCGGGCAGCGACTCGATCACGGTCTTCAGCGTGCATGGGGACCGGCTCTCCCGCGAGCAGGTCATCGGCAGCGGTGGCAGCTTCCCGGTGAGCATCACCGTCGACCGCGGCCGGGTGTTCGTCCTCAACGCGCGTGGCGGGGCCTCCGTCCAGGGCTTCGACACCGTCGGTGGGCGTCTCGTGCGCATCCCCGCCTGGCACCACGACCTGGGACTCGACCCGAACCAGACCCCGGAGTTCACCAGCACGCCGGGACAGATCGGCTTCACCCCCGACGGCAGCCGGCTCGTGGTGACGACCAAGAACGGCGGCAACAGCATTCTGGTCTTCCGTCCCGGCCCCGCCGGCCTCGGTGCCCCGGTCGAGACCGACCTCCCCGGCACCGTGCCGTTCGGCTTCGACTTCGACGCCCGCGGCGACCTCGCGGTGACCGAGGCCGGCCCGAACGCCGTCGCCACCTTCGGGATCGCCCGCAACGGGACGTTGACCGCGCACGACACCGCCGCCACGGCCCAGGCCGCCACCTGCTGGCTGGTCGCGGCCGGGAACACGGTGTACGCCTCCAACGCCGGCAGCGGCTCGCTGTCCACCTTCCGCGTCGGCCCGGCGGGCGACCTGTCCTCGCTCGGCACCACCGCGACCGACCGCGGCACGGTCGACGCGACGGTGAGCGGCGACGGTCGCTACCTGTACGTGCAGGCCGGCGCCACCGGCACGGTCGACGCCTTCAGCGTCGGCCACGACGGCAGCCTGACGGCGAGGGGCTCGGTCGTCGTGCCGAACGCCGTCGGCGGCGAGGGCATCGTGGCCCTCTGAGGCCGAGCAGAGAATCGACCACCGGCCGATCGCGGGCCGGGACGACCACGTGTCGTCCCGGCCCGTCGGTCGTGCGACTCAGTCCTCCGCCGCCATCGCCGCCAGGAGGCCGACGAGATCCTCGTGGCACGGGCCGCAGGCGGCCAGGTGCACGGCCACGCCGGCGTACTGCTCCTCGGCGGCTCCCGGGTCACCGGCCACCAGCTCGGCGTACACGTGCAGGAGCTCCACCGCCCGGTCGCACCCCACGTCCCGGGGATCGGTGTCGAGGAAGGCGTCGAGCCGCTCCCGGGCGCCCATGGGCGTCACCCCTCCCTGCCTGCGTCGGTGAGATACCCGTTGGCGACGAGCGCGGCGCGGATCTTACGTCTGGCGTCGAACACCGTCTTGTAGACCGCGCTCCGCGTGGTCCCGTCGCGTGCGCAGATCGCGTCGAGGGGTACGCCGTGCAGCACGACCTCGACGAAGACGGCGCGCTGGTGGTCGGTCAGCGTCCCGTCCACGGCGTCCCTCACGACCTCCACCAGCCGCCTCGCCTCGGCCTGCTCGTGCGGGTCGACACCGAGCCGGTCCGGCAGCGTCTCCCACCGGTCCTCGTCCCAGGTGGCGGTGGGGGTGCGCCAGTGGTGACGTCCCAGCTTCGAGGAGACCTCGAGGATCACGAAGCGGTAGGCCCAGGTCGTGAACCGGCTCTCACCGCGGAAGGTGTCCAGCTTCGCCAGGATCGCCAGCATCGCGTCGGCGGCGGCCTGGTGCGCGAGGTCGTCGAGCTCCGGCCCGGCGATCGGCGTACGGCGACGGTGCAGCTCGGCGCGGGCGATCCGCAGCAGGCGCTCGTGCAGCCTCGCCAGACCGTCGTCGTGGTCGGCGGCCTCACGGTCGAGGACGCGCAGCCACGCGACGGTCTCCTCGTCCGGATCGGCGACAAGCCCCACGCCCCGACTCTAGCCAGCACCCGAGACCGCCACCTCGGCCCTCCGGGACGGTCAGGCTGCGCTCCGGTCGACCCGCCGCCGGCCTACGAGGGGCCGTCGCCCGGCGTCCGACGCCAGGCGGCGAACGCTTCGAGCAGCTGCTCCCGCGCGGGGTCGGTCAGCGACTTCTGCGGCAGGGTGCCCAGGAGATCGATGGTCGACCGGAACTGCTCGAGGTAGCGAACGCAGCCGGGACACAGCGCCAGGTGCTCGTCGAAGGCCCGGACCTCTCCCTCACCCAGACTGCCGTCGAGGTACGCCGTGACCAGCTCGACCAGCTCCTCGCAGGTCACGACGTCACCTCCACCGGGGTCCGGCGCCGGTCGAAGTAGCGCTCCAGAGCGGCGCGGACGACGGCCCGGCCACGGTGCAGCAGCACCCGCTGGTTGGCGGCCGAGATCTCCAGGAGCGCGCAGACCTCCGCCGAGGTGTGCCCGTCGAGGTCGCGCAGGGCGACCACGACCCGCTGCCGCTCCGGCAGGCCGGCGAGCGCCGTGGCGACCACGTCGTGGACCTCCCGGGTCAGCGCCACCTGCTCGGGCCACTCGTCGGGGAACCGGCGCCAGCCGCCGGGGTGAGCCCCGTCGCGGCCCTGGAAGCGCTCCGGGTCGACGGTGGGTCCCGCGTCCTCGGGCAGCAGGCTGGCGAAGGGCACCGAGCGGCTCTCGCGCACGCCACGCCGTCTGGCCTGGTTGAGCACGATCTGGTGCACCCAGGTCCGCAGCGACGACTCACCGCGGAACTTCTCCAGCCCCTGCAGGACGGCCAGCCAGGCCTCCTGGACGACCTCCTCGGCCACGCTCGGCGACGGCACGTAGCGTCCGGCCAGGCGGAGCATCCAACCGGACCACCCGTCGACGAGTGCGGCGAACGTCTGCTCGTCCCCCGCCCTCAGCCGGGCGACGAGGGTGTCGTCCTCGGGCGCGGCCCCGCCCACCGGCCCGGCCTTCCCGGTCATGGGCCGACCGTAGCGAGGCGCGACCGGATCCGGCCACCGGCCCACGGCGGCCACGGGACGAGTCAGCGTCGCGATGCTCAACGTCCCTCCGGTCCCCGGTCGCGGCAGCGGCGCGCTCTCGGCAGTGTCGTGCAGGGTCAGTGCCACCGGGTCGGCGGGACGTTACGGAATCCTCACGGAGCGCCCGGGGGGCTGGGGAAGCCGATCGCCCGCTGTGAAGGTGGGGCCCATGAGAGTGGTGCTGACCGGCTCGGCCGGGTTCATCGGAAGGCACATCGCGACGGCGCTGGCCGAGCAGGGCGACGAGGTCGTGCCGGTCGACCTCATGCTGCCCCAGGCCCACGGCCCGGCCGAGCCGCCGGCCGGGACGCTCCGCCTCGACGTGCGCGAGGCCACGACGTGGGTACACGTGCTCCGGGGCGCCGACGTGGTGGTGCACCAGGCCGCCCTGGTCGGCCTGGGGGCCCGGGTGGCCGACCTGCCGGCGTACGCCGGCCACAACGACCTCGGGACCGCGACCCTGCTCGCGGCGATGCACGAGGCGGGCGTCTCCGCGCTGGTGCTGGCGTCCTCGATGGTCGTCTACGGCGAGGGCCGCTACACCTGCCCCGCGCACGGATCCCAGCAGCCGGCCGCGCGGCGGCGCGAGGACCTGGACGCCGGGTGGTTCGAGAACCCGTGCCCGGTCTGCGGCGGTCCGCTCGGCTGTGACCTCGTCGAGGAGTCGGCCGCCGTCGACCCACGCAGTGCGTACGCCGCCGGCAAGCTCGCGCAGGAGCACTACGCCGCGGCCTGGGCCCGGCAGACGGGCGGCCGGGCCGTGGCGCTGAGGTACCACAACGTCTACGGACCCGGGATGCCGCGGGACACGCCGTACTCCGGGGTGGCGGCGATGTTCCGCTCGTCGGTCGAGCGCGGTGAGGCGCCGCAGGTCTTCGAGGACGGCGGCCAGATGCGCGACTTCGTGCACGTGGCCGACGTGGCCCGGGCCAACCTCCTGGCCACGCGGGCGGTCGGCGAGTCGGAGGCCGCGCTCACGGCGTACAACGTCTGCTCGGGCACGCCCGTCTCGATCCTCGAGGTCGCGCAGGCGGTCGCCGGCGACGGGCCGGCCCCGCGGGTGACCGGTGGCTACCGGCTCGGCGACGTCCGGCACGTGGTGGCGTCACCGGCTCGCGCCGCGAAGGAGCTGGGGTTCCGGGCCGAGGTGTCGCCCGACGTGGGCCTGGCCGGCTTCCGGCACGCGGCGCTGCGCGCCTGACCCGGCCGTCACCAAGTGGTGTCCAGGAGGGTCTGCACGACGAGGGCGGTCGCCACCTGCAGCAGGAGGACGGGCCGCCGCCAGCGCGGCGGCAGCGCCGCCGTCGAGAGCAGCAGCCACGGGACGAACGGCAGCCAGATCCGCTCGACCTCCGCCTTGCTCATCAGCGAGAGGTCCGCGACCGCGATCGCCGCTGCGGCGGCGCCGACCAGCCGGAGCACGACCCGGTCCGTGGTGCGCCGCGCGGCGCGGGTGGCTCCGAGACCGGCGGCGAGCGCCGGGCCGGCGCTGATCACCAGCGAGGCCAGCGAGGCCCAGACCCAGTAGGCCGTGGGTCGCTCGGTGGCCAGGCCGTCCCAGTAGCGCTGGCGCAGCACCGGGTACGCCGACCAGAGGGAGAAGCCGTAGGCGGCCGCGACAAGGGTGGGCAGCAGCGAGGTGAGGGCCAGCAGCGGGAGCAGGCGCCAGCCTCGGGTCAGGGACAGCACCGCCAGCACCAGGACCCCGGCCAGCACCAGCCCGTAGGACAGCAGCGGGAGCAGCCCCAGCAGCAGCCCGGCGCCAGCAGCGGCGACGAGCCGTGCCCACCGCGACGGCGTCGTGGCTGCGACGGCCACACAGGCCAGTGCCCAGGCAGTGACGGCGGCGAAGACCGCGTCCCCGGACACGGCGACCCAGATCGCCGCGGGCGCGAGGACCAGGTACGGCAGCGCTCGCCGGGCCGCGTCCTCGGCGCCGAGCCGGCGCAGGGTGACCAGCACAGCGAGCGGGACTCCGGCGCCGACGGCGGTGACCATCAGGCCGGCCGCCAGGGACGAGCCCAGTCCGAGCCGGACCAGGGCGACGAAGAAGAGCGTGGCGCCCGGCGGGTGACCCGCCACGTGGATCGGCCAGTTGTCGGGGGCGGCGCTGAACGGGATCCGGGCCACGAACCCGTGCAGGAAGGCGGGCACGTCGTGTACCGACCGCGCGGTGACGAGGTACTCCTGGGTGCTGTCGAGCTCGCGGGAGAACCCGGCGGGGCCGTAGACCAGAGCCAGCGATGCGGTCCAGGCCACGGTGGCGGCGTACGTCGCGAGCAGCAGACGTGGCCAGGACAGCCCGGCGGTGACCCGGTCGGCGTACCGGACTCCGAGCAGCGCGACGAGGACGGCCAGGGGCGTGCCGATCCCGACGGTCGGGTGCCACGTGGCGTGGAGGGGCGCCGCGGTGCGCGGCCAGCGGTCGGTGGCCAGGACGTCCCACGTCGTGACGGCCGGGACCAGCACCGCCAGCGCGACGAGCACGCCGGCCGCCACCAGGGCGCGCCGTACCCCGCGGTCGAGCACCGCCGCGTCGCCGGCCACGTGGGTGCGAGGGGCGTCCGTCGAGGTGCTCACGCCGCCACGGTAGGGAGCGCGCGGCCCGAGGTGGAGGGCGCGGGCGCGGTCGTCAGAGTTCCGTAATCGACAGGGCCACCGGCAGCGGGTGTTGCTCTCCTAGCGTCGTCGGCATGACCTCGCGACCCTCGTGCGACCTCGTCCTGCCCTGCCGGGACGAGGGGCCGGCCCTGCCCGGTCTCCTGTCCGAGATCCCCGACGGCATCCGCGTGATCGTGGTCGACAACGGCTCGGGGGACGACACCGCGGCCGTCGCGCGCTCCCTGGGAGCCCGCGTCGTGACCGAGACCCGCCCCGGCTACGGATCCGCCGTGCACGCCGGTGTCAGCGCCGCGACCGCCGAGATCGTGGCCGTCATGGACGGCGACGGCTCGTTCGACCCTCGCGAGCTGCAGCCGTTGCTCGACGTCGTCGCCGACGGGC
>Ga0207652_10004650_pt1 | contig 11123 bp, 30 predicted proteins | sample KBSC63BmetaG_FD_184334 | JGI IMG/M metagenome (GOLD analysis project Ga0207652, IMG submission 184334) | Corn rhizosphere microbial communities from Kellogg Biological Station, Michigan, USA - KBS C6-3B metaG (SPAdes) (version 2) | ecosystem: Host-associated > Plants > Roots > Rhizosphere ... | reverse complement strand
CCGTACGGATTCTCGACATCTACCGCTGTTGGCATGTTCAGCAGTGAACCACAAATGTTACGAAAGTGGCTCTATTGAAGAGCCACCTTTTTCTTTCTAAATGTTCGGCTAAAAACCGACTCGATTATCGAACATTCCAAGCATCGCCGGGTACATGACGTGCTTTACCCGAACATCGGGACACAGCGCGAGGCTCATGTGGTTGGCCCAAGCATTCTTCGCCCAACCCAGATCTTCACCCATACCGTGAACCTCGTAGTCAACGTTCGTATAGAGAAGTCGGTCCATAAGCACGACTCCAAAAACTGCGTACTGTTGCGATGTTACTGAGGGCAGATCTCTCGTCTGGTTGTCAATGTTCATGCAGTTAGGGAAGCCCTCGCCATGATCGGTCATAAACGCAAGCGGCGCGATGCCGTTGAAGCCATCTATGTTCCGAAACAACGTTCGGAGGGTATGGGGCGGCAAAAGCATGTCCGTGTCGCAGGACAAGTAGTAGTCAGGACCTCTCCTACGGACCTCACCCAGCAAGTCATTCCTGAGCCTGACCATCGTGGCGTAGCGATCCAGGTTCCACATTCGTGGCCCCACGTGACCGCCATGTACATCCGTCAGCCATCGGACAGCGCCGAAGCGCCCACGCTGTGCTTCTTCCTGGATGAGGTCCAGGGTGTTGTCGTTCGACGGACCGTAGTTGAAGACGATCTCAAGGCCGTCCGGAGGGAAATCCTCTTGGGCAGCGAGGTGTTCGAACCAGTCTTGGAGAATCCAGCCCCGTTCATGGACGGGAGCGCCAACGAGGATCACTTCAGGCTGTGCTGCTTTACGATATGGCGTCTCAATGACCCACGATGCTTGGCTGTGAAGTTGCAGAACAAGCAGGTGCGAGCCAGTTCCTCGAAGTGATCAGCGATTAGTCGCCAGTAGTCCTTCTCCTCGCCCTCAGTGAGCATCTTTGAGGGCACACGGATTTGGATGGGTGCCTGTACTTCACTTTCCAAGTTGGGCCGGTACGGCATCACTTCGCGCCGTGGCGCTTCATGTGAGCACGCAGAGACACCCGAGTCTTGGCCACGAAATCGCAGTACAGGCAGGTGCGACTGACCTGCTCCATGCGGGCAAACTCCGTGGCCCACTGGTAGGCCAGGGTATCTCGCTGCTCACGAAGAAGACGAGCATCTTCCACCTGGAGTTGGTCTCGGGAGACCTTGGGCAGCAGTGCCGCTGAGATTCCATGCTTCTCCACCATGTCCTTGACGACATCGGGGTCAGCAACGGGAACCATCATGGCTCCTTTGGTCATGGTCGTACTCCTTCTAGTCGAACCACATGGTTAGGTCGATCTCGACACCTTCGGGATGACCAGACTCAACAAACCGCTTACAGACCTGTAGATCAGAGACAGTCTTATCGTCACCAATGACCTGAACATTCTGTAGCGCATCCAGGACAGACTTCGCCAGGTTGTCGACATCTGCTCCGCGCAGCGGGAACTGCACCTTCTTTGGCAGCGTTTTTGGTCGGACCACGTTGAACCGCAGACTGGCAGCCACTCGCCCTGTGCAGGGAAATAGGTCCACGTCACCTGGGAAGTTGACCGCAACGTGAGCCAACGCCTGCTTGGCTTGCCATGCCACGGCCTGTTCCCAGTTGACGGTGGCGTCCGGCGTGAATGTCTGCGTGAACCCCGTCTTGGGGTTACGAACCACACGAGGACGCGCCTTCGGCTTCGGCGTGCCTACGGCTGTGAAGGAGAAGGAGGCGACATTCCCAGCCCGGACCCATTCGGGTTGGAGCCAACTACCTTGAGGCTCCGATGATGCTTGCTCTCCCATGTCACGACACCTTCCTCCTGCATGCGACGGAGGTAGGAGTGAAGGGTGGCGACAGATACGTCAGCAACCCCGGCAATTTCCCGCAACGACGGAGCACGACCTTTTGCCGAGGTCAAAGACTGGATGGCTTGAAGAATTCCATCCCGTTTGTACTCGTACAGTGACTGTCGCGCCACGTCTGCTCCTTTTGCCCGAGCCGTCACTGTAGATGTTCGACATCACACGTTCGGGAATGGAGCATTCGTTCGGCGTGTCGTCTAGTCGCCTGGCTGGAGCCCCACCCGTGGACCGCACACTGGCCAGGCGTTGACACCTTGCGGGGGGTACTTGCCGTAGCCGGTCGTCAGGATACGACGGGCGACCATGATCTGAACAGACGCAGAAGCACTCTGAGGGACACCGGTGCCGCCATACGACGTCCAAGAGCCCATTGTGAACTGAAGACCACCGTAGTAACCGTTACCGGTATTCGAGGCCCAGTTGCCGCCAGCCTCACATTGCGCCATCGCCGCCCAGATGGCGGGGATTCCGCCCGTTTCACGTGAAACAGACGGCTGTACGTTTTGTTGTGCAGCACGAGCCTCACGCGCAGCACGCGCTCGGGCAACCTGCTTCTTATGAAGAGCCACTCGGTGTTGATTACGTGAGGCAGCACGTTGCTCGACCTGACGATGCTGGATGTGGTGCAGCAGATCGAGGTTGTCCACTCCTGTGGACTCAACCTGTGGATAACTTGCGACCCTCGTTGGGGCCTGGGCCTGGAGGCTGACAACCGAGGCCACGGCTAGTAGGAGAAAAATGGCAGCAAAGTGGACAACTCTACGCAAAGTCATGGCACTCCAGGCGCAAAAAGGAGACCGCACCCACGGGGGCAGGTGCGGTCTCTACTTAGAGGCTACTCAGCGTCCTTAGCGGGGACGGCATACGCGCCCGCAGGAAGCCCAGTCTCGGCAGGTGCAGAATCAGCAGGTTGTGGCTGACCCTCTTGCTCGGCAAGGATCGCGGCCTTCTCGGGACCGGTCAGTTCATCCTCGGCGGGAGAGTCGGGGGCCTCGACTGGGGGCTGCGGAACAGCGTCGTCAGTCAGAGCACCGGTGTCCATGTACTCGTTGTCTTGAGACATTGATCTTCTCCTTGTAGTTAGAACCGGCTGGATGTCGAGAACCGGCTCAAATCTGGAGCCACCATAGCGAGATGTTCGATATGGATGTCAAATCTCCTCGCCTCGAAGGAGACGAGCGTCATTCTTGGCGTTCTCTACCGGATCAGGCTCAGCATCGTGCAAGGAGACGAAGTGGGCCTGGTAGCCGTCCTTGGTAGCGAACAAACGACCACATGTACATTTTGCTGCTGCCCAGTCCTCGAAGGCGGCATCTGCTCGGTCCGTCTTTGGGGGCTTCTCTTTGCCCGTAAATTTGACCCGATCCGCCTTCTTGGCTGCTCCCTTGACGTTCACGTACAACGCCCGCTGGTATGCGAGCGCCTTCTCGCGGTCGTCAAAGGTTGCCTTGGTCTCCCCAGCGTTGTTCACGACGGCCCATTTGCCGCCGCGCTTCTGGATCTTGTATGGCGCGAGGTTCCCAGGTGGCATGAGTCAAATATCGGAAAAAGCAACGAGGCGATGCAGGTTTCCCCACATCGCCCCGTTGTTCAGTGCGACTTAGCGAGCACCAGCAGGCGCGGGCTGTCCGTCCGAACGGGGGTAGCCCGCCTGGCGAGCAGCCTCACCCGGCTGGTCAGCGTAAGCCGTGTTGTCGTACGTCGGGCTGTCAGCCGGAGCAACATCGTCCGGGTTCTCAGCCGCGACGCGGAACGCGCCGTACGACACGTGACCCTGGTAAGCGTCAGCAGGCATTTCGGTCCTCCTCTCTGGTGTCGCAACAAGTGTTGGCCAACACCGTCAATATCGACACGGGAGGAAGAGAGATGTCGCTAAGAAGGGTGCTCGTCCTGGAGATGGGTCAGGTACAGTTCCCACCGCTCACGGAAGTCCTCACCGAGGAACTCTTCGCCACAAGCACATGTAATGGTCCCGTCTGGGTCCTGTTCAGTGCCGAAAAGTACCGGGATGAGGTCGCCCACTACGTCTCCAGGAGTTCCTTCACCCGGGTCGGGTCGGTAACAAATGCAGTGACCTGACGAGAATATCGTTGGCTGCCTTGGTCGAAGGCCACCTCAAGTTCCAGAATTCCCTCGGGTACGGCGTAGTAGTAGTACGAGCAATTGTCGTCCTCGACTGGGGCTACCCCCAGAGGACGAATTTCCCCGTACCCCTTCTTCGTCATGTACTCCTGGGCTGCCTTCGACTCCCGCGTCCGTAGGTCTGCTGGTCGAGTTCCCAACATCATCTTGTCCAAAGAAACTGCGGGCGGTCGCACAGAGGGTTGCAACAAGGCTGTCGAGCACTACCTCTCGTTGTATAGGGTCGAGGACGCATCCGTTCCTCTCCCAATATTCAATGATGTTCGCAACGCCGTTCATCACGAACCGTTGAGTCGAATAAGGCTCTCTGAGCAGGACCTCAGCGGCAACTGCTGACAGCAAGCCTACTGCGTCGGCAACTTGCTGATCACTTGCCACTCCGACACCTCAAGTAAGGCAAATCTCTTTGATTCTGCGGAGATCTACCTTTGTAGACGTATGCGTGCTCATGTACTGCCACCAGGGTCGAACGATGGCGAAAAACGTTGCATGAGGCACGTCATTCTTCACCAGCGTGGCAACCACAGCGTCAGCAATAGCGTGTAGAGCCTTCGTGGAGGTCACCCACTCCTGCTCGGCAAAAACTGCTTCGAACCAACCCAGCGGTAGTGCTCGTCCGGTGGCCTCAAGAGCGGCCTGAATGGCTGAGCAATACTCGTCGTACTCCGGGTTGACGTCATTTTCCCAAACACTGGCCAGATCATGGGCCTGCGCTTCGGTCAGCCTGGCACTCATGGAAAGAATGCGTCGCGCATCCTCCGCATGGGGACCTGTGAGTTCTCCGGTAACGACCGGAGGTGAGCGGTCCATGATCGCCTCCTAAGAATTTCAGACAGGTATCTGAAATCCTGTAGGGATTCTCGGTCTGGAATGACCGATGATCGACCTGACTTTATGCGGTACCTCTCGGATACGTCCTCCATTCGCCCAGTTTCGACGCTGAACAATCGTTCCGATGCTGAACTATGGCCTGAAATGACCTAATGTAACCCCAATTTGGACAGGTGGCTCTTTTTGTGAGCCACTTTCAGTCGAACGGTGACTCAGGCATCTCCTGAATGACGATGTGGACGGGAGCCAACCACTTCGCCATCGCCCAAACGTGCAGGTCATCCACCATGCGACCGGTCTCGATGGCCTTGACCCGAGGGATGGAGACCTCGTATTCCAGAAGATTGCCCTTGCCAGGGGTGGCCGAGACGATGCGAACCCGGGCGGGAGGGTCAAGACTCTCGCCCATCAGTGCGGTGAGGAACGCCTCCTCACCTACCTCGAACACCTGATTCTCCATCAGTGCATCCCAAAGAGGTGCTGAAGATCAACGTTCGGATTGTGCAACAGACTCTTGTCCAACACCAAACCCTCGTACACCTGATGATCGGAAATGAAGATGTCCCGTGCTGACCCAATTGGGTCGACGAACAGCCAGCCAGTCTCAATAGTGGCTGCCCAGATGCCATCGGCGTCAAGAGCCCGTTCGAGTTGCATTCGGTCGATAGCCCACTGACTGGCGACCTCGTAGTCGTCAATATCCACAGAAGACGTGACTTCTCCAGAACGCAGAATCCGAACACGATGCGTCATATCGGGCCTCCTGTCTGTCACAGAAGGTCGGACATGCTCGCCTTGGGATGGACACCGAACGGGGACCAGCCGAAGCCAGTCCCCGTCGAGATCGGATCACCCCCTAGGTCAGAGGCGGCAACTCCATATGTCGAAGGCAAATCACGAAGGCTCCTCCTCGATGACGTAGGGGTGTGCGGACTCGTTCCAGCGGAACGGCGACAGGTCCGGACACTGCTCGCATCCCCGGGGGGTAGATGCGAACGCATGGCTAGGTCCCGTGACCTGGCTGAGAGCCAGCACCAACCTCATCTTGTCGTCGTCGAGATTGGTGGCGAACCGGCTCACATGTAATGAATCGGTTCCGAACAGTCAGGAAGCAAGTTCGTGCAACCAGTCCGGCGTCTCCTGGATGACGAACAGATGGGCGCTGATCTCTCGCCGGTACATGTTGTGGGCCGGACAGAGGTCGCACTGACCCCAGAAGTTCGGCGTGAACTCATGATCAGGAACCGCGACGTACTGCTCCTGAAGTGCTTGCTGCTGCTCCAAAGTGAGATAGGTGCCGTTTTCGCTGACCCACTGGACCGGCTCGCCAAGTCGGGCCTCCATTGTGAACGATCCACCGACAGTCCAGGTGTCCCGCGTCACGAAGGTGAGCGACTGAAAATTGCCGTTGAAGGTGAAGTCAGCCCCAACAAAAGTGTCTTTGCCGTGCTTGGGTGCAGAGACCAGCGTGTAAGCAGAATTCTGACGGGTGTACGAACTGCCGCTGACTTCGACACACGGATTGCCATTGTCGCGGTCGTACGGATCGTTGAACTGCCGAGCCTGGTAGTAGTTGCTGCCATCGTTAGCGACGGGGACTTTCCGGCCCACTGGACCTCCAAGAGCAGTCAGGGCGATGCCTCGTAGTGAAGCACCGCCCTGACCGTTTTGGCTACTCTTCTTCGTCCTCGAACAGACCCAACGCGTCCTCACCCCAGAGGTCCCTACCGACCTCATCTGACACCGGGAACTCCAGGCGAACGACCTCGCGCCGCCACTCGTACGCAACGGCGCGGTTGAACAGGCCGTACATACCACCAGCCAGGCTGTTCTCCAGGAACCCTTCGTCGTCACGACGCGGACGACCGAGCGGGATCTTCCAGAACAGTTCCGGTGACTTCGCTCCACACAACTGACAGTTGGTGATGCGGTCGAAGAAATAGACCAACGACGTCAGCCAGCGTGCAGTACGGGGCACCTCGAACAACCGGACCTTGAATCCGTCGAGGCTGTGTGAGACCGACCAGTCTCGAACCATGACTTCCTTCCCGACAACCCCGCCTTGGGGCCGTCAATGGTTGGTTGTCATGTGCGCCTCCTAGTTCTCTTTACGTGGGTGCATCCACCCAGGTGGATATTTCCCACGGGCATCTGTTTCGTCAAGCGTGGCTTGCATCTGTTTCGTCGTTGGGTCCTTCGAACACCGACGACAATGCACACTGCGCGTGCGGTCGCGTGGTGCCCACCACACCACCCAATCGTGACGACCAATGAAGCACAACGGTCGACGCACCTTGGTGCGCACATCCCACTTGAATTCCCACAACATCTGGAAGTGACGACGCCGACCACCGTAGTAGTCGAGGCATTCCTTGTCCCAGATGCGGTGGAACAGTGGGTGGAACTCATCAAAAACCAAGTTCTTGATGGGTGGAGCAGCCTGCTTGTCTTCGAACTCTGTCATGTCTGGGCCGTATCGTGGCCTCGCCGATGAGGTGAGTAGGAGAACGTAACAGGTGTAGTTGCCAGTGTCTAGTAGTTACCTAACCAGACCTTACAACTCGCTAAGTAGGTCTTCCAGGGACTTTTCTTCCTCAATAACGAAGATAAATCCTTCAGGCCCAACAATGCGTACGTTCACGGTCTCGGGCGCTGCATCATCGTACTGCGTAGTAATACGCATGTCGATGGGCGCGTTGTCCCAACGAGCGCATCGCACTCGGAAAGCAATGACACCCGGACTGCATTTTCCACGGAAATGAGCAGGCCCACCAGCGACTGCGTTGGTAATGATCGTCCCGAGCCGTGGTCCTGGACCCTTGAGCCGTTGGCCCTTCACGGGAGCCCAGTTGTTCCAGTCAAGAGTTTCTTCGAAGACAACAGTTTGTGTGTCCGGATGTTCGTCGATCTCAACATCCCATGTGGGATTGGTTGCCGACATCAGCACCGACACAGTGTCGGGACCAGTGCGTAGATGTTGGATACGAACGTCAGTCATCGGGATCGAACTTTCGGTGATGGGCCTGGTAGTGACCTCGGGCGTTCTGCCAGATGGCACGGAACCATGACTGACCGAACTGCGTTTTCAGGGACTCATTTCCGGAATCACGTAGCCCAGTTTCTGGACCGTTGACATGAAGTCCGCTTGCTTGTCCCTCGCCTCCTCCTCGGTCTTGAAGTTGCCCCACTTCAATTCCTTCCCATGCTCGAAGTGCAGAACGAATCGCCAACGGGTGTAGTAATCGGTTGTTTGGTACTTCTGGACTAACCCATAGATCAACTTGTCCAGATTCATGATCGTGTTGCTGTACTCGATGATCATCACGGTTCTTCCTGGATGACGAATGCTGTCGCGGCCTTGATCGGCTGACCTCGAAACAACATGTCGTCAAGCAGCGTCTTGATCTCTTCTGCTGTGAAGGATTTTCCGGGTGGCCCCATCGGACCCATTGGTCCTGGCGTGCCTGTCACACCCTTACGGGCGTTGAGTGCCTTGTCCAGTTCTTGCTGAGTCTGCTGAAGGATGGTCTCAGCAACGTGCAATCGGGCTTCGAGTTCAAGCACATGATCCTGGAATACTTTTTGGTCATGCCGTGCGATGACCTGCAAATTACGCAGACGAACGTACGTCACCCCGAATAGTCCACCCATCACCACCGATGGGATGAACGACAACCAATCAACCACACTTCACTCTATCGCCAATCCGAACAAGACGAAAGGACTAAGTAGACCGACACGCCAAGGAGGAAGTCATGGCTTCAGGATTTGCGGGCGATCCCGTATATGGACAGCCGTACGTTGGCACGCCCACCACGGACCCGCTGACCACCCCGCGCACCCAGACCGTTCTCAACGCCAACAAGTTGCGCCGCGAAACGATCACCATCGAGGCCGACGACGACAACTACGTCCAGGCTGGCCCAAGCGCCGGTGACACGTACCACGAGTAGATGTCCCGCTCAACCGGAGTGGGTTCCCGTGACGGGAAGGAGGGCGTGATGCCCAAGGAAACAATCAGCAATACCCCGAACTCCAACACTGTCTCTGTGTGCTGGGGCAAGGATCGACCAGACATCCAACTGGTCACCGCAAGCCCGTACCGACTGGTGTCTTCGACGGTCGAGCGGTTCGGCTATGGCGACTACCCGGCCAAGGAAGGCGCGGAGCCGGTAGCCGAGGGTCTGCCATTCGATGGTTGGTACGCCGATCTGAGCCGTGAAGAGGTCAACCGCCTCATCCGTGTTCTGCGTCGTGCTCGTGACCAGGCGTTTGGAAAGGACGAGTAGCCACCACAAACAGTCCCGACCAAGGGTTGCGCCAACCCGTGCAGGTCCGGACAGCAAGAAACCCCGCTCGATCCTCGATCTTGAGCGGGGCTTCTTGTTTGCTAAGTCAGCCTTGCGCTGACGGCTTCAGAGTCGTTGGCAGTCCGTTGTCAGTTCCGGTGGGCTCAGGGAAAACGGACGCTGGCCCGCCTTCCGGCTTCTTCGCTTCCCGAGTCTTGACCTCTCCCGGCTCCTCACCAGGCGTACGCACCTTGGTGTCTTGCACTTCCTCGGGGACCTCGCGCTTCGGCTGCTCTTGCTGCTGCGGCGCAGCGTCCTGGGTGTCCTTGTCCTTACCCATTGTCGCCGTCACCACCAGCCGACGAGTCTCCGTCACTCTCGGCGGGAGCGTCGTTGTTGTCCACCCCGCCACCGTCTGGAGCATTGTTCACGACAGCATCGCCCTCGACATTGATCGGGGCGCTGTCACCACCCTGCTCCTGGCCCTGCGTTTCGCTCATTGCCCCTCCTCGGGAACGGATACGCGAACGCAGTCACCATACCCATAACTAGTGGCTCATACTGTGAGCCACACGGTCAGATTCTTCATTGATCGTATAACCGAACGCCTTGGGTGGCTCGGGGTAAACCTCTTGATACTCCTTGGCAACCTTGAACCACTTTTCCTCAGACTCTCGTGAACGTTCCAATTGACGCCGGAGACCAAGAATTTCGTCAGCAAGATCACGACGGCTTTTATGCCGAGACGGAACCCACGACCACTCGCCGCGCTCCATGGACACCCCAACGACAAAACACAGCACCGTCCACACGGGAAGCAACACTGAGAGAATTATTTCTACGGGGCCCATGACAGCAACTCCTCAGTATCAGGCTCTTCGTCAATGACGTAAGACTGAGCCTGCTGTTGTTGGTACTCAAGATCAGCAACCGCTTGCTGGAGAGTTTTGAGGGCAGCCTGCATCTTCTCTAAACGCTCAGCCGCAGTAACGGCTGACGCAGCCAACTTCTCGAACTCGTTCTTCACATGCCACTCATTGTTGGAATAGTTCTCTGGATCAAGTCTGTAGATCCTGATGAACAGGTCGGCCATCTGCTCGTTGAGAGCAAACCCGTCCCCCAAGTTCGTAAGGGACGTGCCGAAGTCAACCATTACCGGATGAGTCCTGGAGCCACGTGGTGGTAGTGCGGTGCTGCCGCTACACAGTCCGGGTTGTCATTGCAGTACCGGACGTTCTCGCTCCACTCAACACCGTTGGCGTTCTTGTGCTCGTGTTTGTAAACGCTGATCGCTGCGTCCGGTCGTTCTTTCTTGCAGATGTGGCACTGCCAGGTGCCTGGGTCCCAATCAGGACGATATGGTCCGCTCCGACTCATCGCGCTCTCCCATGACCGCGTTTAGACGGTCGGCCATTTCTCGACGCCGCGCATACCGATCTTCCAGCGCACGGCCTATGAATACAAGGATGACGGCAACAACTGCCGCTCCCAGGAGTATTGCGAACATTGAGAGTTCCGTCTACTTCTCGAAGTCGACGATCTCGACGACCTCGACCCATGACGTGTCGGGAGGCGGCTCACCGCCAGGTGGCTGTTGGTCAGGCACGACGTCGAAACCCAGCGCCTGGAGAGCCATGGCCGTTCGGATGTGCAGTGCCTTCGGCATCTTGGCTGGAGCGTCGTTGGTGTCCAGCCACCAGCGGTACCACTCGTGAAGAAGTTTCGTGATCGGCCCAGGATCGAAGTCGTTGGTGTCGACATGGAACGCCTGGAGGTGTGGCAGCAGGTCCACTCCACGCATGGGGTTGAAGCAGTAGGGACAGCGAAGTTGGCGATCTACGGCTTCTCGCATGTCTCCACCCATCGCCCGTACTCTTCTCTCGTCCAACCAAGGAACTCGTAGATCGTTTGATCTAACCCGTGACCACGATGCCATTTTTCGATCTCATCGTCGATCTCTTCGTCG
>Ga0207652_10004645_pt1 | contig 11135 bp, 9 predicted proteins | sample KBSC63BmetaG_FD_184334 | JGI IMG/M metagenome (GOLD analysis project Ga0207652, IMG submission 184334) | Corn rhizosphere microbial communities from Kellogg Biological Station, Michigan, USA - KBS C6-3B metaG (SPAdes) (version 2) | ecosystem: Host-associated > Plants > Roots > Rhizosphere ... | reverse complement strand
GGCCACACTCGTTCCCATCCCGAACACGATCGTTAAGCCCTACAGCGCCGATGGTACTCCGTCCGAGAGGACGCGGGAGAGTAGGCCGTCGCCGGCACCTCTTGAACGCCCCGACTGCACCACGCAGTCGGGGCGTTCCTCGTTTCCGCTCTTAGCTTTCCGCCCCATGACCCGCGCTGGCATCGTCACCGTCGTCGGAAAACCCAACGCCGGCAAATCCACGCTCCTGAACCACATCATCGGGCAAAAGCTCAGCATCGTGAGTCCCAAGCCCCAGTCCACGCGCGACCGCATCGTCGGCATCCACTCCGACGCGCACACGCAGATGGTCATCCTCGACACCCCGGGCCTGCTCGACCCGTCCTACGACCTCCAGCGCGCCATGCGCGGCGCCGCCCTCGGCGCCCTCGCCGACGCCGACGTCATCCTGTACCTGGTGGACGCGTCCGAAGCGCACAAGGTGCCCGCACTCTCGGAGCTCGCTCGACTCGACCGCGAGCCCCGCGCCGCCACGCTGCTCGTCCTCAACAAGGCAGACTTGCTGCGCGGCGCCCAACGCGACGCGCTCGTTGCCGAACACCCCGACGCCCTCTTCATCTCCGCGCGCACGGGCGAGGGAATCCCCCCGCTGCTCGAGGCCGCGGCCGCGCGTCTGCCGGAAAGCCCCTTCCTGTATCCCGGTGACGACGTCAGCACCCAGACCATGCGCTTTTTCGCGAGCGAGTTGGTGCGCGAGACGGCGCTCGAGCAGCTCGAGGACGAGATCCCGTACAGCATTGCCTGCGAGATCGAAGAGTTCCGCGAGTCAGGCAAGCCAGTGTACATTCGGGCGGTGCTCCACGTGGAGCGTGATAGTCAGAAGGGAATCCTCGTCGGCGCCGGTGGCCAGCGGATTCGCTCGATCGGGCGCGACGCGCGGCGGAAGATCGAGGAACTGGTGGGCCAGCAGGTCTACCTCGATCTCTGGGTCAAGGTGCTGCCCAACTGGCGACGGAAGCCGGCGGCGCTGAGACGGTTCGGATACGAGGTGCCCCCGACGTGACACGGGTCGCTGCCGCGTGGTCCTTACCCATGGAGCTTCTATGAGCATATCCCCTGAATTGCTGGCCATTCTCGTCTGTCCCAAGTGCAAGGGCGAGCTGGAACATCGTCCCCAGGAGTCGGCCCTTGTCTGCCCGGCATGCCGGCTGCGATACCCCATTCGCGACGACATCCCGATCATGCTGGTCGACGAAGCAGAACCGGTGTGAGGTGATGGGTCGCAAGTCTCAGCAGCACAGTCGTTTGACTCACATTCTGGCGTTGCCTGAGTTGGCGCATATGCGCGCCGCGAGCGCGCCGTAACCCGACTCTCTGGCGTGGCGACAACCAACGCAATTCTGTTTGCGCCCGGCGATGCTCCGCCGCCGCCCGCCATCACGCGCTGGCTCGGCACTCTTGGCTGTCCGCTCCTCACGGTGCACGACGCGCGGACGCTCATGGGCATCGCCCTGCGCGGCCGTCCGCGGGTGGTCGTATTCGACGCGCGCCGCGACCGCGACACGGTCCTCGCGGCGCTCCGGTCGCTCAAGCGCGACTCCTACAGCGGCGTCGTTCCCGCGCTGGTCCTCGCCGCCGGCCATGGCTCGGACTTCGACGAGGCGTTCCGCGCGGGGGCAGACGAAGTGCTGCTCGACGACGCCGAGGAAAGCGAGAGCCACACGCGGGCGGATGCGATGCTCCGCCGCTCGGACCGGGACCTCCGCGTGCACCCGTCCACGCGGCTGCCCGGGACCGTCGAGATCGAGGCGGAGATCGGCCGGCGCCTGACGGTGAACCTGCCATTCGCGACCTGTTACGCCGACCTGGATCACTTCAAGGAGTTCAACGACAGGTACTCCTACTACGAAGGCGATCGCGTCATTCGCATTCTGGCGGGCGTGCTGCACGACGTGGTCAAGGGCGTGTGCGGTGAAGACGGATTCGTGGGCCACATTGGCGGCGACGATTTCATCTTCATCATCCCCACGGCCGCGGTGCAGGAGGTCTGCTCCGAAGTCGTGGAAGTCTTCGACCTTCTCACGCCCCTCCAGTATTCCGAACAGGACCGGCGCGCGGGATATTTCTTCGGCAAGGATCGTCGTGGGCAACTTCACCGCGTGCCGCTCATGTCGGTTTCGATTGGTGTCGTCACCAACGAGCGGCGGCATTTCACGCACGCGGCTCAGGTGAGCGCACTCGCAACCGAGATGAAGAGCTACGCCAAGACGCTGCCCGGGTCCGTTTTCTCGATCGATCGCCGTCAGGATGGTCCCTGGCTCGGCGCGCCGGATGGCGCGACGGAGCCGGAAGGCGCGATAGCGGTGACCGGGCAGGAACTGGCGTCAACCGGTTCTCAGCGCGAGGATGGATCAGGGGAACCGGCCGCTCCGGCCGTCCCCGCATCGGAGGAATCGTGAACGTATCGTGTCCGTCCTGTCGGGCCGTGTATCGCATCGACCCCGCGAAGATCCCCGTTGCCGGCGTTCGCGCGCGCTGTGCCGCCTGCTCGGCGATCATCGCCATCGGGCCCGAAGCCGCGATCGAAGATGACTTCGCGCCGAGGGCCACCGGCCCGGTGCCGAGCCGGCCAACGGAAGTTCCCCCCGTCTCGCCGATGCCAGCGGAGCCGCCAGCCCCGCAGCGGGCGCCGGAGCCAGCTCCACAGCCGGCTCCGGAAACGCCGACAACTCCCGCCCCACCGCCACCGGAAATCCCGCCCGTCGCGCCTGCGCACCCGACGCCATCGCCGGTGATGCCGCCCCAGGCGTCGCCGCTCGCGCGGCCGACGCCGGCGCAGCCGCGGCCGATCGTGTTCGCGCCCCGGCCCGGCGGATCACCGCAGCCGGGCGCGCCCGCAGCGCCGACGGCGGCGTCAGCGCCGCCCCGGCCATTCATGCCTGGACGCACGCCGCCCGCGGTGCCCGCGGCCCCCGCAGCGCCGGCGGCTGCACCGGCAGCTTCGACGGCGGCCACCGGTGCCGCCGGACGTCCGATTGTGAACCCCTTCCTCGCGCGCGATCCCGCTGCGAAAGGCCGGCGCCTCGCACGCGCGCTGATCTCGGACCTGATCACGTATTTCCCGGATCGCCGCGCTGAAGGGCTCCGCGACGGGACGCTGCCGACGCTCTTCGATGAGGAAATCAAGAAGAGCTACGAGGAATACCTCGACCAGGTCGGCCGGGAGTTCGCCGAATCCACGCCGCACTTTCGCGACGCACTGAACGAGATCCTCGCGGGCGGACAGCAGCTCTTCTGACACGACGAAGCCGCCCGAGTTGGCGGCGTGATTGTGGACCGGGGCTGGCGACTGTAGCCTCTACGGCGACACCTGCGACTGATTATCTTCACGAGACACGCGTCACCACCCACGAGCCGTCCGCCGTTCGCGCGACGGCTCGTCTCATACGCAGGGAGAACGCCCATGGCCGAACACGAGCGCTCGCGAGAGCTCCGCAAAAATGCGGAGCAACTCGCTGAGCTTCGGAGGTACCTTTGACCTGGATGCCAAGCAGGAAACGCTGACGCAGCTCGAGAACCGCATGGGCGAGCCCAATTTCTGGAACGACCAGGCGGGCGCGCAGGCGGTGGTGCAGCAGGTCAAGGCGCTTCGCGCATGGCTCGATCCGTTCGCGACGGTCGCCGCGCGGGTGCGCGATGCGCAGGAGCTCGACGAGATGCTCGCGCTCGAGCCGGACGAGGGCATGGAGCGCGACCTCGAGGCCGAGGTGCGCTCGCTCGCGCCGGAGATCGAGGCCTTTCGACTCAAGTCGCTCCTCAGCGGGCCGGACGACTTCCGCGACGCACAGCTCGAGATCAGCGCGGGCGCGGGGGGCACCGAGGCACAGGACTGGGCGCAGATGATCATGCGCATGTACACGCGCTGGGCCGAGCGAAAAGGCTACGGGGTGGATATCCTCGACCTCAGCGAGGGCGAGGAGGCGGGTATCAAGGGCGCCGTGCTCGAGATCAAGGGCATGTACGCGTTCGGCTTCCTCAAGGCCGAAGCGGGCGTGCACCGCCTCGTGCGCATCTCGCCGTTCGACTCGCAGGCGCGCCGGCATACGAGCTTTGCCTCGGTCTTCGTCTATCCCGTGGTGGATAACGAGATCAACATCGAAATCCGCGACGAGGACATCAAGATGGACGTGTTCCGCGCGTCAGGCGCGGGCGGCCAGCACGTGAACAAGACCAGCTCCGCCGTGCGATTGACGCACATCCCGTCGGGCATCGTCGTGGCGTCGCAGGCGGAGCGCTCGCAGCACAAGAACAAGGGCACCGCCATGAAGATGCTCAAGAATCGCCTCTATCAGCTCGAGGCGGACAAGCAGGCCAAGAAGAAGGCGGAGCTCGACGCCACCAAGAGCGACGTGAGTTTCGGCAACCAGATCCGCAGCTACGTGTTCCAGCCGTATACAATGGTCAACGACCACCGCACCGAACTGAAGATGCCCGACGTGCACGGCGTCATGGATGGCGCGCTCGACCCGTTCATCGAGGCCTACCTCACCGAGCTCGCCAATGCCGGTGGAGCTTCCAACGGCGCCTCCAACGGCGGTGCGGCCGCATGACGGAGGATCTCAACTTCGTCCAGCGCGCGCGCCGCGAGAAGCTCGACGCGCTCATCGCTCGCGGCATCGAGCCGTTCGCGTATGCATTCGAGCGGTCCCACTCGGCGAGCGCCGCCGCCGCCCTGCCCGCCACCGACGATCACGAGGCAGGGGAGCGGGTTCACGTCGCCGGCCGCATCGTCGCGCTGCGCTCGCAGGGCAAGACCAGCTTCATGCACCTGGCCGACGAGAGTGGCCGCGTGCAGCTCTATCTGCGCAAGGACGCCCTCGGCGATGCGACGTACGAGATCATCTCGCTCCTGGACATCGGCGACGTCATCGGCGTGGGCGGCCCGCTGTTCCGCACGCGCACAGGCGAAGTGACCGTTCGGGTCGAGAGCATCACCCTGCTGGCCAAGTCGCTGCGCCCGCTGCCCTTCGGCAAGGAAGAAGTGGTGGACGGCGCCGTCGTGCGTCATTCGGGCTTTTCGGACGCCGAGCAGCGGTACAGACAGCGGTACGCCGATCTCGCTGTGCATCCGGAGGTGCGTCTGCTGTTCCGCGCACGCTCGCGCATGAACGCGGAAGTGCGTGCCTATCTCGACGAGCTCGGATATCTCGAGGTCGAGACACCGGTGCTGCAGCCGCTGTACGGCGGCGCGGCGGCGCGTCCGTTCACCACGCACCACAACGCGCTGGACATGCCGCTCTATCTGCGCATCGCGGACGAGCTGTATCTCAAGCGTCTCATCGTGGGCGGGTTCGAGCGCGTGTACGAGATCGGCCACGACTTCAGGAACGAGGGCATTGACCGGACGCACAATCCCGAGTTCACGATGCTGGAGTTCTACGAGGCGTATGCGGACTACACCACCATGATGTCACGGGTGGAGTCGCTGCTCACGCGCGCGGCGGCTGCCGTATCGTCGATCGTGGCGGGGGCCACGGGCGGTGCCGTGGAGGCGCCGAAGGTGCCCGAGCTTCATCCGCCGTTCCCGCGCATCGAATGGGTGCCGGCGCTCAACGCGGCGCTCGGCGCCGACTGCCGCGCCATGGACGACGCGCAGCTTCGCGCGGCGGCGAGGAAGGCGGGTGTGGAGCACGTGGATGGGTTGAGCCGCCCGAAGCTGCTGGACGAGTTGTTCCAGGCGCTCGTGGAGCGGACGATCGATGCGCCCACCTTCGTGATCGACTATCCCGTGGAGCTCTCGCCTCTGGCGAAGCCCAAGCGCGGTGATCCGACACTCACCGAGCGCTTCGAGCTGTTCGCGGGCGGCCGCGAGCTGGCCAACGCGTTCAGCGAGTTGAACGACCCGATCGACCAGCGCCGCCGCTTCGAGGCGCAGGCGCGCCTGCGGGCGGCCGGCGACGTCGAAGCCACGGGTGTAGATGAGGATTATCTGCGCGCCATGGAGTACGGCATGCCGCCAACGGGCGGCGTCGGGATCGGGATGGACCGGTTGTTCATGTACCTCACCGGAACGGTGAACATCCGCGACGCGATTCTGTTTCCGACCCTGCGGCCCGAATGAAGGACAGCGCGTGAGCCGGCTCGAGTTCGCGATCGCCTGGAGGTATCTGCGCAGCCGGCGGGGCTCGCGCCTGCTGTCGCTCATCAGCCTCATCGCCATCAGCGGCGTGGTGATCGGCGTCGCCGCCCTGATCGTGATCATCGGCGTGATGGACGGTCTTCAGACCGACCTTCGTGAGAAGATCCTCATCGGCAGCCCGGATGTGCAGGTGCTGATCTACGGCGAGGACATGGTCATGAATGGCTGGAAGGGCGTGGTGGGCACCGTAAAGCGACAGCCGCACGTGACGGCCGTCGCGCCCTTCGTCAGCACCCAGACGCTCGTGCACCATCTGGGACACAGCTACGTCGAAGGCGCCATGGTCATGGGGCTGCCGCCGGCGGAGACCGGCTTTCCGCAGGTGACGCGCATCCGCCAGATGGCGGTCAGCGGCGACTTCACCTTCCACACCCGCCAGGGCTTCAATGGCGTGGTGATCGGACAGGAGCTCGCGGACCGGCTGAACGTCACGGCGGGCCTGGATACAGTCGAGGTGCTGAGCTTCAGCGCCGGACACCTCGACCCGGTCACCGGGCTGCCCGTGACCAAGCGCCTGATCCTGCCGGTGACCGGAACGTTTCGCACGGGACTCTACCAGTATGACAACAATTACGTGGTGGTCGCGCTCCCCGTGGCGCAGGAGATCGCGCAGCTCGACAGCGCGGTGACGGGTCTGGAGGTCCGCACGCGGACGCGTGAGGATGCGGCGGAGGTCGCGAAGGTGCTCCAGGATTCGCTCGGCATGCCGTATCGGACCGTGGACTGGTCCGACCAGAACCACGCGCTGTTCACCGCCCTCAATCTCGAGAAGATGGGGATGGCGGTGGTGCTGCTGCTGATCGTGCTGGTGGCGGCGTTCAACATCGTGGGCACGCTCACGATGGTGGTGGCCGACAAGACCAAGGAGATCGGCATTCTTCGCGCGATGGGCCTGCCGGCGCATTCGATCCGCCGGATCTTCTTCGCGCAGGGCATGGTCATCGGCATCGTCGGCACGGCGATCGGGCTGGTGCTCGGCCTCGTCGCGGCTCTCGCGGTGGGACATTGGCGGCTGATCCCGCTCGACCCGAAGGTATACTTCATCGACCACCTCCCGGCGTCGATCCAGCCGCTGGACGTGGCGTTGATCGTGGTCGCCAGCCTCGGCGTCGCGGCGCTCGCCACGCTCTATCCGGCCCGCCAGGCGGCGCGGCTGTACCCGGTTGAGGCGATCCGACACGAATGACGGTGCTCCAGGCGAGCGATCTGGCCAAGGTGTACTCGAGCGGCGAAGGCGAGCAGCTCGCGGTGCTCGACGGCGTCAGTCTCGACGTGGCGCGCGGCGAGATGGTCGCGATCGTCGGCGCGAGCGGCGCGGGCAAGAGCACGCTGCTGCATCTGCTCGGCGGGCTGGATCAACCGACGCGCGGCTGGGTAAGTATTGCCGGGGAGCGGCTCGACGGGCGGAGCGACGACGCGCTGTCCATCGTGCGCAACCGGCAGGTCGGGTTCGTGTTCCAGTTCCACCATCTGCTCCGCGAGTTCTCGGCGCTGGAGAACGTGATGATGCCGCTGCGCATCGCGGGGTGGGACGGCGCGCGCGCACGCGCGCGCGCCACGGATCTGCTCGAGCGCGTCGGGCTCGCGGCGCGGCTGCATCACAGGCCCGGCGCGTTGTCGGGCGGCGAGCAGCAGCGCACGGCGGTGGCGCGCGCGCTCGCGACAGAACCCGCGGTGCTGCTCGCCGACGAGCCGTCGGGCAATCTGGATCACCAGAACAGCGAGCGGCTGCACGATCTGTTCGCGACGCTGTCGCGGGATCTGGACATCGCGATGGTGATCGCGACGCACAATCGCTCGCTCGCATTGCGCGCCGATCGGGTGTTGCTGCTGGAAGATGGACGGTTGAGCGATACGGACGTGCGGGAGGTCGTACTGTAGATGCTGTGCGAGAGCTGCAAGGAACGGGATGCGGTCGTGTACGTGACGCGCATCGAGAATGACGGGGTGACGCAGCACCATCTCTGTGAGAAGTGCGCCGCGGCGCAGGGCGTCGAAACGACCATCGCGACGCCCAAGCATCCGCTCGGCGAATTTCTCCAGGCGGTGCAGCAGCAGGGCAGCGCCGCGAGCGCCGCCGCCGACACGATTCGCTGCAGTTTCTGCAACGGCAGCATGGCGGATTTCCGCGAGACCGGCCGCTGGGGCTGCGCGCGCTGCTACACGAATTTCGAGGCCGCCATCCGCGACCTCTTGCGGCGCGTGCAGGGCAGCCACCGCCACGTGGGCCGGCCGTATCAGGCGCCGATGGGCGAGCACATGGAGCAGGCGGCGCTCCTCGGTGAGCTGAAGGATCGGTTGCGCCGCGCGATCGAGGCCGAGCAATTCGAGGTCGCCGCCGATCTGCGCGACAGGATCCGGGGGCTCGAATGACACTCGATCTGTCGCTGCTGCCCGACGGCGGGGTGGGTTGGCTCGATGCGTCGGGCCAGCATTCGGATATCGTGCTCTCCACGCGGATCAGGCTCGCGCGGAACGTGGATGGCTATGCCTTCACCGCGCGCGCGCGGGACGGCGAGCGACTGCGCGTGCTGGCGCAGATCCGCGACGCTGTGCGCGGCGGCTCCACGGGGATGGCGGACGCGGTGCTGTATCGGCTGGACGAGATGGAGCCCACGGGGCGGGCGCTGTTGCACGAGCGGCACCTGGTGAGCAAGGAGCTGGCGGGCCTCGATGCGCAGCACCCGCTGCGCTCCGGCGCCGCCGTGTTTCTCACGGACCGCACCGGATTGATGGTGAACGAGGAGGATCACATGCGCCTCCAGTCCCTGCGCTCCGGCTTCGCGCTGCACGAGGCCTTCGCGAGCATCGACCAGCTGGACCGCGAGCTGGGCGAGCGGCTGCCGTACTCGCATCATCCGGAATTCGGATTCCTCACTGCATGCCCCACGAACGTGGGCACGGGCATGCGCGCGTCGGTGCTGATCCATCTGCCGGGCCTCGTGCTCACCAAGGAGATCGGCAAGGTGCTCGCGAGCCTCCAGCAGATGGGGCTCACCTACCGCGGCCTGTATGGCGAGGGCAGCGAAGTGGTTGGCAACTTCTTCCAGATTTCCAACCAGACCACGCTGGGCCGATCGGAAGAGGAACTGCTCGACCAGCTGCACCGCGTGGTGGGTCACGTGGTGGAGCGCGAGGCGGAGGCGCGGCGCGTGCTGGTGCGCGACGCCGGTTATATTATCGAGGACAAGCTCTGGCGCGCGTTCGGCACGTTGCGGTACGCTCGAAGCCTCACGTTCGACGAGGCGATGAACTATCTGAGCGGCGTGCGGCTCGCAGTCGGTCTGAAACTGATCGGTGCCGTGAGTGTATATACCCTCAACAAGCTCCTGATTTTTTCGCAGGCCGCGCACCTCGCCCATGCCGAAGGGCGCGCGCTCACCGAAAGCGAAACCAACCTGGCGCGCGCACGGTATGTGCGTACAACGCTGGATGAGGAAGCGGGTCCGGTCGGCTAATTCACGATCACCCGATGTGAGGGACCAATGAACGGCTACAACTTCACCGAACGGGTGAGAAAGGTGCTTGCGATGGCCCGCGAAGAGGCCGCGCGTCTGCACCACGAGTACGTCGGCACCGAGCACATTCTGCTTGGTCTCATCCGCGAGGGTGAGGGCGTCGCCGCCACGGTCCTCCAGAATCTGAGCGTCGAGCTCGACGAGATTCAGCAGAAGATCGAGGAGACGGTCAAGAAGGGCAAAGCCGCCCAGACGACCGGTCCCGATCTTCCGTATACCTCGCGCGCCAAGAAGGTGCTCGAGCTCGCCATGAGCGAGGCCCGCGAGCTGAACCACAGCTACGTCGGGACCGAGCACCTGCTGCTGGGCCTGCTTCGCGAAGAGAAGGGCATCGCGGCGCAGGTCCTCACCGACGCGGGCGTGAACCTCGACGCCGCACGCACCGAAACGCTGCGCATCCTGGGCACCGAGATGCCGCAGGGCGGCGGAGCCACGGCGCAGGCTGGCGCCGGGACTTCCGCGCCCGCGCAGCAGGCGCCCGCCAAGGGCGAGAAGAAGTCCAAGACGCCGGCGCTCGACCACTTCTGCCGCGATCTCACGCAGCTCGCGGCCGAAGGGCAGCTCGACCCGACCATCGGACGCGCCAAGGAGATCGAGCGCGTGATGGAAGTCCTGTCGCGCCGCAAAAAGAACAACCCGGTGCTGATCGGCGAGCCGGGCGTGGGCAAGACGGCCATCGTGGAAGGGCTCGCGCAGCTCATCGCCAACGGGGAATGCCCGGAGACGCTGCGCGACCATCGCGTGCTCTCGCTCGACATGGCCGCCGTGATTGCCGGCACCAAGTACCGCGGCCAGTTCGAGGAGCGGCTCAAGGCCGTGATGAACGAGATCGCGCAGAACAAGCTGATCATCCTGTTCATCGACGAGCTGCACACCCTCGTTGGCGCTGGCGCCGCCGAGGGAGCGATCGACGCGTCGAACATGCTCAAGCCCGCGCTCGCGCGCGGGGAGCTGCAGTGCGTCGGCGCCTCGACGCTCAACGAGTACCGCAAGTACATCGAGAAGGACGGCGCGCTCGAGCGCCGCTTCCAGACGGTGATCGTGGATCCGCCGTCCATCGACGAGACGGTGCTCATCCTCAAGGGCCTGCGCAAGAAGTACGAGGACCACCACCGCGTGACGATCCCCGACACGACCCTTGGCCTCGCCGCCAAGCTGTCGGAGCGGTACATCACGGACAGGTTCCTGCCCGACAAGGCGATCGATGTGATCGACGAAGCCGGCGCGAGGGCCAGGCTCGCGGCGCAGGCTCCGCCGCCGGAAGTCGCTGAGCTCAAGGGCCAGCTCGACAAGGTGAATGGCGAGAAGGAGGCGGCGGTTCGCGATCAGAACTTCGAGCGCGCCGCGGCACTGCGCGACACCGAGCGGGAGCTCCAGGGCGAGATCCGCAAGCAGCAGGAAGACTGGGAGAAGCGCCGGCAGTCGTTCAGGCCCGTGCT
>Ga0207652_10004644_pt1 | contig 11135 bp, 12 predicted proteins | sample KBSC63BmetaG_FD_184334 | JGI IMG/M metagenome (GOLD analysis project Ga0207652, IMG submission 184334) | Corn rhizosphere microbial communities from Kellogg Biological Station, Michigan, USA - KBS C6-3B metaG (SPAdes) (version 2) | ecosystem: Host-associated > Plants > Roots > Rhizosphere ... | reverse complement strand
GCCGGGATCGAGGGGTCGTGGACGCGCTGTCGACTTTTGGTCCCCCATAGGGGGCTCAAAGTCGACAGCGCGTCCGTCACTGTTGGACAACACGGGAGGAAGCGTGGAGTTCCCGACGTCTCCGTGACGGGGTCGGACCCCCGTCACGGATCCGGCGCACTCCCGTGACGCTCCGGTGGGCCTTCCTCCACGCCTTTCATACCCGCCACTCTCGCCACGGCCACAGCCTGCCTCACTGTCATCGTCGGCCCCACGGTCGGCGGCGTCCGACCGGACCGGTTGGTTCCCGGGCAGGCGACGGGCTGACCCACAGCCTGTCTGTCGACCGGAGGGTCCGACCAGGCCCTGTTTCGTCGCCCGCCGCCGCCCGAGGATCCCCGGCCTGACCTGACAGGAGCGTGGCATCGCCCCGAGTGAGGCCCGTCGGCCGGGGGTCCGTCCGAATGAGGCAAAGACCAATCGAAGGGACGGGACGGATGATCGTGATCGGGACGGACACCCACAAGCGGACCCATACGTGCGGGGCCGTGGATGCGGCGACGGGCCGGCAGGCCGGAGAACTGACCGCGGCGGCCAGGGAGCCGGGCTTCCGCGAGCTGCTCACCCGGGGGCGGGGGCTCGACGAGGAGAGGATCTGGGCGGTCGAGGACTGCCGCCACGTCTCCGGGCCGCTGGAGCGCTTCCTGGTGGCCGCCGGGGAGCGCGTGGTCCGCGTCCCCCCGAAGCTCATGGGGCAGAGCCGGCGTGGGGAACGGGCGGCCGGCAAGTCGGACCCGATCGACGCCCTGGCGGTCGCCCGCGCCGCCCTGCGCGAGGGGCCGGAGACCCTGCCGGTGGCCCACCTCGACGAGGGGGCCCTGCAGATCAAGCTCCTGCTCGACCACCGTGAGGACCTGGTGAAGGCGCGCTCCCAGGACCAGTGCCGGCTGCGTTGGCACCTGCACGACCTCTGGCCCGACCTGGAGATCCCCGCCGGGGCCCTCGACCGCATGGTCTGGCTCGACCGGGTGGCACGCAGGCTCTCGCGGGCCGATCAGGGCACCAGGGTCCGGATCGCCCGCGAGCTGGTGGTCGAGATCCGCCGCCGCACCCGCCGGGTCACGGAGCTCGGGCGCGAGATCGCCGCCCTGGTCGAGGCCCGGGCGCCCGAGCTGCTCGGAATGGAGGGCTGCGGGCCGCTCACCGCCGCCAGGCTGATCGCCGAGACGGGCGGCGCCGCCCGGTTCTCCTCCGACGCCAAGTTCGCCCGCCTGGCCGGCGTCGCCCCGATCCCCGCCTCCTCGGGGAACCGCACCCGCCACCGCCTCGACCGTGGCGGCAACCGGAGGCTGAACTGCGCCCTCCACCGCATCGCCGTGACGCAGGGGCGCTGCCATGCCCCGGCGCAGGAGTTCCTGGCGAGGAAGCAGGCCGAGGGCAAGTCCAGAAGAGAAGCCCTGCGGTGCCTCAAGCGCCACCTGGCGCGCCGGGTCTGGCGGCTTCTCCTCAAGATCGAGAGAGGGAGATACAAGGACACCGTCGACGCTCAGAGGGACTTGCAGAGGCCGGATCGCGGCGGTGGCTTGACATAGGAGCAACAGGGCCGTGGCGAGAGTGGCGCGTCCCCTTCCCCGCGCGACAGCTTGCGAGCCCCCATCCCTTCCGCGCGACAGCTTGCGAGCCCCCATCCCTTCCGCGCGACAGCTTGCGAGCCTCATCCCTTCCGGGCGCCAGCCTGCGGGGAACCGTCCCTTCCTGGCACCAGCCCGGCAATGGCCGGCCCCCTCCCGGCCGCCGTGGCTCCCGTGGATCTTCCACCCAGGGGGTGGGCTCGACTCGATGTGCTCAGTGGAACCGCTCGGGGAACTGGTGCACGATGCCGCTGCTCAGCATGTCGGCCATGTCGAGGAGGTGGTCGATGTAGTGGCCGTAGAGGTCGATCGCGGCGCCGTAGCGGCCTTCGAGCTGATCGACCGCGAGGCCGACGACCTGGTCGAGGTGGACCCGCATCATCGTCCGCATCGCCTGCAGCGACCACTGCCCGGGGTTGGCGCCGTGCAGGAATGCCGCGACTTCGTTGCCGTTGGAGTAGAAGGCGGCTTTCGCCTTGGCGGTCGCGGGCGCGTCGCCGGACTTGGCTGCCACGAGCAGCGCCACCGCCGCGTTGATGTGCGCCTTCAGGAGCTTCGTCAACTCGGCCCCGGCCTTGGCTCCGTAGAAGGGCTTGACCGCGCCGCCGATTTCCGCCTGGTTGCGCAGCAGCCGTGCGATCGCCGCTTCCGCGTCGGGCAGTTCGCCCACATAGTCGACGATTGCCCGCTCGGTCCAGGTGCCGTGGGCCTGCCAGAGGTCCCGCATCGCGTCGTGCAGCGCGAGCGCCTTCGGCGTGGTCGTCATCTTGCCGGCGGTCATGGTGTGGCCGGGCATCGCGTTCGCGACGGGCGCCGAGGCGGTCGCTCCGATCGTGGCCGCGGCAAGCGTCCCGACCGCGACCATGGTGAGGATGGGGCGGCGACACGAGGACAGGCGTCGTTCGGCGAAGCTGGGTGAGACCCGGGCGGCGCGCGGGTCGGGCGTTGCGGCGGTGGACATTCGAGACCTCCCGTCGTGGGTGTATTTGTGCCTCTGTCTGCGATCGGTCCTGCCCCGGTCTTACCTCGGGTAAGGATCGCCGCGCCGCGGTCGCTAAGAATGCGTGGCACAGGCGACGATGATGATCCCGACCGAGAGCGCCGGCCAGACGCCCGACGAGAGCTCCGAGCTCTGGTTGGCCCGCCTGCGGGCCGACGGGGCCGAGCGGGAGGCGGCGCTCGGCGAGCTCCACGAACTGCTGCTCCGGGCCGCGCGGTTCGAGATCAGCCGCCGCCGCGATTCGCTGTCGCACCTCCGCCACGGCGACCACGAGGAGCTCGCCTGCCAGACCGCCGACGACGCCCTGCTGGCGATCCTCGCGAAGCTCGACGACTTCCGCGGCGAGAGCCGCTTCACCACCTGGGCCTACAAGTTCGCGCTGCTCGAGGCGGGCGTGAAGGTGCGCCGCCGCGCCTGGCAAGGGAGGGAGGTCCCGCTCGAAGAGGAGGCCTGGGCGACGTTCGCGGGCGCCGCCCGGGCCGAGCGGGGCGCCGAGGACGGGGAGCTCTTCGCCGCGATCGGCGAGGAGATCGAGCGCGCCCTCGGCCCCCGCCAGCGCGAGGTGCTGGTCGCGATCGCCCTCAACGACGTGCCGATCGACGTCCTCGCCGAGCGGCTCGGCAGCAACCGTGGCGCGATCTACAAGAACCTTCACGACGCCCGCCGCAAGCTGCGCGCGGCGCTCGCGGAGCGCGGCTTCGAGTTGAACCTCTACCTCGACCGAAAGGAGGAGCGATGAGCGAGCCGACCGGACGCCGGCGGGGCGACGGCGAACTGCTGGACGCGCTGCTCGGGCCCGGCGCCCCCGAGCTCGGCTGCGAAGAGTGTTTCGCCGAGCTCGACCGTTATGTGGAGCTGGAGTTGGCCCGGCGGGAAGTCGACGACCTGGTGCCCGGGATGCGGGCCCATCTCGCCGGCTGCCCGGCCTGCGCCGAGGAGTACCGCAGCCTGCGCGACCTCCTCGGCGCCGACGCGGGCCGGGGCCCGAGGTAAGAAATCGCGCCGGCGGGTCGCAAACGACCCGATGGCCCATTCGACCCACGAACTCACGACCAGCTCGTGGAACGGGCAGAGCGGTGCCGCGCCGCAGCCGGGCGTCGATCGCGAGGCGGCGGAACGGGCCGCGGCGGAGATGCTGACCGCGCTCGGCGCGGATCTCGATCGCGAGGGACTGGCCGAGACGCCGCGGCGGATGGTCGACGCCTACGTCGAACTCCTCACCCCGCGCCCCTTCCGCGCCACCACCTTCGCCAACGAGGACGGCTACGACGAGCTGGTCCTGGTGCGAGCGATCCCCTTCCACTCGCTCTGCATGCACCACGTCCTGCCCTTCTACGGCGTCGCCCACGTCGGCTACCTGCCCGGCGAGCGGATCGTCGGGATCTCCAAGCTCGCCCGGGTGGTCGAGATGTTCGCCCGCGACCTGCAGGTCCAGGAGCGTCTGACGACCCAGGTCGCCGACTGGCTCGAGGAGGAGCTGCGGCCGAAAGGCGTCGGCGTCGTGATCGAGGCCGAGCACCTCTGCATGTCTCTCCGCGGCGTGCAGAAGTTCGGCGCCACCACCGTCACCTCGGCGCTTCGCGGCGCCCTGCGCGAGGACCCGCGCACCCGCCAGGAGTTCCTGGCCCTCGCCGGAGGCGGCAAGGGACGAGATTGACCGGGCGCCTCGGGCCGCCCCCGCCGGCGCGTTCGCACTTTTCCGGTACATAGGACGGCAAACTGCGAACGCGTGGTCTGCCCTCAGACGAGGCCGAGGGCGAGCATCGCGTCGGCGACCCGGGTCAGGCCGGCGATGTTGGCGCCGAGCACGTAGTTGCCGGGCTCGCCGTAGTCGGCGGCGGTGTCGTGGCAGGCGGCGTGGATCTCGCGCATGATCTCCACCAGGCGTTCCTCGGTGTGCTCGAAGGTCCAGGAGTCGCGGGAGGCGTTCTGCTGCATCTCCAGGGCGCTCGTCGCGACGCCGCCCGCGTTCGCCGCCTTGCCCGGGGCGAAGGCGACGCCGGCCTCGCGGAAGGTTTGCACGGCGGCCGCGGTGCAGGGCATGTTGGCGCCCTCGGCCACCGCCACGACGCCCGAGCGGACGAGCTTCGCGGCGTCCTCGCCGTCGAGCTCGTTCTGGGTCGCGCAGGGCAGCGCCACGGTGCAGGGGATCGCCCAGATGTCGCCGCCGGGCCGGTGGGTGGCGGCGGGCCCGCGGCGCTCCGCGTAGGCGGTGAGGCGCGCTCGCTCCACCTCCTTGACCTGCTTGAGCAGCTCGACGTCGATCCCGGCAGGGTCGTGGACGATGCCCTCGGAGTCCGAGCAGGCGACGACCTTGCCGCCGAGCTGGGCGACCTTCTCGACCGCGTAGATCGCGACGTTGCCGGCGCCGGAGACGACCACGTCACGGCCCGCCAGGCTCGTGCCGCGCGTCCGCAGCATCTCCTCGACGAAGTAGGCGCAGCCGTAGCCGGTCGCCTCCCGCCGCACCTGGGCGCCGCCCCAGGAGATGCCCTTGCCGGTGAGCACGCCGGACTCGTAGCGGTTGGTGAGCCGCTTGTACTGGCCGAAGAGGTAGCCGAGCTCCCGCTGGCCGACGCCGATGTCGCCGGCCGGGACGTCGGTGCGGTCGCCGATGTGGCGGTGCAGCTCGGTCATGAACGACTGGCAGAAGCGCATCACCTCGTCGTCGGAGCGGCCCTTGGGGTCGAAGTCCGAGCCGCCCTTGCCGCCGCCGATCGGCATCCCGGTGAGTGCGTTCTTGAAGACCTGCTCGAAGGCGAGGAACTTGACGATGCTGGCGTTGACCGAGGCGTCGAAGCGCAGGCCGCCCTTGTAGGGGCCGAGGGCGCTGCTGAACTCGACCCGGTAGCCGCGGTTGACGTGGACCTCGCCCCGGTCGTCGGCCCAGGGGACGCGGAAGATGATCTGCCGCTCCGGCTCGCAGATCCGCTCGAGCAGCCCGGCCTCGACGTACTCAGGGCGCCGCTCGACCACCGGTTCGACCACCTCGAGCACCTCTCGGACGGCGCGCAGGAACTCCTCCTCGCCGGGGTTGCGCCGCAGCAGCGTCTCGTAGATCCGCTCGAGGCGCGGGCCGAGCGGCCTGCCGCTGGGCATCGCCTCGCTGCGCACCGGGGTCGAGCTCATCGGCCCTCACGGTATCGACCGGCGCCCATCAGCCTGGACCACGGAGGCCGCAGCACCCGCCGAAGGCGCACCGGACTTTCGCGGAGCCCTCGCGCCTCCGTTCGCGAAGCGCACGGCTTCGTGCCGGAGCCCCACTTGGTGACCCCCTTTCTCCCGGCCCAGGCGGCAAGGGACGGGCGGGGGTTCGGGGGGCGGAGCGGCCGTCCGAGGTGGTCCTGGGCTCCTCATGGGGGTCCTGGCAGGCTGTGACCCCCATGAGGAGCCCAGGACGTGAGGCTTCTGGTTGAAAGGCGGCACAGGGACGGTGCGAGGTCGGACTTCCGTGACGATCGTGTCCGGGAGTTTCCACACCTCGGCCCGATCGGCGACGAAGATGCCGGGAACGTCACACTTTCCGGCCCCGGGAGGCCCTTTTCGGGGTCGGAATCTAGGGCCTGAAACGCGCTGCGTGTTTTAGGGCCCCTATAGGGGGGCCAATACACGCAGCGCGTCCGTCACTGTTGGACAACACGGGAGGAAGCGTGGAGTTCTCACGCTCTTGGTGACGAGGTCGGACCTCCGTGACGGTTCCGTGACCCTCCCGTGTCCCTCCCGCGAGAGTCCTTCCACGCTTCTCATACCCGGCCCTCTCGCCACGGCCACAGCCTGCCCAGGGCCGTGGCGAGAGGGCCGCGTCCCTTTCCCGGGCGCCAGCTTGCGGGGCCCCATCCCTTCCGGGCGCCAGCTTGAGAGGGCCGCGCCCCTTCCCAATGGGGCAAAAGGCCCATCGACGGCGGGGCGCTTCGGGGCGATGCTGATGGCATGTCGATCTCAGCCACTCAACCCATATCTCCCGAAGAGGAGCGCCTGCGCGCTCCGCGTCCCGTCTCCCGCGTCATCCTCACCCGCGAGGGCGAGGAGATGCTGCGTGCCGAACTCGGTCGGTTGCGGCAACGCCTCGACGGGGAGTTCACCGAGCGCCTGCGGGACGCAAACGGCTTCGGCCGCTCCTACGAGAACGATGAATACCTGCAGATCAAGGAGGAGGAAGCGGTCCTCGCGTCACGGATCCGCCAGCTGGAGAGCCTCCTGGACTCGGCCGAAGTCATCGACGAGGCGTCCGCGGGCCGTGGGGTCGTGGCGATCGGATCGGTCGTCGACGTCAAGAACCTGACCTCGGGCAAGGTCGGGAAGCACCGGATCACCGGCGGCTTCGAGCCCGCCGAGCCGGGCGACGTGTCGGCCAACTCGCCGGTCGGCCAGGCCCTGCTGGGCCGCATGCCGGAGGAGACGGTCGAGGTCGAGTTGCCGAACGGCCGCACCGTCACCCTCGAGGTCGTGGCGGTGGAGGCGTCGGCCTCTATGGCTCGACCAGCCCGCGCTTGATCGCGTAGCGGGTCAGTTCCACCCGGTTTCGCATCCCCAGCTTCTCGAGGATGTTGTCGCGGTGGCGGTTGACGGTGGCCTTGGCGATCACCAGGGTCGCGGCGATCTCGTCGCTGGTGAGGCCCTCGGCGATCAGCTTCGTCACCTCGAGCTCGCGCAGCGTGAGCGGGTCGGTCGGCGTCTCTTCGCCGCGGCCGGCCCGCTCCAGGTAGTCGCGGACGAGGGCCGCGGCCGCCGCCGGGTAGATGAACGGCTCGCCGCGCAGCGCCGCGCGGCAGGCGTCGATCAGATCCTGGTTGGCCGACGACTTCAGCACGTAGCCGGAGGCCCCGGCCTTCAGCGCCTCGAAGAAGTACTGCTCCGAGTCGTGGCCGGAGAGCATCAGCGTGCGCAGCTCGGGCCGCAGCCGGCGGATCTCCGCCGCGACCTGGAGCCCGGTCAGGCGCGGCATCGAGACGTCGAGCACGGCCAGGTCGAACTCCTCGGCCAGCGCCAGCTCCAGGGCCCGGGCACCGTCGCCCGCCTCGGCGACGACGCTCAGGTCGGGCGCCGACTCGAGCACCATCTTGAGGCCGCCGCGGACCAGCTCGTGGTCGTCGGCGAGCAGCAGTCGCGCCTTCAGCGGGACCGGCATCTCAGTCCTCCTCCAGGGGGATCTCGAGGACGACGGCGGTCCCGCCTCGCGGGCCCGGCCCGATCGAGAGCCGCCCGTCGACGAGCAGCGCCCGCTCCCGCATCCCTTCGACCCCGATCGTCTCGCCGCTGAGCGCCGCCGGCATCCCGACGCCGTCGTCGACGACCTCCAGCCGCAGCGTCCCGCCCGCCTGCGCCAGCCCGAGCCGGCAGCGCCGCGCGCCGGAATGGCGCAGGACGTTGGTCAGCGCCTCCTGGGCGACCCGGTAGACGACCAGCTCGACGTCCTCGCCGAGCGGCGGGAAATCGTTGTCGAAGTCGCGCTCGATCGTGATGCCGCCCTGCCGCGCCATGCGGGTGCTGAGCGCGATCAGCGCGTTGACCAGGCCGAGGTCGTCGAGCGCCTCCGGCCGCAGCTCGCGCGAGATCCGCCGGATCTCCTCCAGCGTTTCGTGCACCTCCGCGGCGATCGCGGCCATCCGCGCGCGGTCGGCCTCGGGGCCGTCGGACGCCACCCGTTCGATCTCCAGCGCGACCGCGGTCAGGGTCTGGCCGGCCTCGTCGTGCAGGGCCTGGGCGACGCGCAGGCGCTCGCGCTCCTGGGCGAGCAGGGCGGCGCGCGCCCCCGCCCGGCGCTCCTCGCGCAGGCGCGCCAGCATCTCGTCGAAGGCCGCCGCGAGCGCGGCCAGCTCCGGGGTCTCGTCGGCGGGGTCGATCGCGACGCGGCTCTCCCCGGCGAGGTCGACCTCCTGCAGCTTGGCGGCGAAGCGGGTCAGCGGCGCGAGCGTGCGGCGGACGTTGGCGACGTTCAGGGCCAGGAGGACGAAGAACGCGCCGACGAGGACGATCACCTCGCCGGTGCGGATCGGCGCGCTGACCGTGACCGGGGTGACGATCAACAGCGCCAGGATCAGTGCGAGCAGCGCGGTGTTCGAGAGCAGGACCCGCTCGACGACGGTCAGCCGCCGGCGGCGCCGCCGCCGGGGCGACGCGCTCGAACCGCCGAGTTGGGCCTTTCGCCCCATGGCTCTGCCGCCGATTCGTTGGGACATTGGTCTCATGTTGAACGCATTTCCGACAGCAGCGATGGACGGGTCGGCTCAGGAGGCCCTCGGCGCCGCGGCCGAGCGCGTCTTCACGACCCTCGGCGTCGGCACCGGCGTCGCCCTCCTGCTCGCCGCCCTGGTGGCCGGGGTGGAAGTGATGACGCGCCGACGCACGAAGAGGGCCCGCGAGCCCCGCGACCCTCGCCCGCCCGGGCGGCGACGTCGGGAGGCATACCGATGAGCTGCCTCCTGGTCCGCTGCCGGTCCTGCACGCCGGCCGCGACCGTCGAGCTCACCGACTGGCTCGAAGGCAAGGTCGCTCAGCTGCGAGATGAGACGCCCGCCGCCCTCGTGCGGCTGACGCGACTGGTCCAGGACCTGCCTGGGGCAAGGGTCGACGATGGCTGGCTGATCGAGGTCCAGCTGGAGGGGGAGGGGCCGGTGGAGCGCTCCGGGCCGTTGGCGGCCTCGCTGGAGGAGATCCTGCGCGACATGCGGATCCTCGGCCTCGACCCGACGCTGCTGGTGCCGAGGACGCCGCCCCTGGGGGACGAGGTGCCGGCTCTGGCGGGTTGGGACGGCCCTGCTCTTCCCGGGAAAGCCTGATCGCGTGGACGTTCTTTCGATGCGCAAGGCACGGCCGTCGACCCGTGAGGCGGTGCGCGGCGCACGGACAAAAGCTGGAGACGGCACGGCGAACTCGAGATTCGCCGTCGCCGGCGCCAGGTGGCGTGGATCCCGAAGTCCGACGCCTCGGGCCCGTCGCATCCCTTCCACCCTTGGGACGCGACGGGCCCATCTTCAGCGCGCCAGACGAGCTGGTCTCGGGGCCTGAAGGGAACCTTGGCGAGCTGACGAAGCTGACCTCGATGCGTCGGCAGGCCCTCGTCTTCGCGGCACTTGTCGGCGCTCTGTCGGTCGGCGCCGCGGCGGGCCCCGCCGGCGCGAGCGGCCCGCTGGTGCGGCCGGTGCCGAAGATCCTCAGTGCCTCCTGGGGCACCGACGGCCAGGTCGGCTGTCCGAACGGGGCACAGGAACTCGACAACATCCCGGTCACCTTCAACTGGTTCATCCGTGGCGAGCGGATCCCGGTGCGGGACTTCCGGATCGTCCGCAGCGACGGGAGCGTCGCGATCCCGCCCTGTGCGATCCGGTTCCCGCCCGACGAGCCCGACGAGGCGCAGACGGTGAACCTGATCGGCGATTTCGGCGACGCGGTGAACGGGCCGACGCCGGTCGCGGTGCGGGTGGTCGGGGCGCTCGAAGGCAAGCCGCCGGGCGCCCGCCGGTGGTTGCCGGTCCGGCACCTGAAGGAGGCGAAGGTCGCCCCGCTCTCCGGCGGTCCCTACATCGTCGACGGCTGGACGGTCATGCCCTCGATCTACCGCCGGGACCCGAACCGCTGCAGGGTCGGCGGGACCTTCGTGCGGGTGATGTGGTCGAACGGGCTCACCGCCTACCCGACCGGCGAAGAAGTCGGCGCGCCGGTCCTTGCCTCCTACCGAGCGCTCTACCGACTGCCGAGCGGCGAAACCGCCGCGATCGTGCCACTCGAAGTCGCCGACCTCCACGACCACGAAACGTCCTTCAACGCCGACAACATGCACGACCTCTGCCTGCCCAGGGTCCCCCGCGGTGCGAACCTGACCGGCATCACGATCGGCGCCCGCCTGATCCAGGACCCCGACGGGGACCCAAACCAGGCCCAGCACTTCAAGGTCAGGCCGACCTCTCGGCCCTGAGGTCGAGCTTCCGGAGTCTGGGCGCCGGATCGGCTGGTGATCTATCCCGCGTTCCCTGGCCTTGGGTCGTGCGCAAGGATTGCTGTCGCCTCGCGGTGATCGGCGGCCCTGGCGGTGACCGGAGTCGTTGATCCGCAGGCATTCCCCAAGCCACACGCCGGGGAAGCTGGGCCTGGGGGAAGGGCCGCGGCCTTCTGAAGCTGGCGCCCGGAAGGGACTAGGCCTCGCAAGCTGGCGCCCGGACAAGGGACTCGGCCCTCTCGCCACGGCCCTGGCAGGCTGTGGCCGTGGCGAGAGGGCCGGGTATGAGAGGCGTGGAGGATCCGTCACGGGAGCGCCACGGAAGTGCGTCGGATCCGTGACGGGAGTCCGACCTCGTCACAGAGACGTCGGGAACTCCACGCTTCCTCCCGTGTTGTCCAACACCGACGGACGCGCTGTCGACTTTGGGCCCCCCATAGGGGCCCTAAAGTCGACAGCGCGTTCCCGGACCCCTGATTCAGGCCCGAAAAGGGCCTCCCGGGGCCGGAAAGTGTGACGTTCCCGGCATCTTCGTCAACGACCGGGCCGAGGTGTGGGATCTCCCGGACACGATCGTCACGGAAGTCCG
>Ga0207652_10004639_pt1 | contig 11139 bp, 10 predicted proteins | sample KBSC63BmetaG_FD_184334 | JGI IMG/M metagenome (GOLD analysis project Ga0207652, IMG submission 184334) | Corn rhizosphere microbial communities from Kellogg Biological Station, Michigan, USA - KBS C6-3B metaG (SPAdes) (version 2) | ecosystem: Host-associated > Plants > Roots > Rhizosphere ... | reverse complement strand
CGACATCGCCGATGATCCTGGGACTCAGCACGCCGGCGATCGCCGCCTGCTCGATCACCTTGCGGTTATAGCGGCTGTGCAGATTGTGCAGGGTGCCGCGGATGATGCGGGCATCCTCCACCAGCGCCTTCAGGTCGCGGCCTTTGCGATCCTCGCCGGACGCCAGCTTGAAGACACAGTCGTCGAGCCCGGTTTCGATCAAATAGTCTTCCAGCGCGCGCTCGTCTTTCAGGTATTGCTCGGACTTGCCGCGCGTCACCTTGTAGAGCGGCGGCTGGGCGATGTAGAGGTAGCCGCCATCGATCAGCGACGGCATCTGGCGGAAGAAGAACGTCAGCAGCAAGGTGCGGATATGCGCGCCGTCAACGTCGGCGTCGGTCATCAGAATGATCTTGTGATAGCGCAGTTTGGAGAGGTCGAAATCGTCGCGGCCGATGCCGGTGCCCAATGCCGTGATCAGCGTGCCGATCTGCTCGGAGCTCAGCATCTTGTCGAAGCGCGCGCGCTCGACGTTGAGGATCTTGCCGCGCAGCGGCAGCACCGCCTGGAATTCGCGGTTGCGGCCCTGCTTGGCGCTGCCGCCCGCCGAATCGCCCTCGACGATGAACAGTTCTGACTTGCCGGGGTCTTTTTCCTGGCAGTCGGCGAGCTTGCCGGGCAGCGAGGCGTAATCGAGCGCGCCCTTGCGCCGCGTCAGCTCGCGCGCCTTTCGCGCCGCCTCGCGCGCCGCGGCGGCCTCCACCACCTTGCCGACAATGACCTTGGCCTCGGTGGGATGTTCCTCGAACCACGCCGCAAGCGCCTCGTTCAGGACATTCTCGACCACCGGGCGCACTTCCGAGGACACCAGCTTGTCCTTGGTCTGCGAGGAGAATTTCGGATCCGGCACCTTCACCGAGAGCACCGCGGTCAGGCCCTCGCGGCAGTCGTCGCCGGTCAGCGCGATCTTTTCACGCTTGGCCATGGCGTCGGCATAGCCGTTGACCTGGCGCGTCAGCGCGCCGCGGAAGCCCGCCAGATGGGTGCCGCCATCGCGCTGCGGAATGTTGTTGGTGAAGCACAGTACGTTCTCGTGGTAGCTGTCGTTCCACCAAAGTGCTGCCTCGACGCCGATGCCGTTCATTTCGGCATTGATCATGATCGGCGAGGGCACCATCGGTTTCTTGTTGCGGTCGAGATATTTCACGAACTCCTCGACGCCGCCGTCGTAGTGCATCTCCTCGCGCTTCTCGACCGCATGGCGCATGTCGGATAGCACGATATTGACGCCGGAATTGAGGAACGCCAGCTCGCGCAGGCGATGCTCAAGCGTCGCGAAGTCATATTCGACGTTGGTGAAGGTTCCGTTCGAGGCTGTGAACGTCACCTCGGTGCCGCGCTTGCCGTTGGCCTCGCCGACCACCTTGAGCGGCGCCACCGCGTCGCCATGGGCGAACTCGATGAAATGCTCCTTGCCGTCGCGCCAGACCCGCAATTGCAGCTTGCTCGACAGCGCGTTGACGACGGAGACGCCGACGCCGTGCAGTCCGCCCGACACCTTGTAGGAATTCTGGTCGAATTTCCCCCCGGCGTGCAACTGGGTCATGATGACCTCGGCCGCCGAAATGCCTTCGCCCTTGTGAATGTCGACCGGAATGCCGCGGCCGTCGTCGCGCACGGTGACCGAGCCGTCGGCGTTGAGCACGACCTCCACCGCGGTGGCGTGGCCAGCCAGCGCCTCGTCGATGGCGTTGTCGACGACCTCGTAGACCATATGATGCAGGCCGCTTCCATCATCGGTGTCGCCGATATACATGCCCGGCCGCTTGCGTACGGCATCGAGGCCTTTCAAAACCCGAATCGATTCCGCGCCGTATTCGATAGGAATGGAATGCTCGGTGTCGGCGATCGGTTGCCGGGCAGGTTCTGTCATGTGAGGCCTTCGAGGATATCTTCGAATCAGCGGCGCAAAACCAGGCGCTGATCAGTCTATTTGTGCCATGAAAGGCGCCATGCGCCTAGCGCAAAGTATCTATCAACAAGTTGTTGAATAAATGGGATTTTTTGCGTGTATTTCAAGGCGTCGAAACGCCGATTTGGAGCCCTTGCAAAAGCGCGATTCGGCGGCCGGTTTTTGCCCGTGAAAGTCCGGATTTTCACCCCGCGGTCGCCGGGTGAGGCGGCCGGATCGGGGCGAAAATGGCAGTGCGCCGAAGAACTGCTGGAGAAGTCATGGCATATTCTGGCCCGCGCGCGCGAGATCAAACCCGATATTGTCGCGCGCATCCGCCCATCAGCGGCGGGAGATCTGGCCGGAATCGACGTCGAAAACCTCGCTTGCTGTGCCGATGTCGGTGAAGGCCAGGGGATCGGCGCCGGTCATCCAGACCTGCGCGCCGAGCTTTGCCAGTTCATCGAACAACGCCGTGCGCCTGGAGGGATCGAGATGGGCCACCACTTCGTCGAGCAGCAATAGCGGGGTGATGCCGGTCATCTCGGCGACCAGGCTCGCGTGTGCCAGCACGAGCCCGATCAGAAGCGCCTTTTGCTCGCCGGTGGAGGCGTCACGGGCCGGCATGTTCTTCGGCGCGTAGATCACCTGCAAATCGGTGAGATGCGGGCCGTCGAGCGTGCGGCCTGCGGCGGCGTCGCGCGCGCGGCCGGCGCGCAAAATCTCCCGGTAACGATCCTCCACGAAGGTAGCGGGTTCGGTGATCAGCGCGTTTTCCATCCAGCCGTCGAGCATGATATCGGCGGAGGGAAAAGCCGAGGCTGCACCGCGCGCACGCAGCATTGCCGCAAGTTTTGTCACGGTCTGGCCGCGCATCGCCGCCACCGCCACCGCCAGTTCAGCGGTTTCGCGTTCGATCGCGTCGCACCAATGGTCGTCGTAGTTGCGCACTTCCAATAGCCGGTTGCGCGAGCGCAAGGAGCGGTCGAGCGCCGACACGCGGCTCGAATGCTCGCTGTCGATCGCCAGCACCAGCCGGTCGAAAAACCGCCGCCGCTCCGATGCCGCGCCCAGGAAAAGCCCGTCCATCGCAGGTGTCAGCCACACCATGCGCAAATGATCGCCGAAGGCGGCGGCTGACGTCACCGGCTCGCGATCGATCCGGCAGCGCCGGCCTGTGGCGGGCGCCTCGCTGCCGGGGGCATCGATACCGGTGCCGAGCGTTGCCAGCCCGAGCGCGCCCTCGACCTCGGCGGATACCGCCCACGAGCCGTCGCCCTGATTGTCGGCGACGTCGTCGAGGGTCGCGCGGCGCAAGCCGCGTCCCGGCGACAGGAACGATATCGCCTCGATGGCGTTGGTCTTTCCGGCCCCGTTGGGGCCGACCAGCACGATCACGTCACCGCGCGTCGTAACGCTCGCCGCACGATAGTTGCGGAAGTGCGTGAGGGTCAGGCGATGGATGCGGGAGGCGGTCATGGAGGCTCAGTTGTCGTTGCCGGGCTTGACCCGGCAATCCATCGTCCGCGTTAGCGGACAATCTCTTCATACAGATCCCGCCAAGTCGGATTGCCCGCGACGATCAGATCAATTTTTCCACTCGCGGGACCAATGCTTGATGTTTTTCTTCGCGTTGAAGCGCTGCGGCTATCGTTTCGTGCGATTCAAAGTATACCAGCGTTTTGACGCTGTATCGCTTCGCGAAGCCGTCCGCCAGTCCCTCGCGATGCTCGTAAACGCGCCGCAGCAGATCGTTCGTAACGCCGACATACAGCGTTCCGCCGAGCCCACTGGCAAGAATGTATACCCAATAGCTCATTTCGAAGTCGATGGATTGCCGGGTCAAGCCCGGCAATGACGATTGTGGAGTGGTTCCTACACCCGCATCGGCATCAGCACGTAGAGCGCGCCTTTGGAATCCTTGTCCTGCACCAGCGTCGGCGAACCGGGATCGGCCAGCTTCAGCACTGCAACCTCACCCTCGATCTGAGCCGCGATATCCAGCAGATAGCGCGAGTTGAATCCGATATCGAGCGCATCGGAGGCGTACTCGACTTCGAGCTCTTCGGTCGCGCTGCCGGAATCCGGGTTGGTCACCGACAGCACCAGCTTGCCCGCGGACAATGCCAGTTTCACCGCGCGGCCGCGCTCGCTCGAGATCGTCGAGACGCGGTCGACCGCGGCCTCGAAATCCTTCTTGTCGACAATGAGCTCCTTGTCGTTGTTTTGCGGGATAACCCGGCCATAGTCGGGAAACGTGCCGTCGATCAGTTTCGAGGTCAGCACCACATCGCCGATGGTGAAGCGGACCTTGCCCTGCGACAGTTCGATTCCGACCTCGCCCTCGTTGTCCTCGATCAAGCGCTGCACTTCGCCGACCGTCTTGCGCGGCACGATCACGCCGGGCATGCCGGAGGCGCCTTTGGGCAAAGCCAGGTCGATCTGCGCCAGACGATGTCCGTCGGTCGCGACCGCGCGCAAGGTAGCGGCCTTGGCGCTGCCGGCCGTGTGCAGATAGATGCCGTTGAGATAGTAGCGGGTTTCCTCGGTCGAGATCGCAAACTGGGTGCGGTCGATCAACCGTTTCAGGTCGGAGGCCGCCAGCGTAAACGAATGCGTCATGTCGCCGGCGGCAAGATCGGGAAAATCGTTTTCCGGCAGGGTCTGCAATGTGAAGCGTGAGCGGCCGGCGCGGATCGCCAGCACCGAACGGTCGCCGTCGCCTTCCAGCACGATCTGCGCGCCGTCGGGCAATTTGCGCACGATGTCGTAAAACATATGCGCCGGCACGGTAGTCGAACCGCCGGTTGCGGTTTCCGCCGGCAGCGTCTCGGTCACCTCAAGGTCGAGGTCGGTGGCCTTCAGCGACAGCCGCGCGTTTTCGGCCCGGACCAGCACGTTGCCCAGGATCGGAATGGTGTTGCGGCGTTCGACCACGCGATGGACGTGGCCCAGCGACTTCAGGAGTTGCGCGCGTTCGACGGTGACCTTCATTGCAATACCCGCCTGATCCCTAAGATGGAAAAGCCGGGCGGCCCGAAAGGCGCGCCGCGGCATTGAAACCCGAAAAGCCCGATCAAAGCTGGATTTGATCAAACCCGCGGGGGGACCGCAAGGTGGCGCGGATGGCCGGCAAGCGCAAGAGATGTGCGGGCTCTTCCCCACGTTTTGCGGGTCATCCGTGGTCGTCCCCGGCGAACGCCGGGACCCATGGCCGCCGGCGCCGATAGCCGCAAAAGCCGTCTGCTTTCCTGCCAAAGCGAGATGTCGCGGAGTATAGGTCCCGGTGTTCGCCGCGACGACCGGTATGAAACCGCGGCGCCAGGGAACAGAAGCCGCTCACTCCTGCAATTGACGCTTCAACGATTCGACTTCCTCGGACAGCGCCACGTCCTTTGCCACCAAGGCCTCGATCTTGCGCACGGCGTGCAGCACCGTGGTGTGGTCGCGTCCCCCGAACCGGCGGCCGATTTCGGGCAGCGAGCGCAGCGTCAGCGTCTTGGCCAGATACATTGCGACCTGGCGCGGGCGAACCACATTCGCGGTACGGCGCGAAGACAACAGGTCGGAGCGGCTGACATTGTATTGCCGTGCCACCACCCGCTGGATGTCCTCGATCTTGATGCGCTTGGGTTCCTGCGGGCGGATCAGGTCGCGCACTTCGCGCTCGGCCATTTCCAGCGTCACCGGCTGCGCGTTGAGTTTGCTGTGCGCCAGCAACCGATTGATGGCGCCTTCGAGATCGCGACCGTTGTGGGTAATGGTTCGGGCGAGATAATCCAGCACCGGCGGCGGAACGTCGAAGCTCGCATGATGTGCACGCGCCGCGGCGACGCGCGATTTGAGAATTCCGAGCCGCAATTCCTCGCCGAGCGATCCCATCTCGACCACAAGGCCGCCGGCGAGACGCGAGCGCACGCGGTCGTCGAGGCTCTCCAGGTCGGACGGCGGACGATCCGCCGCGATCACCACCTGGCGGCCAGCATCGATCAGCGCATTCAGGGTATGACAGAATTCGGCCTGGGTCGATTTGCCCTGCAGGAACTGCAGGTCGTCGATCACAAGCACGTCGATGCCGCGCAGCGCCTCCTTGAACGCCAGCGCGGTCTGCGTTTTCAGCGCCGCGACAAAGCCGTACATGAACTTCTCGGCGGTGAGGTAAAGCACCTTGCGTTCGCTGCCCGAATTTCCGGCCCACGTCACCGCCTGCAGCAGATGGGTTTTGCCAAGCCCGACGCCGGCGTGGATGTAGAGCGGATTGAACATCACGCTGTCGCCGCGCCGTCCTTCAGCGACCTGACGCGCCGCGGCGTGGGCCAGCGTGTTGGAGCGGCCGATGACGAAACTTCCGAAGGTCAGGCGCGGATCGAGCGGCGAGCCGCCGAGCGCGTCATGGTTGGCGGACACCGGCGCGATCGCGGTTGCGCGCAGCTCAGGCGCGGGACGGCCGTCGGACCGCTCGGCGCGGCGTTGATCGAGCGGCGCGAGAACTTCTTTTGCCGGCGCCGCGCAACGCATCGCGGTGCGCACGGTGAGGTCGATCCGGTGCACTTCCGGCATCTCGGCCTGCCAGCAGGTGAGAACCCGCTCGGCGTAATGCGCCTGGATCCAGCTCTTGAGAAACCGCGTCGGAACCGAGAGGTGGACGCTTTCCTGTTGCACGCTTTCCAGATCCATGCGTGCAAACCAGCTTGTGTAGACGTCTTCTCCCACGCTCGAGCGCAGCCGACCCTTCACGCGTGACCAGCGATCTTGTTCCGTATTTGTCATTGCCTGACGACTTTTCCGAAGGAGTAGTATTGCTTGTGAAATCGCCGTGCGGGTCCTCCGCGCGGCGTGACCTCAAGCGAGGCTTCGTCTCCAGCCATAGACCGGCCGCCCGGCGAAATGCCGTCAGGCAATCAATTGGGCTGGAATGGAAGCGCCCGCGAGGTCAGCGCGTACTCGACGGTCTGTCCGGAGTTCGCGTCGGCGGCCGCCCACAGGCGGCGTTCAATACGGCGTCATTTGAAAAAAATATTTGATCGATTAACAGGATGATTCCGCAAAGCATGCAACCTCCCCCTCTCACCGTGATTGCGCACGGCAAGCTGCCATTCCACGTTATGTTTCAATTTCAGTCGGCGATGCCTGGAATTCAAAATCGTCCAGTCGTTACGCCGCGCACCTCAGCCCGTCTTTTATAACCCGCCCGCTTGCTTCGCTCTCGGCGCTTCTCGGTTGGCTGGTGCGTATCTCTCTTGTTAGAAGCGAGCGAGACACCAATGTCCCGCCTGAGAAATTTCGACACAAAGCCACCGTCCTCATATTGCTATGAGTTTCGATCCGACAATCGCTTGGAAAGCGTCGCCAACGTGCACACCGCCGCCGATTTGCACGCCCGCCCCGTTCCTTAAACCGCGCTGGTCTCAAGAGCCGTGGGCGTCGCGAACGCTCTTAGAGATACATCATGCCCTGTTTCCCGCAACGAAAATGATTCCCCGTGGGGCCGGCGAAAACAGCTTCACACCCGCAAAATCGGGCAGCGCGTTTCGCCGAAAGTGGCAAGGTTTTGAATCTGCGCACAGATTCGAAGCCCAGAGCGGCTGTGACATTTCTGACAATCGCCCAAAATAAATTCATAATTCGTTTATGATTGAGTGGGGCGGAAACGAGTTTTCGAACAACAGATCGCCACTATGCCGATAAGTGGCTACGCGAACGCGTTTTTTTTTGCTCATCGGAAGAGGGTAACCCTGAAGCGGTGTGAACGCGACCGTGCATTCGCGGTTGCTGTCCCAAAAGCGTGCGCCATCAATATCGGCGTGGCCATCATGGACTACTTATGATCGTAGGGCAGACAGCGCCCGGTAAAATTACGGGCGTGCCAACGCCGCAAGGTGCGGGACGATACGACCACCAAAAAGAAGAATGCCCGGCACCGCCGGGCATTCTTGACGATTTTCTTTTTTGATCAGTTCATTTCGCAAGTTTTGCGATCTGGTGCGAGAGCCGCGAGACCTTTCGGCTCGCATTGTTCTTGTGAATGATGTTGCGCTGCGCTGCCTGCATCAGTTCCGGCTCCGCGCGAGCCATTGCCTTCAGCGCCGCATCGCGGTCGCCGATCTTGATCGCCTCTTCGACAATGCGGACCGCGCCGCGCATCTGGGTGCGGCGCGACTTGTTGATAATGGTGCGGCGGGCAATCTTGCGCGTCGCCTTCTTGGCGGAAGTCGTATTGGCCATGTTCTCAAATATCCTTCGGCGGTGACCGGTCGCGGGTGATCGGGCTTGAGCGCGCCCGCCGTTCAACCGCGTGATCGACGCTATCGTGTTTTCCGGGTGTTCTGTGAGAGAGTGCCATTCTCTGGAAGCAAATAGGCTCCCATGACGGCGCCGTTCAAAGAACAGCGGCGGCGGGATTGCGCCCACCGCCATTTGCGCCCTTATAAGGGGCACGTTTTGCAGCGTCAACGCCTTCCGGCCCTACCCCGGGGCCGGAAAGCCCGGCGAAACACGCTGATAAGGTGCTGATGAGGTTGAATTTCCCGAACTGCCCCCTTTAATGGCTGACGGCGTTTTCGGGCGCGATAGAGATAAGGTGACGCATGATCCGCGGTTTTTTCCGACTTGTCGGGCTATTGCTGCTGGCTGGCGGATTTATTTTCATGGTCTATGACGGCGCGCGCTGGGTCGCCGATCAGACCTTGCGGTTCACCCGGCTTGGCCAATTCTGGAACGACGTCCATCAATCCAGCCAGCAGGCATTCCGGGTCTGGGTGGAGGGCACCGCGCCCTGGCTCTGGACCAGTGTCGTCAAGATTATCCTGGACCAGCCGGTTTTTGCCGTGATGGGCGTGCTGGGTATTCTGCTGATGCTGGTGTTCCGGCCGCGCAAGCCGTTGATCGGCTATTCGCGGGACTGAGCGGGAACGCGGCGCTGCCGCATTTATGTTCAACGGTCCGGCTCAACGGGGCTTAAGCTGCCGACGTAAAGGCGTATATGAGAGATACATTGCTGCCGTGAAGTTCGAAGGCGCTCGCTAGACGGATCCAGGGCTGGTGTTAGCTGACTTGGAGTGCGCTTTCGACATTCTGCCGTTCGCGGCCCATGATGCGAAGTGGTTCTTTCTTCAACTGACGTCCGCCGGGAGGTAACCCATGTTGTTCATGCGCAAAACCACTGCATTGCCGAGCGCAGCCGAGGCGCTGCCGGGCCGTGCGAACCCGATCCCTACTGCAACGAGGCATTTCGTAAACGGCCGTCAACTGCAGCCGCCTTATCCCGCAGGCCTGGAGCAGGCGGTGTTCGGGCTCGGTTGTTTCTGGGGCGCGGAGCGCAAATTCTGGGAACTCGGCGATGGCATCTATACCACCGCCGTAGGCTACGCCGGCGGTCATACCGAAAACCCCACTTACGAGGAGGTCTGTTCGGGCCGCACCGGTCATACCGAAGCGGTGCTGGTGGTGTTCGATCCGAAGAAACTCTCGTACGACCAGTTCTTGAAGACGTTTTGGGAAAGTCACAACCCGACGCAGGGCATGCGTCAGGGCAATGACGTCGGCACCCAGTATCGTTCCGCGATCTACACCCTCAGCGACGCGCAACGCAAAGCCGCTGATGCATCCCGCGCGGCCTATCAGAAGGCGTTGGCGGCAAAGGGTCTGGGCGCCATCACCACGGAGATCGCGCCGGCGGGCGAATTCTATTTCGCCGAGGACTATCATCAGCAATATCTGGCCAAGAATCCGGCCGGCTATTGCGGGCTCGGCGGCACCGGGGTGTCGTGTCCAATCAGCGCGGGCGTCAGTGCCTGATCGCTTTTCTTCCTCACCTCTCCCAGCAAGAGCGGGGCGAGGGCTCGGGGAAGTCGCGGCTCCCGGCCAGTACCCTTACGTGCCCAACATGAGTGTCGAAAGCGCTGTGCCAATCGCCGGCGGGTTTTCGCCGCGCGCCCTCCGCGACCAATGACGTCGGTGGACCTTCCGCAAGCTTATTTCCTCAAATGTTTGGCAAAAAAGCCGAGGCTGCGCGGCCAGGCGATATCCGCGCTTGTCTTGTCGTAACTCGCCCGCTCGTCGCAGTGGAAGCCGTGCTGGGCGCCCGGATAGACGTGGATCTCGACGTCGGGCCGCTTGGTGCGGATGGTCTCGACATCGCTGAGCGGAATGCCCGCGTCCTTTTCTCCGAAATGCAATTGCGTCGGCACTTTCGGCTTGTCATCGGCGAAGCGGACGATGGCGCCGCCGTAATAGCCGACCGCCGCCGATAGCCCCGACAGTTTTGTCGCCGCCGCGTAGACGACGCTGCCGCCGAGGCAAAAGCCGATGATGCCGACCGGGCCAAGATCCCTTACGGCATCGATGGCGGCCTCGGTGTCGCGCAGCATCGCCGCCCAATCGGGATTGGCGACGAACTTGCGCGCAACCGCGACCTCGTCAGGGGAATAGCCGCACTGGAAATTGGGCTCGATGCGGTCGAAGATCGAGGGCGCGATGGCGACATAGCCTTCGCCCGCGAGACGGTCACAGACCGCGCGGATGTGGTGATTGACGCCAAAGATTTCCTGGATCACCACCACCGCCGCCTTGGGCGCGGTCGCGGGGTCGGCACGATAGCCGCCCAATTGAAATTTATCCGAAGCCGTCAGTTTTATGTCTTTTCCCACGGGTCATCCATTTGCTTGAGGTTGATCTTCTTGGAGAATGTTCGAGAGGGAAGTGCGGCCTGCCGTCTCTATTGCCACATCCAGTTCTGGCCCCAGTCGCCCTTCCAACCCGCCAACCGGCCCTTGCGGAATTGCAGATAGAGCCGGTGCTTTTGAAAGAACAAACCGCTGCCGCCGATGTTGCGGAACGCCAGATAGATTTCATCGCCGGGGCGGCCGCGGATGTAGTTCAACGGCGTCCCCAAAGCCCGCGAGGCGTCCTCCACAGCCATCCCGAAGGCAAGCGGCATGTTGTTCGACAAGGTCGCGGTGAAGGGCGGCGAATGCAAGCCATCGGTCGGCGCGAATGGCTGGGCGCTTGCAGGTCCAAGCCACGTGCCCAGCCACGCGGCGGCAACGGCTATCGGCAGGGACGCAGTGTACGTTAGCCGACTCATGGTTGGGCGAGCCTTTCCTTGGGAGCACTGCGCGGGAGGCGATCGAGGAACGGCAGCACGGCGTCGATGAACGCCTGCGGCTGGTCGATATTGACGGCGTGGCCGGCCGCCGGGATCACCACCT
>Ga0207652_10004635_pt1 | contig 11144 bp, 10 predicted proteins | sample KBSC63BmetaG_FD_184334 | JGI IMG/M metagenome (GOLD analysis project Ga0207652, IMG submission 184334) | Corn rhizosphere microbial communities from Kellogg Biological Station, Michigan, USA - KBS C6-3B metaG (SPAdes) (version 2) | ecosystem: Host-associated > Plants > Roots > Rhizosphere ... | reverse complement strand
CTTTTCAGAGAGGAAGCTCCGGACTTCATCGGCGCCGACGTCACGGGTCACGAAGGCCTGTCCGATGCCACGCACCAAGATAAACGTGAGCTGGCCGCGTTTGACCTTCTTGTCCTGCGCGATCAGATCCATCATCGAATCGATCGTAGGCCAATTGCCGCCCGGCACCGCCTTGAGATGGGTCGGCAAGCCGACGGCCGCAAGGTGGGCAATGACGCGGTTGGCCGCCGCGGCCGGAATCAGGCCCCGGCGCGCGGAAAATTCAAATGCCAGCGCCATGCCGAGCCCAACCGCTTCGCCGTGCAGCAGCCGGCTGGAGAAGCCGGCCGCAGCCTCGAAGGCGTGGCCGAAGGTATGACCGAGATTGAGCAACATGCGGTCGCCGTTCTCGCGCTCGTCGCGGGCCACGATCGCGGCCTTGGCACGACAACTCACGGCGATGGCGTGCTCGCGCGCGGGTCCTCCGGCGAAAACATCGCGCCAGTTGACGTCGAGCCATTCGAAGAAGGCAGCGTCGCCGAGAAGACCGTATTTCACCGTCTCGGCATAACCGGCGCGGAATTCGCGCTCCGGCAGCGTGTCGAGCAACGCCGTATCCGCCACCACCAGAATCGGCTGATAGAATGTTCCGATCAGGTTTTTGCCGTGGCTTGAATTGATCGCCGTCTTGCCGCCCACGGACGAATCGACCTGCGCCAGCAACGTGGTGGGAACCTGCACGTATTCGACACCGCGACGGACCACCGACGCGGCAAAACCGCCGAGATCGCCGACCACGCCGCCGCCCAGCGCCACCACCAGGTCGCCGCGCTCGATGCGTGAGGCCAGCAACGAATCGCAGACGTGTTCAAAAAAGCGGAAGCTCTTGCTGTGTTCGCCGGCTGGAACCTTGACCGCCGACGCCGCGATGCCCGCGTCTCGGAGCGCGGTCTCGGCCGTCGCGAGATGATGACGCGCCACCGTCTCGTCGGTCACGATGGCGACCTTGCAGCCGGGACGAAGCGCAGCGATGCGCTCGCCGAGACTCGCCAGCAGCCCACGGCCGATCGCAATGTCATAAGAGCGGTCGCCGAGCGCGACGTTGACGGTGATCGGATCGCCGGTTCGCAACGGCACGGTCATGATGCGACGGCTCCTGTCCCCTGCGCGCCCGGCGGCGACAGATAACCGCGCAATCCTTCGACGATCTCGTCGACGATGGTGTCGTGAGGCACTTCGCGCGATTCCACGGTCAGATCGGCTTCGGCATAGATGGGATAGCGCTCGTCGATCAGCCGGCGCAGGGTTTCCGCCGGATCGGAATCCTTCAACAGCGGACGATCGGCGCGACGCTTGATCCGGCGGCTGAGAACATCCAGCGTGGCGCGCAGCCAAATCGAAACGCTGCCGGCGCGGACCGCCGCGCGGGTCTCGGCATTCATGAACGCGCCGCCGCCGGTCGCCAGCACCTGCGGCCCGCCCTCCAGCAACCGCGCGATCACGCGCGCCTCGCCGGCGCGGAAATAGGGCTCGCCGTGGTTGGCGAAGATTTCGGGAATGCTCATGCCCGCGGCCTTCTCAATCTCGTTATCGGCATCGACGAAGGGAAGCCCCAGCCGGCCCGCAAGCCTGCGGCCAACCGACGACTTGCCCGCTCCCATCATGCCCACCAGCACCACCGAACGCCGCCCCAATGCAGCGACGAGTTCCGCCGCGGGCTCGGCGGGGACCCCATCGTGGCCAGAGTTATGGGTGGCGGTGTCAGACATGGTATACTTGTATCGAAATCCGACGATGGCATAAACCGTGCCTTGAAAGGGTAAACGCCGCCAGACCGGCTGCCCGGTGGCGTGCGGACCGCGCAACAGACAGCGCAGAGAGAGCGCGAAATGCCGAGCTTGTTCCGATTCCTGCTGGTCGTTGGCCTGTTCGGCGGCTTGGCCTACGCCGGCATCTTTTCGCTTGCCGAACTGATCCAGCCGCAGCCGCGGCAGATCACGGTCACGATTTCACCCGACAAGATGCTGAAGAACCACTGAGGCGGCGCAGCGTCGCATGGCCTCCCGGCTCAAACCCTCCGACAAGACCCTGATCGCGCTGTTCCTCGACATGCTTGCGGCCGAGCGCGGCGCCAGCGTGAACACGCTGGATGCCTACCGGCGCGACCTCGACGACTTTTCCGACGATCTCGCGGCGGCCGGAGCCGACATCGCGGCGGCGGACACCGATGCGTTGCGCGGTCATCTGAGCCGGCTGGCCAAACGCGGGCTGGCCACGGCGACCGTGGCCCGGCGGCTCTCCGCCATCCGCCAGCTCTACCGTTTCCTCTATAGCGAAAACCATCGCGGCGACGACCCCGCCGCAGTGATCGAGGGTCCGAAACGCGGCCGCAGCCTGCCCAAGGTGCTGAGCATCAAGCAGGTGGACGATCTGCTGACCCAGGCGCGCACCGGCATGAACGCCGAGACCATGCCGGAGCGGCTTCGCGCGGCCCGCCTCGCCTGTCTGCTGGAGATGCTCTACGCCACCGGCTTGCGGGTGTCCGAACTGGTCGCCTTGCCCGAAACCGCGGCCCGGCGCGACCAACGCATGCTGGTGGTGCGCGGCAAGGGCGGACGCGAGCGGCTGGTGCCTCTCAACGAATCCGCGCGGCAAGCCACAGCCGAATACCTTGCGTTGCGCACGCAGGCGAGAGCGGGCAAATCCAAATGGCTGTTCCCGTCGTTCGGCGAGAGCGGGCATTTGAGCCGCCAGCATTTCGCCCGCGAGTTGAAAGCGCTCGCCGCCGCCGCCGGCCTCAAGGCCTCGCAGGTCAGCCCCCACGTGCTGCGCCATGCCTTCGCCAGTCACCTGCTTCAGAATGGCGCCGACTTGCGCGTGGTGCAGACGCTTCTCGGCCACGCCGACATTTCGACCACGCAGATTTACACCCACGTTCTGGAGGAGCGGCTGAAAAGCCTGGTGCGCGACCTCCATCCGTTGGCCGAAAAATCATGAACAGTTGACGACGTGAGCCTCAAAGGCCAGTTTGCCCCCGAATTGACGAACAATCACAGAAACGACATTTTCCGCGATGCGCAGCTATCTCGATTTTGAAAAGCCGGTGGCCGAACTGGAGGCCAAAGTCGAAGAGCTGCGCGCCATGCAGGCGGCCGGCAACGGCGCCGACATCACCGAAGACATCGGGCGTCTGGAGCAAAAGGCAGCGCAATCGCTGAAGGATCTCTACGCCACGCTGACGCCCTGGCAGAAGACTCAGGTGGCGCGCCATCCGCAACGCCCACACTGTCTCGATTACATCAGCACGCTGATCCCTGGCTTCATGCCGTTTGCCGGCGACCGCAAGTTCGGCGAGGACGAGGCCATTGTCGGCGGCTTCGGCCGCTTCCAGGGCTCGGGCATCTGCGTCATCGGCCACGAAAAAGGCTCGACCACCGAGAGCCGGCTCAAGCACAATTTCGGCATGGCGCGGCCGGAGGGCTATCGCAAGGCGGTGCGGCTGATGGAGATGGCCGACCGTTTCGATATTCCGGTGCTCGCGCTGGTCGACACGGCCGGCGCCTATCCGGGCATCGACGCCGAAGAACGTGGCCAGGCCGAAGCCATCGCCCGCTCCACGGAGGCCTGTCTCAACCTCGGCGTGCCCAACGTCGCCGTCATTCTCGGTGAAGGCGGCTCCGGCGGAGCGGTCGCAATCGCAACCGCCAGCCGTGTCCTGATGCTGGAGCACGCGATCTACAGCGTGATTTCGCCGGAGGGCGCGGCCTCGATCCTCTGGCGCGACACCACCAAGGCGCAAGAGGCCGCCACCAATATGAAAATCACGTCAGCCGACCTCAGCCAGTTCGGCATTATCGATGGCATCATCCCGGAACCGGTGGGCGGCGCGCACCGCGACCCCGCCGCCGCCATGGCGGCCACCGGGCAGGCCGTGGCCGCGGCCTTTGCCGAACTCAAGAGCCTCGACCGCGAAGCAGTGCGCCGCAGCCGCCGCGACAAGTTCCTCGCCATCGGCCGCAACCTCGAATAAGGCGGCGTTCCGGCCCCGATTCATCCCCAGGCCGGGGGCCCATTTGTCCGGCTATCCCCTGGTCCGGCCATAATTTTACCCTCCCTTCATTCTATCCGTGCTCAATTGACGTTGAGGTTCCCGGTCGGGTCCTTGCGGGTGCATTCCCTTTAAGGGATAACAGCCCGTATCGATGGCTCGGGGACTGCCTGCCGTCTGGGGAGTTTCGTTTGAACCGACGCCTGCCCGTTCGCGCACTCGCCCGCGTATTGCTTGCGACGGCCGCGCTGACCGCCGCGGTTGCGCTGTCCGGTTGCAACACCGACGGCACCTTGCCGCTCAACGAGCGCGCGTCGCGGCCTCTCTCTGAAAAAATGGTTTCGGAAATCGAGTCCAAGAACATGGACAAGGATTCTCCGATCCTGGTCCGCCTGTTCAAGGAAGAATCCGAGCTGGAGGTCTGGAAGCAGGACCGCACCGGCCACTTCGCTCTGCTCAAGAGCTATCCGATCTGCCGATGGTCCGGCGAACTCGGTCCCAAGATCAAGGAAGGCGACCGCCAGGCGCCGGAGGGGTTCTACAGCATCACCCCGGGCCAGATGAATCCGAACTCCGCCTATTATCTGTCGTTCGACCTCGGCTATCCGAACGCGTTTGACCGCGCCTATGGCCGCACCGGCTCGCAGCTCATGGTGCATGGCGACTGCTCATCGCGCGGCTGCTATTCGATGACCGACGAACAGATCTCCGAAATCTACGCGCTCGGCCGCGATGCATTCTTCGGCGGCCAGCGATCGTTCCAGGTCCAGGCCTATCCGTTCCGGATGACGGCAAAGAACTTCGCCCGGCACCGCAACAATCCGAACGTCGCGTTCTGGAAGATGTTGAAGCAGGGCAACGACCACTTCGAGGTGAGCCGCCTCGAACCCAAGGTCAACGTCTGCGAGAAGCGCTACGTGTTCGACGCGCAGAATCCCAGCGATCCGTCGCGGCCGCTGTCGTTCAACGCCAGCGCCAAGTGCCCGGCTTTCGAAGTGCCTGAGGAAATCGCCAGCGCGGTCAAGGAAAAGGACCGCAAGGACGAAATCCAGATCGCCGCGTTGAGCCGCAGCACACCGCTCGCGCCGATCCGCACCAACGCCGACGGCGGCATGAACGAGGTGTTCGTCGCCGCGGTGAAGCGCAACCAGATCGGCGTCGCGCCGCAGGAGTTCGTGCTGGGCGGCAAGTCGGTGCCCGGAACCATTCCGGCGCACGTCCGCCCGCCGCGCATTCCCGAGCTTGCCGACGCTCCGATCGTCGCCGGAGTCGCACCGACGCCTTCACCGACCGGCGAGGTGGCGCCGCCGCAGATGGCCATCGCGGAGCCGGCGGCATCGGAAGGTCAGACGCCGACCAAAACAACCAGCCTGTTCGGCAACCTGTTCTCGTCTCATTCGGACACGGCCGCGGACAAGACCGCCGATAAGACAACCACCAGCCCGTTCAACCGCATGGCCCGCCTCATCGGACTGGGCGGCAAAGAAACAAAGACCAAATCGGCTGAGACCGCGCCCACGCCGCGGGCGAGGCCTGCTGCAGCCAGAACGTCGCCGACCAAGACCGCAACGGCCCATCCGAGCACGGCGCGCGTTGCCGCCTCCCACGGTGCGGCCCGGCCGGCCGAGACGTCATCGAACAAAACCCCGGAACCGCCGAGCCGCTCGACTGCGGCCAGCGCGTCTCAGACCGATTGGCCCGCGCCGCCTGCACCTCGCACGCAATCGCAGCCGTCGGCCAGCACCGCCATGAATGGCTCCGCACCCACCGTGCCGACCGGAAACTTCGACACTCGCTGGTCAGCCTTCCGCTAGGCGGCGCTTGGTTCGGCCAATTCCGAGCAAGCCGTCCTGCCGATCAAAACTCAGCAGCTCTTTTCCCGATAGAGATTGAACGCGTTGAGGACAGGCTTGTCGCTGTAGGAGAACAGCACCGCCTCGCCGCCCACGCTTGCGTGTTCGTGGGGCATCCACGACGGGATGACGAATGTATCGCCCTGCTCCCAATCGAATTGCTGGTCGGCAATCACACTGAACCCGCCACCTTCCGCCACGTGATAAACCGTGCTCGATGTATGCCGGTGCGCTTTGGTGTGCTCGTTCTTTCGCAGCAACTGAAGACACGCCGACATGGTGGGCAGCGTCGAACCGCCGGTCGTCGGATTGGTATACTCAAGAAGAATGCCGTCATACGGACTGCCGGCGTCGTTCCTCAGGTCATGCAAGGTTTGCCGCGCTGAATCCCAACGATAGTTGAGGATCGGCGTGTTGGCCTGGGCGCCGTTCTCCCACGCCGGCCGCAAATTCCGCGCCCAACGCCGGTGCGAGTCTTCGCTCGGCTTCGTGACCGGCTGGACGTCCCCGTCGCCGTATTCTTCGAAGAAGTTGGCGTCGAGCATATTCACGAACGGGATGTCCAACCCGTCGAGCCAGATCATCGGCGACGACGATTCGTTTCCGTGGTCGTGCCAACACCAGTTCGGCGTCGTGACGTAATCGCCCTTCTTCATGGAGGTGCGTTCGCCGTTCACCGTGGTGTAGCCGTCGTTACCTTCGATGATGAACCGTTGCGCCGCCGGCGTATGCCTGTGGCTGTCTGCGGTCTCTCCGGGGAGGATCAGCTGCACCCCGGCGTACAGGTGTCCCACCGTGCGAAGCGAGCGAACCGTGTGCGCGGGGTTGATGAGCATCAGCACGCGGCGCTCCGCCTCCTGCGGCGTGACGAGATCGCCGGCTCTGAGGATCTGCTGCCGCACCGCCTTCCACTTCCAGATGAAGGGCACGCTCTCAACGCGTGGCTCCTTCTGGGCAATGCTGGAGAGCGCATTCCACAGCGCCTCCATCCCATGATTCTTCAGATCGCCGTAGAAGGCCGTCCTTTGCGCAATAAGCTCATTGGAAAGCGGCGCTGCCGCCATGCTGGCATCCATAGACTGTGACTCCCACTCGAAATGCTGAATTGAATCGGCGGCAATGCAGACCGGCTGCCATTCGTGACAAACCGCAACCGCTTGTCACGCGGCGCGAACGACCACCTTCATGCTTCCGATATCTTGAATGGCCGCTTCGATCAGGTCCCCGGGCACGACCGGCCCAACCCCTTCCGGCGTTCCCGTCAGCAGGACATCGCCCGGCATCAACGTATAAAACGAAGAGCCCCACGAGATCAGCTTCTGAATGCCGTAGATGAGTTCGCGCGTATTCGACGACTGGCGCAGCTCGCTATTGACCTTCAACGACAGATTGAGGTTCGACGGGTCGGATATCTCGTCGGCCGTCACCATCCAAGGCCCGAGCACGGTGTAGGTGTTCGCGGATTTCCGCAGGCTGCGGTCTTCCGGTCCCCGCGCCGTCATATCCAGCCCGATGCAATAAGCGGCGACGTGGCTGAGCGCGTTCTCGCTCGACACATGATCGGCCGCCTTGCCGATGACGACCGCCAATTCGACCTCGTGATCATTGCGTCGCTCGGCATGCCGGATGATGACGCCGTGGCTTGGGCCCACCACGGAGCTGTTTGCCTTGAGAAACAGACCAGCCCGCTGAATGTCGCTGATCTGGTTCTGATGATGGATGCCGGGGTCGATTCGCGCCTCGTCGATATGCTTTTTGTAATTCACCGGGGCCGCGACGATCTTGCCGGGATTCGCGATCGGACTAAGCAGCTCCAGGTCTTGAAGAGAAATCGCCGGCGCCGACTTCGCCGCGCCGAGAAGCCGCGGCCGCAGCCATTCAAGGTTTTCGATGAGAGGATCGACGCTCGGCAGCGGATACCGATACGCGGGCAACACGTCGAGAACGGACGTCACATCGCGAACGACATGACCCTCCACCAGACCCAGCCGGTCTTTTCCGAAGCGGCATATGCGCATGGCGTCGCCTACCTTGAACCGATTCCGGCGTGGATGACGATTTCGCCATACCGTTTGTAGTCGTCGCGCACGATCTGCGCGGCGCGCTCCACCGACTCGCTCTTCGGCGAAACACCGATTGCAACAAGCCGCGTCCTGACCTCAGGAACCGTCAACACTTCGGCGATCTCGCGATTGAGACGCGCCACGATCTCCGGCGGCGTGGCCGATGGCGCAAACATCATGAACCACGCGTCCAGTTCGGCGCCCATGATGCCCGCCTCGCGGAACGTGGGAACATTCGGGAGCAACGGCGAACGATTGGAATCTGCGATGGCAAGGGGGATCAATTGACCGCGATTGATCATTTCACCCATCACGCCACCGGGCGTGCCGAACATCACATTGACCGTTCCGGCGACGACATCGGTGGTGGCCTGCGCCAGACCCTTGTACGGCACATGGGTGAGCTTCACGCCGGCCGACCGTTGAAACAGCTCACCCGACAGATGCAACGCCGAGCCGGTGCCGCCCGTTGCGTAAGTCAGCCCCGGCGAGCGATGCGCGAGCGCGAGAAACTCCTGGATATTTTTCACGCCGAGGCCAGGATACGCCAGCAACACGATGGGCGTGGACGCCAGTTCCGCCACCGGCACCAGGTCGTTGACGACATCGACGTTGCCCGATCCTTTCGGAAGCATATGCGGCGCGATGAGCAGGCTGTTCGGCGAAATCATCAGCATGTAGCCGTCGGGCGTCGACTTGGCGACCTGCCCGGCGGCGATGGTGCTGCTGGCGCCGGACCGGTTTTCCACGATGATGGGTTGACCGAGCCGAGGGCTAAGCCGTTCGGCGATGACCCGCGCCAGGATATCGGTTGCCGCGCCGGGAAGCGCCGACACGACAAATTTGATCGGATGCGACGGATACTGCGCGGCAGCCGGCGCCGAAACGGCCGCCAAGGCCATCAGCGTCAAGATCGTTCTGATCATCATAGACATAATAACCCTCCCGCCATTTGTTATTGGATCACCGGCGAAAGGCTCGACCAGGAGCCCGCCGCGGTGTCAGTGAGCGTTCACGACGATTCGCTTTGCACAAACCATTCGGCCGGAAGTTCACGGCCGACCTGCTTTTGACGAGCGCGCTGCAAAAGAACGGAGCCGAGCGCCGAATATCCGGTGCCGGGACCGAACGACGCATAGCCGCCCAACAGCGTGATCTCTTCCGGCGCCGTGCGGCCCGGATGGCGGCCGACAACGATGTCCGGCAGCGTCGCCAGACGCTCCGTGCTGACCTTGCGATCCCGCGCCTGAAACCACGGCCCGTCGGTCGGGTATTTCGCGGGAACGTGGAGCGTGGTCGTCTCTCCGGACTGAAGAATGATCAGGGAGGCCCGCTCGCGTGCCGCGTCATCCATCTCGGTCGCACGAACCGAACTGACGTGCTGACCCGGTTGCAGCCATTCACCAGGGAACACCGGTTTCAACGACGTCGTCGTCGCGGCGACGATGTCGGAACCCTCCACGACCGAGCGCGGGTCGTCATAGGCCACCACCTCGACATCGAGTTTCTTTGACATTTCCGCGGCAAACTTTTCGCGGTTCGCCTTGGTCGGGCTGAAAACCTTGACCAGACTGAGCGGGCGCACGAGCGCGATCGCGCTCAATTGCTCGCGCGCCTGCTGGCCCGATCCCAGCAGCCCGACAACGCGCGCATCCTCGCGCGCGAGATATTTGGCCGCGATGCCGTGAGCCGCGCCCGCGCGCATGACCTGAATCCGCGCATCGTGGATGATGCCGACCAGGTCGAGCTTCTGCATATCGAACAGCAACACGAGGCCGACATAGCGCCCGCCCGTTGCCAGCGGGAGCGGATCAAGCCGCCGCACCGATGCGGTGGAGACTTCCTGCATCATATTCGAGGTCACGCGGACGGCCGCCAACCCCACCCCGGGGAGCGCCGCGTCGCACGTCTTGAGCAGGTAATGGCGATCGGGCTCCGGCTGCGGCACGATGAGGTCGGAGCGCACCCGGCTGACGGCTTCCCCGTTGCCGAGTTCGACAAACGCCTTCTCCATCGCCTCCATGCAATCGGGCATCGAAAGCAGGCTTGTCACCTCGTCGTTGGTCAGCAGCAGCGGCATCGCGCGCCTCCGCAGCCGAAAATGGAATCAATGCAGCAGCCCATGATTCACTTCTGTCCTTGCGTGACCGGATCGAGGCCGAAGGCCTGGACAACCTCTTGCCGCGCGCCGGGGCCCGCTCGTTCCAGAACGCGCTGGTGAACGCTGCGGTTGATCCAAAGCTCACGCCAGATCTCGGCATAGACGCGCCGCGTGCGAAGGCCCTCTTCGATCCACTTCTCGGCACGCGCGAGGTGCTGGAGCACAAGCTCCAGTTCATCCGCCACCAGCCATGACGATTTGTAAACGATGCGGCCTTCCTTGCTGACGATCCAGACGGGGCTTGGCCGCAAGCCGTAAAGATGGTGCGTGTCGCCTTCGAGAGAATCGACCAGAACCGGGCACTCGACGTTTTCGAGACGCTGCAAGTCCCGGGCGTGCGACAACTTCTGCTCGATGCTGGAATGCGCTGGATAATTCTCGGCGGGATGGCCTTCCCGCACGTAAACCACCAGGAACTGAACATCGTTGGCGGAGAACTTCGCATTCAGCCGATTGAGGTCACCGATGTCGTTGATAAAAATCGGCGCCGTGATCGAGCCGAACTCGAACACGACATGCTTCTTGCCGCGGAAGTCGCTCAACCGAACGGGCTTGCCGTTCAAATCGAGAACGACAAAATCCGGCGCCATGTCGCCGACATGCAGCGCCGGCTGGAAATCCAGGTTCGCCAGATCCTGGATGTGATTGTATTCGTCGCGGCTGTAATGAGGCCGGTTGTAATTCGCCGTTTGCGCAGCGGTGCTCATCGCGGACGTCCTGTTATTCGGTTGGTTTGACCTGTCGAATAAATGACGCAAATGCGGCAAGCTGTTGCTTGATCAGGCCCCGTGTCACCTCGTCGGAAAGGTGACCCTGCGCCTCTTCAAACTTGCCCTTTGCCGAAGCGATCATGACCTCCGGCCGGTTGAAGACATATGCTTCAAGAAACACGAGCATCTGCCGAAGGTGATATTGGGCGCGTGCGCCGCCCAGGAGGCCCTGCGACGCCGATTGAAGCGCCACCGCCTTGGACTTGAACGGCTGATCCGGCAGGCGCGAAACCCAATCGATGGCGTTCTTCAGCACGCCCGGGACCGAAT
>Ga0207652_10004634_pt1 | contig 11144 bp, 6 predicted proteins | sample KBSC63BmetaG_FD_184334 | JGI IMG/M metagenome (GOLD analysis project Ga0207652, IMG submission 184334) | Corn rhizosphere microbial communities from Kellogg Biological Station, Michigan, USA - KBS C6-3B metaG (SPAdes) (version 2) | ecosystem: Host-associated > Plants > Roots > Rhizosphere ... | reverse complement strand
GTTTTCGTATATCGGTGCGGCCCGAATGAGGTCTCCGGTGTCGAATTGATAGTGGTGGGATTCTTTGGCGAAACGTTCGCGTTCAGCGGCCTGTACGCGAGCCTCGGCAGCCGCTTCGGTGCGATGGCGAAGATAGAAAGCGAGAAAGGCATTGGCGAGCAGCAGAACGACCACGATGCCGGCCGCAATCGTCAGGCCCGATGGCCGGATCCGGAGTGCCTCAACCGGCTCTTCTGAAAGGACTGCGAGATCGGTTTCGAGAACAGGATCGCTGTTCAGCTCACCGACGAAGCGGTAGCCACGGCGGGGCACGGTCTCGATGCGGTAAAGAGCATTCTCGTCGCTGAGCGTCTTGCGCAGTTGCGAGATGTGGACGGCGAGGTTGGATTCCTCAACAAAGGAATCAGGCCAGACGCGGCGCAGCAGCTCCTCTTTTTCAACCAGTTGACCGTGGTGTTCCAGAAGCACGATCAGCATGTCTGTTGCCTTGCGGGAAATCGGCACGATTTCGCCATCACGCAAGAGGAGATGTTGAGCGCCGTCGAGACGAAAAGGACCGAACTCCCACTGCTTGTTATCTGGCCGGGTCATGGGCAGGATGCGTATTTACGGGATGGGTATAACGCTCTTTGCAGGGCACTTTGGCGCCACACAGAGACGTATACAGCATACAGTCACAAATTCCGCTACCTGCGTCTGGATTGCGGCTACACTCGTCTACACAATATTCCAATTTCTTCCGAGGTCTTCGTGCGCGTTTCCCTGCTTGGTGCCCTGCTCTGCTCTCTTTCACTGGCCGCATTGGCCCAACAGTCGAAGCCGTCCTTCGCCAACCCGGCGCTCTCGCCCGACGGCAAGGAGATCGCATTTGCCTCGGGAGGCGACATCTGGACGGTGCCTGTGACTGGCGGCGAAGCGCACTTGCTGGTGTCCGATCCTGCGGAAGAATCACGGCCGCTGTACTCCCCAGATGGAACGCGGCTGGCGTTTCAATCGACCCGCACCGGGGCCAATGACATCTACGTGCTGACGCTCGGAACGGGCACATTGCAGCGGATTACCTATACCGATGCGAACGTGACGCTCGATAGCTGGTCGCATGACGGGGAGTGGCTGTACTTTACTTCGTCCGCGAACGATGTTGCCGGGCAGGGCGACATTTTCCGCGTGCGCGCGACGGGCGGGACACCGCTGGAGGTTTCGCGTGAGCGGTATATGAATGAGTTCGAATCGACGCCGATGCCCGATGGCAAGAGTATTGTGCTGGTGGCGAAGGGGATTTCGAGCTCGCAGTGGTGGCGGAACGGGCACGCGCATATCGACGAGACCGAGCTGTGGGTAAAGCCGCTGGCGGACGTGAAGTATCGGCTGCTGGTGCCAGCGGATGCGAAGCACGCGTGGCCGATGGCGTCGCCGGACGGCAAGACGATTTACATGATGTCGGATAAGTCCGGTTCGGAGAACATCTGGCAGGCGGACTTTGCGACCGGCGCGACGAAGCAGGTGACGGCATTCAAGTCGGGGCGCTGTCTGTGGCCGACGCTGTCGTACGACGGCAAAACGATTGTGTTTGAGCGCGGGTTTTCGGTGTGGAAAGTGGAAACGCGTTCGGGAAAAGCAGAGGAGGTGCACATCGCTCTGCGCGGCGTGCCGAGTTCGCCGGGCGTGCAGCATATGCAGTTGGCTCAGTGGGGCGGGCTGGCGCTGTCACCCGACGGACGCAAGATCGCCGTGGTCGCACATGGAGACATTTTTGCCGCGGGCGCCCGCGAGGGCGGAGAGCCGCAGCGATTGACGACCACCGATGCCGCCGAGAGCGATCCACGGTGGTCTCCGGACTCGACGAAGCTGGTGTACCGCTCGGAACGGGATGGCGGGTCCAGTCTGTATGAGTACGACTTCAATACGTCGAGCGAGAAGGCCCTGACGCGCGGTGTGGCGCTGGATACGGCAGCGGTCTTTTCGCCGGATGGAAAGTCGATCGCGTACTTTCGCAATCGCAAGGAGCTGCACATCCTGGCGGTTGGCGATCTGAAGGACAAGACCGTAGCGACCGGCGAGATGGACGGCGGTGCGATTGCCTGGTCGCCGGATTCTCACTGGGTGGTATATGTCAAGACCGGGATCGACGGGTTCAACAACCTGCACGCGGTGCCGGCGGATGGGTCCGCGGCGTCGCAGCCGATTACGTTCCTGGCGAACGGCGAGACGGCTTCGCGCATTGCGTGGTCGCCGGACGGAAAATACATTCTGTTCGATACGTCGCAGCGGGCGGAAGACCCCGTGCTGGCGCGTGTCGATCTCGTGCCCCATGTGCCCGCGTTCCGCGAAGACCAGTTCCGCGATTTGTTCCGCGAGCAGTCTACCCCGGGTGCTCCGGATGCGCCTTCCCGGCAGCGCACAAGGCCGGGCGAGCCTGCCACGCCCGCAACGACGGAGAGTGAGCCGGCGAAGGAGCCTGTCGCAGCCGCCGATAGCGGTGTGCGCGGGCAGCGTGGTGGTGCGCCTGCGAAAAAAATTGAGCCGACGAAGATCGTGTTTGAGGGAATCCGCAATCGGCTGACGCTGGTGCCGATTGGGCTGGGGATCCGGTTTCCAGTGATTAGTCCGGACGGCAAGACGCTGGCGTTCCTCGCGGAAGTCGCGGGACAGGCGAACATCTATACCTACTCGCTGGACGAGCTATCACGGGAGCCGGGAGCGCCACGGCAGTTGACCTCCGACCCAGGAGGCAAGAACGACATCGCGTTCACACCGGACTCCAAGGAGATTTTCTACCTCGGCGGTGGTGGTGGACGCGGCGGAGCCGGCGGTGGGGAAAGCGGTGCGTCGGGTGTGCATTCGATTTCGCTCGAAACGCGCATGCCACGGACGGTGAGTCTGAATGCGGCGATCGATGTCGACTTCGACAAGGAAAAGATGGTGGTGTTCGACGAGGCGTGGACGACGCTCGATCATCGCTTCTGGAACGGCGACTTCAACGGAGCGAACTGGCCGGCGCTGCGCGACCAGTGGCGGCCCTATATCGCAGGCGCGCGAACCGGTGCGGAAGTACGGCGGGACATCAATTTGCTGATCGGCGAGTTGAACAGCTCGCACTCGGGGATTTCGAAGCCGTCTATGCCGGCGGTGCGCACGGGACGGCTGGGACTGCGGTTTGAGCGGCAGCCGTTCGAGGCGAGTGGAGCGCTGGTAGTGCGCGAAGTTGTGCCGCTGGGACCGGCTTCGCTGGAGGGATCGATTCATGTGGGCGACAAACTGCTTTCGGTGAATGGAGCGGCGATTACTACGTCGACAAATCTTGATGCTCTGCTGGAAGACCGTGTGGGCAAGCGGACGGTGTTATCGATCGAGTCGGCGGGCAGGAAGCACGATGCGGTTGTGCGGCCGGTGGCGCTGCAGGTTGAGTCGGGACTGCTCTACCGAGATTGGGTGGAGTCGCGGCGCGCGTATGTCGATAAAATCTCCGGCGGCAAGCTGGGATACGTGCATATCGCGGCGATGGGCGACGCCGATCTGGCCCAGCTCTATCTGGACCTCGATGAACAGAACCAGTCGAAGAAAGGCGTCGTCATCGACGTGCGCAACAACAATGGCGGCTATGTGAATGGCCGTGTGATCGATGTGTTTGCACGCAAGAACTACCTGCTGATGACGCCCCGCGACGGGTCGACGGAGCCGGCCCGGCAGGCGCTGGGACAGCGGTCGGTAGGTCTGCCGACAGTGTTGGTGACGAACGAGTCAACGCTGTCGGACGGTGAAGACTTTACCGAGGGCTATCGCACGCTCGGCCTGGGCAAAGTGGTTGGAACACCTACGGCGGGGTGGATTATTTTCACCGGGGCGGCGCGGTTGATCGATGGGTCGTCGGTGCGAGTGCCGGGAGAACGGATTCGCGACACGCGGGGGCAGGACATGGAGATGCATCCGCGGCCTGTGGATGTCGAGGAGTTGCGTCCCCTCGGCGAAACCGAAACCGGCGACGATGTGCAACTAAAGAAGGCGGTAGCAACGCTGCTGGAACAGTTGAAGTAAGGTATCCGTCATGCAACGATGTTTTTCAACGTACCGATGCGATCAATCGAAATGCGAATAACGTCACCATGCCCGAGCGTGAACGTATCGTCGGGGACGATGCCCGTGCCGGTCATCAGGAAAACGCCGTTGGGAAAGCTGTTGTCGCGGAAGAGAAAGGACACGAGCTCCTTCGGATCGCGTTTGAGTTCAGCGAGTGTGGTGGCGCCGCGGAAGGCGAGCTTGCCGCCGCGCTCGATGTCGATTTGAATTTTGGTCGTTGCCAGCAGCGGCTGCGGCCAGAGCAGGATGCAGGGACCGAGAGCACAACTGCCGTCATACACCTTGGCCTGCGGAAGGTAGAGCGGGTTTTCCCCTTCGATGTCGCGCGAGCTCATGTCATTGCCGATAGTGTAGCCCGCGATGTTTCCGTTGGGACTGATGAACAGCGTCAGTTCCGGTTCGGGCACAGACCACTTCGCGTCAGAGCGGATTTGCACCGGGCCGCCGGGGCCGATGACGCGGTGGCCGATGGCTTTGAAGAATAGTTCGGGGCGCTCGGCCGAGTAGACTCGATCGTAGAAGGTGCCGCCGCCGGCATCTTTCGACTCTTCAATGCGGGCGCTGCGGCTGCGGTAGTAGGTAACGCCGGCAGCCCACACCTCTTGCGAGCCGATAGGCGCGAGGATGGCAGAAGAATCGAATGTTTGCGCCGGGTCGCCCTGGATGCAGCTTCGGACGCGGGCGTGCAGCGACGGGTCGCAAAGCAGTGCATCCCAGTCCGTCGCCTCCACACGATAGAAGCGGTTGTTCTCTTCGACGAAGATGCCATGGGTCGTTCGGTAGAGTTTCATAGCCTGGATACTCCTCTGCTTGAGCCACTGGATAGTTGCTCAATGATAGCGTCAGTGTCGTAAACGCAACCTCCCCATACTCCTCCACTGGCCTGGACGAGCGCGGCCCAGAGGCGCGTGTCGGCGGGGAGGTCGGGGTGAGGTGCGAGGTCGGGGCGGGGGGAACGGGCAGCGAGGCGGCGCGCGCCTTCTTCGGCGGAAAACTCTGCGCTGGCTTCTCCGATGAGGTTGACGGTCCCGGTAAGGTTCGCACGGTCGATAACGATTTCGATGTGGTCTCCTTCGAGGATGCGGCCAATGGGGCCACCGGCAAGGGCTTCAGGAGAGATGTGTCCAATACAGGCGCCGGTGGATACCCCGCTGAAGCGTGCATCGGTGAGAACAGCAACGTGCTTGCAGAACGGCAGTGCTTTGAGCGCGGAGGTGATCTGGTAAATCTCCTGCATCCCCGCGCCGAGCGGACCGCCGCAAATGAGGACGATGACGTCTCCGTGCGAGACTTCTCCGTTTTTGATCGCGGCGATGGCGGCGGCTTCGGAGATGAAGACGCGGGCGGGACCTGTGTGACGATAGACTTCGTCGGCGTCGATCAGCGACGGGTCGATGGAGGTGCTCTTGATCACGCAGCCCTCGGGCGCGAGGTTTCCGACGGGGAAACAAGTGGTGGCAGTCAGGCCGCGCTGGTGGGCACGGTCTGGCGAAAGGATGACGTCGTCGGGGTTGATGCCATCAAGGGTCTGCAGGCGCTGGCGAAGGATTTGACGGCGCTCGCTTTGCTCCCACCAATTGAGATTTTCGTCGAGGGTTTCACCGGTGACGGTGAGGACGGAGGTGTCAAGCAGACCGGCGCGGCGGAGATGCAACATCACTTCGGGAACAGCTCCGGCGAGAAAGACCTGCACGGTAGCGAAGTTTCCCGGGCCGTTAGGCAGCGCGTCGACGAGGCGCGGGACTTCGCGGTTGATCTCTGTCCAATCGGCAGCGGAAGGACGGCGCAGCCCTGCGGCATGAGCGATAGCGGGGACATGCAACAGCAGGTTGGTTGAACCACCGAAGGCCGCGTGCAGCACCATGGCATTGCGGACTGAGGCATCGGTGAGGACGTCGCGCGTGCCGATGTTGCGCTGGGCCATACGCAGCATGGCGCGCGCAGAGCGGGCGGCGGCGTCGAGCCAGACGGGTTGGCCGGAGGGCGCGAGCGCAGCGTGCGGGAGTGACAGCCCGAGAGCCTCGGCGACAACCTGCGCCGTTGCCGCGGTGCCGAGAAACTGGCAACCTCCGCCGGGGGTCGCGCAGGCCCGGCAACCCATTTCAGCGGCGTAAGCGAGCGTGATCTGCTCCTGTGCAAAGCGCGCGCCGATGGTCTGGATCTTGCCGGCGTCTTCGCCGCTTTCGGGCAGCAGCGTGACGCCCCCAGGGATAAGGATGCTGGGCAGCGCGCCGGAGGATGCGAGCGCCATCATCATTGCGGGCAGGCCCTTATCGCAGGTCGCGATGCCGATAACACCGCGGCGCGTGGGCAGCGAGCGCATCAGGCGGCGAAGCACCATCGCGGCATCGTTGCGGTATGGCAGCGAGTCCAACATCCCGGCGGTGCCCTGCGTGCGGCCATCGCAAGGGTCGGTGACCGCGCCGGCGTAAGGGATCGCGCGTTGATTACGCAGTTCGCGAGCGGCTTCGGCGACAAGCAGGCCGACTTCCCAATGACCGGTGTGAAAGCCTAGAGCAATGGCTGTGCCATCCGCCGCGCGCAGGCCGCCGTGGGTGCTAAGGATGAGGAACTCGGGATCGAGCAGCCGGTTGACGTCCCATCCCATGCCCGCGCTTTGGGTGAGGCCGAAGAGATTGCCGGAGGGCTGGGTGAGCAACATCTCCGCAGTGATCGGGAGACTGCCGTCGGGGCCTGGCGCGTGCGTTTTCGCCTCGGCAAAAAGCAAAGCATCGGTTTCGAGCACGGACGTGATGGAGATCGGATTCATATTTAGCTAACGGCTTTTCTGGGCTTTGGAGGAAGCAAAAGTATGAGTAGCGAAGAGCAGATCATGAAGACCGCCATGAACAGGAAACCAGCTTTGGAGTTTCCGGTAAGGCTTTGCAGGAACCCGACGAAGTAGGTGCCGACGAAACCTCCGAGCGCGCCACAACTGTTGATGAGCGCCATCACTTCGCCGGTGACGTTGCGCGGAAGGCGCTCAGGGATAATGGCCCAGTAAGGGCCGTAGGGCGCGTACATGCAGGCCGCGCCGATGATTAGACAGACGAAGGAGACAGCGAAGCTCTTCTGCGATGTAAGGAACGAGCCGAGCAGACCGAAGCCGGAGATAAGCAGGAAGGGCCATACCAGCACTTCCCTGCGCTGGGTTTTGTCGGAGATAAACGAGACCGCGAGCATAAGCAGGACCGCGGCTAAATACGGAACGGCAGAAAGAAGGCCGGTGCGGCCCATGGAGAGCGTTGCGCCCTGGCGAACGATGGTTGGAAGCCAAAGGACGAACCCGTAGACTCCGAGGCTCCAGCAGAAGAACTGCGCGCAGAGGATGAGGACGTCGGGGCGCAGTAGCGCTTTGCGCACTGCGGCGACGGGAGCTACGCTGGTTTGTTCGGCGGCGAGTTCGTACTCCAGCGCGGCGGCCGCTTCGGGCGACATCCACTTGGCCTGTGCTGGTTTGTCGCGAACGAGAATGATCCAGATCCCTGCCCAGAGCATGGAGGGCAGCCCTTCGATGACGAAGGTCTTTTGCCAGCCGAAGTCCTGGATGAGAAAGCCGGTGATGATCGACATCCAGAGCACAGTGAGCGGATTGCCGAGGATCAGCAGAGCATTGGCGCGGGAGCGTTCGGCGCGCGTGAACCAGTTGGTGAGCAGGAGAAGCATCGCCGGGAAGATGAGGCTCTCGGAAACGCCCAGCAGGAAGCGGTCAAGGACGAGCAATGGGTAGTAGCGGATGACTCCGGTAAGCGCGGCAAATGCTCCCCAGGCGATGAGCAGAACGAAGACCATGCGCGTGACGCCGACGCGCTTGGCGAAGGCGGTGCCCGGGAGTTGGAAGGCGAAGTACCCGAGGAAGAATACTGCGGTGAGAAGAGAAATCTGCTTGCCAGTGATGTGCAGCGTTGCCGCCATGCCGGCCGCAGTGCCAAAGCCGAAGTTGGCGCGGTCGAGGTAGGCAAGGCTATAGGTGACAATCACCGCCGGCATAATGTACCACCAGCGTTTGCGTAGGTCCGCTTTGATACGTACGTCCGTAGCGCGGGGCGGCGAGTTTGGGAGAGACACAGTATTCATGACATTCACCAGCGGCGCGAACATGGTTTCGCGCCGGTTCCAACAATAGCCGATGACTCAGATTTTCGTCTGTGAAGAACGTCGTTTGCCAAATGTAGCTCACGTGGCATAGATTCTTGAACGGTGAGATTAACTTCGGCACCCCAACTATACAAGGCATTGCAGACCTGGCGCGAGTGTAGAGAATATCTTCATCGCTCAACACTGGAGAAAATTCGATGGAATCAGTTGATCGCCGTTCGTTTCTGAAACAACTTGGATATGCCGGTGCATTGTCCGGAATGGCTTTGCCAGCGCTCGGCGAGCATGTGATTCATGAAATTGCGGAACCCGGCCAGGATGCCGCGGCGGCGCCCAAACACACGATTCGCTTCAGCGTGTGTGGCATGAGCCACGACCATATCTATTCGATGGTGGCGGCGGTCATGCGCGGTGGCGGAGAGCTGGTGAGCGTGTATGCTGCCGAACCGGAGCGTGGTGCAGCCTTCATCAAGCGCTTTCCGCAGGCCAAACTCGTGAAGACCGAGGCAGAGGTGCTGGACGATCCTTCGCTGCAGCTTGTACTGAGTTCGGCGATTCCCGTCGAGCGTGCGGGCATTGGGATTCGCGCGATGAAGCGCGGGAAAGACTTCCTCTCCGACAAGCCGGGCATTACGACGCTGGAGCAGTTGGCGGAGATTCGAAAGACGATCGCAGAGACAAAGAAGATGTACGCAATCATGTACAGCGAGCGGCTCGAAGTAAAGGCTGCCGTGAAGGCTGGCGAGTTGGTGAAGGCCGGCGCGATTGGTCAGGTAGTGCAGACGATCAATATCGCGCCCCACCAGATTTCGCAGAAGGGCGGCGACGCGGGCGGTGGTACGGGGCGGCCGGACTGGTTCTGGGACCCGGTGAAGTACGGCGGCATTCTTACCGACATCGGCTCCCACCAGGTGGACCAGTTTCTGTACTACACGGGTTCGGACCAGGCGCAGGTGGTGGCTTCGGAGATCGCCAACGTCAACCACAAGGACCATCCCGACTTTCAGGATTTCGGCAACGTTATGCTGCTCGGGAATCGCGGTTCGGGCTATGTGCGCGTGGATTGGTTTACGCCGAACGGTCTTGGAACATGGGGCGATGGGCGGCTGTTTATCCTCGGGACGCAAGGCTACATCGAACTGCGCAAGTACATCGATGTCGCCGGTCATCCGGGCGGCAATCACCTGTTTATCGTCGACCAGAAGCAGACGCGGTACATCGACTGCAACAACGTGTTCCTTCCGTTCGGACCGCAATTTGTGACGGACATCGTCGAACGCACGCATGTGGCGCAGGACCAGGCGCAATGCCTGCTGGCCGCGGAACTGGTGATCAAGGCGCAACGGGATGCAAAACATGTAGTTTTCCAGCAGTGAATAGTCGCTGGTGAATGGTGAATAAGACAAATGCTGCGGTGGTTTTTGCTTTATTCACTATTCCCTAGCCATCATTTACTCCTTTTGAAGAAAGAAGAGATAGATACATGGCAAACGGAATATCGCGTCGGCAGTTTGTAAAGACATCAGTTGGTGCGGCTGTCGTCGCGGGATTTCCGACGATTGTGCCGTCATCTGTGTTCGGGGAAATGGCCCCGAGCAAGCGCATCAACGTTGGCGCGATTGGCGTAGGACGCATTTCGCGGGGACACGATCTGCCGGGCATCTGGCAGTTCGATGGCGCGCGGATCATGGCCGTTTGCGATCTCTATGCGGACCGTGTCGAGGCAGGCAAGGCGCTGATCAACGGCGTGTATGCGAAGAAGACAGGTAAGTCTTACGACGGAGTAACCGGCTACTCCAACTATCACGACCTGCTGGCGAACAAGGACATCGATGCGGTAGTCATCAGCACGCCCGACCATCAGCATGCGATTGTGGCTGTCGACGCGGTGCGGGCAGGTAAGGACGTGTATCTCCAGAAGCCCGCGTCGCTGACGATCGCCGAAGGGCGGTATTTGAGCGATGCTGTGCAGGCTTCGGGGCGCATATTGCAGATCGGCAGTCAGCAACGCTCATGGGTGCAGTTTCGCTATGCGGCGGAGTTGGTGCGCAACGGGCGAATCGGCGACCTGAAGCATGTTGAGATTGGTTTGCCCGGCGATCCTGCCGGCGGCGATCCAACGCCGATGCCGGTGCCTGCGGGGTTCAACTACGACGCCTGGCTGGGCTCGACGCCGGTGGTTCCCTACACCGTTGACCGGACAATGCCGCAGAAGGGTTTCGACCGGCCGGGATGGCTGCGGTGTGAGCAGTTTGGCGCTGGCATGATTACCGGCTGGGGCGCCCACCACGTCGATAGCGCGCACTGGGCCATGGACACCGAATACACCGGACCGGTGGAAGTCTGGGGCACAGCGGAGTTTCCCAAGACCGGGCTGTGGGACGTCCACGGGAAGTTTCTAACCCATGCCATCTATGCGAACGGCGTGACGATGGATATCTCGGGAGACTTTCCCAACGGCATCAAGTTCTATGGGACCAAGGGTTGGCTGTTCGTGACGCGGACAGAGCAGACGACGCCGACCGACCCGGGAGGCAAGCCTACGGGCGGCCCGAAGGCGACGGGGCTGGACGCCAGCGATCCGAAGATTTTGACGTCAGTCATTGGGCCGGATGAGATTCAGCTCTATAAGAGCGCGGACCAGCATGGAAACTGGCTGGACTGCATCCGGACGCGGTCGGCGCCGATTTCTCCGGTCGAGAAGGGACACCGGGCGTGCTCGACGTGCCTGATCCACCACATCGCGATGCACACCGGACGGAGGATGCATTGGGACCCGGTAAAGGAACGCTTCCTGAAGGACGATGCGGCGAATGCGATGTTGTCGCGGCCGCAGCGGGCGCCGTATAAGTTTAGCTAGAGCCTGTAATTAACTTTCTCTGAATAGTGCGAAGAGTTTAGCGAGCATGATGCAAGCGAAGGCGAGGTGGTGAAGGCCGGCGAGTGTTTTGGCTAGCCTTTCATAATCT